>Ga0137403_10000890_pt1 | contig 38179 bp, 30 predicted proteins | sample CZOMad2_1_16fung_FD_122057 | JGI IMG/M metagenome (GOLD analysis project Ga0137403, IMG submission 122057) | Vadose zone soil fungal communities from Angelo Coast Range Reserve, California, USA - CZOMad2_1_16fungal (Hybrid Assembly) | ecosystem: Environmental > Terrestrial > Soil > Vadose zone...
ACGCTCAATTCCCCGCCCCGACTTTTCGCATGCGGACTCGCGTGATCAGGCGCGCGTTCGGCGACGCTGGTCGTCAAGGGCTACGATGGTATCGACCAGGCCGGTATCGGCAAAGTTCCTGACGCCCAGTCTTTCCTTTACAAACTCTACGTTCTGACGGATAAATGCCACTTGTAACATTTTCTGATTTTTGGGCAAAGGTAATACTGTAATACCTTAATTTCACTACAAAACCTTGTATATGATAGACCCAACCATGATCACCACCAGCACCGTCTTGCTGAGGAACGCCTGCTGGTTGAGCTGCAGGGTCCGGGAGTCGCCCTGGGTGAGGACGACGAGCTGGCCCAGGCCGTCGAGCGCCGTGCCCGGCGAGACCGAGACCGAGGTCGCCCCCGCGGGGGCGGTGACGGTCAGCCCCTCGGCGATGCCGTAGGTGTGCATCACCCGGTTGTGGCGCCTCTCCCGGTCCAGGTGGTAGGCCTGCTCGGCGTTGAAGTCCACGTCCTGCAGAAACTGACCGTTGAAGTAGTGCAATCGCTTGTCGATGTCTGCCATCGCGATATCTCCTTGGGCCGCAAGCCTACTGGGCTTGGACCGGGTCTCCGAGAAGAGTGTCCAGGCCGATCGTCGAGTGCACGCCGATCTGCATCGTCGGGACCTGGAGGTGGAGGTCGTAGTAGGTGTGGGCGGGCTTCTCCACGTCGATGATGGCGTGGAGGATCCCCCGCTTGCGTTCCAAGTCGGCGGCGTCCGCCGCGGTGATCAGCGCCGAGACCAGGAAATAGTGGGGCGGGCCGCCGCCGAGCGCCGCGTCGCCGCCGACCGGCGTCCAGACGTTGTGGATCGGACCGACCCAGAACGGGCTCTCGAACTCGGAGATCGTGATGCTTTGGGCGACCATGCCGGTATAGGCCGAGAGCAGCTGGCGCAGCCCCTCTTTCGTCCCCCGCCGCCGGTAGGCCGGGACGACCCCGGCCAGGGTGCGCCGCCGCTCCTCGTCGCTCCAGTCGCCGCGCAGGGTGAGCGCCACCCAGCCGGACAGCCACCCGAGGAACTCGGACGGCGCCCGCTCCGCGTCCGGGCGGCCGGGTCCGGGATCGAAGAAGCGGTGGACGCCGGCGAGCTTCAGGTTGCCGCTCGCGGGGTCGACGATCCCTTCCAGGATCTCCTCCAGGCCCGGGCTCTGGGCGTCGCCCAGGCCGGAGAGGACCTTCTCGAAGGCGAGCAGGAAGCGGCCGAGAAAGTCGGGGCGGGCGCCCCCGGTCGGCTCGCGGTAGATCGCCGGCAGGAAGTCCAGGTAGCTGCTCAACCGGTTGGCGTCGCTCATCGCATCCTCATAGACACCGGTCAGGAGACCGTGATCGTGAAGCTCCAGTCCACCAGCTCCCCGGCCGCGACGTGGACACCGGTGCCCGTTCCGATCTGGAAGAGCCGGTCGGGGGGGCTGTCCAAGGTGACCCCGGTGACGGCGGCGACGTCGGGGACGGTCAAGGCCGCGGCGCTCACCTCGCTGCTCTTGACGTCCCGCGGGGCGCTCCCGTCCGGACCGCCGAGGAGCGGGTGGAGCAGCGGCAGGACTGCCGCCTGGATGCGCTGCCGGGCGACGGCGGACGTCACCGCGGAGCCCAGGAGGACGTCGATCTTCAAGCGGATGGGGAGGAAGGCCGTGCCGACGACGATATGGAGCCAATCGAGCCGCGACCAGGGCAGGTGATGGGCTTCGAGGCCGACCCCGATCGGGTCGCCGCTCTCGTGCCACAACGGAGTCCCCGGGACGGTGCGCAGGCCAGGCGGGGCATACGAGCCGCCAGAATAGGAGCCCCCAGAATACGAGCCGCCAGAATACGAGCCATACGAGCCGGCGGCAGAAGAGCTTCCGGCATCCGGCCAGACGCTCGCCAGGCGGACGTCGGTGACGTGGTCGACCCCGGGCACCCCTTCGAGCAGCTGGAAGATCTCGGAGACGTAGACGTCACGGCCGAAGGGCCAGCCGCTGCCGGCGGCCTGGTCGGGCCCGCCGGTCAGCGGATCGAGGAAGCCGTCGATCGCGTCCTTCACCCGCCGGCGGAGGTCCGCGACGGGCACGTCCGGCTGCCCGGCGAGGACGATCGAGGGCTGGATGGGGACGTAGATCGGCCCCACCACCACGTTGCGCACGGTGAGCAGACGGCGCGGCTCCAGGTAGTCGTGGACGGTCTGCAGCAGGGCGCCGCCGGGCAGGGGCGGCAGGTCCGGCGGCGCCGAGGGCGAGCGGGCCGGGACCACGATCACGCTGACGAAGCCCGGCCGGGGCGCCGTTCGCGCCGACTCGGCCAGGGCGTCCAGGTTGCGGCGCGCCACCGCGCGGGCGCGCAGCACCTGCGGCGAGGCCTCCCGGGCGAGCAGCTCGTAGTCCTCGCCGGTCACCGCGCGCAGGCGCCGGCGCAGGTCGAGGACGGTAGACCGGACGTCCGCGGTCAAGTCCGGACCTGGAATCCAGGTGGGGCCGTTGAGCAGGGTGAGGAAGGTGCGGAGGTTCGCCTCCGGCAGCCGGTTGACGCGGAAGAGCAGCATCTCGGTCAGCCAGGCGAAGAGCTCGATCAGGGTGATGCCAGGATCGGACGGATTGAAGTCCGTCCACTCGGGGGCGAGGCTGGGGAGGAGCGACTTGGCCTCGGCGACCAGGTCGCCGTAGGTGCGGTCGTCCAGGTTGGGCAGCACCAGGGTCATGCCGCACCTCCGTCGGTCGAGCCGGTCAGGGTGATCTGGTGGCTGCCCGAGTAGATCAGGAAGCGCTCCGGGCGCGCGATCCCCTCGTCCGCCACGGCGGCGACGTCGAGCCAGCTCACGTGGTCGACCCCCGGCGTGCTCTCGATCAGGGCGTAGAGATCGGAGCGATGGGGCTGGCGGCCGAAGCTCCAGCCCGTGCCGTCCCCTCCGGTGAGCGGATGGAGGAAGGCGGTCAGCCGTTCGAGGACGGCGTTCTGGACGTCGGTCGCGGCCTCCAGCGAGACCGGGACGATCTCGGTCGCGACGGTGATCTGCAGCCAGTCGGGACCCACCACCCAGAGGTCGACGACGGGCGACAGGCGCGCCCCGAGGAAGTCCGCAACCTCGTTCAGCAGATCGACGTCGGGAACCGGTTTGGCGTCCGGGGAACGGCGGACGACGACCAGCCCGACCTTCCCGGCGTCGCTGCCGTCGCGGGCCGGCAGGCAGCGCGCGCGGGCCACCGCGGTCGAGGCGGCGAGCGCCAGGTCCTCGAAGTCGACGGGAGCCGCGGCCCGCTCGCGATGGCGCAGGGCGCGGGGGCCGCGTACCCGGACGGCGTCGAACGACTCCGGGTCGGCGCCCCCCTCGGCCGGCTCGGGCTGGGCCACCGCCTTGACGTAGGGCACCGTGCCCTTGAGCTTGGCGACGTTGCCGGCCGGACGGTTGCCGATCAGGCCGCCCCCGGCGCGGTAGATCGCCATCCGCACGTTGCCGCGCCCCGGCGGCGGCGGCAGGCCGCGCTGCCCGTCGCCGAAGGTGACCGTGCCGGTCGCGCGGTCGAGGACGTAGTGGCGGCTGCGCGGGCCCGAGCCATAGAAGTCCGGCACCTCGTGCCAGCGCACCCGGACCTCCGCCGGCTGGCCGGGGGCGGTGGGGACGACGGCGATGGCGTCCGCCCCCTCCTCCGCCGCGAGGTCCGCCCGCTCGCCGGCCGAGGGGACCTCGGGCTCGACGACCTCCAGCTCCTGCCCGGGGAGCACCGGGGTCTGACGGGTGGTGAAGACCTGGCCGCTCTCGCCGCGCCCGGAGCCCAGGACCTCGTCGAGGACCGTGCGGGCGTGGACCGTCCACATGGTGTTGAGGAGGATCCCGGCGAGCTGCGGCGGGAGGGGGAAGTCGCCCCGCTCCCAGCGCGCCCGCAGCCAGAAGGCGAGCCGCCCGAATTCGGTCGAGGCGCGGAAGTCGGCCGGCCCGAGGAAGGTCACCAGACCACGGCGGGAGAGGCCCCGGGTCTCGTCGCGGGTGCCGAGCCGCTGCCACAGCGACCCGTTCCAATACTCCCAGACGACGACGGCCTCCAGGGCGACCGGCTGCGGCTCGGCGGCCGGGTCGTAGAGCCCCGGCGAGACCTCGACGTAGAGGGTGGTCGAGCGGTTGGCGAAGCCGACGGTGTCCCCGGGGCGATCGAAGCCCAGGTAGAGGGTCGGCCGGTCGTCCTGTGGCGGGTGGAACGGGGTGAACAGCTTGCCCGCCGCCGGGGCGAGCTGCTCCTCGAACACGAAGTCGTTCTCGGTCACCAGGTGCTCGGCGGGAGTCGGCTGCGTCACGTAGCTGTAGCTCAGCCGGAGCGACTGGATGGAGGGCGGGCGGAAGGTGGCCGGGGTGAGCTGGTAGGAGAGGACCGGCGGGCTGCCGACGTAGACCGGTGTATAGGTCGCATCCACCCCGTAGTTGCCGGCAGCGATGCGGACGCGCAGGAAATGCCCGGTCTTGCCGCCGATCGTCACCGGCGCGGTCGCCGGGCAGGTGAAGGTGGCCGTCTTGTTGTCGACCGAGAACGCCGTGGTCTGGTCGACGACGGTCAGGGTCTGCCACTGCGTGCCGTCCCAGGACTCCCAGGCGAGGACGACGCCGTTCGGGAGGGCAGGCAGGGGGGGGCCTGCCGCGTTGCCGGGGTTGGTCAGGCGGACGGTGAGCGTGACCTGGGCGCCCGGCTTGGCGAACGCCTCCTCGTTCGACAGGTAGAAGGTGTCGCCGATGCGCGGCTTCTCGCCGAAGGGGAAGAAGTCCTTCGTCAGGTCGACCGGCACCTGGTTGCTGAAGCCCAGGGCCGGCAGCAGGCTGCCGCGGGTGAGCGTCAGGGCGAGGGTCGCCAGGTCGACGCGCGGCAGGAGCCAGCTGAAACCGCCGACCACCCGGGTCACCCGGGGCGGCTGGATCGCCGGGGTGCCCAAAAGGCTCAAGACGTAGGTGAGGGTCACCCGGGCCCGCACCCAGAAACCGGCAACGCCGTTGACCAGGCTGCTCGCCCAGTCCGCCGGCTGGGCGAAGCGGAGGGTGCCGCTGGAGAGGAAGACACCGCCGCTGCGGGCGCCGCGTCCGGCCTGGAACGAGACGCCTGGCAGCGGGACCCAGGCGCCGCTCCCGGTCCAGTACTCCCAGGTAAAGCTGGGCTTGAGCTGCTCGTTGTAGGTCGTCGGGGTGCCGAAGGCGACCTGGGCCTCGAAGAGGGTGGTGCCGCCGCCCGGCCCCTGGTCGACGGCGACGTCGATCTCGATCTGCACCTGGGAGTCCGGCTTGTCCAGCGGCCGACCGACGGCGAGGTAGAAAATGGGCAGCTGCCAGGTCGCGCCGAAGGGGTAGAACGGCGCGGCGAAGTCGATCGGCTCGTAGGTCGTGGTGGTCGGGTTGCAGGCGAACCCGGCGGTGGGCGGGCCGAGACGCTGCAGCTGGAGATCGCCGCTCCCCGCCGGGTCGAGGGCGAGCTCGCCGGCCGGGAGCGCCGCGGTCAACCGGCCGCGCAGCCAGGAGCTGGTGACGCCGCCGACCGAGAGAGGCGGCAGCGCCGTCAGGTTGGACAGGGTCACCCGCCAGGCGGACGGGTTGCCCGACTCAAACGCCACCGCGCTGGTGGGATGGCACCAGTGGGTACCGTCCCAGGCCTCCCAGACCACGGAGTTGGCCCAGGGCCGCGTGACGTCGGCGGGGGTGACGCGCAGGACCACGGAGTCCTTGACCTCGGGCGCCGCCAGGCTGCTGTGGCCGATGTAGAAACGGTGCCCGATCGGCCGGGTACCCAGGAACGGGTTGAAGGCACCGTCGGACGGCCCGATCGCCACTGCCGTGACGTCTTCGTAGAGGTCGCGTCCCGGCTCGCGGGTGAAGACGGCGGCGAGCTGCGAGCGGGTGACCACCAGGTCGCGCTCGGTCTCGAAGAGGACCGGATCCTTCTCCCCGGGGAGCGGGGTCGCCACGACCTGCGAGCCGGCCGGCACCAGGGTGTCGACCGCGCTCCCCGCCACCAGCTCGAAGGTGATCGGCACCCGCGCCGGCTGCGGCGGCGCGAGCCGCGTGCCGATCAGGTCCAGGAAGGCGAGGAAGTTGCGGTCCGGCAGCCGGTTCAACCGGTCGACGGCGAGCTCGGCCATGCGGCCGAAGACGCGGACGAGAGCCGAACCCAGGTCGGCAGGGAGCGCGATCTTCACCCGGGCGCCGGTGCCGGCGCCAGCGGCAGCGGCGACCTGCTGCGCCAGGGCGTCGTCGACGAGCGTGCCCTTGGCGACCGCGAGCGGCGGATGGGCCGCCGGGAACGCGAGGTCCTGGCCGAGCACGGCGCCGGTCAGGAGATCGACCGTGGCGGGGACGGAGAGCACCGCCGGTCTCGCCTGCCAGCCGCGGATCTGGACGATCCCCAGGTTCGGCAGGGCGGCCAGGCTCTTCGCCAGGGCGTCGTCCACCCAGGTGCCGGGGCACAGCGGCGCGCCGCCCTGCGGATTGGGGAGGTTCTGGTCGAGCACCATGCCGGCCAGGGCGTCGGCCGCGGGCGACGTCGCCGGGGACACCGGCGCCACTTCGCCGGCCGAGAATTGGGCGGCCAGGGCCTCGATCTGGGCGACGAGGTCGGCATAGGTACGCTTGTCGATCAGGGGAGTCTCGACCGCCATCTCATCACTCCAGGTAGAACGGATAGACCAGGTTGAATCGGCTGTTGGTGGCGCGCACCTTGTACTCGATCTCGATCAGCAGCCGGCTGGGATCGGCGTCGTCGGCGCTGGCGTCGACCCGCACCACGTCGATGCGCGGCTCCCACTGGATCAGGGCCTGCCGCACCTCGCTCGCCACCCGCCCAGCGGCCTCGGCGCTGTTGACCGCGAATACCAGGTCGTGGACCCCACAGCCGAAATCGGGCCGCATCTGGCGCTCGCCGCGGGCGGTGGCGAGGATGATCCAGATCGACTGGCGGACGGCCTCCTCGTACGGCGCCGTGGCGATCCGCCCCGCCGCGAGGCCCACCGGGAAACGCCAGCCGACGCCCAGGAAGGTGCTGCTCATAGTGCCCTCATCCGATCATCACCGTGCCCCCCGGCACCACCACCGTGCCGATGGGCTGGTCAGCAGGATCGTTACAGGTATTGGCCGTGTCGCCGTTGCGCGCCGCGGCCTTGCCGTTGATTTTCACTTTCGCGCTTCCCATCTTGATCGTCGCCTGGTTGGCGGGCGGGCTCTGAAAGGAGGTGCCGGGCGGCGTCGGGATGTGCGCCGGCGTGTTGTCGGCCGTGCTGTCGACCGTCGCCGCCGGCTGCCCCATGACCTTGACGTTCGACGACAGGCCGCCGGAGAGGATGCCGGTGAACGGGTGCGGCAGGGGGGTCGGCACCGGCCCCCCCGGCGACGGCACCATCACGATGTGGGTGTCGGTCGCCGTCACCTGGTCTCCCTTCTTTGCCGCCGGCTGCGCCATCTCTTCGCTCTCCTCAGGGATTGAGGTTGACCATCGAACCCTTGATCGTGGCCTCGCCGCCGGCCTCGACGTCCAATTTGTCTTTCACCTTGAGCGTGCCCGGCCCCTTGTCAGAGGTGATCTCGATCCCCTGGGCGCCTTTCAAGATCACCTTGCCGTCCGTCGACTCGATCGTCACGTTATTCTTGGCGGTGATGGTGATCGCCTTCTCGGCGACGTCGAAGACGATCGACTCCGTCCCACCCTTGTCGACGATCTTGATCTGCTCCTTGCCGTCGGTGTCGTCCAGGGTGATGGTGTGGCCGCTGCGCGAGGTCAGGCTGCGCAGGTTGTTCTTGCCGTCGCCGTTGTCGCCCGGCGGCTTGTCCTTGCCGTTGTAGAGCGAGCCGACGACGAAGGGCGACTCGACCCGGCCGTGCTCGAAGGCGATCAGCACCTCGTCATGGACCTCGGGAAGGAAGAAGAAGCCGCGGTCGGGGCCCGCCATGGGGCAGGCGATCCGCGCCCAGGCGCTGGTGTGATCGTCGGCGAGCCAGGGGAACTTCACCTGGACCCGGCCCAGTTTGTCGGGGTCCTGGTTGTCGGTCACCTCGCCGACGACGACGCCGTAGATCCGGCTGTAGTGGTCGTTCTGCCGCGCCCGCAGGTGGTCCAGGATCAGGAGATCGTTCACGTGGCGTTCCTCCGCACGGTGAAGGCGGTCCGGTAGCCGCGGGCGGGCAGGTAGCTGTGGCGCGCCGCGGTCACGTAGTAGAGGCCGCTGAAGCGGCGCCCGAAGCCCTCGATCTTGATCACCGTGCCGGCGGTCAGGTCGGTACGGCCGATCACCAACCCCTCGCCGGAGACGTAGGAGAGCGCCGTCTTCTGGAGCTGCCCCAGGGCGATCTTGTCGGCCTCGTCCTTGCTGGACACCGGGAGGTCGACGAGCGTGGTGACCGCGGCGCCGAAGGCCTTGTCCGCCGCCTTGGAGCCGAGCTCCGTGCCCCCCATCGTCGTCCCCTCGTCGCCCGCCGCAGCCTGGCCGGTGATCGCCGCCTTGTCCTTGACGCTCCACCCCTGGACGATCACCTTGCCGACCTGCCCCAGGGTGGTCAGGCGGGGGTGGAACTCCAGGAGATCGGTGTCGCGGACCAGGGTGAGCACCTCGGCGGCGGCGTTGCCGTACGGCCGGAAGAAGAGGGTCTTGTCGTCGATCGCCACCTCGAAGCCCAGGCGCCGGGCCCGCTCCTCGAGGAACTCCAAGTCGGTCTGGTTGTGCTGCAGGACATATTCGAGGACCGTCCCGGTGTCGGTGGCCTGGGGGGTGAGCCCCACCGCCTGGGCGATCTGGCCGGCGACGTCGCTGTCCTTGATCTTGATGAACGAGCGCGTGCTCCTGCCGCGCAGCAGCCGGTGGCGCCGGTCGTGGCCCCGCACGACGAGCCGCGGCAGCTCGCCGGAGCGGAACTCGGGCTCCAGGCCGGTGATCTCGCCCTTCATCACGGTGGCGAGCTTGCCGGTGTAGCCCAGAAGGATCTCGGTCTCGCCGCCGGGCGCGAAGACGTCGGCGTCGGCCCAGGTGGCGTCGGGGTGCTTCAGGTCCTGGTCGGCGAGCTCGACGGCGAACATCGACGGTGCCATCACGTCCTGGTCGACGGTGACGCTGGCGACCATCGCCGCGGTGCCGGGCGGCAGCTCGGAGCCGTTGACCTTCACCCGGAACTCGGGGGCCAGCTTCTGGGTGTCGCCCATGGTCGCGATCAGCGCCTGGAGGTCGTTCCCGGCGCGAGCCGAGGGATGGAGAGGACCTGCCCGGGCTGCACCCGGCGGGGGTTGTCGATACCGTTGGCGTCGGCGATCGGCCGCCAGAGGGCCGGGTCGTTGTACTCCTGGGCGGCGATGCTCGACAGGGTCTCGCCGCGCAGCACCGTGCGGGTTTTCGCCACGTCCGGCGACTGCTTGTTGAGGAGCTTCATCTCCACCTCGTCCGAGCGCCACTGGCGGAACTTGCAGGAGAGGTTGGCGCGCACCGGCGTGCCGTCGGAGAGGAAGAGGGAGAAGGTCTGGGTCAGGCTGTTCAACACCCACTGGAAGTCGTCGAAGTCGTACCGCCCCCAGACCAGCTTGCAGAGCGGCGGCCGGTGCAGCTCGCCGTGCTCCTGGACGGTGGTCAGGGCGAACACCGGCTGGGTGAGCAGGCGGACGTCCGTTTGATCCTCGTAGGTGTCGAAGAAAAGCTCCATGTCGAGCGAGGCGGGCTCGCCGAAGAGGAACTGCTGCGGGGCGGAGTCGCGCTGCGGCAGGTGCGCCGGCGCCCAGCGCGCGCTCTTGGTGAAAGTCAGCTTGTTGGGGTTGAACAGGGCCTGGACCTCGGTGGTGAAAGCCCCCGCAGTGTCCTCGACCAGCAGCTTGAGCTTCTCTAGAGCCATGACCGCAACCCCCGGCGTTCGCCCTCGACGGCCAGCGTCTTCAGCACCCGGCGCAGAACCCGTTCGGCGAGCTCCTCGGCCTCGAAGGCTTTGTCATGTGTCTGGTCCGCGGCCGGCGCACCGGCGGCGGGCGTGGACGGCGCAGCGGCGGCGGGAGGGCTCTCCGCCGCGCCGCTCGGAGCGCCGCCCTGGAGGTCGCGCTGGAGGACGCCCGGCCGGGCGCCGGAGGACCGCTGGACGACCCGCGCGAGCGGCAGGGCGGAGGGGCCGCCGGCGGGGGCCGCCGGGGCGCCCGCGGCCACCGGCGGCGGTCCGGCCGGGAGGGCCAGGGGAGCCGTCGGCGCGGGCAGGAAGCTCGGGGCCTCCCCGGTCACCGGAGTCGAGATCCCCGGCGTCGCCGCGGCGTGGAGGCGCTCCTGGAGCGGCAGGTCGAGGCGGCGGCGCACGATGGCCACCCCGAGGTTCGGCGACGCGCCAGTGAAGGGGACGGTCGAGACCGGGAGGGGTGGAGACGGTGGGACGTTCCCCGCTGCGGACGCCGCGCGGCGCGCGATCGCTCCCGTTTCCGGCGGCGCGAGCGGAGACGAGATCGGCGATGCCGGCGATATCGGCGATATCGGCGATGCCGGCGAGACCGCTGACAGGGGCGGCAGCCGGCGCGACACCGGGCGCGCCGGCATCACGGATGTCGCGGGCAGCGGAGGCACCGCGGCGGACCTCGCGGCCGGCAGGACTGATGCTGTCTCCGCCACCGCCGCGCCGGACGCGGCAAGGGGGAGCGCCGTAAGCGCGGACGTGACGGGCGAGCCGGCGGCGGAGCGCTGGACGAGCGCCGGCGCCGGCCGCTCGGATTGGACCCGGACGAGCGGCAGGTCGGCCTCCCCGGCCGCTCCGGTGAGGACGGACGCCCGAGCGGAGGGCGCGCCGGAAACGCCGGAAACCGGGTCCGTGGCTGAAGCCTGCGAGGTTGCTGCGGCCGGGAGCGCCGGCGGCGCGAGCGGAGAGCGAGAGATGGAAGCGGCCGGCGAGGCCCCCGGAGCCGCTCCCACCACGGGGAGCGGGAGCGACGCGGCCGGGGGCGAGGGCGGCGAGCCGAGCGCGGAGCGGCGCACCACCGCGCGGCCCAGCTCCCGGGACGGCACTGGCGGTTGGGCGACGGGGGCCACCCCCTCGGCGGGAGAAATCGGGGACGACGCCGAGACCGGGGCGACCGAGGGGAGCGCAGGAGCCGGAGGCGAAGACAGCGCCGCAACCGGAGCGATCTCCCCTCGTCGTTCTGCTGCCGGGGCGGCCGCCGGCACGGCGACCCTGCGAACCGGCGGTGAAGGCGGCTGCGGCGCCGGCGGCGCGCCGAGCGCGGAGCGGCGCACCACCGCGCGGCCCAGCTCCCGGGGCGGCGCCGGCGGCAGGCTCGCGGTCGGCGCGTTGGGGAGCCGAGCGCCGGCGGACCGCGCCGCACCGCCACTCGCGCTGCTCGCGGCTTCCCGCGCCCGCGCTATCGGAAGCTCGGGCGGAAGCTCGGGAGCGCTCTCCCCCGGCCGCGCCGCGAGGGAGCGGCGGAGCGTACGGGCCACGGGTCCCTCCCCCCCGCTCACGGCCCGAAGTGGCTCGGCCGGCGAGGGTCTGAGCGCCGCCTCTGCCTCCGGAGCTGCGCTCGGAGCGTCCGGGTGGGGGGTCCCTCCCCCCTGGGCGGGGGCGGGTTGGATCAGGGGGGAGGTCAGGAGGGGGGCGGTGCGGTCTGCCCGAGAGGCTTCCGTGGAGGTCGGGGAGGAAACCCCCGCCCGAGACACGGGCTCCGCGCTCACGGTGGCCGGGAAGGCATGCAGCAGCCCCGCCTCGCCGGAAGCCCCGGCGCCCTGCGGCATCCAGCGCCGCAGGATCTCGCCGGCGAGCCCCGCGGCGCCGCCGACGGCCAGGCCGGCATGGCGCCGTATCCGCGACGCGGCCAGATCGGGCGTGATGACCCCCGGCGCGCGCACCAGAGGAATCGTGGCCGGCGTGGCCGGCGCCGCCTCCGCGGCGGGCTCCTGGCGCGGCTCGCTCACAGGCTGAACGATCCGCCGAGAGAGACATTCAGGTTGGCGCTGGCGCCGAGCGCGCCGGAAATGGCCCCCGTCACCCCGGCGAGCAGCCCGGAGACCGCCGATCTCGCCAGGCCGCGGTGGACCAGCTCGAGGCTCTCGGTCGCCACGGTGTTCGATTCGGCCTTCAGGTCGGGCCCCGTCCACTTGACCGGATAGGCCTCCTTGAAGTCCCAGCCCGTCGAGGGGTTCCCCTGGAGGTCGAGGAGGTAGATGGTGCCGTTCATGCGCTGGACCACCCCCGTCGTCACCGCCTCGTACCAGGCGGTCAGCATGTCGAGGTCGGTCAGGCCCCGCTTCAGGACCAAGTTCTGGGGATAGCGGGTGGGGCCGGGCAGCTTGTGGACGTACTCGTTCTGCCCCCCCTCCTGGTACTCCTGGACGGTGGTCTCCATGGAGAGGCCGCTGACGTCCGTGAAGCCGCCGATCACCAGCCCCTCGATCTCGACCAGGAAGTTGAAGCCGGTATAGGGATCGTTTCTGTTCCCCAGGAGGTTGGTGGTGAGCGAGAACGCCGCGTTCAACCCCAGGCCGGCGCTCGCGCTCAGCTTCAGACTCGCCCCCGCGCTGACGCCGATCCCCGCGCTGGCGCTCAAGCCCACACCTGCGCTCGCGCTCAAGCCCACACTCGCGCTCGCACCGAAACCCAGCGATGGCATATGTCCCTCCGGCGGCTCTGGCGGCAGGGCCCTACCGGCCGCGCGCCGCTTCGTCGTTCAAACGTCGATGGATGCGGGCGATCTCGGCAACCCAGCGCTGCCGCTCGCGGTGCTCCATCTGCAGGACCTCGTCATGAGGCCAGTGAAAGTAATAGGCGATGTAGGCTACCTCCTCGAACAGGTGCTCCGAGGGGTAGCCCATCATTCCCCCGGGCGGTCGATCTCCACGAAGAACTCCTTCTCGCAGTGCGGGCAGGCCACCGCCAGGCGGTTGCTGCCGTTCTCGTTGATCCGCCGGTAGAGGTCCTGCAGGTAGGCCAGGTCGCCGGCGAACAGCCCCTCGATGACCTTGGGGTTGACCTGGTGCAGGCCTCCCAGCCGGGTGATCACCCGGCTGAGCAGGATGACCACCAGGTAGCCGGGGTTGGCCTGCACCCGCGGGTCCTTCATCGGCGCGATCTCGTCGAAGGCCGTGGCGAGCCGCATGACCCCGTCCTTGTGCAGCGTCCCTTCCGCGTCGAGGAAACCGCGCGGCAGGGTGAACGGAAACTCGGTCGCGAACGTCATGCCTTGTCGAGGCCCTCATGGGCGATGTCGAGCGTCTCGATCGCCACCTCGTTACCGGTGGCGTTGAAGGTCGGGCCCGTCCACTTGGTCGGCCAACCCTCGCGGAAGTTCCAGCGCAGCTTCTCCTCGCCCGCCTCGTTCAGGAGCACGATCGAGCCGTTCTTGCGCTCGATGTGGCCGGTCATCGCCTTCTTGCGCCAGTCCCAGAGATCATGGTCGTCGGTGAAACCGGCTTTCAGGCTGATGTTCGAGAACTTGTTGAGGCCGGCCAGCTTGCGCGCCGTCAGCCCCTCGTTGCCCTCGCGGTACTCGATGGGGTCCTGGCTCGAATCGAGGCCTGAGCACTCGCGGAAGCCGGCGCGGGCGATGCCGTCGATCTCGACGATGAAATGAAAGGAACGGTAGGGATCGTTGCGGGCTCCAGTCGCCATAAGCGGTTTCTCCTTCTATAGAGTTGAAAGGTTGCTTTCTTGGATCTTCGAATCTCTTATCTAGGCGCCGGGGGAAGGTCCGGCCAGGGTCACGCCGCCGATGCCGCCAATGCCGCCAACACCGCCGACCCCGTGGATGATGCGGACGACGACGAACTCGTTGGGGTTGGCCGGCGCCAGGCCGATCTCGGTGACCACCCGGCCCGCCTCCCGCACCTCCGGCGGATTGGTCTCGGCGTCGCACTTGACGTAGAAGGCCTCGGCCGCCGTCCGCCCTTTGAGGGCGCCGGCGCGGAACAGCGCCTCGAAGTAGACCTTGAGCTCCCGCCCGATGCGGGTCCACAGCTTGGGGTCGTTGGGCTCGAACGCCACCGCTCCCAAATTGCGCTCGATCCAGCGGATGGCGGTCAGGAAGAGACGGCGGACGTTGACGTAGGTCCAGGCCGCCTCGTGCGACAGGGTGCGCGCCCCCCAGACCCGGATGCCGCGTCCGGGAAAGGCGCGCAGGGCGTTGACGCCGGCGGGATTCAGGCTGGCCTGGAGGGTGTCGGTCAGGATCACCTCCAGGTCGACCGCCCCGGCGACGACCTCGTTGGCCGGGGCCTTGTGGACGCCGACCTTCTGGTCGCTGCGCGCCACGATCCCGGCGAGATGGCCGCAGGGTGGCACGGAGCGCGGGTCGCCGGCCACCTTGAGCCACGGGTAGTAGAGCGCCCCGTTGGTGCCGGCAAGGCCGCTCCTCTGGGCGAGCACCGCATTGACGTCGGCGCCGGGCTGCGCGTCGAGGAGGGCGAAACGGTCGCCCTGGGTGTCGCAGTGGTCGAGGAGCGCGTTCTGCATCCGCGCCGCCGCCAGGAGCCCGAGGTAGTCCGTGCCGGAGGAGACGAAGAGATCGGGCGCGCAGACCAGATCGAGGTCGTCGACCGGGGCCAGGGAGGCGAGCCCGTCGGCCAGCGCCTGGACCGGGTCTCCGCCCTCGGCGAGGCGGACGACGAAGCACTGCTCGCCCCCGTTGGCGAAGAAACCGGCGACCGCCGCGGCCAGATAACCGTCCGAACGCGGCGGACCGAAGGTCTCCGGAAGCTGCGAGGCGAGGGTGAGCCGCACGGGGACGTTCGGGTCCCCCGCGGCGGCCAGGCCGAGAAAGGCCGGCACCCCCGTCGGCAGGGCGGTCGGCCGGGTGGGAAAGACGTCCTCCCGGTAGACCCCCGGCGTCTGGTGGATCACCATCGCATCGCCTCCGTCGTGCGCATCCCCGGTATCCTCAGGCGCACCTTACTTGCCCGGGCCGGCCCACTGGCTGATGCGGAAGATGACGAACTCGGCCGGCTTGACCACCGCGACGCCGATCTCGGTCACCACCTGCCCCAGGTCGCGCACCTCCGGCGGGTTGGTGGTGGCGTCGCAGCGCACGTAGAAGGCCTCGGGCGCGGTGGCGCCGAAGAGCGCGCCGGAGCGCCAGACGTTGGTCAGGAAGGCGCTGACGTTGCGGGTGATCTTGGCCCACAGGGAGAGGTCGTTGGGCTCGAAGACCACCCATTGGGTGCCGGCGTCGATCGAGTCGCGCAGGAAGAGGAAGAGGCGCCGCACGTTGATGTACTTCCAGTCGAGGTTGGCGTCGCCGCCGAGCGTCCGGGCGCCCCACACCGTGATGTTGCCGTTCAGGTTGCGGATGACGTTGATGCCAGCCGGGTTCAGGCCGTCCTGATCGGCCTTGCCGAGCCGCGCCTCCAGCCCGACGGCGCCCAAAACGACCTCGTTGGCCGGCGCCTTGTGCACGCCGCGCTGGGTGTCGACCCGGGCGTAGATACCGGCCATGTGGCCGGAGGGGGCGACGTAGAGCGAGCCGTTCGACACCGGATCGAACACCTGGATGCGCGGGAAGTACATGGCCGCGTAGTTGCTGTTGCCGGTCGACCCCTGGATGGCCGCAGGGGTCAAGGTGCTGGTGATCTGGGAGTCCAGGATGGCGAAGCGGTCGCCGGCGTTCTGGCAGTGCGCGATCACCGCCGCCTGGCTGGCGGCGTCGATCGCCCCGGGCACCGCGACGATCGAGATCTCGTCGATGGCGCGGAAGCCGGCCAGGGCGTTGGTGACCGCCGTCACCGAGCTGCCGTCGGTGACGTTGCCGGTGATGCGGGTGATCCAGCAGCGGGTGCCGCCGTTGTTGAAGAACCCGTAGACGGCGTGCGCCAGGACGAGGTTGCCGCCCTGGAAGTCGCCGAAGTTCTTCTTGAACGACTCCCAGCTGGTGATCAGCTGCGGCGCGCCGGCCGGGGCGACCGTGTAGGCGAGCGCGATGGGCTTGCCCATCGAGTCGGTCACCTGGTGGCCCAACGAGTCGGTCACGAACTTACCGGGCTGCGCCGGCATGGTGACGGTGTCCAGGACCTGGCCGACGAACGCGGCCGTGCTGGTGCCGGCGCCCGCGATCGGCTTGACCGCTGACGGCACCTCTTCCACGTAGACTCCGGGCGACAGATACTGGGGCATGATCGTCTCTCCTCCGTTCGTTTCGGTCTTCCGATCGGGTTCTCGGTCTTATCTAGGGTGAGGGGGTAAGGGTCCAGTCCAGGGTCACCACGGCTCCCGCCTGGGCGAGCGTCACGGGCTGGGAATTGGTATTGAAGCCGCGCGCCGTGGCCAGGACGACGCGCGACCCCGCCTCGATGGCAGAGAGCAGATAGCCGCCCTGGGCGTCGGTCCAGGTCCGTTCGCCGCTGCCGCCGACCGCGAGCTCGGCCATCGGAACGGCCGCGCTCGCCGGCCCGCTCACCTTGCCCTTCACCGCGGTCGGCGGCAGGGTCATGTCCGCCTGGGCGCGGACGACGTTGCCCAGGCTGTCGGCGACCAGGGTGAGCGGCAGGGTGGCGGTGCCGTAGCGGCTGCCCGCGTCGGGCAGCGAGGCGGTCAGGGTGTAGGCGCCGGCCGGCAGGTCGAGGAAGTGAAAGTGGCCGTCCCGCGCCGTGCGCGTCCGGTCGGGCCGCTCCGCCATCGCCGCCCAGAGGCTTCCTGCGGTACCAGCGGCAATGGCGCGCAGGGCGACCAGGTTGAGGAAGGCGGCCGGCGCGCCGGTGATCTCCACCCGCGCTCCGGCGAGAAGCCGGCCGGAGAGGGCGTCGGCGATCCGGCCGGCGATGGCGACGCGATGGCGGACGATTTCGAGGGTCGGCGGGGTCATACGGGTTGGAAGCGGAGCAGCTTGTCGACGACCGGCGCCCCCGCCGCGACCGGCGGCTGCGGCACGACGGCCAGGGTTACGGTGTAGGGGAGGGCCGGCTTGGGCTTCCCCCCCAGCGCCTGCCAGAGCTCGCCCATGCTCTGCAGCGGGCCGGGCTGGAGCGAGAGGGTCGGCAGATCCGGGATCTGCCCGGCGAGGACGCCCTTGAGCACGGCCGGCGGCAGAGTCGGAAAGCGCAGGAGCACCTGCATCACCGCGCCCAGGAGGCGATGCTCGTCCTGGGCCGGAGTGGTCGAGCTGTCGCTCGCCCAGGCGGTCACCAGGTAGGAGCAGTCGACCCGCACCGGCGGCGCCTGGCGCGTCGCCGTGCCGTCGCTCTGCCGCTCGACCTGCCACTCGTTGCTGCGCAGCTCGCGGTTCTCCCGCACGTCGTAGAGGAAGAGGTCGACCGCCGGCAGGGAGACCGAGGCGGGCGGGAAATGGCCGTCGGGCGTCGCGAAGCTGATCGTCACCTGGGAGACCAGATCGGGCGGCAGCTCACGCTTCAGGAGCTCCTCCAGGGTCTTGTCGAGATCGTCGATCATGGCTTCTGCCGGACAGCCGCACGTTGCGAACCGTATTCACCTACTGGAATCTGTGCAGAACCCGATAAGAATTGGGAGCCGTCAGGAGTAGTACGGACGAACAAGAAAGATTGTTTGCGCCCCTCCTCAGGGCTTCTGCCGGTTTGTCCTCGAACGGCTCTCAGTATATCGCACGAACCCTAGCGCAAGGGAAGGGGGTCACCGGTCCTTCTCTTTTTCTTCCTTCTCGCCCGCCATCTCCCGGGACACCACGGCGGCCGCGGCCTGGTCGGCTTCGCGCTCGGACGGATGGTCCGCCGCGCCCACCGTGAGCTTGCCCTGGACCGTTCCGCCACCGCCCTGCTGCACGACGTGGGTCAGCTCGTGGGCGAGCAGCTCCTTGCCGCTCGAACGGCCGGGGTCGTACTCGCCCTGGCGGAAGAAGATGTCGCTGCCGGTGGTGAAGGCGCGGGCCGAGAGCTCGCCGTTCAGGCGGTCGGCGGTGGCACCGGTATGGACCCGGACGCCCCCGAAGTCGGCGCCGAAGGCGGACTCCATGTGCTCCCGGGTGGCGCCGTCGAGCCCCCGGCCGCCGGAGCGCGCCTGGTCGATCTGCTGCGCCGTCTCCTCCGGCAGCTCGCCACCCTCCATCGAGCCGGCCCGGGAGAGCGACACCATCCGCTGCACGAAACGATTGCCCTGCACCCGCTGCGCCTGGAGGACGGCCGCCGCCGAGCCCGGCGCCGCTGGGTGGGCTCCCTCCTCGACGCGGCTCTCGACCGCCCGCCGCGGCTGGACGGCCCGCGCCTTCTTCCCTTGCTCCCACAGGGTTCCCGCCATTCCGAGCCTCCTCTCCCCCGCTGTGAACCTCATTCTATACGCTTTTCTTGGTTCGCTGTGTTACAGGCTTTCCGCATTCTATGCTTGGTGCGCCGCCAGGGCGTTGAGCTCCCCCACCGCCAGCACCTTGCCGATCTTCTGGAACTCCCGCTGGGTGGCGCGGAGGAGATGGCGCAGGGTGACCGTGCCGCCGTCGGCGGCGGCCAGGAAGGCGGCGGCGAGCGCGATGTTCCGGATGTTGCCCCCGGGCAGCTCGAAGCGGCGGGCGAGGAGCGCGAAGTCGAGCTCCGGAGCGAGCGGCGTCTCGGCCGGCCAGAGCCGCTCCCAGATGCGGCGGCGGTCGCTCTCGTCGGGGAAGGGGAACTCGAGCACGAAGCGCAGGCGCCGCAGGAAGGCGGCGTCCATGTTCTTCTTCAGGTTGGTGGCGAGGATCACCACCCCCTGGTACTCCTCCATGCGCTGCAGCAGGTAGCCGGTCTCGATGTTGGCGTAGCGGTCGTGGGCGTCCTTGACCTCGCTGCGCTTGCCGAAGAGAGCGTCGGCCTCGTCAAAGAAGAGGACGGCGTTCGACGCCTCGGCCTCGGTGAACACCCGCGACAGGTTCTTCTCGGTCTCGCCGATGTACTTGCTGACGACGGTCGAGAGGTCGATCTTGTAGAGGTCGAGCCCGAGCTCGAAGGCGATGATCTCGGCCGCCATGGTCTTGCCGGTCCCCGAGGGGCCGGCGAAGAGGGCGGAGAGGCCCTTGCCCAGCGACAGCCGGCGCCCGAAGCCCCACTCCTCGTAGACCCGGGAGCCGTAGCGCACGAAGTTGCAGATCTCCTGGAGCTGCTCCATGCGGTCGGTGGGGAGGACGATGTCGGCGAAGCGGTAGCGCGGGACGATCTTCTGCGCCAGCGCCGAGAGCTTGCGGTTCGACTGCAGCCGGCAGGCGGTGTGGAGGTCGGCGAGCGTCGGACGCCCCTCGCCGCGCCCGTGGGCGAGGTTCTTGGCGGTGGCCGCGGCGTCTTTGATCTGGCCGCCGGAGAGGCGGAACTTGGCCGCCAGGGCGGCGAGGTCGAGCCCGTCCGCTTCTTCCATTCCCTCTGCGGCCGGGACACCCAGGGCCTCGGCCCACAGGGCGACCCGTTCGCGGTGCTCGGGGAGGGGGAAGGGGACGCGCAGGAAGACCGCCGTGCGGAGGACCTCCGCGGGCTCCCACTCGGCCTCTCCGGCGAGGAAGACGAGGCCCCGGTGCGCCGCCAGCCGGGCGAGGAACTGAGTGCGGCGAGCGGCACGCTCGCCTTCCAGCAGGAGGTCGAAGCCCTGCCAGTAGAGCGCCGCGCCGGAGAGCGCCGCCTCGCGCTCGGCGAGCGCCAGGCCGGTCTCGAACACCCCCTCCTCGGCGGCCAGCAGGCGGGCGAGGTCGACGGCCAAGAGCGCCAGCCCCAAGGTGCGGCAGAGGGCGCGGGCGGTGGTCTCCTTCCCCACCCCGTACGGTCCCTGGAGATAGAAGACGGTGAGTCGGTTGTCGGCCGAGCGCGCGCAGGCGAGCAGCCGCTCGGCGACCCCCGCCGGCTGGATCGCCTCGTCCACCCGCGGCGCCGTGTCGACGGCGCGGGCGAACGGCTGCAGGCGCGGGTCGAGCCCGTCCTCCCCCAGCAGGTAGGCGACGACGCGCGGGTCGGCCTTCAAGTAGCGGGCGAGGAGCGGCGGGTGCGGCCGAGCCGCGTCGTCGAACAGCTCGATCAGCCGATGTTGCAAGAGAGAGGCGGAGGCGGCGAAGCGGGAACGGGCGGCGAGCTTCTCCGCGAAGTCCCGGGCGAGGAGGTTCAGCACCAGGTCGACGCTCGGCCGCCGCTTGGTGACGTCGTCCTGGAGATAGGCGAAGAGCCGCTCGTAGCGCAGGTCGAGCTCGGGGGCGAAGGCGACGAGGAGGACGTCGACCTCGAACGGCGAGAGGTTGAAGAGCCGCGCCAGCCACAGGAGGCGCAGCTCGACGCCCTGCCGCACGCTGGCGACCGTGCGGGCGGCGATCCCCCGGCTCATCGCCTCCAGGGCCGCCAGGACCTCCGGCCGCGGCGGCTCGACCGCCCATCCCGGCATCCCGGCCGGCCGCGCCAGGAGGTCGTCGATCTCCTGCTCCGAGACATAGAGCCCCTGGAACTCCGGGTCCGCCTCGTGCAGCCGCCGCGCCCGCGCCACCTGGACCCGGATGAGCAGGTCGATCCGCCCCAGCTCGGCGAGCAGGTGCGCCAGCGAGCCGGCGAACGGCTCGCCGGCCGGGAGGGGGGCGGGAGGGGCGGGAAAGGCGGCGGAGGCTTCCATGGCGATGGCCGGGACCGGACCCGGAGGTTCTCAGGTACGCTGAAAGTCTATCGGAGTTCTGGCGGTAGTGGCTACCCGTCCCGATGGAGACACGAATCCCTTGAGACACTCCCGTCGGAGACACGGGTGGGCGGCATCTACCGTTCGTCCCGAGCGGGAGCGGATCTTGCAGAAGTCGCCTCCCGTGCGTTTCGCAGTCCTCGTCAACCAAGCGGCCGGCACCGCCAGCGCCGGGAAGATCACGCAGGAGAGCGTGGAGGCAGCCTTCCGCGACGCGGGCGCCGACGCCGTGGTCGAGAAGATCCCGGGAGAGGAGATGGCCGAGCGGGCGCGCGCCGCCGTGCGCGCGGGCTTTGACGCCGTGGTGGCGGGCGGCGGGGATGGGACGGTGCGCTGCGTGGCCGGCGTGCTCGCGGGGACGGGGACGGCGCTCGGGGTCCTCCCCCTGGGGACGCTCAACCACTTCGCCCGCGACTTGAAGATTCCGGAAGACCTCCCCGGGGCGGCGCAGGCGCTGGCCGCGGGGAACGTCCGCGCGCTCGATCTGGGCGAGGTCAACGGCGAGGTGTTCGTCAACACCTCGGTCCTCGGCTTCTACCCGCCGGTCGTCCAGGAGCGCGATCGCCAGCGCGAGCACCAGGGGCGCCACAAGTGGGTGGCCGCAGCCTTCGCCCTCGCCAAGGTGCTGCCCCGGACTCCCGCCCTCCGCCTCTCCTTCCAGGTGGAAGGTCAGGAGGTCAAGCGTCGGACCCGCTTCGTCCTCGTCGGCAACAACGAGTACAGCATGAGCTTCTTCACCCCGGGCGAGCGCAACCTCTTCGACAGCGGCAACCTCTATCTCTACATCGCCAACTGTCCCGACCGCCTGGGTCTCCTGCGCTTAGCTCTCCTCGCCCTGGTCCGGGACGCCACCCGTTCGGACCGCTTCGACGCCTGGTCCACTCCCGAGTTCACCATCGACGTGCGGCGCAAGCGAAAGAAGCCGCTGCCGGTCTTCCTCGACGGCGAGGTGGTCCTCCTCGCTCCGCCGCTCCGCTACCGGGTGCGCCCCCGGGAGCTGCGGGTGCTCGTGCCTTGGGGCTGAGGATGATCCCTCGTCCCGGATCTCCGCCCGATTCCTGCTGACATCGTCCCGTTAGGACGATACAGTACCCCGACCGGGGAGGGATCGTGGGGACCGACGAGCCGCTGATTCCGAAGCATGGCGGGTATCGGAAGCTGAGGAGCTTCCAGCTGGCGCAACTCGTCTACGACGTCACGGTACGTTTCTGCGAGCGCTACGTCGACCGTCGGAGCCGAACCTGCGACCAGATGGTGCAGGCGGCGCGCAGTGGAACGCAGAACATCGCCGAGGGGAGCCAGGCGTCGGGGACTTCGAAGAAGACGGAGCTCAAGCTGACCAACGTGGCGCGGGCCAGCCTGGAAGAGCTGCGGCTCGATTATGAGGACTTCCTGCGGCAGCGGGGGCTGCCCCTCCTGGCGCCGGAGCATCCGGCGCTGGCGCGCTTCAAGGCGAGGCGCTGCGCGACGGTGGAGGCTGTGCGCCTCTGGGTCGAGGACGAGCAGGGACGGACACGGACGAACACCGACAAGCAGCAAAAGCCCGGAACCTCGCCGGTGTTCGTCCGTGGAGAGTCCGTGTCCGTCCCTGCAACGCCCCGCTCCGCCACCCTGGTGGCCAACGCGGCCCTCTCTCTGCTGAACCTCTGCTGCCACCTGCTCGATCGCCAGTTGGCGGCCCAGGCCGAGGCTTTCGAAAACGAGGGCGGCTTTACCGAGCGCCTGTACCGGGTCCGAAGCCAGAAAAGAAGGCGCTGAGGAGCGCCTACGCCTTCATCTTCTCCGCGAAGTGCTGGCGGAACTTGGCGACCTTCGGGGCGACCACGAAGGAGCAGTAGCCCTGGCCGGGGTTCTTGGCGAAGTACTCCTGGTGGTAGGCCTCGGCCTCGTAGAACGTCTCGGCGGGGGTCACCTCGGTGACGATGGGGTTGGGATAGGCCTGCTCCGCCGTGAGCTCGGCCACGATCGCCTCGGCCGTCGCCTTCTGCTCCGGAGAGTGGTAGTAGATCGCCGAGCGGTACTGGGTGCCGACGTCGTTGCCCTGGCGGTTGAGAGTGGTGGGGTCGTGGAGGGTGAACAGCACCTCGAGGATCTCGCGGTAGGAGACGACCGCGGGATCGAAGGTGATGCGCACCGCCTCGGCATGGCCGGTGCGGCCGGAGCAGACGGACTCGTAGCTGGGGTTCGGCACCTTGCCGCCGGTGTAGCCGGACTCGACCGAGAGGACTCCCTTCATCTGATCGTAGACGGCCTCCAGGCACCAGAAGCAGCCACCGGCCAGGGTGGCGATTTCGCGCTCGGGCATGATTCAGCTCTCCTTGGCAAGCGGCGCGGCCGGGGCTCCGCCGCGCCGACTTCAGTATAGAACCTCCGCCCTCCGGGCGGCCAACCCGGTCATTCGGCAGGGGCGGCGGGGGCGCCGGGGGCAGCGGGAGGCCAGCGCTCGCGTCCCGCGGCGTCCAGGACCTGTTCGATCACATCGCCCGAGAAGAGGACGACGAAGCCGGTGGGCAGCGTGAGCGCCTGGAGCAGCGCCCGCCGGCGCCCGACCAGGCTCGCGATCGGCACGCTTTCGAGGCCGTCCCCGCGGGTGAGCGCCTCCGGATCGAAGACGGTGCCCAGGAGCCAGCCGGAGTCCTCGGCAGAGCTGCTGCCCGCTCGACGCAGGAAGATCTCGGGGGCTCCCAGCGCCCCGGGCGCGGCGATCACCGCCTGCTCGAAGCAGACGTCCTCGCCGTCGACGTCCAGCTGATGCAGCAGGCTCGTCTGCGCGGCGAGGACCGCGAGCGTGATCTCGATCGTGGGCACCCGGCGCTCCTCCGGCCAGGCGGCGAAATCCAGCTCGGTGACGCGCAGCGCATCGCCGTCTTCGTCGAGACGGAGACGCGACCAGCCGAAGCGGATCGCAACACCCGGTCGCGGCGGCGAGCCCGAGCCGGCGAGCCGCGCGAAGACGTCGAGGACGTTTTCAGCCATCCGCGCGTACGCCGGGGGGCACTCGGCGCGGAGGCGCCGGCCGCCGATCTCACGTTCGACGATCACGCCCGCGCACCGTCGCTCACGGCTTGCCCCCCGCCAGCTTGGCGAGCCGGTCCTTGATCTCGGCCTGGATCAGGACGCGGACGTCGGCCTCGCGCTTCGCCATCGTCTCGATCGTGGCCTGCTCATAGAATCGGCTCGCCTGGCTCCAGGACCGCCACGTCCGATCCGACTTCGACGCGTTGGCGGCGCCGTCCATCGCGATGAGGTTTTCCTTCAGGTCGACGACGGCCTTCTGGTCCTTCCAGGGGAGATCGGCGAAGCCGTCCAGGTCGGAGATCTCGCGCACCGACACGATGTGATCGGCCTGCAGCGGCCCGGGCTTGACCTTCAACGGTCCGACCTGATCGACGACCACCCCACGCAGCGCCCGCTCCTTGGCGGCCTCGGAGGGGGCCGCGGCGCGCAGCCGATCGTAGAGCGTCAGGTTGGCCCGGGCGGCCTCGGACTCGCGCGTGGCGAGGGTCGCCTCCGCCTCGGCGATCTTGCCCCGGCCCAACCCCGACCGGCCGGGGAGCGCATTGGGATCGAGGCTGCGGATCTCCTGCTCCAGGGCGCGGATCTCCGCCACGTCCTCCGCGTTCCGGTCCGGCTTGGCGCGCAGCGCGGCGAGCTCCTCTTCCGCCGCGGCCTTCTGCTCGTAGAGCGTGGCGACGGCGCTCTTCTGCGTCTCGAGCGCGTTGAGCGCCCGCGTCTGGTCGGCGGAGAGCGGCTTCCACGCCTTGATCTCCTCGCTGAGCTTGACCTGGAAACCGGGCTTGGTCCGATTGAGCGCCCAGCGGTCGACGAAGCCCAGGAGCGATTTCTCGTCCACCCCGCGGGCCTGGCCGGCCTGGACCAGCTGCTTGACCTCCTCGAAGGCGGTCTCCAACTGCGACCGCTCGGCGCCGGTCAGGTGCGTCAGGTCGCCGGCGATCTCCAGGAACTTGGCGTCGGCGCTCAGCCTGGCGATGGAGTTGATGCCGCGCTGGACCGAGTAGTAGAGGGCGCGGAAGAGCTGCTTGACGACGCCGGGATCGACGAAGCCGGCGAAGGCGTTCGTCCGGCTCCCGAGGGCGACCAGCTCCTTGAAGGCCTCCTTGGCGGCGAGCGAGGCCTTGGCCTCGCGCGCCAGAGCCGCCTTGAATTTCGCGTCCAGGCTCTCCGCCGCCTCGATCTTTCCGAGCAGCTTGGCGAGGTCGCTGTCCTTCGAGAACTCGAGGAGCGGCCCCTTGAGCGCCTTGAGCGCGGTCGCCGACTGCTTGACCAGGGCGGAGGCGGCGACCCCGACGTCGAGCGCGGCCGCGGCCACGGCGAGGCCCACCCAGAAGAGCGACGGCTCCTCGGCGAGGAAGCCGAGCTCGTAGTCGCGCTCTTTTTCCTGGTACTCCTGGTAGGCGGCGTAGGCCTGGTAGGTGCTGATGCCCGCCTGGGCGACCAGCGCCGCCGCCGCCAGCCAACCGCCGCCCGGCACCAGGAAGGTGAGGGCCAGGGCGAGGACGCCGAGCGCGATCTGCGACAGCAGGTGCTTGCTCGCCTCGTCGGCGACGTAGTCGTGGATCGAGCGGCCGTAGATCGTCGCGGGGTCGATCCCCAGGAGCTTCTGCGTCGCCCCGACCAGGTCCGGCAGCCGGAAGACGCGGTCGGGGTCCTCCTGGAACTCCTGGCGGGCGGTCGCGATGCTCTCCGAGCGCTCCCGGATGAGCGCGCTCAGATACGACTGCACCCCCGCGGTGTCCAGACCGGCGAGCTTCTCCAGGTCGACGCCCCGCTCGCCGACCAGCGGGTCGTTGCCCGCGCCGCGGATCACCTCCGCCTCGCCCTTCTGCTTCGCCGCCTTGGCCGCATCCATGGCCTCGTTGTAGGGGTCGAGCCAGGAAAAGTCGGTCGATTCGCTCGCGGCGTTGGCGAACAGGATGCCCTGCGCGGTCTGTCGCTGCTTTCGGTGCTCCTTGTAGAGCTCCGGCCCCTTGCTCGCGGCGATCCCCTGGGCGATGGCCGCCGCGCCGCCCTGCTGGAGCTTCTTCTGCTCCGCGAAGAGCATGTGCGCGTAGCGATCGAGCACGTCCAGGGCGAGGTTGACCGCCTGCGTGCGGAAGGCGACGCGGTAGGACTCGATCGCCGCCTCGAAGGTGGCGATCGAGTCGAACCCCTTCTGTTTGAGCAGGGAGAGGAGGGTGGATTCCGCCTCCTTGAACCTCGTCTGCAGCTCCTGGTAGGAATCCTCCGCCTCCGCCTTGTCGCGGGCCGACCCTTTGAGCGCCCGGGCCAACCCGACGTTGCGCTCCAGGTCCTTGTAGTCGCGGTAGGCGGCATAGAGGTCCTCGGCGCCCAAAAGCGGCTTGGCCGCCTCCTCGTGCCCCTGAAACTGCTTTTCGCGCCCGGCCCGGAACTGGAGGTAGCGGTCGAGGGCGCCCTCCAGATCGGCGAGCGAGGTCGTCGTCGCGTTGACCCGCCCGAGATAGTCCTTGCGCGCTCCGGGCGCCAGGGCGGCGAGCTTCTGGGCGAGGCTCAAGAGGCGCGCGTAGTCGGCCGGCGAGACCGTGGCGCCGTTCGGCCCGCCGGTGAAAAACGCCTTCAGCTCGTCGTCCGAAAGCTGCGACAGCGCCTCGCCGATCTGGGCGAGGATGCGGTAGTTCTCGGGCGTGAAATTCGACTCCCCGAGCAGCTCCTTGACCGTGTCCGGCAGAGCTGCGAGCTTCTTGCGGTCCGCCAGGACCTGGTCGCGCAGGCTGTTCCAGACGACCGCCTTGCCCTTCTCTCCCGGCTTGATCCTGGTGCCCGGCGCATCCTGGGTGCTCTGGTAGTAGCGCTTGTCGATCTCCGCGTTGATCCCGTCTTTCTCGCCCGCGCCCAGGTCCTTGTACTCCTTGTCGGCCGCCGCCTTGGCCTCAGGAGAGGCCGGCGGCCCGCCGTACGTCTCCACCAACGCGGGGTCCACCCAGAACTTGATGGACTTCCCGACGTTCTTGGCCGGCGCGTTGACCGCGTCGGGCGCCGTCGCCGCGTTCCAGGGGATGTCGACGACGCGACCGAAGATCTGGACCTCGGCGTAGCGCAGGAGCTCGAGGAGCGTGGTCACCCCGGGCGGGATCTTGATCTCGTACCGCAGCTTGCCGCCGTGCTGCGCGTCGACGACCCCCGCCGGCTGCCGGCGCAGCACGCGCCGGCGGGCGACGACCCGCTGCACGTGCCGGTTGCCGTAGGCGCGCTGGAGGCGGAGGATCTCGCCCGCCGCCCGCGAAGGGGGCGCGGCGTCACCGGGGAGGGCTTCGCCCTCAAGGGCGGCCGGGCGCTGCGGCAGTCGCTCCGGCGACGGCGTCGGCTGAAGCTTGTGGCTGAGGCTCACGATCTCCCCGGTCGAAACAGGTGCCATTATAGCTGGCAGCGCTCAGCGGCGGAGGACGACCACGGACGGCAGCTCACGGACGATCACCTCTCCACCGGGCGACAGCGGGAGCGGCTTGCCGTTGAGCGTTACCGAGCGGGGTGTGCCGGCGAGCGGCCAGGAAATCGCGAGGCCGCCGGGAGGTGGGGTGAGGCCGCCTTCGAGGCGTAGGGTCACCTTCTCCCTTACCGCCTGAAGGTGATAGCTGAGCGGGCCATAGGGGGTCCGGAGGCCGCGGATGCCGACGCCCTCCGGGCTCGCGATCCAGGCGGGCGGGAGGCCGGCACCCACGACGAGGGCCTGGTCGGATTCGCGCTCGTAGGCGAAGAGGTCCAGGAAGGAGCGCAGGAAGTCCGAGCCCACCCAGGCGTGCGGCAGGTCGCCCAGGAACTTGGGCGCCCGCGGGTCGTGCCAGACGACCTCGGGCCACTGGTTCCAGGCCGCGGGCCGGCGGCCGGCGAGGAAGAAGTCGAGCAGCTCCTCTGTCTGCCCGCGCCAGCCCAGCCGCACGAAGGTGCCTACCGCCCGCAGCTCGTAGGGGGTGTAGGCCTCCCAGGGGGCGGTGCCGTCGCGGCGCTGCTCAAATTCGGCGTAGTACCTCTCGAAGGTCCGCTCGACCGCGGCGCGGGGGAGATTCGCGAGCTCGCCGCCCGGGGAGAGGGCGATGGTCGTCGAGGTGGCGTCGAAGTCGCCCAGCTCGGCGCAGCCGGGGAGGTAGTCGATCCGGTGGTCGGCCATGGTGCGGGCGAGCGAGGCCAGGAGGTCGGCGCGGAATTCGTCCCGCGCCGCTCCCCAGCGCTGGGCGAGGTCGGTTTTCCCCAGGGCCTCGGCGAGGAAGGCCGCGTCCTTCAATCCCTTGAGGGCGAAGAAGTCGTCCCAGTAGGAGTGCATGGGCTTCGCCGAGTAGCCCTCGTGGCTGATCGACTGCGGGAGGAGGCCGTAGAAGACGCGGCGCTCGGGAGTCTGGTACTCGGCCGTCCGCCGCTCGGCGCGCAGGGTTAGGATGGCGCCGACCGCCGCCTCCACTTTAGGCCAGAGCCGGGCGAGGAGCGCCGCGTCGTGCTCGAAGCGGAAGTCCTCGGCCACCAGGTAGAGAAACTCGCCGTGGCTGTCGTTCTCCGGCACCGGGTCGGCGCCGCGGAAGTCGACGCAGCAGGGCACCTTGCCGTCCGGGAAGAGATAGCCCGCGTACCAGGTGAGGAACTCGCGCACCGGGGCCGGGTGGCCGAGCCGCAGGAGGGCGGCCGACATCAGGGCGCCGTCGCGAATCCAGGCCCGGGCGTAGGAGCGGGTGCCCGGCCGGAGGGCCGGCCCCTGGCGTTCGACGAGGATGTAGGCAAGCGACGATTGGAGGGTCCGGGCGAGCGGCGCCGCGGCGGGCGGCAGGTCGAGCTTCACCCGGCCGACCGCGGCCGTCCAATCCTGAACGGCGCGGGCGAACGCGGCCTCGAAGGTGCTCTGCGCCGAAGTTGCCTCCGAGGGGTCCGGGAGGTGGGTCCCTCCCACTCCCGAACCCAACGGAAACGCCAAATAGACCGCCTGCGCCGCGCCAGGAGCCAGTGCAAGATCGTAGGCCAGGGCGCCCTGGCCGAAGCCGAGGTCGTCGGCGATCCGCGTCTCCTTGGGCACCTCGCCGCGCCCGAGCGCTCCGAGGAGCCCGCCCTGGTCGAAGGTCGCGGCGCCGAAGGCCGCCGGGCGGGTGAGCGGCACGATCGATCGCTTCCCGTTGATCGTGACGCGCTCGCCGTCCCAGGCCAGCTCGCGAAGCGGGGCAAAGCCGCCTTGCGTGCTGAGGAACTGCCAGGGCGGATTGACCTGGAATGGCCGCAGGGCGAGGAAGAGCCGCGCCGAGAGCGGCCCGCGGCCGTGGTTCTCCAGGCGATACCGGGTATAGAGCACCGGCCGCTCGGCCGGTCCACCGGCGACCGCGGTGACGGCGAGGCGCAGGTCCGGCCGCTCCCAGGTCACGGTAGGAATCGGCAGCGCCCCCGCTTCGAGCAACGGCACGGCCTGGACGTCGCTCCAGCGCACCAGGGCGCCGTTCGTGTAGAGGAACGGCTCGATCGAGACGTCGCCGCGGCCGGTCTCGATCGTCCCGTCCTCCGAGAGCAGGGCGTTGTCCACTCCCCCGTCGACGCCCACCACGGTCCAGTAGGACTGCTCCCCGGTGAGATACCGCGGGTAGGCGCCGCGTGGGGCGTCTTTGGCCACCGCGGTGAAGAAGGCGTTGGGCGAGGCCGCGAAGGCGGGCGGCCGGAGCGTGATCCGGCGGAGGCCGTAGCCGTGGCCGGCGCTCGCCGCGAAGCTCAGCCGGAAGAAACGGGCCTCGGCCTCGGGCAGATAGAGATCGCTCCGCCCCGCGGCTCCCGGGGCGCCGTCGGCGACCGTGTGCGCCACCGTCCACTCCGCGCCGTCGTCCGAGGTCTCGACCCGGTAGCGGCGCGCGAAGTCCGCGCCGTCCCAGTCGAGCGTCAGGCCGCCCAGCTCGCGCGGCTGGCGGAAGTCGAGAGTCAGCGCCTGCGTCTCCCCGGCCGCCGGGTCGCTGTGCCAGCCAACCCCCATTCCCAGCACCTGCCCAGGGCCACGGCCCGGCAGCGCCGAGGTGGCGAGGATCTGGGGCGGGCGCTCGTCGACCTGGACCGGAAGCTCAGCGAAGGTCAGGTCGTCGACGCAGACCGTCCCCTTGCCACCGGTGCCGGCGGTGACCACGATCTCGAGCGACCCGATGTCCTTCGCCTCCCCTCCCCCCGCCGGTCCCCAGGCGAACTCCAGGTGCCGCTTCTTGATCCGCAGGAGCTGCCAGGCGTGCCGGAATTCGAAGCCTCGCCGGTTGACCCACCAGACGTTCTCCCCCGAGGGATCGACGAGCTTGAATTCCAGGTTGTTGGCAGGGACGTCGCCGCGCAGGCGGAAGGAGAACTGGTAGTTGGCGGGGAGGTGGAGGGCGAGCTTCTTCCGGGCGATGGCATACCCCGCGCCGCCCCGGAAGTCGACCTCCATGCACATGCCGCGGCCGTGGTAACCCTCGCCAGCAACGAGCGCCAGGTGGACCCCGGTCGAGGGGGCGGCCTCCCAGCCGGCCTCCCCGGAAGTGGGCTGCTCGAAGTCGTCGAGCACGACCGGGGGCGAAGGGCTCGTCGCGGCCGCGGCGAGGAGGAGGCCGAGGGCCAGGCCGAGGAGAAGGTGCTTCCGTGATCGTAGAGAGGCCATCACGGCTTGCGCGGCGCGCTCTCCGCCGCCACCGATCCGCGGGCCTGGGCTCGCGAGCTGTCGGAGGGCGACGACACCTCGCTCCCGGGATGCCCCTCCTCCGCCGCCGCTCCCACCCAATTTCCCATGTGTCTCGCGAGCGCCAGCCAGGATTCCGGCCGCAGGTCCCAGCGGGAGACGACGCCGTCGCTCCCGGCCGACAGCAGCACCTCGGGAGAGAGGAAGGCCATCGCCGTGACCTTCCCCGGCGTCGCCATCCAATACCCAATCCGCTCTCCAGTGCCAGCGTTCCATAGCATGATCACCTCGCTGTCGCTGGCGGTCGCGAGGAGGCCGCCATCCGGGCTGAAGGCAAGGGCCTTGATCTCGTCGGAATGTCCTGGGAGCTGGACCGGGGGCCGCCCGTGCTTGAGGTCCCAGAGGAGAACCTGGCGATCCCGTCCACCACTGGCGAGAAGATCGCTATCGCCTGGCCGGAAGGCCAGACAGTGGACGGTGGCGCCGTGCCCCTTGAGGTATCGCAGCATTTTCCAGCTCCGGAGATCCCATAGCGTGATCCTCCCATCATTGCCCGCCGCGGCCAGGGTTCGCCCATCCGGGCTGAACTGGATACCTCGTACCTGGCCGGTCTGGGGATCGAGTGTCCTACCGATCGGGTGGAGTGTCGGCCCCGGGGACCGGCTACCTGCACCATCGGCAGCTTGCTCCGGCCTCCTCCAGACCCGGATCGTCCCCTTCTCGCCGGCCGTGGCCACCAGCCGGTCGTCGGGCGAGAAGGCGAGCCCGCTCAGATCCCCCTGTCCCGTTGCCACGGGCCCGGCGAGCGCTCGATGCTTCTGCAGGTCCCAAAGCGTCAGGATGCCGCGGCTGTCTCCTAGGGCCAGGATATTGCCGTCCGATGTCATGGCCATCGAGCGGACGCCTCCACTGCCGCTCAGTACCACCGGGCCGGTCCCTTTGCCTGGCCGGTTCCAGAACAGAACGCGATCTTTGGGACCGTCCGCCACGAGAGATCCCTCGGGGCCGAAGTCGACGCTCAAAACTCTGCCCGCGGGCGCCGGGATCGGTACCGGCGGAGCCGCCCCGCTCAGGTCCATCAGGAAGGCCTTCTCACCCCCGCTCGCCAGAAGGCTGCCATCCGGGCTGAAGGCGAGCCCTAGGCCCATCTCCGTCTGCGGCGGCAGCGCCTTCACCGGCTGCTTGAGATTAGGCAGACTCCAGAGTTGGATCTGGTGCTTGTCGTTGAGAGACGCCAGGAGGTTGGGGCGGCGAGGGCTGAACCTCAAGCTCATCACGGAAGCACCCTGCTGGTCCGACACAGCGAGAGGCTTCTTCAGGCTGGCCGTGTCCCATAACCGAATCCGCTCATCGTCCCCTCCGGTGACCAGGTAGTGTCCATCCGGACTGAAGGCGACCGTATGGACCGGCTCGTCGTGCAGGAGTCTCGCGAGCCGGCGCCTCTGCGCCACATTCCAGACGAGGACCGAGTGGTCGTCCGAGGCCGAGGCCAGCAGGCGGAGGTCGGGACTGAAGGCGACCGCGTTCACATCGTCCAGATGACCCTGAAGGAGGTCGGGGCGCTGCCGTCGCGCCGTATCCCACAAGGCAACGATGCCATCGGAACCGGCGGAAGCCAGCACACCGTCTCGACGGAACGCGATCTCGTTGACGATCCCGTCGTGCCCATGCAGCGGCTCCCCTATGGGCTTGAGGGTATGCGCATCCCAGAAACGGATCGCACCGTCCTCTCCGCCGGCGGCGATCCGCTGCCCGTCCGGGCTAAAACGAACGCTATGGTAAAAAGTCTCCGCCGAATGTTGCCCGAGGGTCAGTTGCTCTCGCCGCCCCTGGCGGTCGATGACGAGGTGTCCGGAAGTGTCGACAGCCGCCCAGACCTTACCGTCGTGGCTCACAGCGAGACCGACCAAGGAGGACGTCTGGGTGGCGATCGGCTGCGCCAGCCGGCTGCGGCGGGTCATGTTCCAGAGGATGACATGACCATCCCACCCAGCCGAGACCAGCCACCGGCCGTCCGGGCTGAAGGCGAGAGAGTTGATCTGCCCGATGTGGGCGTTCAGCACCTCGGGCGAGCGCGTCGCTTTGCTCAAGTCCCAAAGCCGGATCGTGGAATCGGTGCTGGCGGTGGCCAGCTTGCGCCCATCCGGGCTGAAGGCGATCGCGAAGATGTCGCCGGTGTGACCTGGTGTATCCTGAAATTCCCCCAGTGCAAAGCCAAGCTGCCTGTGGCTCACCGCATCCCATAGGATCGCTTTTTTCCCCGCCGTCCCCGCCGCCAGCACGTCGTCCACCGGGCTCCAACGGACCGACCATACTTTGTATTCCGCATTCATTGCCGGACCTTCCTCTTTTCCGCCCGCCATACGCCACAGACGCACTCTGCCATCCGTGCTCCCGGACGCCAGGAGAGTACCGTCTCGATTGAAGGCGAGGCCCTTGATGTTCTCCGTATGTGCACGTGGGAATGAAGGGAGGAGGGGGGTGAGAGACCTGCCATCCCAGAGATGGATCTCGAGGTCGTCTGCGGCCGAGGCCAGGATCCGGCCATCGGGGCTGAAGGTCACGACTTCGATGTCCTTTTGGTGCGCAGCGGGCCGGGAGGTTACCATCGCGCAACGATCGGCATCCCACAGGCGGAGCGTGCCGTCGGAGCCGCCGGACGCCAGCAACCGGCTCTTCGGTGCAAAGCTCACGCTATAGACCACGCCAGCGCTCGCGGCAATAGGAGGGCATAGCAGCTGGCGGCTTTTCGCGCTCCACAGGGTAATCGTTCCATCGGTATTGCCCGAGGCGATCACCTGGCCGTCGCTGCTATAGGCCACGGACCAGGCGAAAGCCGGGTTACCGTGCAGGAACGCTTCGAGCCGCGGGCTCTGCTGCGCCGTCGCCGCGAGGCTGCTCCTGGTATCGGGATTGATGTTCAACCGGTAAGCCTGGGCACTCAGGACCGCGGCCTGGTCGAGCTCGCGGCCCAGGAGGTTCATGGCTTGCGCCGCGAGTTGGCGCGAGTGGCTGACGCGAGACTGCCAGAAGGCCATGCCCGCGATGAGGGTGGCCGCCACCAGCGCCATCACCAGACCGGCGGCGTACCGGCGCAGCCGCCGCACGGCCCGTGCCTGGTCCTCGGCCCGCTGCTGCTGTTCGCGGGCCAGCTGCTGGGCCTGCCGCAGCTCGCGGTCGCTGGCTTCCTGGCGATCCGCGGTGTTCTTCTCAACGGCGGCCCGGCTGGCCACAATGAGGGCTTTCAGGTCGTCGCTGTAGCCCAGCTCCTGCGCATCCGGCCTATCCCGCCAGCGCTCCGCCTCGGCCACCTCGACCTCGTCGAGCAGTCCCCCGCCCTGGCCTTTCTCCACCCGCTCGCACCACGCACCCGCCGCCTCCTCCAGCCGGCGCCGCACCTGCTCGGCCCCGCGCCGCTCCGCCACCCAGTGCTGGAGAGTCGGCCAGCCGCCCAGGAGGGCCTCGTGGGCGAGGTCGACCGTGCCCTCCTCCGCCGCCTCGCCGCCCAGGGTGAGCAGACGGCGGCTCGCCAGATGGTCCACCAGCTCGTCGAGCTCCCGCGGGTCGTCCCCCGCCGAGCGCAGCCCCTCCCAGCGCAGGCGGCGACGGGTGTCGGCACGCCCCTCGCCGAACTGGACGAGACGCAGGAAGATCCGCCGGGCGAGCGCCTGCTGCGCCTCGGGCAGCGCGGCGATCACGGCGTCGGCGCGGCGGGCGATCGCCACCTGCAGGCCGTTCCTCTCCCCCTCGCCCAGGGCCTCGTAGGCCGCCAGGGGCAGGAACCGCCACTGCAACCGGTCCCAGAGCAGCACCAGCGTCTCCTGCACGAAGGGCAGAGACCCCGGCTCGCGGGCCGCGTCGTGGAGCAGCCGCTCGATCAGGGTGTCCTCGACGTAGCAGCCGACGGTCGCCGCCGGTTTCACGATGGCGTCGCGCAGCCCCTCGCCGGCCAGCGGCACGACCTCCACCCGGTGCTCTTTGACCTCCGGCCAGAGCGGCGAGCCCATCAGGTCGTCGTAGAAGTCGGCCCGCACGGTGAGCACCACGTACCAGCCCGGCCGGCCGCGGAGCGCCAGCAGCTCGCGGTGGTAGGGCTCCCACTCCTCCCGCGGACGGGCGAAGGCAGCCTCGAACTGGTCGAGAATCAGGAGCGTGCGCTCCGCCGTCTCGCCGTTCCGGGCCGGCGCCTCGGCGAGGAACGCCCGGAGCTCGGTGAGCGGCGCGCCCCCCGGGCGCAGGGTGTGGGTCCGCCAGCCACCTGGGCCGAAGAGAGAGCTCCTGGCGAGCGCCGGCACCAGCCCGGCGAAAACCAGCGACGACTTGCCGCTCCCCGAAGGTCCTATCACCGCCAGGAAGGGGTGGAGGCGCAGGAGGTGGAGGATCTGTTCGGTCTCTCTCTCCCGCCCGAAGAAGAGCGCCTGGCCGAGGCCGAAGGGGACCATGCCCGGATACGGACAGGCCGGGCGCTCCGCCGGCCCGGGAAGCGGCCGTTGCAACTCGGTGCAGATCCGGGCCACGACCGCCTCCCAGCGCGCCGGATCGGTGGCGTCCAGGCTGACCAGCATCGACAGGCGCGGCGGCAGCTGCACCGGCTGGCGCAGGACCAGGAGCAGTCGGGGCTCCCGGCGTTCGAGCCCCACGTGCAAAGCGAGGGCGTTCTCGATCTCGGTGAAGGTGCTGGTGAGATAGGCCGGAGAGAGGATCGCTAGCGTGTAGCGGCTCTGCGCGACCGCCCGTTCCATCTCGAGCACCACGGAGGCACCGAGCTGGAAATCGCGATCGTCGACGCAGACCCGGACGCCCGCCGTGTCGAGCGCCGGCACCAGCACCCCGCGCACCCAATCGCGATCGGCGGGATCGTGACGATAGCTGAGGAAGACGTCGTAGGCGTAGCCGCCGCCTGCCTCGGCAGCGACCTGCCCGTCCCCCGCTGTGCCGGCCGGCCTGGTCTCCTGCAACCGCTCGGTTCCTCCGCCTGCTTCCAGGAAGGAACCGACTTTATCACGCCCCCCCGGGGGAGGCACCGCAAGGCCGGGCCACTTCAGCCCGCCGAGAGCGAGCTCCGCCAGGCTTCCGCGGGCTCTCCGGCGAGGAAGGCGGCGCGACAGGCATGGCGCTGGATCTTACCCGAGGACGTCTTGGGGATCGACCCCGGCGCCAGCAGCACCAGGTCCTCCACCCGGGCCTCGTGGTCGCGCGCCACGGCGACCCGCACCGCCTCGGCGATCTTCTCGAACTCCGCCGGATCGGTGCCGCGGTCGACCTCCATGACGAGGATCAGGCGCTCCTCTCCCTCCCGTTCGACCGAGAAGGCGGCGCTGCAGCCGGCGCGCAGGGCCCCGTGGCCGCGCTCGGCGGTGAGCTCCAAGTCCTGCGGATAGAGGTTCCTGCCGCGCAGGATGACGAGGTCCTTGGCCCGGCCGGCGATGAACAGCTGGCCATCCTGGATAAAACCCAGGTCGCCGCTCTTGAGGAACGGCCCGCGGGGGCCGGCCGGGCCGGCGAGCTGGGCGCCGAAGTCGCGCGCCGTCTCCTCCGGGCGGTGCCAGTAGCCGCGCGCCACGTGGGGACCGGCGATCCAGATCTCCCCCACCCGGCCGGCGGGGCACTCGGTCCCCTGCTCCGGATCGGCGATGACCAGCTCCTCCTCGCCCCAGGCGTGGCCGCAACCCACCAGGCGGCGGCTCCGGCCGTCGCTCTCCGGGGTGGCGGGAGGCGCGGGGGCCACCCGGTCGGCGGCCAGGGCCTCGGCGTCGAACTCCCCCACCACCGGCTCGGCCGTCCGGCCGCTGCCGGAGACGAAGAGGGTCGCCTCGGCGAGGCCGTAGCAAGGGTAGAAGGCCGAGCGGTGGAAGCCGTGCTCGGCGAAGGCCTCCCCGAAACGCTCCAGGCTCTCCTCGCGCACCGGCTCGGCGCCGTTGAAGGCCACCTGCCAGGTCGAGAGGTCGAGACCGGCGCGGTCGGCCGGGCCGACCCGGCGCACGCAGAGGTCGTAGGCGAAGTTGGGGCCGCCGCTGGTCGTCGCCCGGTAGCGGGTGATCGCCTCCAGCCAGCGCCGCGGCCGCTGCAGGAAGGCGAGCGGCGACATCAGCACGCAGGGGGCGCCGACGAAGAGCGGCTGGAGGACGTTCCCGATCAGCCCCATGTCGTGGTAGAGCGGCAGCCAGCCGACGATCACCGACTCCGCCGTCTGGGCGAAGGCGGCCTGGATCATCACCTCGTTGGCGAGCAGGTTGCCGTGGCTGATCATCACCCCCTTGGGCGCCGCGGTCGACCCCGAGGTGTACTGGAGGAAGGCCAGGGTGTCGCGGCCGACGCCGGGATCCTGCCAGGTGGCGGCGAGGTCGTCCGGCACCTCCTCGACCGCCAGGCAGGAGGCGCCGAGGGCGGCGGCCAGCGGGGTGATGTGCCCGGCGAAGGCCGCGGTCGTCAGCACCACGGCCGGGCGCGCGTCGGCGGCGATGGCGCGCAGCCGCGGCAGGGTGCGGTCGTTGGGGCGGTCCGAGGCGGGCGGGTAGGCGGGCACCGCCACCACCCCGGCGCACAGGCAGCCCAGGAAGGCGTCGACGAAGGCGAGGCCGGGCGGCAGGAGGAGCAGGGCGCGCTTGCCGGAAAGGCCGCGCTGTTGCAAGGCGGCGCCTAAGGCGAGCGCCCGGCGTTCGAGGTCGGCGTAGGTCCGCTGGTCGGCCTCCCGCTCCCCGTCGGTCAAGAACAGGTAGGCGGGGCGGGAGGGCTCCTCCCGGGAGGCGCGCAGGCGGAGCACCTCGATCCAGCTCGCCAGGGAAGCCGCGGGGTTGACGTCGGTCGGCGCCGTCGGGGTCATGGTGTCGATGGGGTGACTCATTGAAGGAATGCAGTAAGGTTATTGCTGAAGTTTCGCAAGCTTCTCGCTGCCTCCAGAGGAGGGTACCACCGATGGTGGACTTTGTTAAGACAGCCCCGGCCGGGACGCAGGGGCCGATTCAGGGTACGACGATGTTGGCCACCCGCCCTCCAATCCCGATCTGGGGGCCGACCGGCACCTGCTTCAACAGTTTGCCCGCCGAGACCACCTGCAGGATGTACTCGGCCGGCGCGCCGGCCTGATCGAAGAAGGCGTAGCGGCCCGCCGGATTGGTGTAAGCCCTGGCGCGGATGTTCGTGCCCTTGAGCAGGCGGATCTCGAGCCCATTCGCCGGGACGCCGCTCTGCCAGTTGACGTCGCCCCAGAGGAAGAGCTTCTGGGCCGGCGCCGCCGCCGCGAGGAGCAGCAGGCAGGCGGCCAGGCCGAGACCTTTGCGGATCATTTGCCACCTCCCAGGTTGAACAGGACGACCGGCTTCTTGAGCCGGATGTACTCGCCGTCGATGGTCACCTTCGTCGGGTCGTTGAGGTCGATCGGCTCGCTCGCGTAGCGCGTGTGGGACAGGCCGATCACGGGAAACCGTCCGTCCGTCCCACGCGCCACCGGCACCGCGAGCTCGCCGCGCGCCGAAAGGTGCAGCACGGGATACTGGGGAACGACCTCGACCTCATAGAGGGGACCCCGATCGGTGGCCTCGACGAGGCCGGAGACGGTGTACTGCCGCACCGCCGGGCTGCCCTTGAGGCTCGGCACAGCAATCAGGATGAAACCGATGAGGAAGAGACCGAGGGCCGGCACTCGTGAGGAGACTTTGAACAGCCGGAAGTCGGCGTCGAGCGCCGCTCCCCCGGCGGCCGCGCCCGAGCCTGCCGCGGCGTCGAACGAGATCCGTTTCTTGTAGAGCAGAAACAGGCTGAAGAAGATGGTGAGAACGCCCGTCAGGGCACTCAGATACTGGATTGTCATGCGCTGCCTCCTGGCCGCCGGGTGCGTGGGCCGTCCTGGAGAGAGGAGGCGTCGCGGGCGGGCCTCCCGTTACAGCGGGCCAGCAAGTGCGCGGCGAAAGGCGGATCATCGTTCCCGCACGAAGACCACCTTCCGGCCGTCGGCGGAGAGGGCCGGCTGGCCGCAGCGGTCCCCGGCGCAGTGGCTGACGTCGACCGCCGCCG
>Ga0137403_10000891_pt1 | contig 38161 bp, 34 predicted proteins | sample CZOMad2_1_16fung_FD_122057 | JGI IMG/M metagenome (GOLD analysis project Ga0137403, IMG submission 122057) | Vadose zone soil fungal communities from Angelo Coast Range Reserve, California, USA - CZOMad2_1_16fungal (Hybrid Assembly) | ecosystem: Environmental > Terrestrial > Soil > Vadose zone...
ATCGGACGCACCGCGCTCGCGAAGCGGCGCCTGGAGCGGAGCGAGCTCAAACTTTTTTCCGACTGGAACGACGGCCGACCCGAGACCGAGCTCAATTTCAAATTCTATCGTCAGGCAACGAACAAGATTGTCGGCATCTCGGATGAAGCGGCGGCGTTCCTCCGCGGATTCTTTTAACGCGGAACGTGATGCAATAATTCGGCTTGTTCTGTTCACCCGGTGCTGATAGCGAAGAATCCATGCTTTCTCTTTACCCGGAGCGGCTCCTGGCTCGGAGCCGAAATAGGCGAAACAAACTTTCGTCGAATTCTCGTTAGACCCAGTGCACGCGATTGAGCAGCCTATCGCCCGCAGCCTGTATGCTGAGTCATGGCTCATCGTCTGGTCGAGCTTGTGGCTTGCCGTCCTGTTCGTTGGCATCATTGCGGCGTTGGTGTTCAGTTGGCCGTGGCTGGTCGCTATCGCGCTCCCTATTTTCCTCATCAGTCAGGGCATTGCCATTGCGTTTGCTTTCCGCTTCCGCTGTCCAGCATGTGATCGCCGATTGCTCGTTCAAGGCTTTGGGCCATGGCATCCCGCTCGCAAGTTATTGTTTCCCGGCATCGCTTCGTGGATCGCTGTCGCGTTCGATATCGCTCGTCACCGAAAGTTCACCTGCCTACACTGCGGGGAAAAGTGTGCCGTAAAGGTCTAACCAATCGATGAAGCCAACGGCCCCTTGCGGTTCAACGTCAACGTGTTTGCCACGACACCCTGCCGTGGCTTATCTCTGTCTCGTTAGGTCTTGTTGGCATTTCGAGTTGCACAAGGTGCGCTACGGCAGGTATCCCGATTCGTTACGTGATCTCAAGTTCGCCGGCGAATGGGACCAGGTTGCATTGATGAGCGTGCGCTACTACCCGCGTCCGAATCGAGACGCTTATATATCGAGGTTGAGCGTGGCTGGATGGGCAAACCAAAATTCGCCGTGCCTGCCGAGTTTTGGAAAGGCACTGGGTATTCGCCGTCGCTACAGCCCGCGAGCCAATGAGAGACCTAACCAATCGATGAAGCCAACGGCAGGGCCGCTGCGCGGCAAGATTGAAGGATGAATTATGAAGGATGAAATAAGAACAAAGCTCGGTTCTGCCTGCCCTCGCCTATCTCTTTCTAATTAGATAATGGGCACGCGCGTAGCCATTGTTGTTGCTGCAATTCTCGGTGCCACGTCAGCGACCGCGGACGAGCCCGAGGCGCTGCGCGACGCTCGCCGCGAATTCGACTCCCTACAGAATCCGACCGAGGCCGATCGAGTTCGCTACGTCACGCGCCTCGTCCGCTTGCGTGAGAGCTTTACGCGCGCCGACCTCGCCGCGCTCAACACCATTGATGGTGAGATCGTTCGCCACCCAATGCCTGCGACAACCGATTCACGCGAGTTATCAAAGCGTTTGGTGGGCCGGTGGCAGTCTCCTCGGCGCCCCTATTTTTATCACGCTGACGGGACATGGGTGGCCAATGATGATACTCCGCAAGATACGGGCGGGACGTGGCGTATTGAAGGCAATCGGTTCTTTCAGAACTACCGAGGCGAGGCGCCTGATCGCGGAGAGATCATCATCCTTCTGAGCGATACGGATTTTGTTTACGGTCTATACTATTTGCGCAGGGGCACCGCTTTTCCCTGGCGCTGAGATCTTCAGTCAAACCATAAGACTGATGTCCCAACCCGATATTAGAACTTAACTGGCAGTCGCGGTCGGCGATAAAGCGCCAAGTCCTTCGTACGTTTCCGCGACGATATTGTCGACCACGGCTTTCATGTCCTGCGTACTTTCTGTCAGAGTCTTCCGCGTATTAAGCGCGCTTGCTGCTAAAGCGTGATGCTAATCGCAAGATCGACATCGGCGTTATTCGGACGAGAAACATGCCGATTTTCATCGGCAGCCCCGGAATAACGAGCGGGCGATTCGATTCCAACCCTGTGAGCGCGTCCCGAACGACTTGCTCGACGGAAACTTGAACGAACTCCGGACCGTCTTCGCGCTGTCCGCCTGACCGTTTTGCGACTTCCTGGAACTCGGTGTGCACTGGACCGGGGCAGAGGGCGCAGACGCTGACGCCGGTTCCGCGAAGTTCGGCCCGGAGCGCTTCGGAGAAGCTGGTGACGTATGCTTTGGTCGCGGCGTAAATCGCGAAGGTTGGAATCGGGAGAAAACCCGCGGAAGAACTGACGTTCAAGATCGCGCCACGCCTTCTCGCGATCATTTGTGGAAGCAAATGGCGCGTGAGGGAAGTAAGGGCCACCATGTTTACGAGTGCTATTTGCTCGTTGCGAATGGGATCACTCGTCGCGAAGGGACCGACGTCGCCGAGTCCCGCGTTGTTGATTAGCAGATCGACGTCAATCTTTTCAGAATCGATCCACGCCATCAGTTCCTTTAGTTGGGCAAGATCGGCGAGATCGGTTTTGCGAATGCGAACAGTGAGATTTGGATACTGCTGCGTTAATTCGTCGCGTAGTTCGCTTAACTTTTGCTCGCGTCGCGCCACGAGGATGAGCGAGCGCGCACGGCCGGCGAGTTGCTGCGTGAACTCGTGTCCGATCCCGGCCGATGCTCCGGTGATTAGCGCGCTGCAATGGTCGATCTTCATGATGGAGAGAGCTCCCGCGACGCCGAGCGCGGGCTCGCCGGAGCTCGCTTCTCCAGAGATCGTAGCTCGCGTTTCGTCAGCACTCGCCAATGGCCGCGGGGCAGATCGCTGAGCCATAGATTGCCGATGCGGATACGAACGAGACGTTTCACGTCGTAACCGATCTGGTCAAACATGCGACGGATTTGCCGGTTGATGCCTTGTGTCAAGACAACGCGCAAACGTTTCGGACCGCATGAATGAAGTTGCTGGATGCGGGCTCGTTTGCGATCGAGAAAAATTCCTTCGAATAATTTGGAGGCCAGCGCCGGATCCCAGGAGCGACTCAACGTCAATTCGTACTCTTTGTCGATTTTGTAGCTCGGATGCGTGAGCCGCTGAGCGAGATCGCCATCGTTTGTGAGGAGAATGAGGCCTTCGGTTTGGGCATCGAGACGGCCAATGTTGAAGAGACGGGAAAATTTTCTGGGCAAAAGATCGAAGATCGTGTCGCGAGCGTGCACATCTTTTCGCGTCGAGACGAAGCCCGCCGGCTTGTGCAGCATGACGGTGAGCAGTGGTCCGGCATGAACCGGTTTCCCGTCCACTTTGACATGATCGCGCGGGGTCGGGTGCGCGCTGAAATCGGTGCAGACTTTGCCGTTAATAACGACGCGGCCTGCAGCGATCAGTTCATCACAATGACGCCGCGACCCGACGCCAGCAGCGGCGAGGAAGCGATTGAGGCGCAAGCAAAAAGGGTTACAAGGCTAAAAAGGTTACATCGTTACAACGGGCCGCCCCATCTAACTTTGTAACTCTTTTAGTGGTTCACTTCGCGCGGAGCGCATCACACATCTGGCTTGGTTTTCGGAAGGCCGATGACTTTGCTGCCTTCCTTCCACTGACCGCGTTTTTTCAACAGCTCGACCCGCTCGAAGCGCTTTAGTACATTGCGCTTGGCGGCGATGGTGCTGGCCCCTTTTAAACTGCGGTGTTGCGACATGGATTCGGGTAAAAGGTTACAAGAGTTACAAGGTTACAACGAAAACGAGCCGGCACATTAAGCGTCGATCGGAATTTTTCAAATAGAGATCGCAAGTCCGGTGCCGCCGCGCTTACGCACGCCCCCGGTGCGCGATGTGGGCAAATCTTTACAATTGATTGCTGAGCACGACGTACGTGCCCGAGGTGGTGATCTGATGATAAACGTGAAACCGTTCGGTGAATAACGATTTCCAGTGACCCAGGTGCCCTTGCTCAACAACCAGGTAAACAGACTCGGCGTGACTCCATCTCTTTAAGGCCGCCTCTTCATCAAGGAAGATGTCGATTGACGGTGCGCCGAGCGGCGCCTCTTTTTCTGGATTTTGATTCACGAGCGAAAATTTTCGGTTCAGATAAAAAACAAGGCTACTGCCCTCGTTGAGCGATCCTTCAAAAAGCACGGCGCCCTTTTCATCCAGCCTCGCATTGAAAAAGCGGCCCAGGTGGGCAAGGGAAAAATAGGGAGCGATTCGAGCGACGCTTTCCATCATGCCAAGCCCGGTGGGAATCATCGCGACGCTCAAGGCGACAGCCGCAAGTTTCTCGCGTTGCTTGAAAATAAAATAAAGGGCCACTAGCGAGAGAGAGACCAGGGAGATGCCGGTGATCAGGAACATCGGCCGAAGTGACAGCCATGTTGACGCCGGCGTGTTGTGCACTGCCTCCCAAGCCGTCCAGCGATCGCCCATCGCTCCCCAATTTCCGTTGAGAGCCTGCGCGGCGTTAGTGACGAACAGCGCAACCGCCAGGCTCACAATCCCGATGGAGCCGACGGCGATCGCGCCGGCGGCGCGCAGTCTGCCGGGCATCCGATCCCAGGCAACGGCTGCCCAGAGCGAGAGCGCGCTCCACATGCTCATCGAGTAATAATCCTGGCGCTGCCCAAGAAAGAGGAGCGGGACGAAGATCACGCCCATCCAGCAGAGGGGCAGCGCATCTGAAAATTCGATCTCGCGCGGCCGTAAGATGCGCCGCCAGGCAAAAACCAAGCCCGGCAACAGCGCGATCGACCACGGGAACCACCAAGCCAAATGCATCCCCAAAAATTGATAAACAGGCACGCCCGTAAAATCATGCGTCGCATCATTGAGCCCACGCAAATGCCCGATCCATTCCGAGCTGACCAGGTAACCAAAGTATATCGGAAAATGCCATTGCGCCCAAATGTGCCACGGCGCAACGATCAAACAGAAGATCGTCAAGTACTCCCAGCGCAGGAGTGCGCGAAAGCGGACACGGGCTTCTCGATAGAAAATTGAGAGCAAAAGGAAAATCGCCGCCGGATAAACGATGCCGAGAAGACCTTTGGTCAGGCAAGCGAGTGCTGAACAGATCCAGAATCCCGCGAACCAGGCTGACCGATAGCGGCGGCGCTGATAACCGCACAAACCGCAGAAAATTGCGCCTGAAATTAACGCACTGACGAGCGGCTCGGGCATGACGATGCGGCCGAGCAAAAAGACGCCACAAAAGCTGAGGTAAATTAGACCGGCGAGGAACCCGCGCCAGTAATCAGTGAGTTTCTCTCCAATCAGGAAAATCAGCGCAACCAAAACGACGGTCGCGAGCGCCCCGGGGAGTCGGGCGGCGGCCGCATTGACCCCGAAAAGTTTGAACGAGACAATGATGAGCCAGTAGAGCAACGGCGGTTTTTGCAAGCGCGGGATACCGTTGTTGGTGGGCAGCAGCCAGTTATGCGTTTCAACCATCTCTTTGGCCGCGCCGGCATATTGGCCTTCTGTCTGGCTGTAGAGGTCGCCCGAGCCAATCGTCGCCACATGCAAAAGCACTGCGAGCGCAATCAGAATAGCAAAGAGCGCATGACGCGTCGGGGGCGGAGGGAGCGCTACCGGCTCCAGAAGCGTTTCTTCGATTCTAAAAGTGCGGGCGCCTACCGTCATCGGTGCGTCAGGCTGTCCGCCGGGCAGGCTGAGTGTTTGGCTTCAGGTTTCGATATTTTTCCCAACTCTCCGGCAAGCGTAGCAATGTTCCGGCCGGCATCTCGATGAGCGCGAGTGATTGGCGGCATTCGGCAATTAACACGTTGTCCTTCGGGCGAACGATGCGAAATGCGCACCAAAATCGTACGCGCTCCAGTCGATCGAGCCAGCCTTCGACGACCAGTCGATCCCCAAGTTTTGCCGCGCGGCGGTAGTCGATCTCGGTGTGGACGACCACGGGATATCTTTGCGTCTCGGCCATTTCTGCAAGGGCCAGACCGAGTTCTTCAGCGAGGAGTGTGCGAGCTATCTCGATGAAGCGTAGATATGCGATGTTCGACACGACGCCACCGCAATCGGTATCGAAAAACATCACCTGCACCTCTGTCCGGATACGCGGCAGCTTGACGGCAGTCACAATCAACAATCATTCCGAAAAGCTTTTCAAAGCAATGCCAATCGTTGGAAAAGGGATGCTTGGTCAAAGGACGAATCCGTCCGGGATAGGACACATACGCCGATGTGACCTATGCGAATCTATTGGGACCCGCCACCCCGGCGCAGCTGGAACTCAGGGTCGAGTTCGATCGCTCGTTGGAAATGTTTTTCAGCAAGCTCGGTCATTCCGAGATCTTGCAGCCGGAGGCCGATCACCCAATGATAAAACGGATCATCGGGAGTGAATTGGTCGGCCTGGTTTTCGTGAGCGATTGCTTCTTGGAATCTGGATAGCGTTCGCTCGGCGCCTGCGAGTTGGTTGTTGGCCAAGGCAAGGCGCGGATTGCGCTGCACGGCGTCGCTCCAAACCGAAATGGCTTCCTCCTTGCGACCAAGTTGCCAGAGCGATTCGCCTTTTTCCTGGCGAGCGAGAATTAAATCGGCCCGCTCCGCCAGGGCCTCATCGAGACTCAGCTGTGCCTGCTCGTAGCGCCCCAAACGATTGAGGATCGTACCGCGATAATACAGGCTTAAGGCTTTGCCCTTTCCTCTTTGGCGAGCTGCTGCCTGGCCGAGCAATGTGACGGATTGCTCTGCGTCGCCAGCGAGGTATTCAAACCAAGCAAGCTTTGGTAGCGCCTCGCTATTTGCAAAGAGTCCGAAGGTCGAAGCCGTCTGAAAATGTTTTTTGCCTTCATTGATGTTCTTGCGATCAATCGGGCTGAGCCACGGGGCGGGGTCCTTCTGTGCAAGCGCGAGTTCGTCCGGGATTTGGATTTTCTGGAAGGCGCGATCGCCCAGATATTCATGATAACGGATCAATCCGCTGTGCGCATTCAAGCCAACCCAAGCGACTGCGAAGACCACGAATGCCCATCCCGTTTTTCGAATTCTTCCCGAAGACTTCAAATTGAAACGGTAAAAGGACAATTCGCTTGCCTTGAATAATCTCCAGGTTTTTAGAGCGAGAAATGTGGTGATTGTCGCACAACCAAGCGCCATCAAGAATGGGACCAGCGCATAAACACCCCGGATAGCGAGGAAACTCCCAAGAAACACAACCGCGCCGACGATTTCTTCGGGCCATGTTACGGAGTAGTTCCTCTTAATCGCGTTCGATTTCGGAACGAGAAGCGTCGGTTTCCCAAAACCGAAATACAAGGCGTCGTTGGGACAGACGCTGACGCAATCCATGCATTTCATGCAGCCAGGATCAACAACCATTCCATATTGTTTCACCTCCGCGTGGACGACCACGTTCGACGTACAAGTGGCGGTGCAATGACCACATTGGTTACAGGCGTCTGTCACTCGGATTTTTCCGGGCGAGAACTTGTCGGCAAGGCCGAAAAATCCGCCATAAGGGCAGGCGTAAGTGCAGAATCCCTTTTGTCCCAGAAAATAGACGGTCATAAAGCCGCAGATAAAAAGAAAAGGGATGGCGACTCCGGCTGAGGGAAAAGTTTCCCAAAAATTAGTCGTAACCAGATGATTGGTGAATTTCGGGATAAGGGGTTCGTGCTCGGGCTTCGTGAAGAATCGATAGGCGGTAGGCCAAACGAACATGTACAGAGCGCCGATGAGCGGGACGTAGACGAGCAGCTTCGATCGAAACGGCTTCGGAGTAAGGCCAATTTTCTTGAGCATCCATCCACAGAAATCCTGAAGAGCGAGAATGTGACAGCCCCAACCGCAGACAAAACGTCCGAAGATTAACGTCGCCAGAATCGCCAGAGAAAAAAAGATGAACCCCGCATTGATTGCTCCCTGCTGCAGCGTGTGCATGGTCTCAGAGGGCTCGATGGGCGAAACCGTTTTGCCCATGATTCGCCACTGAACGATGTGAGCGATCATCAGGAGATTGAGCAGAATCAGCGCCAATGCGCGCCAGCGGCTGGTTTTGGATTTGCGAATGCCGCTTTTTTGAACAGGCGAATTCTTGCGAATCCCTACATGTCGGGAAATCGATCCCCGCTTCTTCGCTTCAAGACTTACACAACCGCTTTTCACAATTCTTCCCAGATTCCGCACAGAAGACCGGCAGAACTCATTTTAACCCCTACTCGATGGTGATAGTGCAAAAGGGTTTAAAAAAATACTCTACTTTTTCCCCAAGAGGTATATAAGTTGGCGGGCTTCATTCATAACTTTTCCAAGTGGCCCAAATTGGAGGACTACAGACAATGTCGAAGAAACTGTTTACGTATCTCACGCTCCCACTACTCTTGCTTTTCTGCAACAGTTCGCAGAATTCTCTGGCCCAACCGAAAGCGAAAAGCCCGGGCGCCCAGGCAGGGACCCTTGAAAAGATGATCGTCGCCAGCGGGAGCGTCGTGATGGATGTCGACCTGAATCGACTGAATGGAGTCAACTCCGCGACGGCAAAATTAGAGACATTGCGTTTCGCCGTTGCGGCTGATTCTTTTTTTACTGCTCTTGTGTTTAACGATGTGTTGCGCGGTCCTGAGCAGGGGTCGATAGCGCTCATCCCGCAAAACTCCGCCACTCTTCCTGCGGCGTTAAGCGCATCCCTTAACCAACTCGTAGTCGAAAAACTCCCGTCGGGTGAAGCTTTCGACCTTGCCGTGCGCGATGGCAAAACGGGATTCGCCTTTTTCAACATTGAAGGACATCAGTACGATTACGATGCCAATGCGCAGTTGCTCAGCATCAAAGACGGACGGCTTCTGATTTCACAGGAGTTTGCCCAGGCGCTTGGGCGCCCCTCGGGAGCCGGTTCGGTGGTTGGAAAAATTTCGGTTGGAACGAGCATGCAACCGGTCGAGATCGCAACGATTGTCAATGGCACCCTGCAATCGGTGACGATGCCGCCTCTGCAGGATGGGGCCAGCGCGGGAGCACAGGCTGCCCAGCCCTCGAGTGGAACTATCCTAGGCCCGGATGTCATCGTTGGAGATCTGCCTTCCGTGGAGCAGGGTGGAAGTAATGGAACCTTTGTCGGCCTGGGGGTGGGAACGACTTCCTGTAATAACGGAAAAGAGCCATTGCATTGGTTTAGCTTGCCGGATAGCGATCATCCCGTCATTCCGCAGAACCTGTATCGCATGAGCGGCGGAACCAGCAATGATGAGCGGTTCGAGCAAGTTGGCCAATCCTGGCTGAAACATGCATTTTTTGCATTGGAAGGCGACGACTGCGGCTTCGGCTGCAGCACCAGTCGTTGCACTACTGGCTCCAATCTATGCTCTGGATGCTCCGATCCGTATTCCGCTGGCTTAAACTATAGCCAAAGTGGTCTGGGTTCACGCGCCTGGGTGAATCCCTTTACCGGCGCTTTCCCAGGGTCGCCAAGCCCGGCCAACCACAACGGCCACAACCATACGGGCACGTCGCACCGGGTCACGGTGGCAATGAACGATTTGAACATGACGCTGAATCCGGGCGCGACCTATTTCGCCGAAGGTCAATACGTCACTCCACATGAATACACATGGTGCCAGGCTAATCCCGGGCAATGCAACATGTACAACAACGTCTCCTATCGTCAGTTCACTGTCAGTGGAACCACGAATTTCACGTTTTCACCAGTTGGTTCCACGGTGCGATCGACCCCTGCCATTTTTGCCTGGGCCGGAGCAACCATCAATCAGATTGAGCCCGATCCGGGAAACGATGGCATTGCATTCGTTGGCTATAAAGTGACAAACCCATCCGCTGGAGTTTGGCACTATGAGTACGCCATCTATAACGAGAACCTGGATCGCGCGATTCAATCGTTCGCTGTCCCTACGGGACGCCGCGTCAGAAATATAGGGTTTCATGCGCCACCCCAGGAACCTGGATGGGCAAACGATGGAACCGTGGGAAACGCGGGATACAGCAGCACCCCCTGGACATCGGTGGTAACGGGCGGCTCTCTGACTTGGAGCTGCGAGACGCTTGCGCAAAACTCAAACGGAAATGCGATCCGCTGGGGCACGCTCTATAATTTCCGTTTCGACTCCAACCGTCCGCCGCAGGATGCGTTTGCTACGATCGGTTTCTTCAAAACGGGAGTGCCAATCACGGTTCCCATCCAGGCGCCACAGCGACGCAGTAACTAAGCAAAGCGGCTACGCCTTAAGATCGACAAAACCGCGTCGACTACTTCCGGCACCGCGACTGCTTTCATGCAGCGGAAATCGATCGGACATTTCCGGAGGAAGCACGGACTGCATTCGACGTGATGTCGCAGAACAACGTGGTGATCGCCCAGTGGTCCGGTGAGACCCGGCTCGGTCGAGCCAAAAATCGCCACGACCGGAACTCCAAGCAGCGAAGCGAGATGCATTGTACCCGTGTCATTCGTCAGCAATAGACGGCATTCGCGCAGCGCAAGAATGAGTTGATCGAGCGTAGTTTGACCAATTCGATTGACACATGAATCGCCGAGCCCGGCGGCGATCTGTTCGCCAATTTCCGCATCCTTGGGTGTTCCGAAAAGAACCCACTGCACTGGCGCTTGTGCGGCGACTCTTACTGCCGCGTCCGCGAATCGCTCCGACAGCCATCGTTTAGCCGGGCCGTATTCTGCGCCGGGACAGAGACCAATTTTGAGCGGCTGATCGTTCATAGCTGACGGTTGATTGGAAGCCGCTATTTGTATGTTGGCTGTTGGCTGTTGGCCGTTGCCCGCGCCGCATATCTGGGCGATCCGGAGATAGCGAGCGGATTGATGTTCGAGTCGCCGGGGCGGCGGCTGCTCAGGTATGACCTGATTCAACAACCAACTCCGTGAATGGCCACGATAACCAACCCGGCGCCGCACGCCGCCTAGCAAGGCCTCGAAAGCACTGCGCAACGAATTCGGGAAGAGAATTGCCACGTCGAAACGCGGTCGTTCCCGAATCGAACGGACAGCAGCAAGGAGTGAATTGCTCGCAAGAGGAAGGATCGCGTCTACCTCTGGAACAAGCTTCCACACTGGAGCGATCTTTGCTGGCGCGGCAATGGTGACATGTGCATCAGGGCGTCCGTTTTTGATCGCGCGGACGGCCGGCGCGCTCATGACAGCGTCGCCCAGCCAGTTGCTTGAGCGAATCAGAATTCGGAATGGCTGTAGGTCTTGAGCCGAAATATCGGATGGCAGATAGACGCCGCGCTTGTATCGAGCGAGAAGGAAACCGGGACGGGGCATTTTCCAGCGATCGTGTACCCAAAACCAATCTTCCGGGGCACGACGAATTTGCGCGGCGATGAGATCGTTTGTTTTCGCGGTGAGCAATTCCACGGATGCCTGCTTTACTTCCAATCCTGGCGAAACAACGATTCGCCAACGCGCTCGCCCGTTTGTATAAATCGCCACCCCGACCAGTGCTGCACTGGTACGCTTCGCCAGCAATGCAGGCAGCGGCGAAGTCGAGGCCAGGCGGCCAAAGAAAGGAACCCACACCCCGCTGTCTCCGGAATGTTGATCGCTTAGAATGCCGATGATTCCCCCATCACGCAGCAGTTTGATCGCCTTTTCAAAACCTTCTTTACGGTTGAACATTTCAACGCCAGCGCGGCCGCGCACGCGACGCACGTGTTCGTCGATGAAACGGTTGCCAAGGTTTTGGTAAATCGTGCCGCTTTTGACGTAGCCAAGGTATTTGGGGAGGATGTGAGCTAAGAACTCCCAGTTGCTGAGATGGCTCAAGATGAGCACAACCGGACGGCCCGCCCGCAGTTGTCGATGGATGATGTCCAAATTTTCCGTTCCGATTCGTGCTGTCATCTTTTCCAGCGGCGTAACGCCAAGTTTGATGCTGCACAAAAGATTCCCGCCCAACCGCTGGAAATGGCGGCGCACAAGACGCCGCAGTTCTCGCGGTGACTTTTCATTCCCGAACGCGATGGCAATATTACGCTGCGCCAGGTGCCGATAGTTTCCCAGAATGATCCAGGCACAGAATCCAAGAAATTCTCCACAAACAAAGAGAACCGGCAATGGCAGTGCGCCGGCAATCGCCGATCCTGCGCGATAAAGGAGATAAACGCTAAAATCTAGCATGCAGGATCGTTCAGTATCGCGGAACAGCGCGGCAGGGTAAATTTGCCTGCGGCTTGCTTCAACCAATATAATGTGGGCGTGTTGCCATCACCTTTCCATTGCCCTGGTGCTGATTTTGCGCGGGTGATCTCGCAGAAATTTGAATGTGGCCGGTTCCTCGTGATCGGGGCCGACGCCGGGAAACTTGAGCTGCAGTTTGCCGAAATTGGAAGAGAAGCAGTCGTTATTGAGTCCGGCGCCGAGTTAGCAGCGAAGCTTTCGCAGGCCGCCGCGACTCGCTTTGAGATTGCGCTCTGGTTTTATTCTTCGGAAAGAAGTGACGACGATCGCATGGTCGAGGAGCTCTCGCGCTTTGCGGACGAGATCGTAATAATGCCTGCGGCCGGGGTAGATGTTGGCGAGCGGCGGCCGCAATTTGTCGAAAAATTTGGTAAATTCAGATTGCTCCCTGATTACGAGTGCGATCTTGGCGAGATTCATCCCGGAGCCCTACGCCTGCGCCACCGGCCGGGCGAAACTGCCGATGCCCTGGTTCCAGGGATGGAAGCGGCTTTCGCGAAAGTAAACGCACGCCTCAGCGGGCTAGAGCGAGCTCTCCGCGATCGCGTGTCCGAATTAGAAGCGGCCCATCGGCATATCGCTGCGCTCGAGGAAAAATTACTGAAACTGAAGCAATACCAGCGGGAACTGAAGTTGCTGAAAGAGCAAAAACAAACGCTGCGCAAGTCGCCCGAGCGCAGGATCGGTCAGATATTGCTCGCGCCGTATCGCATTCCAGAAAAATTGCTCAAAGCGACGCGGAAGAAATTGTGGCCGCGGGGCGGGGGAAGCAAACGCCCCTCGGTTGCAGGGACTCAATATCAGGAGTGGCTCCAGCGCCACCGCGCGAGTGCGGGAGATCTGGATCGGATGCGCCACGAAGCACGTGCTTTTGCTTCGCAGCCGCTCATTAGCATTATCACGCCTGTTTTTGACACGTCGGTGCGGTGGCTTGAAGAAGCTGTCGAATCAGTCCTCGCGCAGGCATATGAAAACTGGGAGCTCCTTTTGATCGACGACGGCTCCAGCGCGTCCGATCTATTGAATGCTTTGCCTGCATTGGCTGCACGCGACCGGCGCATCACGCTTGCGCGACTTGGGGAGCATAAAGGGATTTCTGCGGCGTCGAATCAGGGGCTCGGACTGGCTCGTGGCGAATGGGTCGCTTTTCTCGACCATGACGACGTGCTGGAGCCGGACGCGCTTTTCCAGATTTTGAGGCTTTTGCAAACCCATCCCGACGCTGATCTGATTTACTCGGACGAAGACAAACTGGCTGAGAATGGCTGCGACGCGCCTTTATTTAAACCGGATTGGTCGCCCGATTTTTTGCTTTCTTACAATTACGTCGGCCATCTTACCGCCGTGCGAAGCGGAATTGTCCAGAAAGTTGGCGGGTTCCGGTCTGAATTCGACGGAGCGCAGGATTACGATCTTTTTCTTCGTGTGATCGAGCAGAGCGATCGGATTCATCATATACCGCGGGTGTTGTATCATTGGCGGCGAAGTGAAGCTTCCAGCGCGATCAGCGTTCGGCAAAAGCCTGGTCAACTCGATGCTTCACGGCTTGCGATTGAAGATCATTTGAAGCGCCGCGGCGAGCCCGCTCATGTTGCAGTGGATTGGCGCACCCACGCCTTCAGCGTCAGACGTGAACTGTTGGCGGCGAGGGAAATCTCAATCATTATTCCGATCCGCTCCGAGCCGGAGGAACTGAGGCGCCGTGTGGAAAGTCTGACGAGAGCGACGCGCTATCCTAATTACGAAATCGTTATTGTTGGCAGCGAGGATATGGCAGGCAAAGCCAGTGATTCTCTTCCCGGCATAGCGCATTGCCTGTTGCGCTTCTCAGGCGCGTTCAATGACTCCGTCGTCAGAAATTTCGCAATCAAACAGACAGACAGCCCCTGGCTTCTTTTCATGGACGGCAATATCGAGGCGATCGAACCGGATTGGCTGACGATCATGGCCGAGCACATTCAGCGGCCGGAAGTTGGCGCAGTCGGTGGACGATTGCTGAATCCGAACGATACGATTGAACACGCGGGATTTGTTCTTGGTGTCAATGGAATTGTCCAGCCTGCTTTTCGCGGTTTTCCGGCGGAACATCCCGGAGCGAATCGCCAACTACAGGTCACTCGTAACTGCAGCGCGGTGTCGGGCGCGTGCATGTTAACGCGCCGCGACGTTCTCCAAAAAGTAGGCGGGTTCGATGAAAACCTGTCGGAATCGCTTGCCGACGTCGATCTTTGCCTCAAAGTGCAGCGCGCAGGTTACCTGATTGTTTACACTCCGTTTGCAAAACTTTACTGGCACGCACCGCAACACGATAGGATCGACACGCGCGGCGACGCGATTATGCGCGAGCGTTGGCCGGATGTTTTGCAGCGCGATCCCTATTACAATCCAAATCTTTCTCGCGATCGCGCTGATTTCTCGCTAGGCAAGTAGACGCTTTTGAAAGACCGACATGAATAAGGGCGAAACAAATTTGTGGCTGGGCGTGAGCGAGGCGGCGCGAAATGCGTTGACTCCGCGTGATTATAAATTGGGCTCGTTGCCGCAACGACTCGCGCATTCTGGTCTTCTTGCCGGCGAACTGGCAATGGCAGACCGGTCGAAGCCAGAAATAAAGCGTGCCTGGATCCCCGGCGTGGAAATTTTCTCTCGGGAAATCCATTCTCAGCATCATCGCGGAGTTTTCGGTGAATTGGTCCGACTTGACAAAGGAGTCCTGGCGAAAATCGGATTTTGGCCGAAGCAATGGTCGGCCGCGCGCATGTTTGCGCATAGCGCAAAAGGATTTCATGTGCATCCGCCGAGCATCCCGCCCGATATGACCGCCGAGAAATGGTTGCGACGTTTGTTCATACGCCAACCACAAAATTATTTCCTGCGTCGTTATGATGACGAACAGTGGGATGTAATGTTTTTCCTGCAGGGACGTGCGGAGATGATTCTGTGCGATGTCCGTGCCGGATTTCCGAGGCGCATCATGCGTTTCTTTATTGATGGTGACAATCATCGAAGCGACAACAACATCGGCACCGTAATTCCGCCCGGCGTGGCGCACGCCATTCGCGCGGAGGGCTCGGAAGACGTGATCATGGTTTACGGAACGAGCACGATCTTCCATCCCGAGTTCGAAGGACGGATCGCGAGTGAGATCGAGACCGCGACGTTGCCGGAATCGTGGGAAAAGTTTCTTTCGTTGTAGCGGCGCTATATGAGCGCCGGACGAATCAGTGCGACGGTCATCCCGACAAGTCCGGACAGTAATAGATGAAGCGGCAATTCGATCCGGCTGTCTTGGAAATGATGGACCGGCCGCAGCCGGTTTCTGCCGAGTTAGAGCGCGATCTGAAACGTATTCGCCAGCTCAACCGCTGGTTCGGCAGCTATCGGTTGATTGGTCATTTTGTGCGCCGTTGGATCAAGCCGGGTGACAATATGCGCATTGTCGATCTTGCCACCGGATCAGGCGACATTCCGAGGTTGATTGTCCATTATGCACGAAAAATTGGCGCAAAAGTTAAGATCGATGCGTTGGATCGACAATCCGCCACCCTGGAGATCGCGAGGAAGTTGAGTGCGGCTTATCCTGAGATTTCCTACCACGCAACAAACATTCTCGATTGGAGTCCCGCCCAAGCCTATGACATCGTTCTTTGCACGCTCGCGCTCCATCATTTCAGCGACGAAGATGCCGTGACGGTTCTGCGACGCTGCCGCGAGTCCTCCCGAGATTTTGTTCTGGTTTCCGATTTGCGGCGCGGACTTCTGGCCACGGTTGGGGTATATCTCTTGACCGCACTCGTTTTTCGCGAACCCATGACACGCTACGACGCCCGGCTTTCGGCCGAGCGCGCATTTTCGTTTTCAGAAATGCGCAAGCTCGCCGTGCGCGCCAGCTGGCAAAATTTCGGGCACAGCAGATTTCGTGTCGCGCGCCAAGCCATTTGGCTCGAATGAAATTCAAGTTGCATTGACCTTGTCTGCGGGTTGGAGTCAGCTTGAACGATACCTTGAAATTTCGCCTGTGAAGACGTAGTGAAGTGAACCACAGAACGGAAAGAAATTTATGCCGCTCTTAAAGCCAGACCCAACGTTTTACCCGTCGCCGCGATTGGCGATGCAAGCTCCACCGGAAAAGCATGCATTTGTGGCAGCGCTTAATCCGCCCGGCAGCAAGCTCAACGACGCGCTGTTGGTTGTCGATGTTGATTCCGAGTCGGCCACCTACGGCCAGCGCATCGGCGAGGTCAAGATGCCGGAGTTTGGCGACGAGCTGCATCACTTTGGCTGGAATGCGTGTAGTTCGGCCCTTTGCCCATATGCGCCACATCCGCACGTCGAGCGCCGTTACCTGGTTGTACCTGGCCTGCGCTCATCTCGCATTCACATTATCGATACAAAGCCCAATCCGCGAAAACCGAAGGTGGTCAAAGTGATCGAGCCGGAAGAAGTTTTTGCGCGCGCCAATTATTCGCGTCCACACACGATTCACTGCGGACCGGAAGGCATTTACGTTAGCGCGCTTGGAGCGCCCAATGGCGACGGTCCGGGTGGTATCTTCATGCTCGATTGTGAGACGTTCGACATTCTGGGTCAGTGGGAGATGAACCGGGGCCCTCAATTCTTGCATTATGATTTTTGGTGGCACCTGGGGTTCGACACCCTCCTGACCAGCGAATGGGGTACGCCGAACATGATCGAAAGCGGGCTGCAACCGGACCTGCTCCTCAGCGGTCAATATGGCCATCAAATGCACGTTTGGGACCTGCGCCGGCGCCGCCATTTACAGGCGCTCGATTTAGGCAAGGAGCAACAGATGGTGCTCGAGATGCGCCCCGCACACAATCCGACGAAAGCGTATGGTTTCGTCGGCGTCGTTGTTTCGCTCAAGGATTTGTCCGCCTCCATTTGGCTGTGGCATCGTAACAACGGGACGTGGGATCTGAAGAAGGTGATCGAAATCCCAGCCGAACCTGCCGACCCCGCGAAGCTGCCGCCGATGCTAAAAGATTTTAAAGCCGTGCCCCCACTTGTGTCCGACATCAACTTATCGCTCGACGACAAATTCCTCTATGTTTCCTGCTGGGGAACAGGGGAGTTCCTGCAGTACGACGTGTCCGATCCATTCAGTCCGAAAAAGACTGGTTCGGTGCGGATTGGCGGGATTGCTAACCGAACGCCCCACCCAAAGAATCCGAAGCAGCCACTGGCTGGCGGGCCGCAAATGGTGGAAGTAAGCCGCGATGGCAAACGGATCTATTTCACAAATTCACTTTACGCCGCCTGGGACGAGCAATTCTATCCGGACGGCGTCGGCAGTTGGATGGTCAAACTTGACGCTAACCGGGAAGGCGGCATCACTTTCGATGAAAGGTTTTTCGTCGAGAGCAGCGACTACCGTGTTCACCAGATCCGCCTCGAAGGCGGCGATTCCTCGAGCGATTCCTTCTGTTTTCCGTGAACGGGCTCTGGCCGTGGCTGATGCTCTTCGGGCTCGGCGCTTTTCACGGGATCAATCCAGCGATGGGATGGTTGTTCGCCGTTGGGCTGGGCTTGCAGGAACAGAAGCGTGCAGCAGTCCTTCGTGCGCTGCCCCCGATCGCTCTCGGGCACGCGCTTTCCATTGGGATTATCATCGCCGCCGTTCTCCTGGCGCGGATTAGCGTTCCACGATTCGGTTTAAAAATTGCTGCCGCGGCGATCCTATTTGCCTTTGGATTGTATCGTCTCTTTCGCTCACGTCACCCGAATTGGGTAGGCATGCGCGTGGGTTTCGGCGATTTGACCCTTTGGTCGTTTGTGATGGCGTCAGCCCATGGCGCGGGTTTGATGCTAATTCCGTTATTTCTTAAATCACCTCCGGAGACGCTTGCACCGCACGAGGGTGCAATGACCCTGCACATGCACTCGACCCACGGCCTCGAATTCGCTAACTTCAGCACGCCTTCTCTGCTGACGAGCTCAATTGCAGTCCATACTTTGGGCTATCTTCTGGCAACCGGCCTCATCGCAATCTTGGTTTACGAAAGACTCGGGGTCGGCATCTTGCGCCACGCCTGGTTCAACGTCGACGTGTTTTGGATGCTTGCGCTGATGATCACCGGCTTGTTTATCCTTTTCCTTTGAATTGAAGTCGGAAATTCGCGTGTGCCAGGCGATTGAGTGATAATCGGTGCGTGCAAATTGTGACCATGATCGCGGAAGCTCAATCGCGACAGCGCTCAAAACGGAGCGTGCTGGTGCCCACGATGGGCGCTCTGCACAAAGCGCACCTGGAATTGATTCGAGTTGCGAGTGAGCACGCGGGCAAAGATGGCGAAGTGGCGGTGAGCATCTTTGTGAATCCGCTGCAGTTTGAGCCGGGCAGCGATTACGAAAAGTATCCCCGGCCCGAAAAGACCGATGAAGAATTTTGCCGCAATGCAAGTGTTGATCTTTTATTCCGACCAGCGGCCGAGGATCTCTATTTTGAGGATCGCTCGACTTACGTGGAAGAAGCTTCGTTGTCGAGTGTGCTCGAGGGCAAATCGCGGCCGGGACATTTCCGCGGCGTATGCACGGTGGTCGCTAAGCTTTTTAATATTCTTGCGCCGGACGCGGCGGTCTTTGGCGAAAAGGATTTTCAGCAGCTCGCAATCGTTCGAAGGATGGTGCGAGATCTCAATTTCAAGATCGACATTATTGGTGTGCCAACTGTTCGCGAAGACGACGGGCTGGCGTGCAGTTCGCGCAATCAGTACTTGACCGCCGAGTATCGAAAACAGGCGACGATTTTACGAAAAGCCCTGTTGAAAGGAGCCGATATGGCACGTGCTGGCGAAACATCGGCTGCGCGAATTGTCTCCGCAGTTCGGGAGACCATCGGGCAGGCGCCGCTCGCCCGGATTGACTATGTCGACCTCGTGGACGCGCAAACCTTACAGCCGATTGAAGTCGTTAGCCAAAATTCGCTTGTGGCTGTTGCAGTTTCCTTCGGCAAAACTCGTTTGATTGACAACATTCTGCTCGCGTGAAGGAATACGACTTCGTTGTAATCGGCAGCGGCATAGCCGGTCTTAGCTTTGCGTTGAAGACGGCAACACATGGTTCGGTTGCCGTAATCACGAAACGCAAAGGCGCCGACACAAACACCGCCTGGGCCCAGGGGGGGATCGCGTGTGTGGCCAGTGACGAAGATTCATTCGAGTTGCATGTGCGCGACACGATCGAGGCAGGCGCCGGTCTCTGCGACGAGGCGATGGTCCGCACTATGGTTACTGAAGGTCCGCAGCGTATTGGCGATCTGATCGAACTGGGATTGCATTTCGATGAGCGCGAAGTCTCAGGGCATCGTGAGCTTGATCTGGGCAAAGAGGGCGGTCACTCGAAGCGCCGCGTCCTGCACGTGCGGGACGTGACCGGAAAAGAGATCGAGGAGACTTTGCTGCGCGAGATCGGCCGGCGGCCGCGGGTCGAGCTCTTAGAAAATTACATGGCGGTTGATTTGATCACGGCGGCCAAGCTCGGGTTTGCGGCAGAAGATCGCTGTCTAGGCGTCTATGTCCTGGATGAAAAAACCGGCGAGGTAGAAACGCTCCGTTCGGATCGGATCGTGCTCGCAACCGGCGGTTGCGGGAAAGTTTATTTGTACACGAGTAATCCTGATATCGCGACCGGAGATGGCGTGGCGATGGCCTGGCGATCGGGAGCCCAGATCGCAAACATGGAGTTCATTCAATTTCATCCCACGTGTCTGTTTCATCCCCACGCGAAATCATTTCTGATTTCGGAAGCTGTGCGTGGTGAAGGCGGGATTTTGCGCAACAGTCGAGGCGAAGATTTTATGGAGCGCTATGATGCGCGTGGCTCGCTCGCTCCGCGCGACATCGTGGCGCGTGCGATCGATGCGGAGATCAAACGCTCGGGCGCGAAATGCGTGTTTTTGGACATCACGCACAAGGCGCCGGAATTCATTCGGGAGCGTTTCCCGCACATTTATGAGACGTGCCTGCGATTCGGCATCGACATGTCGAAGCAGCCGATTCCGGTTGTACCGGCAGCGCATTATCAGTGCGGCGGAATCAAAACAGATGCAAATGGTGCAACAAGTTTGGGAGGGTTGCACGCGATCGGCGAGGTTGCGTGCACCGGATTGCACGGAGCAAATCGGCTTGCGAGCAACTCGCTCCTGGAAGGCTTGATAATGGCGCATCGTGCGGCAACGGCCTGCCTGCGCTCGCGATTGGGTTCAAGACAAGAAATTCCTTTGCCGGAATGGAAATCGGGAAACGTGCAGGACGTCGATGAACTGGTCGTGATTTATCATAATTGGGACGAAATCAGACGCCTGATGTGGGATTACGTAGGAATTGTGCGTACCGACAAGCGGCTGCAGCGCGCCAGTGCGCGATTGCGCAATCTTCAGCGTGAAATTCGAGAGTTCTATTGGAATTTCAAAGTATCCGTGGATCTTCTGGAGCTGCGTAATCTCGCGACGGTGGCGGCCTTGATCGTCGATTCGGCGTTGAGCCGAAAGGAGAGCCGTGGTTTGCATTACACGCTGGATTATCCCGAGACGGAAGATCGACAATTCCGACGCGAGACGGTGCTGAGCCGCGGTTGAATTTCTGTATCATCGCAACCTGGGGCGACCGCTACACCAAAAAATTTGCCTTGCCTAAAGCCAAGTGATCAGATAAGAGGTGACGGCAACTTCCCGATGAAGCGACTTTTAGCGGCCTGTTTCAGTCTAGCAATAGCCGGCGCGACTCAAGCCGACGAACAGTCCACTTCGCCATACGCGACGGCGGCGGATTTTGCCAAATATGCAATGAGGCTGCGGGAGCAGGCGCTGCTTAAGGTAGAACCGCAAGTTTTTGTCCCGACAAGTTCGCGCCCGGCGACCCAGCGTTTTCCTTGGAAAACGAACATTGTGACGACGGTCTTTTGGATTGGAGAACAAGCCGCAGGCAACAATCCGGTGCCTAACCACAGGAGCTCCTGGGACGCGAATTGGACCAGCAACTACGGTGGCTTTGACACCCCCGACTCCTCGGCGCGGCGCAACTATATCCCAGTGGCCTTCATTCCCCGTCAAAATCCATTCTACTGTGCGCTGCCATATAACGATGTCTCCCATGGGCAGTTCAAACCAGAAGCGCCACTGGTAATACCATGGTTCAAGCAGGCTTACGCGGGGCCGGGTCAATCAGTATGCAAAGGTCGCTGGGTCGCCATACGGAAAGGCAATCACACCTGTTATGCGCAATGGGAGGATTGCGGCCCGTTTCGGACCGATCATTTCCAGTATGTATTCCAGAATGAACGGCCAAAACCAAATCTGAACCGTGGGGCTGGTTTGGATGTTTCTCCGGCGGTTCGCGATTACCTCGGCCTGGCTCCAACCGACGTCACGGATTGGCAATTTATCGAAGTCCGTGATGTGCCTCCGGGTCCCTGGCGAAGCTACGGAGATAACAATCACTTCGTCATCGCGCGCCGCCAGACCGAACAACGCCTTGCCGAACGATTCTCGAGAGCCGCAAAAAAATAGCCTTCTTAACGAGGGCTTAAGAAAGAGTTCGTTTCTATCATTCCCGCCGCGGGTGGCGATCTTTTGCTGTCTGATTCCGCTTTCCCCGAGGTGCGAATGACGAATCATTCCACCTTGGCCTAGCTGCCTGGTGAAGATGCCGGAGACGGTGACGGCGAGAGAGGAATCGCTGCTCGATCGCTTGTGGAGGTTGACGGCGATGTGGGGGAGGGTTCGACCACCGCCGCGCGAATTAGCTCCGAGACGGTGATGAATTTGAATCCCTTCGCCTGAAGCGCATCGAAAGTAGAAGGCATGGCTTCAATTGTTCCTGGGTGAATATCGTGGCTCAATACGATTGAGCCCGGCCGAGTTTCTTGAAGGATGCGATTGCGGACCACAGCCGGGCCCGGTCGTTTCCAGTCATAGGGATCGACGTCCCACAAAACGATCTGATATCCGAATTCATCGTGAATCCAACGTTTTTCGCGCTCCGTAATTGATCCATAGGGTGGCCGGAGCAGAGTTGGACGCGTGCCCGTGGCGCTCTTGATTGCCTCATCGGTTTGCCAGAGCTGCCGTCGAACACCCTCGTCCGACATTTTGGCTAAGTTAGGATGCGACCAACTATGATTTGCAATTTCGTGACCTTCGCGAGCAGCGCGGGCGACAATGTCAGGATGCTCCGCGACGTTTTCGCCGATCACAAAAAAAGTTGCCTTGATATGGTGGGCCGCGAGGAGATCGAGCAGTTTTGGGGTAAGTGTTGCGCTTGGTCCATCATCAAATGTCATTGCGATGTAAGGGCCGTCGACGTGCACCGAGTTGAATGTGATTTTCGGTTCCGTCGCGCTCTTCGGGTTGTTATTCCCAGCGGTTTGCGTTGCGACTTTCGGCTCCGCTCGAAGATCATGCGCCGCAACTAGTCCCGCAATGCAAACGAGCAGCAAACGCGAAACAAGCATGAGCGACAAAGTGGCAAATTGGATCCGTGTATCTAGCAGAGGCCGGAAAATTCAAAACGCGCTCAGCCTTTGCGCAATTTCTCTAGTTGGGCGATGAACGCGTCCGGCCCGTCGGGGAAGTAGCCGTCGTACTGCCAAACCTTTTGTCCGTTGCCATTGAGCACGACGATAGTGGGAAATCCTTGAACTTCGTACTGCTGCGCCAGCTCTTGATTCTGCTTTCTCAACTCGACGCTTTGCGGTTTGGCGCGCGGGAAGTCCACCTCCACAAGCACAAGATTTTCACGCGCGTAATCCTTAAACTGAGGCTGCGAGAGGATCTCCTTGTCGAACTTCCGGCACCAGCCGCACCAGTCTGAGCCGGTAAAATCGAGGAGCAGGAATTTGTTGGTCGCCGTCGCCTCTTGCTGCGCCTTCTTGTAATCGTTCAACCAGCCAGACTCGGCGCGAGTGAAGGACGCAGCGAGGAAAAGGCACGCTGCAGCGGCGAGAAGAATCGAACGATGTTTTTTCACACCGCCATCTTCGACTGAATCGCGCCGGAGCGCAAGAACGGTACAACGCACCGTCGGTGCGGGACTAATCTCGCTGCGTCCGCAGATAGCCCGGCGCACGAACGCCGGGCTATGAACGGATTCAAAGATCTAGCGTAGATGCTTCGAGACGAGCTTGGTCATCTCGAACATACTCACCTGGCTCTTACCGTTGAATACCGGCCTGAGTGAGTCATCCGCGTTGATCATGGTTCTTTTCTTTTTATCCTGGCAACCGTGCTTCTTGATGTAGTTCCAAAGCTTCTTGGTAAGCTCGGAACGTGGTAGCGGCTGCGAGCCAACGATGGCAGCAAGCTTATCGTCGGGCTGGACCGGTCTCATGAAGGCGGGATTGGGTTTGCGTTTGGAAGTTTTCTTTTTGGTTTTCGGCATAGAGGGTGATTATCGTTTCGCTCGCGCGAGGGCAACACTAATTTTAACGAAACGAAAAAATTTTTGCTAGGCGGCTCGGCGAACTGCCAATGCAGCCACATCATCTGGCGAGCCATCGCTGGCTTCATCTGGCAGTGCCCGGTCTAATATTCCCTTGAGTAACGCTTCGGCACTGACTGCAGAGTGATCGAGCAGTTTCTCCAAGCTTTTTGGGGTGAGACGGTGCCGCGCGCCCTTCGTCGAGCCAAATAGACCATCCGTATACAGGAGAAAAGCATCCCCCGATTCCAAGTTGATACGGGCCTCTGTAAATTCTGGATGTTCGAGTAAACCCAATGGAGGCGCGATCGAGGCGATCGACTCAGTCGCACTGTCATGGCGTACGACCAAGAGCGGCGGGTGACCCGCCCCCACCACGCTTGCGCTGCCGCTCTCGGGGTCAACCGCAACGCACATAGCCGTCATGAAAGATCGCGCGCCAAAAATGCTCCGGAAATCATGATTCACGGCTTCCATGATCCTGGCTGGCGTGTTGTGTTCTACGCTGCCATGATGAAAAAGGAGTTTCGCCAGAGTGGTGAGCAGCGCAGCCGCGGCTCCGTGGCCGGTGCCATCTGCGATCCAAAATAAAATGCGGCCTTCCTTCATAGGCAGCCAACCGTAGATATCGCCGCCTACCTGGATTACGGGGCGATAACAGGTGGCAATTTGCCAACCTGGCAGCATTGGAGGCTTGTGAGGAATCAGAGATTGTTGGGTCAGGCGCGCAGCGGCCAAATCGCGCTCGAGATTACAACGCCAGTCTTCGAGTTCATCGTTTTGCCGCTCTAATTGGCGCCGCATGAAGCGCAGGCGAAGCTGGGTCTCAATTCGCGCCCGCAACACCGCGGCGTTGGTCGGTTTTGTCACAAAATCATCCGCGCCAGCTTGCAAACAACGCACTTCGCTTGCTTCGCTCCCATGGCCGGTCAACATGATCGCGGGAATTTGTGCGATTGCCGGGTCGCTATCCGCGCGAAGGCGTTTTAACACTTCGGCGCCATTTAGCCCCGGCATATCAAAATCAAGAAGAAGAAGCGAGGGCTGCTTGGCGTGAATCATTTCTAACGCTTTGGCCCCGTCCTCACACTGGTCGCATTGGTAACCCGCCGACGTCAGCAGTTGCGTCAGGATTGTGCGAATCATGGCGTCGTCATCAACCACCAGAATCTGTACACGGGAGTTGTTCGACATTTCTTCTTTGGATTCGGATCGAAAGCGCACAGTTATTGTATTCGTGTCGATCTTTGCCGGTGCATTGGTTTTGAAGACGATAGCGATTTTAGTGATTGGCAACGAATCGGACTGTGGATACGTTGTGAGAGCAATCCCATTTATGAAATTCTCACTCTCGCTTGCCCTGTTCACCGCTTTCTTTCTTGCATCATGCGCTGAAGAGCCGCCGCAACGCCCTCATCAGCGCGTCGCGACTTATTCACCAGCCCAGACCCAGGAATACCCGCCGCAGCAACAGCCGTTCAATCCAAACGGACCCGTTCAGCCCTCCGGCGCGCCGCAGGCGGAGACTGCGCCTTCGCCTCCTCCAACGGCTGCCCCGACGAAAGTTGCAAAGGGAGACTATCCGTACGGAATTCCCGTCCCTGGCAAACCTCATTTGGTGGAAAGTCCCTATTCACCTGGCAAATACGTCGATGTGGAAGGATTTCCTCCAGGAACGGAAGTGAAAGATCCGTACACCGATAAAATCTTTCTCGTACCATAACGGTTTTGCTCTCGAATGCTTTCGGGGTTGCGGCTGATACTCGATGCTAGATACTGGATGCTGAATTAGCGCAGCGTTGCCTTTTTCATCAAGCTCTAGCATCTAGCATCCGGTATCGCTTTCCTTTCACGTCTATGGAATTACGGATCAAACGGGCCTCTCGAATCGATATCGAAATCACCGTACCTGGCGATAAAAGCATTTCGCATCGCGCCGTTATCATTGCCGCTTTGTCCAATGGCATATGCACATTGCGCGGCTTTCTCCCGAGCGAAGATTGCATGCATACGGTCAATGCGATGCGCGCTTTGGGCATCAAGATCGAACAGCCTGAGTCGGACATGCTAATCGTCCATGGGAAAAAACGAGTCCTTACGCCGCCAAAGAAGGACATTGATTGCGGCAATTCCGGCACGACGATGCGGCTTCTCGCTGGCTTGCTAGCCGGACAAACATTTGAGAGCCGGCTGGTGGGCGATGCCGGGATCTCCAGACGTCCAATGGACCGCGTAATTGCACCGCTTCGTCAGATGGGCGCAAACATTGTAGCAGAAGGGCCGGAACAGACGTCGCCGCTGCGTATCCATGGCGGCTCCTTACGTGGAATTCACTATCGTCTGCCCATTGCAAGCGCGCAGGTCAAGAGTGCGTTGCTCCTGGCGGGCCTCTTTGCCAGGGGGAAGACCACCATCGAGGAGCCGTCACCCACGCGAAATCACACAGAGATCCTGCTTAACTATTTTCTCGTTCGCACAGCACAGGATGACGATGGCAACGTCACGGTCTTCGGCGACCAGGTTCCAGAGTCGCGCGACTTTACCATTCCGGGCGATATTTCCTCGGCAGCTTTTTGGCTGGTCGCTGCTGCAGCACAACCACGGGGGCACCTGCTCGTGCGCGGAGTTGGCCTAAACGAGACGCGAACAGCGTTTCTTGGCGTTTTACTGCGAATGGGCGCGCAGGTGCGGGAAGCCATCGAAGATGTCGATCAACTTGAACCCCGCGGAATCGTCGAGGTCACGGGCGTACCCCTCAAAGGCACCGTCATGCAGGGCAAGGAGGTATCGCAGTTTATTGACGAACTGCCCATTCTCGCAGTCGCAGGCGCTCTGGCAAATGGGCAAACAATTATTCGTCATGCCCAGGAATTGCGCGTGAAAGAAACCGATCGCATCGCTGCCATCGCACACAATTTGCGCACGATGGGCGCGCACGTTACCGAAATGAATGATGGCCTCCAAATTCACGGCCCGGCGCCGCTCCACGGAGCACGCGTGGCGAGCTTCGGTGATCATCGCATTGCGATGGCTTTTGCCATTGCCGGTTTGTTCGCTGAGGGCGAAACCATTGTTCAGGATCCCGAGTGCATTCGCGAATCTTATCCCGAATTTGCAACCGTACTGGAACAGTTCACCAACCCGAAACGGATGCAGATAAGCACGCCTGTCATCGGCTCGCTTACTCCCGCTCCAGTCGAGGAAGCATGATTCAGAGGCCACATAGGTCACATACGACTTATGAGGCGTATTGCGTCGCCATGAGAACGATGGCTAAAGTTGCCTCGCGTCATGCATTTCGTTCCGCAATCGTCTCATCGCGTCGTCGCTATTGATGGCCCAGCGGCCTCCGGAAAAAGTAGCGTCGCGCGAAGGCTTGCCCGCCGATTGGGTTTTGCCTACGTGAATTCTGGGGCGATCTATCGGGCGCTCACGTGGCATATCCTGCAAAAGGGGATAGACACGAGAGATGCCTCCCGCGTCATCCAGGCTGTCGAGTCTGCCCAGATCGCCTGCCACCTTCAAAACAATGAGTCGCGCATCTTGATCGATGATGTCGATCCGACGGATTACCTGCGTAACGACCACGTGAACGAAAGTGTCTCTCACGTCAGTAGCGTGGCCCGAGTCCGCGAAATTGCAGTGCAGAAAATGCGTGATTGCGCGCGCAATCGCGACGTGGTCATGGAGGGCCGGGACATAGGTTCCGTTGTCTTTCCAGACACCCCCCATAAATTTTATATCGACGCTTCGCCCGACGTGCGCCTGCGCCGTCGTGCCGCGCAGGGGGAGCGCGATGAAATTAAGATGCGTGACCAGGCCGATTCTTCGCGGCCTGTCTCACCGCTTGTCATCGCGCAGGATGCGCACGTCATCGATACGTCGCATTTGACGATCGAAGGAGTCGTCAACGAGATCATTGCCCGACTCGAACAAAACGGCCTCCACGTTTCCATCTGACCGCTGCTTCAACGCTTCAACCATGAACGTTTACTACTGGCTCGGGTACCATCTCTCTCTCTTGGTTGGCAGATTGTTTTTCCGTTTTCGAGTAATTCATCGGGAGCGGATGATTCAAAATGGTCCGGTAATTCTCGCGATGAATCACCAGAGCTACCTCGATCCACCACTTGCTGGCACGACATGTGATCGGTCGATCTATTTTTTGACGCGGAAAACGCTAATTGACATACCACTGCTCGGCTGGCTCTTGCCCAAGCTGAATGTCATCCCAGTTAATCAGGAAGGAATCGACCGCAGCGCGCTCAAGGCCCTGATTCGCGTTCTCAGGTCTGGAAACGCCGCCCTCGTTTTCCCGGAAGGGTCCCGGACGCTCGATGGTAATTTGCAGCCGGCACAGCCGGGATTGGGGCTCGTGATCGCAAAAACGCTCGCTCCGGTCGTGCCGATGCGAATCTTTGGTGCCCACGAAGCGTTGCCGCGCGGCGGTGGTGGTTTGCGCTTTGTGCCAATCACCATCGTGATTGGAGAACCGATTGTTTTTACGACCGCCGACGTCGAATCGTCAGCGAGGGACATTTACCAGCGGCTAAGCCAGCGCGTCATGGATGCGATCGCGGCATTACAATTAAAATGAATGTAGTTTGCCCGCAGAAACCAGACGTCGATATTCAAACGTGAATTCAACCCATCCGACTGACGAAGCGTCCCCGTCATCCCGAGTTCCCAAGGGTGGCGTTGTTCTGATGCTCATCATCCTCGGATCAATGGCACTGTTAGCTGTGTATGCCAATATCCAGCGTTTTCGGCGGGAGCAGGTCGAATCGGTAGTCGTGATACCGGCGACTTCACCATCGGCGCCGACACCTTGATTGTCCTTCGGCCATCTGGCCCCGACTGTGTCTTTACGCTCCCAGCCGCGACCCAAGTTCCGACTAGGCGTTTACGCGGGCAAGATCGAGATCGATGTTATGTCGGCAGGTTGGTCATGGGTGCCGACACATTGGCTCGCGCTTGGCAGCGTGCTTGCTTTCTTGCTTCGTTCGAACGATAGGAGCCGATCACAGTCTCATCCTGACATGAAGAATCTTTTTGCCCTGCTCATGATAGTCGTCCTGGTCACATTTTGCTCCTGCCAAAAGCATCTAACCGACGAAGAACTACAAGCTCGAATCGAGCGGGAAGTGAAGCGACAATTAGCCGCGGAACGCGAAGTCCAGGAAAAGGAGCTTGACCAGCGCCGCGCCGAGTTGACCGCCCGTAGGAATGCGCTGCTTGAGAGGAAACGAGCCGGAACGAACACACTAGTGCCTGGGGTTCCACGAGTCCCGAACCGTCCCTCGATCGGGGACAGATCGGCAAATCCGGCGACAACTTTATCACCGGGAGCCGTCCGAAGGCCGCAGCTGCCTCCAGGCGTCACGCTTCCAGAGCCCGGCCAAGGGGGCACGCTTCCGGGGCGCCCGTTTCCAGGGAGTCATGTCCCGGGCCCGATGCCGGCAGCGTCAGTGCCAGCCACTGCGGAAACCTTAGCAGCTCCTTCGGTAACGCCTGCCGGTTCGGAATCACCCTCCTTTTCGGCGTTGCCTGAGACGGGAGAAAGCGCTTCCCCCACTCCGACGTCCGGAGCCGACGGGACGGCGCAGTAGCCCCGCAGACGAGTCGCTGAGCAGTCCGCACTCTTGGCGGGGATTATGCCATCATTCAACATTCGGTCGCTTGGCCGCGAGCTGCCGCGCGTATTCGAGCGTGTCGATTGCCTCCACATTTTTGTCGCGCCGGATCGCTTTGATTCTTGGGAAGCGCAGCGCAAGTCCACTCGCATGGCGCATACTCGACTGGATGGAATTGAACGCGACTTCGAGTACGATGTCCGGTTTCACTTCACGATATCGGCCATGATCCGCGATGGTGTTCTGCCGGAAGTGCTCGGTTAGTTCCGCAATCTCCGCGTCGGTCAATCCGCTGTAGGCTTTGCCAATGGGCAAAAGTTCGCCGGTACCTTCATCGCGGACCGCAAATGTGTAATCGCTCAGCACATGATTGCGTTTGCCGTGGCCAAGCTCGGCGGCGACCACTACCACATCCAGCGTTGCCAATTCCTTCTTTAGTTTGAACCAAAACATTCCGCGGCGCCCGGGTGAATAAAAACTTTCCGGGTCCTTAATCATGAGACCTTCGTTCAAGCGGCGGCGAGCCTGTTGGAAGATTTGCTCGATTTCGGCGGCAGAATGCGCGGGCAACACTTCGGCAGTTTGGAATTGGCGCGGTAGACGCAGGCCGCCGAGCCATTCGCGCCTGCGCCATAGTGGAGTTTTCAGCAAGGAGCGTCCGTTCAGCCAGAGAAGATCAAAAATAATAAATGCGACCGGCACATCCGCCGCGGCCGCCTCAAATAAATCCGCGACATCGGTCTTCCGGCCAAGCCGCTTTTGTAGATCGAAGAAGGTGAGCCTGCGTCCTTCCTGGAAGGCAATAATTTCACCGTCCACAATCAGCTCTTGCTCGAACTCCTTTGCTCGCTCTGCCAGCTCTGGAAATTGACTCGTGATGCACCGCAAATCGCGCGAAAAAATTTCCACTCGCTGTCCATTGCGATGAAGCTGTGCGCGGATCCCGTCGAATTTATCTTCTACGTAAACTGTAGCAGCCGCTCCGTGGGTGTCGTGGGATAAGTGTTCATCGGCAAACCGTTCCCAGACCGCTTCTGCTGTTGGCTCGGGAGTCGCAAGCATACACTTGATGGGACGAAAAATCGACAACTCCGCACGATGTAATTCTTTTCGGGTGGCGAGCGTTGCCGTGGCGCCGGTATCGCCCAGAAGCATGTTGGCTTCCTTGACTTCATCGAGCGGTGCCTCAAATGCGCGCGCAATTGCTTCTTCGACCAGTCCCTCCCGTAAACCAATGCGCAAGTCTCCGCTGAGAATCTTGACCACGTACTGACCCTCGCTCGCAGAAAGCGTCGCAAGGCGCGATCGCAACAGTTCGGTTTTATCAGCTGGACCACGCGTTTTGTGCAGCGCATCAAAGAAATCGTTCGACTGCTTCAGCGTGAATGGTTGGGGCTTGGTGCGTCCATGCAGGGCTTGGAAAGCGGTTTTGCCCGCATCTCCATGACTGTGGGCCACGCGGTGAAATTCCGCGTCACTCAATTTCGACGCTGTCATCATCGCGCGGTAAATGATCGATCCTCCTACTTGCAGTGTGCGGAGATCGCTCTGGGGAAATGCACGACCCGTAAAATAAGTCGTCGCAATGGGAAGCTGCTCCTCATCCAGCGTGCGCAAGTAATCGGCTAGCAAGCGGATCTTCTCCAATTTTGCCCGAGTTGCGTCAATTGTTTCGCCAACGTCGGCAAACGCAAAGAATTCCGATTCGGATTGGGGAGCGGGGGCATGTTGCCCGCTCTGTCCGGGATTTTGCTGGACAGCTTCACCGCCCGTTTTGCCAGAGGGTGCCAGCAACATGTCCGCCGCCGGACGGATTCGCTGCGGCGAACCGGCAGCAGCGGGCAGAATGCCTGCGCTACCCAAACGCAGCTCCATTTGATTTTCTTTATTCAGCGCCCAGGCCTCGACGCCGCGTTCGCGCAAATCGCGCGCAAATTCGGCGGCAAAACCATGAACGGTAAATACGCGTCGGGGTCGCACCAGCTCGACATAGCGAATCAAGTCAGTGTAATCAGCGTGATCTGAGAGCGGAAACGCGATATCGACCTGGTAGCGATAAATTGCATTTGGATCGACGGCCCACCCGCTGATCATCGCGATACGTTTATGCGGAATTGTTTCCAGCATAGGCGATCCATTTGCACTCGGCGGGCAGATCAGAACTTTCCCAGCAACATCGTCGGCGCTGTAGCGGACGTATTTGCAAAACGATTGGCCGAACTCCTCATAAATGCGCGTCGTCCGATAAACGGAGCGGTGTAGCATGGGCGTGAGGCCAGCTCCCTCGAGCGAGCACAAGATTTCCTGTGCTTTGCCTAATGAGTAACCCAGCAGCACGGGTACGTGGCCGTCGTCAATTGTCTCGCGGCAGAACGTGATCACCTGCTCGATAACCCGCTCAGTGGGCGGAAATCGATAGCGAGGCAGACCGAAAGTCGTTTCCATGATGAGTGTATCAGCTTGGCGCCACTCCGTCTGCTCAGCGGATTTCCCCGGCCGCAGTTTGAAATCCCCAGTGTAAAGCAGTGTCTCATCACCAGCGAAAAGGAAACACTGTGCCGAACCAAAGATGTGGCCGGCGGGCAACAACATGAGATCGAACCCGCGCACAGTTCGTCTTTCGCCAAATGGCAGGACATGCTCGGTCCGCCCGCCCGGGAGCCGGCATTGCATCAAACGCGCAGTGCGCTCAGAGACGATGACCTCATCGTGTGGCGCTATGTGATCGATATGAGCGTGTGAAACGAAGGCGAAGCGTTTTGCATCCCAGGGGTCGAGCCACAAGTCCTGCTGCGGCAAATAGACCCCGCGCTCAAAACGAACATCAATCACAGGGAAAATCTAGGCGGGAAACAGGGCAAGCGAAACTATCGGACTCATCGCTTCCATGCGACGTATGTTGACATGCAGCATGTCAGCTCGTTTCATTAAGAGGATGAGACTTATCCCCGCAGCGGTCGTGCTGCTCATTGCCGCAAACGGGTTCGCCCGGACGGTGGAAGAACCAAGAGTCCTCGAAAACGTGACACCGCTCCCGGTCGCGTTGAGTAAAGATTTCGAGTTTCGAAAAACGAAGCTTTACTTTCTGAGCGACAAAGCGCCGAAAAGAGAAGCGCCCCGTACGTCAAGCGCACTGAAACCGGGAGGTTCAAGCACATCGCCTTCCCAGAAGACACTAACGCTTCAGGATGTGCCAATCACGTTCGAACGGCAATACCGGCTCTTTGGGGCCGTGACCGTGCTCGATCAACGTCAGCGTTTCGGCGATTACTTCGATTTCTTTTGGCGCGCCAAACGGCCGGCCGATGTGACCGTGCGGCTCGAGTATCGCCAGGAGAAATTACACGACCACGTTCAGGCGCAGGAGATTTCCTACCGAAACGTGCGCGGCACGCATAAGACAGAATTCAAGGTTATCGGCGACGATTATCTCGACGACGGGCGAGTGATTGCCTGGCGGTGTTTGTTAATCGAAAATGGGCGGATCGTGGCAGAAAACCGCTCCTACATGTGGGAGTAAACGAGGTCTCTTTGGAAGATATGGCTTTCTAACTTCTCCGATTCGAATCAATTCTGGACTCTTCCCAAGACTGGCCAGGTTTGACAGTCTGGCTCTTGATCCTGTATCTTTAAGGTGAGCAAACGTGGAGTCATCGATTCAAGTAGGGGTAAATGGTCCGACCGTATGGGTGAAAGTAGAGGGAAAAGGTAGTTTCCTCAACAGCGGCAACCTGAAAGAGTTTGCGCGCGAGATGTTGGACCGCGGTTATCGCGAGTTTGTCATTGATTTGGCGGATTGCGCCATGATGGATTCCACGTTCATGGGAACAATGGCCAGCGTGGCGTTGCGCTTGAAGGAACTCGGTCGGGGTCATCTTCACGTCGTTCACTGCCGGAATCGCAGCCGGGAACTGCTCTCGGGGCTTGGCCTCGATCAAATATTCGACATTCACGCCAATGGCTCGACCGCCCCCGAATGTGAGTCACTCGAGCGTGGGTCCAGAGACGAGTCGCGAGAGAACAAGAAACAGGAGCAGGCCCAAACGATGCTGGAAGCGCACGAAGCCCTTTGCGAGGCCGCGCCGGAAAATCTCTTTCGCTTTAAGGACGTTCTCGATTACTTAAAACAAGACCTTCATCACGAGACGCCTTCGAAGTAAGCTGGCCCTTCCGTCATGTGGCCGATTCTTCTCTTCGGACTACTTTTGGTGTCCGTAGCCGGGTGGATTTTAACTGCGTATTCGCAGATCCGGCGGATTCGAGTATTGGAACGCTCTCATGAGGAAATTCAGGTCGAAGAAACTCTGGTTTTTGATTTCCTGCACGGGCTCGGCGAAGCCTTCAGCGGAACCATTCGACCTCAAGAACTGCACCGGCTCATCGTTGAAGGGGCAACCCGCATTCTCGACGCACACGGCGGCGCGCTTTATATGACCGATCGTACGGGTGGCAAGCTCACTCCAGCCTTTATCTCCAAGGGTTGCCCACCGCTGGTGGATGTTCCGCCAAATATTTTGCAACAAGCAGCCGCTACGCCCATCGCCCTTGAGAGTTATCTGCGGCTGCATTCGGTTACTCCGGGCGAGGGGTTGATCGGGCGCGTCTGGCAAACAGGACAATCCCTTTGCCTGAACGACCTCTCAGAAGTGCCGGAACTGGCGAAATTGCGAGGCAGCGCTTTTGGCGCTGCATCAGTCATGGCCGCGGCTCTCTCCTACGCAAAACAAGATCTAGGCGTGCTTGCCGTCGCCAATGGTCCCCTCGGCGCACCATTTTCGCAGGGCGATTTCGTTGTTTTTAAGTCAATCGCCGAGCAGTCCGCCTTTGCCCTGTATAACGCGATTATCTACTCGATGGCGAACGAAAAGAAGCGACTCGACCACGATCTCGAAATCGCACGCGATATTCAGCGAATTTTGCTTCCCGCCGAAGCGCCGGCCATTAACGGATTTCAGATCAGCGGCCTTAATGTGCCCGCCCGCCAGGTGAGCGGCGACTATTTTGATTACATCCGGGTCGACGACGAACGGCTTGGCGTGGCGATCGCGGACGTTTCGGGCAAAGGCGTTCCCGCATCGCTTATCATGGCGATTTGCCGCAGCGTGTTGCGCGCTGAGGCGGCGCGGAATCCTTCTCCGGCCGATGTTTTGCGAAAAGTGAACCGGCAACTCTATCCCGATATCAAGGAAGACATGTTTATCAGCATGGCTTATCTGATCCTGGACCATCAACGCGATAGGGTTACGCTTGCGCGCGCCGGTCACGACGCACCTTTGCTCTACAGACGAGCATCCCAGAGTGTTACTCCGGTAAAATCGCCGGGAATGGTCGTAGGAATTGACAGCGGAAATGTGTTCGATAGGCTTACCACCGATTTCGCCGTCCCGCTCGAGCGCAATGATTGCCTGGTTCTCTACACCGACGGCGTGACCGAAGCGCTCAATACCGACGGAGATGAATTCGGTCTTGAGCGCGCAATCGAGTCGGTCCGCGCTAGCGCAACCGATGGCGCCCAGACGATTGTAAAAAAAATTATCGAGGATGTGCGCAATTTTACCGGTTCACTTCCCCAAAATGACGACATCACTTTGATTGCGATTCGCAAAACATGAGAAAGATTCCTACGGAACAAAACAAAGAAATGAAACAATCGGCATCGGCGAAACCGGTGCTTTCCTCCGCCGCGCCCCCGCACGCCACTGGCGCCGAGCAAGCCGAGGCGGAAGATGCAACGGCCAGCTTGCAAGCCGATCTCGATCGGTTTCGCGACCTGGCGCTGCGTAGCCAGGCCGATTTCGAGAATTACAAAAAGCGCGCTGCGCGCGAAAAAGAAGAGGCGATCAAATACGCGAATAGCTCGTTGCTCGAGAAGCTGGTGGCGATTGTGGATAATTTTGAGCTTGGTCTGGAAGCCGCGAAAGGGGAAGGCGAACAGTCTCCCGTTTATTCCGGGATGACTCTCGTATTGAAACAGCTCAACGATTTCCTGGCTGAAAATGGCCTGCTACCAATCGGGGCAGAGGAAAAAAAATTCGATCCGAACCTGCACGAGGCGATCGCGCATCAACCGAGCCACCTTCCGGAAGGAACGATTATCCGACAGACCCGCCGCGGTTATCGGTTCAAAGACCGTTTGCTTCGACCCTCGCAGGTGGTTGTTTCAAGCGGGCCCGCAAAATAAGTCAGGGTCCTTGCCGGTGTCTCCCATTAGTCCCATAGATCAGATAGGACTTGTCAGTCACATGGCCACGAAAAAACGCGATTACTACGAAGTGCTTGGCGTGGGGCGGGATGCCTCCGAAGAGGAGGTTAAGCGCGCTTATCGTAGACTCGCCGTCAAGTTTCATCCAGACAAAAACCCGGACGATCCGGATGCCGAGGAAAAATTCAAGGAGCTTGGGGAAGCTTATGATGTCCTCATGGATTCGGATAAACGCGCCGCCTACGACCGCTTCGGCCACGCTGCCTTTGCCTCGGGTGGCGCTGGTTTCGGTGGGTTCCATGATCCGTTCGACATTTTCCGCGAAGTCTTTGGCGGGGGCGGATTCGGCGGCGGAATTTTCGAGACATTCTTCGGGGGCGCGGGCGGGCGCAGTGAAGATCGCCAACGCGGATCTGATTTGCGTTACGACATGCAGATCGAACTCGAAGAAGCGGCTGTTGGCGTCGAAAAAGAGATTGAAATCGAGAAGCTCGATACCTGCGGCAAATGTCATGGCAGTGGGGCTGAGGGGGGTTCGCGCACCATTCGCTGTCCCACCTGCGGTGGCCGTGGTCAGGTGATCAGCTCGCGCGGATTTTTTCAGGTTTCACAAACCTGTCCCCGCTGTCGCGGCGCCGGCGAAATCATTGAGAAGCCGTGTCCAAAGTGCCATGGGGAGGGACGCGTGGAAAAACTCAGCCGCGTCAAATTGAAAATCCCGGCTGGAATCAGGGAAGGAGCGCAGCTGCGTTCCTCACGCAATGGCGAGGCCGGTATCCGTGGCGCACCTCCGGGCGACCTTTATGTCGTCATTCATATCAAAGAGCACAAAATCTTTCAGCGCGAAGGAGACAATCTTTACTGTGAAGTGCCGATTCCTTTTTCGGTCGCGGCTTTGGGCGGTGAAGTGCCCGTGCCGACACTGGAAGGCAAGGCGCATCTGAAGGTGCCCGCCGGCACCCAAAGCGGGCAGGTGTTCAAGCTGCGCGGCAAAGGTATCATCCACCTCAACGGGAGGGATCGTGGCGATTTGCTCGTGCGGTTACTCGTGGAGGTGCCATCTCGTTTGAATGCGGAACAACGGCGCAAGCTTGAGGAATTCGCCGCACTTTGCGGCGAGGAAAACACGCCTTTGCGCAAAAGTTTCTTTGAACGCGCAAAAGAATTCTTCCAATAAATGGCGGAAGAAGGACGAGTACAATATCGCGCCCAAATATTCCGTACCTGGCACCTAGGTACCAAATATCTTAACAATGCCTAACGGGACCGTAAAGCTGATCGAATGCCCCCGCGATGCGTGGCAGGGGCTCAAAAAACTGATCCCGACGGAAGTGAAGGCACAGTATTTGCGCGCGCTTGTCCAGGCTGGATTCAAGCATATCGATGCTGTAAGCTTTGTTTCTCCGAGGGCTGTGCCACAGATGGCCGATAGCGAAAAGGTACTGGAGCAACTCAATCCGCCCGACGATATCGAAATCATCGGTATTGTGGTGAATGAGAAAGGTGCAGAGCGCGCCATCGCAACGGCGGCCGTGACAACGCTTGGTTATCCATACTCGATTTCTGAGACGTTTCTGCGCAAAAACCAGAATCAGTCGCGCGAGGAGAGCTATAAAATTCTGAAGCGGATCAAAAAGAAGACCGACGAATCAGGACTTCACATTGTGGTCTACATTTCCATGGCCTTTGGGAATCCGTACGGCGATCCGTGGGATGAAAACGAAGTACGCGAGGCGATCGAAAAAATAGTCGAGCTCGAGATCCGATCCGTCTCGCTCGCGGACACTGTTGGTCTCGCCGCGCCCAACCTGATCGGCCGAGTGGTTCGTTCAGTGACGGCCGACTACCGCGGGTATGACATCGGCGTCCATATGCACGGCAAACGCGACGATACCTCAAACAAAGTACTTGCTGTTTACGATGCTGGTTGTCGCCGCATTGATTCGGCCATCGGTGGCCTCGGTGGGTGTCCCTTCGCACAGGATGCGCTGGTTGGGAATATTGCGACAGAGAGTGTGATCGAGGCGCTCCAAGAACGCGGCGTGAAACTGCCGCTAGGCAAATCGCTGGAAAGTGTGCTGGCCATGAATGCGGACATTTCCTCCAAGTACGAAAGCGAAGACTGACGCAATGAAGCTTCCGGCACACTGTTTCAAAATTCCTGGCGCATTAATGTCTTTTCCGAACCCGAAGATCTGAATTCTGAAACCCGCTGACGTGCACCGCTTCTTTGTCTCGCCGGAGAATTGGAATTCTGAGGCACTCGCGTTGAGCGGGTCAGAAGCGCACCATGCTCGCGATGTCGTGCGGACAAAGCGCGGCGAGAAGGTCGTTCTTTTCAACGGACGCGGACACGAAATCACTGCTGAGATTGTCGATTTCAATGGCGATGAAATTCAATTGCGCAAATTACACGAGGCGGAAACGCCGCCGCTGCGCTGCCGAATCATTCTTGGGCAAGCAATTCCGAAGGGGAAAAACATGGAGTTGATCGTGCAGAAGGCGGTTGAGATCGGGGCGGCGGAGATTGCGCCGATCATTTCTGATCGCACGATCGTACAGGTCGATCCTGAAAGCGCCGCGCAGAAGCAGGCGAAATGGCAACAGATTGCGATTGAGGCGGCCAAGCAATGCGGGCAGAATTGGCTACCGCGCGTCCACGCGCCGTGCAGGCTCGGCGAGTTTTTCGCTGCCTCTGCGACATTCGATCTGCACTTGGTCGGTTCGCTTCAGCCCGGTGCGCAACATTTGAAAAGAATCCTCGCTGATTACTCTAGCGAACATCGACACCTTCCCGAGAG
>Ga0137403_10000892_pt1 | contig 38087 bp, 38 predicted proteins | sample CZOMad2_1_16fung_FD_122057 | JGI IMG/M metagenome (GOLD analysis project Ga0137403, IMG submission 122057) | Vadose zone soil fungal communities from Angelo Coast Range Reserve, California, USA - CZOMad2_1_16fungal (Hybrid Assembly) | ecosystem: Environmental > Terrestrial > Soil > Vadose zone...
TTCGGCGGCAGCGGCTACGCGGGCGCGAAGCCGGCCGACCAGGCGTTCTCGGCCGGGCTCGCCGGAACCGCGGGCGGCGTAGGGCTCCGTGACGCCACCGCCAAGCTCGTCGATTCGGCCGGCTACGGCACGGCGACGAACGCCTTCGTCGAGACACACACGGCGACGCCGCCTCCCTCGACCGCGGCCCCTGGCTCCAGCGACATCCGCCTCCCGGACGGCCACGACACGGACGACAACAGCGCCGACTTCACGGTCACGGCCGCGCCGACGCCGGGAACCCCGAATGTCGCCGGCTAAGGCGTCGCTTGCGATGCCGCAATGGAGGACGTTCGGGCTTCGCCCGGACGTCCGCTTAATCCTGCGTATAGGGGAGCAGCGGAAAATCTCGACATCGACTTAGCGGGTCAACCCGCGGCTTCGGCCTTGCGCAGGCCGCGGAAGGCCCAGAACGAGAACCCAACCGCGAGCAGCAAAGCCGCTCCGAAGGCTGCAGCGACCTCGGTCGGGGTGCCGGCGAGGAAGCCGCGGCCCGACTCGAGCACACGCGTCAACGGATTGACGACCGCAACGCCATGGATCCAGCCCTGGAGCAGCGACAGCGGCACGTAGACGGGGGCGAAGAAGAGCACCAGGAAGACCGGGAACTGCATGATCGGCCCAGCCTGCATCGTCCGCAGGCGCATCGCGACTCCGGCCGCCCAGAGAACGGCGGCGGCGTTGAGGATCACTGCGAGGGTGTACAGGCCGACGACGTCGATCCCGCTGCCGCCGACGTTCATCCCGACGGCCAACGCAATCCCGGTCAGGACGACAGCCGTCACGAGCCAGCGACCGAGGGCGGCGATTGCGTACCCGAGGACGATCCCGCCCCGGTGCGGCGCCGCCAGCAGCAGCCGCCGAGCGAAGCCACTCTCGAAGTCTCGCGCGATCCCGAACCCTGTGAAGACGCCGCCGAAGGCCGCCGACTGCAGCAGCACGAAGACGAACTGGAAGGCGGTATAGCCCTGCTTGTAGTCGAAGCCCGGCACGTCCTGAACGCTCGAAAGCCCGCCGGCGAACGCCGTGAAGAAGAAGAGCGGGAACACCAGCGAAGGGACGAACAGCGACGGGTTCGTGAAGACGTTGTGCAGCGTCCGCCAAGCGACGGCGCGCGCCACGGCGAGCGACCTCATGTCCGCGCCATCCTCACGCGCAGTGCCCAACTCGCCAGCGCGAGCGCGCAGACGGTGATCGCAGCGGCGATTCCGAAACCGAGTGCGAGCGCCTCTCCGTCCCAGCCGGTGATGATCAGGCTCCTCACGCACTCGAGCAGGTAGGAGACCGGGTTCGCCGTCGCGACGTCCCGGAACCAGGTGATCGAGATCAGGTTCCGCGGGATGTTCATCGAGGAGAGGAAGAGGAAGACGAAGAAGGCCGGGAAGAGGCTCTGCACCGCTTCGCTGGAGCCGGTGCGAAGCGCCGCGAAGGCGCCGAGCGCGCCGAAACCGAGCGAGACGAGAATCGCAAAGGCAAAGAGCACGAGCACGCCGAGGAACCCGGACTCGAGTCGCACGCCGACTATGAGGCCGACGCTCAGATAGACGACGGCCTGCACGATGCCCAGCGTCACGACCCCGCCGAGCTGTCCGGCGAGCAGGGCGACCCCGCGCATCGGCGTCAGCGAGAGACGGTTGAGGAACCCGGTCTGGATGTCGCGGGCAAGATCGGTGCCGGCGTTCATCGTCGCGAAGAGAGCGCCCTGGATGAACGGCACCGCCAGCGCGAAGGCGACGAAGGAATTGGTCGGAAAGCCCGGCAGGCGGGTCTCCGCCTTCAGGCCGCCGGAGTTGACCGCGAGCAGCAGCAACGGGAAGACCAGCGGCGAGATCACGTTCGCGGGTTGCCGGACAGTGCGGACGACCGAGCGCCTCCCGAGCTGGAAAACCTGGTCGGCTAGGACGCTCAAACCGGTTCTGCAGCGAGCTCTCGCCGCGAGGGCTCGGCTTCGTCGTCGTCGGAGCCCTCGAGCGAGCGACCCGTCTTCGCCAGGAAGACGTCGTCGAGCGTCGGCTGGTGCAGCCACAGGTTTGCGACCTCGATTCCCGCGTCGTCGAGCGCTCGCACGACGTCGGCAAGGCTGGTCTCTCCCGTTTCCAGACGAACGGCGACGCCCTTCGTCGAGCCGCAGGGATCCCCGAAACGGGCAAGCATGTCGGCCAGTCGCACCGCGTCCTCCGGATCGGCCGGGATCGCCTCGACGGTCGGCCGGCCGACCTCGGCCTTGAGCTCGTCGGTCGTTCCCTCGGCGACGATGTGGCCTTGGTCGATGATCCCGACGCGGTCGGCGAGAACGTCCGCCTCCTCGAGGTACTGAGTCGTCAGGAAGACGGTGACCTCGTCCTCGCGCGCGAGCCGGGCGACCTCGTCCCAGAGCGCGGTGCGGCTCTGGATGTCGAGCCCGGTCGTCGGCTCGTCGAGGAAGAGCACGCTCGGGCTATGCACGAGCGCCATCGCAAGATCGAGCCGTCGCTTCATCCCGCCCGAGTAGCCGCGAACCTTTCGGTCGGCCGCATGCGTCAGCCCAACCCGCGCGATCAGCTCGTTGGCGCGCTGGTTGCGCTCGGCGCGTGGCAGCGCCTGCAGCGATGCCTGCAGGCGAAGATGCTCGCGCCCCGTCAGCAACGGGTCGAGTGCGGCCTCCTGCAAGGCGGCGCCGATCGCGGCGCGCACCTGCGGGCCTTCGGTGACGACGTCGTAGCCCGCCACTCGGGCGGTGCCCGACGTGGGCGGCAGCAGCGTCGTCAGCATGTGGACGGTCGTCGACTTGCCGGCGCCGTTCGGCCCTAGGAAGCCGTAGATCTCCCCAGGAGCCACCCCGAGGTCGATGCCGTCAACGGCCCGCGGGCCGTTCTTGAACTCCCTGACGAGATCGGTTGCCTCGATCGCGTAATCGCTCATCGGCGCCAAAGGCTACCCAAATGCTTGAGGCTGTCAAATAACTACCGGTTCAAGTAAGATGCTCGTATGACGGTGCGGGCAAAGACGAGGCTCAGTCCGGCCCACGAGGCTCAGAAGTTCTTCTTCGAGCTCGGAATGGTGCAGCGGATGAAGACCGGCGCCAAGCTCGCCGAGCTTGGACTCAGCTTCAGCCAGGCCCACGCGCTCCGACTGCTCGATCCGGACGAGCCTATGCCGATGAGCGCCCTCGCCGAGCGCCTCTTCTGCGACGCCTCGAACGTGACCGGGATCGCCGACCGCCTCGAGACCCGTGGCCTCGTCCGGCGTGAAAGCTTGGCCGGCGATCGACGCGTCAAGGCGCTGACGATCACGCCAAGCGGGATGAAGTTGCGCCGGCAGGTGATGGAGCTGATGAGCCAGCCGCCAGACGCAATCGCGGCGCTGAGCGACGCCGACCAGCGCGCTTTGCGAGACATCCTCGCCCGCGCCGTCGAGCACCTTCGCGCCGCCGGGGAATCCGAGCAGGCTGGGTCCCCGGGCTAACCTGAAACTGAACGTGTCCGCTGAAGCCCTCGAGACCCGAGTCGCCCGCGAGACGCCCGAGGTGCAGGCCTGGGCGCAGCTCTTGCGCGCCCACTCAGCGCTGACGCGAAGGTTCAGCACCGAGTTGCTGACGATGCACGGGCTGACGCTGAGTGGCTACGAGGTTCTGTTGCACCTCGCCCACACGCCCGACCAGCGCCTCCGCCGCGTCGACCTGGCCGAGCGCGTCCTATTGACGCCTTCGGGGATCACGCGTCTCCTCGATGGGCTCGAGCGAGCCGGCTACGTGCGCCGTGCGACCTCCAATGAGGACGCGCGCGTGAGCTACGCCGTCCTCACGGACGAGGGCTACGAGAAGCTCCGCACCGCCGCGCCCGAGCACGTCGGCAGCATCCGCGAGATCTTCGGCGAGCATTTCTCGAGCGACGAGCTGGAGACGCTTCGCGAGCTACTCGGCCGCTTGCCGGCAGACCCCGCCCGGCCCGAGTGCGAGCCGTAGGAAACCAAGTAGCAGACACTGTTACGTCGAAACGTTGATTCGCACTCTCGAGCCGCGCGGCACCTTCTTGTCCGGCGGCGGATTCTGCGCAGTCACCGTCCCCGTTAGCTGAGCGCTCGGCACCTTGAACTCGACGGGCACGAGGCCGGCCGTCTGCAGCGCCGCGTTCGCGTCCGACGCAGGCTGGCCGCGCACGTCCGGCACGGTGGTCTCGCTCTTCGAGCCGCGCAGCGCAACGGTCGAGCCTTTCGCGACTCTCGTCCCCGCCACCGGCATCTGCTTGACGACCACACCCGGCGCAGCCGTAGCCGGCACCGTCGTCATCTGAGATTGCAAGCCGGCGGCTTTCAGGCGCGAGACCGCGACGGATGTCGTCGAGCCGACGACGTTCGGCACCGATATCTGGGCTGCCGACGAGACCGACACCTTCACGAGCGAGCCCCGATTGAGACTCGTGCCCGCTCCGGGATCCTGCGCGAAGACGGTTCCGGCCGGGAACTTGCTCGGCCCTGTGGCGAGTTGCGGGACGAGCCCGCGCTCGTCCAGTTGCTTGACGACCCTGCTCTCCTTGAGCCCGACGACGGCCGGAACGGTGACGGCCGAGGTGGAGCTCTTCTTGTTGTCGTCGGCGAGGGTCAGGAAGTACGCCGCGAACAATCCCCCGATCACGAGCAGCAGGAGCAGCAGGAGCCAGGGCCAGATCTCCGGCAGACGCGGCCGCCGTGACGGTACGTACTCGTCCTCCTCGACGACGCGCGGGCCTGCGACTTCCTGACCGACTCGCGTCCGCCTTGCCGGGCTTCGCCGGTTCCGCATCGGTGCCTTCCTACCGCGGCGATGCGGCGCGAAACGCAGACATCAACCTTTCGGGGGACGCAGCGGGTCGCCCCATCACCGATAAAGAGACCCGGCGGAACGGCACCCCGTCACTGCGGCCAATGAGTCTTCAAGCTCCTGAACCAATCTCTCTCGAGGTCTCCGACGGACCGGCTCCGTTGCGCCCGCCGCCCGAGGCCGAACTCGTCGAAGCCGGCAAGCTGACGATGGGGCAGCTGGCGCAAGCGCATCGCGACCGCCTCGAGACCGGCAAGCCGGTGCTCGACATCATCGTCGAGCGCGGTTGGATTCTCGCCGAGGAGGCTGCGCAGCTCCGTGAGGCCTACGGCATCGACGCTCCTCCGGCGCCCGCCGTGCAGGCGGCGCCCGAACCACCGCCGGAGACCCAGGCTCCTCCCCCGGCGGCCACGCAGGAGCACTACAAGATCGCGATCCGGCTGACGAACGGCGACCTGATCACTGCGGGCCAGACCGACGGCGCGGACAAGGCTGCAGCTCTCGGACACGCGGTCGTCGCCGACCTGACGCAGGAGAACGGCGAGTGGCCCTTCTTCGGCGGTAGGTTCATCAACCCTGAGACGATCGTCTCGGTCGACTTACTGGCCGACGTCTAAGACGTCGTTTCATGTGATCTAGAACCAACACGACTTAAGCCTGCGGCTGTTGCTACCGTTAACTTGGTTAACGGTTTATGCCCGCACTAGCAACAGTCACCGATCCCGTCACCGTCGCGAACCGGCTGCGGCCGGTTCTCTTGAAGCTCAACCGCCATCTGCGGCGGGAGATTCATTCGCTCGGCGTCACCGGGGGCCAGGCCTCGCTGCTCTTTACGATCCAGCGCCGGCCCGGGATCGGCGTCCGCGAGCTCGCGGCACTCGAGCGCATGTCGGCGCCGGGAATGTCGAAGTACGTCGGCCGCCTCGAAGCCGAGGGGCTGATCGTCCGTGAGCCCTCGGACGCCGACCGGCGGCGCATCGGCCTCCGCGTCTCGCCGGAAGGCGAGCGGGTGCTCCGCTCCGTCAAGTCGAGGCGCACCGCCTGGCTCGCAGCGCGGCTGAGAGGCCTGTCCGACGAAGAGCTCCAGGCCGTCGACGCCGCGATCGAACCGCTGCAAGAACTGATCGACGAGTGACCGCCGCGCTGTTGACGATCAACCGGCGGGCGTTCGCGAGCCTGCGCATCCACCGGAACTACCGGCTCTATTTCCTCGGCCAGGCGATCTCCCAGAGCGGTACCTGGATCGACAAGGTCGCGCAGGCCTGGCTCGTGCTAGCACTGACTCACTCGGCGTTCGCCGTCGGCCTGCTCGCGGCCTGCCAGTTCGTGCCGTTCAGCGTTCTTGGCCTGATGGCGGGCGTGATCGTCGACCGCCTCGACACCTGGCGCACCGTCGTCGTCACGCAGGCGATCAGGATGGTGCTCGCAGCGACGCTTGCGGGAATCGTCCTCGGCGGGGTCGTCCAGGTGTGGATGGTCTACACGCTCGCCGTCCTGACCGGAATCGTGCTCGTGCTCGACGCGCCCTCGCGCCAGCAGCTGACCTTCAAGATGGTCGGCCGCGACGAGCTGCCGAACGCGGTCGCGCTCAACTCTTCGCTCTTCAACGCCGCGCGGATCGTCGGGCCCGGCATCGGCGGGCTGCTGATCGCGGCCTTCGGCGTCGGCCCCGCCTTCGCGATCAACGCCGCGAGCTTCGTCGCGGTACTCGTCGGCTTGCTGCTGATGGACACGAGCAAGTTCGTCGCGTTTGCCCCGCACGAGCACCTGCCGACGCTGTTCGGCAGCCTCCGCGAGGGCGTCTCGTATGCGCGCGGGAGCCCGCACGTGCGGCTCGTACTGACGATGTTGGTCGCGATCTCGACGATCGCGCTGAACTTCAACGTGCTGCTGCCGGTCCTGGCGCGGCAAACGCTTTCGTCCGGCCCCGGCGTCTTTGGTCTGATCGCCGCCTGCTTCGGCGCAGGCGCGCTGGTCGGCGGGCTGCTCTCGGCGGCGCTCGCACGGGCGAGCTGGAAAGCGATCGTCGCCGGCGCCGGTGGGCTCGGCCTCGCCGAGCTCGTGCTCGCACCGCTTCACTCGCTCGGCCCGGCGATCCTGCTTCTCTTCCTCATCGGAGTCTTCTTCACGCTCTACACCGCGAACTCGAACACCGTGCTCCAGCTGCGTGCGCCGGACCACCTGCGCGGGCGCGTCATCGGCTTCTACTACTTCGCCTTCAACGGGCTCGCGCCGCTTGGCGGGATCCTGACCGGCTGGCTGGCCGCGACCGGCGGCACCGAGCTCGCGTTTGCCGTCGCCGGCACCGTGACCGCGCTGGTGGCTCTGATGGCGCTGCCGAAATTGCCGGGTGTACGCGCAGAACCGGCCTGAATTCCCAGTTCAAGCGGCCTTTTTACGTTCGTCTTACACCAGCGCGAACGAAGTCTGACCTTGGCGGCAACAATGAGACCGTGGCCAAGCGAGGTCTCACAATCGCCGTGCTCGTTTCCGCAGCGGCAATGGCTGCGCCGGCGCTCGCCGGCCATCCCATGCCGACATCGGCGAGTACATACCTGCTCGGCCCGAAGATGATTCGCGCCGAGATCATCGTCAAAGGGTCGAGCACCACCCTGCACGACTACAGACTCGACCGAGGCAAGCTCCTCAAACGCTACACGGCGGGCACGCTCAACCTGCTCGAACGAGACGGGACGAAAACGCCGGTGAAAGTCGCCTCAGGCGCCCGGGTGATCCTGAACGGCCTACCTTCCACCTTGCGGCGGCTGCGCGCCGGAATGCAGATCGCGGTCGCACATGACCGTGATCTCCCGGCCGATACCGTCTACGCCGCCAGCGGCAGGGGCACGCCGAAATGGCCGGCGCCCGTCGCAGCGGTGATGTTCGGGAGCCGCCTCATCCGGGCAGAGATCGCGCTCCAAGACACCACGCTCCACGACTACCGCGTCGACCAAGGCCGGATCAAGCAGGTCGGCGTCTTCACGCTCGTCCTGAGGGAGCTGGATGGGACGGACGTGACGATCAACATTTCGCCGGCTGCGCGCATCAAGCTGAACGGCAAGAATGCAAGCTTCGTCCAGCTTCGAAAGGGCATCATGGCGACGACGATTCACGACGGCGACAAGCCTGCCGACCAGGTCTACGCGACCGGCAAGTGAGCGCCAAGCCCGTGGCGAACGGGAGCCAGGGAGGTACGGTCTTGCTCGTCGAGGACGAGCACTCGATCGGCTCGATGACTCGCGGGTATCTCGAGCGCAGCGGCTGGCGCGTCGTCTGGGTGCGGACGGGCGAAGAGGCGCTCGCCGAGCTCGGGCGGCACCAGGTCCGGATCGTGATCCTCGACATCCGACTGCCCGGAATCGACGGCTTCGACGTGGCACGGCTGGTCCGCACGCGCTCGGACGTGCCGATCCTGATGCTGACTGCCCGCGACGAGGAGCCTGACCGCGTCGCCGGGCTCGAGCTGGGCGCCGACGACTACCTGACGAAGCCGTTCTCGCCCCGTGAGCTCGTCGCCCGGATGAAGGCCGTCCTCCGGCGCACCGACGGACGCAGCGCCGAGGATGTGCTGACGCTTGCCGACGTCGAGCTGAACCGAAACGCGCGCGAGGTTGCCGTCGATGGCCAGCCGGTCGACCTGACGACGAAGGAGTTCGACCTGCTCGCGACCCTGCTCGAGAATCCGGGCATCGTGGTCAGCCGCGACCAGCTGCTCGACCGCGTCTGGGGGATGACGTATCCGGGCGGAACCCGGACCGTCGACGTGCACGTCGCCCAGCTGCGCCGCAAGCTGGGCCGTCCCGAGCTGATCCGCACTGTGCGCGGGGCCGGGTACAAGACCGTCCGGCCGTGACACGGCGCCGCTCGCTGCGGACGAACCTGTTCGTGGCGATCGTGCTCGTGGTCGCGCTCTCGATCGGGCTGATGCTCGCCGTCGGCGCGGTGCTGACGCGCAGGCAGGTCGAGCACGCCACGCTCGAAGGACTCGCGCACCAGGCCGACGTGCTGACAGCTCGCGAGGTGTTCTCGATCCTGCCGCTCAACCACTTACGGCCGCTGAACAAGCTCGTGCTCGCGAAGCAGCAGGAGCAGGCCATCGCCGTCAACAACCTGCGAAAGCCGTCGCCGTATCTGCCGGGCAACACACTGCTGCGGGTCCGGCGGGGAGAAGACGTCAACGGCACAGAGCGGATCAAAGGCACCGATTACTTCTTCGCCGCGAGACGGATCGGCCAGGGGCCGAAAGCGCTTGTCCTCCTGCGGCCGAGAAGCCGAGGCAACAGCGCCTTCTACCCCTTCCTCGTCGGGTTGCTGATCGCCGCGGGGGCCGGAATCGCGCTCGCCGCCCTCGCCGCGTTCCTGCTCGCACGCCGGATCGTCCGGCCCGTGCGGCGGGTGGTCGACGCCACCCGGCATCTTGCCGAGGAGCGCGATCCCGAGCCGGTTCCGATCGAGGGCGCCTACGAGATCGCCAGCCTCGCCCGGGCTTTCAACGAAATGGCGGAGCAGCTCGCGCGGGCCCGTGCCGCCGAGAAGCAGTTCCTCCTCTCGGTCAGCCACGAGCTGAAGACGCCGCTGACCGCGATTCGCGGGTACGCGGAGGGCGTCGCAGACGGCGCCTTCGACATGGACGAGGCTGTCGAGACGATCTCGATCGAGGCGGCACGCCTCGAACGGCTCGTCCGCGACCTGCTCGACCTCGCGCGGATGAACCGCACCGACTTCTCGATCCACCGGGAGAAGGTCGATCTCGCGACGATCGCCCGCGAAGCGGTCCAACGCTACGAAGGGCAGGCCCGCGAGTTCGGCGTCACCCTCGAGGCGTTCGCGCCGGAGCCTGCCCCGGCGATCGGCGACCCTGACCGCGTCCTGCAGGTGGCTTCGAACCTGGTCGAGAACGCTCTGCGCCTGACTCCGCGCGGCGGCGTCGTACGCGTCTCCGCGGAACCAGGCGCTCTCGTCGTCCTGGACACCGGCCCTGGACTGAGGCAGGAGGATCTGCCCAGAGCGTTCGAGCGCTTCTATCTGTACTCGCGTTATTCGTCCGACCGGCCGGTCGGGACGGGGCTCGGCCTCTCGATCGTCAAGGAGCTGACGCAAGGAATGGGCGGATCAGTGGAGGTCGATTCCGCGGCCGGCCACGGGACGAGATTCACGGTTCGCCTGCCCGGCGCGGGCGGCGACGACTTTACCGATGGCTCACGTGCGCCGAACAGAGACCTGACACAGGAATCGGACAATCCGAGTCCGTCCGAGTTGCACGTCACGCGCGCGCAGTCCGAGGCGGACGAAAGCTAACGCGCTCCGGACCCAGTTTCCCCCTCGCTAACGCGACGAAGCCCGCCACTCAGGCGGGCTTCGTCGTTCAATTCAAACATCTGTCCTTCGCTCTCAGTCCTTCACCCGCCGGAAGGCGTGCTGAAGATCCCAGCGCGCGACCTGCTCGCCTAGCTTGAGGCCCGCATCCGTCGCCGAGCGGTAGTGGAAACCGGCCCAGACCCGTGCGTCTGCGACCTCGTCTCTGATGTCCTTGATCGAGTCGTACTGACGCGACGTCGTCAGGGCTGCTGAGCCGTTCTCGCCGCCCCAGATCGTGATGTCGAGATGGTTCTTCTTGCCGAGCACGTCGGCGATCACCTGGGTGAGCGCGCCCGAGACGGACCCGTGCGCGGACGGCCATTCCGGATGGTTCGGATGCGTGAGCAGCGGGGTCCATCCCGAATCCGCCACGGTTTTGGAATTGCCGTCGATGCCGGCATTCTGGATCGCCGTCAGCGGGCGCCAGAACAGGTAGGTGTATTTCGAGTGCCAGGTCGCCATCGCTGCGTCGACCGAGATGAGGTCGCCCGCCGCGAGCAGGTGCGCTGCGTCGACGAGATCCATGTCGTACTGCGTCGCGACGTCGCGAAGCTCCCGATTGAATTGGTTGGTCACATTCCCGTTCCAGAAGTACCCCGTGTTCTTCTGGTCAGTTGTCCGAACCGAGCTGTCGACGCGACCGTACGCCTTCGTCTCGTTGAAGTCCTTCGCCCATTCGCCACTGTGGAGCTTGGGCGGAGTCTTCGCCGTGAACTGGTCCGCGCTCTCGAGCACGAACGGGTGCATCGAACCCAGCCACGGCGTCTGCGCGAACGTGAACGGGCCTGGCGTGAGCACCCAGGCCCCCGGCGCGATCGCTCCCGTGCCGTAGTTGCCCTGCGGGCCATCGCGACCGTCGTTGGAGCGGATTGCTTCGATCCCCAGCGCCGCGGCCTTTCCGACCGAGATACCGTCCGTCTTCGCCTGGCTGTTGGGGATTGCGTTCAGCGACGTGGTCAACCAGCCGTCGAGCGTCGCGATCTGGGCCGAGGTGAGCATCGGCGTCAGGTAGTAGGCCAGCGTGTCGTGGGCGGCCTGCGCCACGGCCGCGTCGGCCGAAGCGCCGTTCGGTGCGAAGAGCGAGTACCCGTACGGCTCGTAGCGGCCGCCGATCGCGACCGCGGCGTTGTACACGGCCGCCTGCACATACGAGACGTAGAGCGATCCCTCGCCCTGGAACAACGACCTCGTCGCGGGCGGTGTCACCTCGCGCGGGTGCTGTGCCTGCAAGACGAGATTGACCGCGTTCGCGTTCCAGTCGAGCACCGACTGCGGCGACAGACCTGCCGCCGAGTTGTGCTTCGCCTGAGACGATCCTGCGCCCGCGAGTAAGGCGAGAGCCAGGATCAAGGTCGCCAGTAGAGCGACTCGGGCTTTCATCGGTTTTCCTCCCTGCCTAGGGGTCGATCCGGACAACTTCGCCGGATCCGACCGAGGTCGAATTGATTGAGACGTGCGCCGCGTCATGCCCGAAGGCGAGTGAGCCGGGCCTGTTTTCTCTCCCTTTCTCCCCCGATCGATCCTACTTCCATCGCTAGCCTGCGCCTAGTGGCCGAGGGGGGAGAGCGGCAGCACTACAACGTCACGCTGGCGATCCTGACGCTTGCCGGCACGGCCTACGCGCTGCAGCAGACGATGGTGATTCCGGCGCTGCCGGCTCTGCAGCGCGACCTGCACACGACCACGACCTGGGTGACGTGGGTGCTGACCGCACTGCTTCTCGTTGCCTCGGTCTCGACCCCGGTCCTGGGCAAGCTCGGCGACCAGTACGGCAAGGAGCGACTGCTCGTGATCTCGCTCGCTTTGTTCTTCGTCGGCTGCGTTGGCGCCGCCGCGGCATGGAACATCTGGGCGCTGATCTTCTTCCGCGCCTTCCAGGGGCTAGGGGCGGCCGTGTTTCCCCTGAGCTTCGGGATCATCCGCGACGAGTTCCCGCGGGAGAAGGTCGGCGTCGGGATCGGGCTGATCTCGGCAGTCTTCGGCGTCGGCGGCGGCTTCGGAATCGTCCTGTCGGGTGTGATCGTCGACAACCTCTCCTGGCGCTGGCTGTTCATCTTTGGCGCTATCCCGGTGGCGATCGCCACCGTGGCCGTCCACCGGTTCGTGCCTGAGTCGCCGATCAAGACGCCGTCGCGGGTCGACTTTCTCGGCGCCACCCTGCTCTCCGTCGGCCTGGTCTGCCTGCTGCTCGCTTTGACGGAGGGCGAGAGTTGGGGCTGGACCTCGGCGCGCGTCGGCGGCCTTTTCGCCGGGTCGGCAGTGTTTCTCGCGCTCTGGGTCGTCGCAGAGCTGCGCGTGCCCGAGCCAATGGTCGACATGCACGTCTTCGTCCAGCGGCAGGTGCTTTTCACGAACATCTGCGCGCTGATCACCGGCTTCGCGATGTTCGGCACCTTCGTTCTGATCCCGAACTTCGTCGAGACGCCGCGCGGACTGGCCGCTGAGACGGCGCGGCTCGTGGACTACGGCTTCAACGCAAGCGCGACGAAGGCCGGCCTCTACCTGCTGCCCAGCTCGGTCACCCTGCTTTTCGCGGGGCCCGCGGCGGGGGTGATCGGCCGGCGGATCGGGTCGAAATGGCCGCTCGCGGCCGGGATGCTGCTCTCCGGGATCTCGGCGGTGATGCTCGCGTTCTGGAATACCGAGACGTGGCAAATACTCGTTGCCCTGGCGGTGCTCGGCATCGGCGTCGGCTTCGCCTTCGCTGCGATGGCGACTCTGATCACCGAGGCCGTGAGCGCCACCGAGACCGGCGTCGCCACCGGCATGAACACGGTCATGCGCACGGTCGGCGGCGTGATCGGCGGCGAGGTCGGCGCCGCGATCCTGACCGCACACCTGATCCCCACCACGAACGTCCCCTCGCTGCGCGGTTACGAGGTCGCGTTCACGATCGCCGGAGCCGTCGCATTCGTAGGCGTCGTGGCCGCGGTGCTCGTCACACCGAGGCGCGAGCGGCTCGTCGTCGTCGCCGAAGCATCGGAATGAGCCAGCGAGAGCCGCCGCGATCTGGCAAGCTCGGCCGTCGCCCGGTGGCTTCGCTTCCCGACAAGCTCGATCTCGCCCTCGTCAAGCGCTTACGCGAGGTCGTCGGCGGTGCGCCCGCGATCGAGAGCGAGCTGCGCGCGCTGGCCGATCAGGCCGGCGGCTGGGCGCGGGCGACGGAGGCCCAGCTCCGGGCAGCGGAGCGGCGGCTGGGGAAGCTGAACGCGGACCCCACAAGCGAGCTGGGCGAAATGGCGACCGAAATTCGCCGGGTCGAGACACTGTCCGGGGAGCTCGATGAGGCCAGGTCCCTACTAGCAGGGTTGGAACGGCGAACGCGCGAGCTACGAACCGCATGGCTCAAGTACCACGCGGACTCGGCGCCGCCCCTCAAACAGGGCACGTAGCGATTTTCAAGCTGTCGCAGATCAAATGTGACAAGGCGGAGACGGCTCGACGTGTGGCGCCCGTTACCTGCACACTGAATCTATGCAGATGCTCCGCAAACCTGGGCTTCGTACGTCGCTGCTCTTGGTCGCTGTGACCGTCGCCGCCAGCGCAGCGGTGGGAAGCTGGCTGCCGATGGTCACGATACTTCCGTGGCTGGTGGCGATCGCCTGGTTTGGCTCGCGAGACGCCGGCGCTGCGCGCGAGTTCCCGTCGGCGGCGGAAGCCTCGCGCGAGCGCCTCTGGGCTTAGCGGACCGCCGACCGGCTGAACACTCGAATCGAAGCCGCGGTCAGCAGGAGCCCGAACCCCCCGACGACGGCAAGGCTGAGCGCTGCCATCGCGGTCGGGTCGCTTAGGCCCCAGATTGCATGTAGGCCGGTGCTGTCACCGCGCAGGCCGTAGCGCATCAGCGCCAGCCCGTGCGTGAGCGGCAGGAACTTCGCCACCCAGGCCAGGAAGCCCGGGAGCGCCGTGATCGGGAAGAGTGCGCCGGCCAGGAACCACGGCAGGATCGCGATTGCCGGCAAGCGGGCGATGTACTCCTCCTGGCGAGGCACCCGGCTGGCGAGGATCTCGGCCAGTCCGTACATCCCAACCGTGAACAACGCGGCGGTGGCCACGAACCAGACGATTCCGGTCCCCGTGGCGTGGAAATGAATCCCGCGCGCGAGCGCGACCCCGATCAGGACGCCGACCTGGAGCGCGGTCGTCGCCATCGCAACGAGCAAGTTGCCGACCACGAGCAAGCCGCGCGGGATCGGCGCTGTCAGCAACTCGGGCTGGGCGCCGCTGACCCGGTCGACGATCACGCTCAGCCCGGAGAACATCGTGTTCAGCGGAATCAACAGGCCGATCGTCCCGATCGCGACGAAGGACTCGTAGCTCGCGCTCGTGTGCAGCGCCGTCTTCAGCGCCGGCGCGATCACGAGCGCGAACATGATCGGCGTCAGGAGCGGAACGAAGAGCTCGCGCGGGGTGCGGGCAGTCAGTTGGAAGCGGCGTCGCGCGAGCGTGGCAAGCGGGCCGAAAGCGCGCCGGCGCGCCCTCGGGACTGGGATTGCGATTTCAGCGGTGGACATTTCTCTCCTTTCACGCGGCCGCGGCGAGCGAGTCGCCGGTCAGCCGCAGGTAGACGTCGTCGAGAGTCGGCTCGCGGGCGCTGATCGCCCCGGCGAGCCCGAGGTCGTGGATGGCGGCGATCGCCTCGCCCGAGCTGTGCCGGTGTAGCGGCACCGTCACCCGCGACCCGACGGCGAATGCGTCTTCGCCGGCGACGCCGCGCTCGCGCAACGACGCAAGCGCAGAGTTGACGCTGCCGTCGACGCGAATCTCGACCAGTTGGCGGCCGAGAGCCCCGAGCAGCGCCGAAGGCGTGTCGAGCGCGACGATCCGGCCGGCGTGGATGATTGCGACGCGATCGCAGAGCCGCTCCGCCTCCTCGAGGTAGTGGGTCGTCAGCAGGACGGTCAGCTCGGTACGGCTGCGCAGGCTCGCGATTACCTCGAGCAACTCGGCCCGAATGCGAGGATCGAGGCCGACTGTCGGCTCGTCGAGGAAGAGCACGCGCGGGTGCGCGACGAGCGCCCGGGCGATCTCCAGCCGCCGGCGCTGGCCGCCGCTGTATGTGTCTGCGGGCCGGTCGATCAGGTCGGCGAGGCCGAACGTGCCGGCGAGCTCATCGATCCTCGCGGCCGCCTCGCGCGGATCGACGCCCCAGAGCCGGGCGTGGATCTCGAGGTTCCGCCGGCCGGTCAGCGAGCGGTCGACCACCGGCTCCTGGAAGACAACGCTGCTCACCCGGCGGGCGGCGAGCGGCTCCTTCGCGACGTCGAAACCCGCGAGCCGGGCGCTGCCCCCTGTCGGCCCGATCGTCGTCGTCAGCATGCCGACCGTCGTGGACTTGCCGGCCCCGTTCGGGCCGAGCAGGCCGAAGACCTCGCCGGCGGCGACCTCGAAGTCGATGCCCTTCACGGCCTCGACGCCGCCGGGATACGTCTTGCTGAGCTTGGTCACTTCGATTGCGTTCATGTCACTCCCTTCGGGCAGTCACAACTGCCGCGTTTCGTTCGTCAGGGAGATGACGGATTCGAACGCGGAGATGTGACGTGACCCAAAGCGACTGGCAAACCGAGGAGTTCGAGCGCAACCGGCGGCACCTGGAGGCGGTCGCGTACCGAATGCTCGGCTCGAGGAGCGAGGCCGAGGACGCAGTGCAGGAGGCGTGGCTGCGGCTCTCGCGCTCCGACGCCGAGGCGGTCGAGAACCTCGCCGGCTGGCTGACCACGGTGGTCGCGCGCGTCTCCCTCGACATGCTGCGCTCGCGCCGCGCGCGCCGCGAGGACTACGTCGCGCTGCCGGAGCCAATCGTCACGATCGAGAACGGGCCGGAAGACGAGGCCGTGCTGGCCGACTCCGTCGGGCTGGCGTTGCTGGTCGTGCTCGACACACTCACTCCGGCCGAGCGCCTTGCCTTCGTCCTGCACGACATGTTCGGCGTCGCCTTCGACGAGATCGCGGCGATCCTCGATCGCTCCGAAGCGGCGACGCGTCAGCTCGCGAGCCGAGCCCGCCGCCGAGTCCGCGGCGCGACGCCGCGCACGGACCCGGATCTACGCGAGCAGCGGCGAGTCGTCGATGCATTCCTGGCAGCCGCGCGGGCGGGCGACTTCGAGGGTCTGATCCAGGTCCTTGACCCGGACGTTGTCTTCCGAGCCGACCGAGGCCCGCGAGGAGCACGAATGCCGATCACCGGCGCCGCCGAAGTAGCCGAAACGATCCTGGCCCGCGGCGCCCGCTTCGCTCCGCACGCGCGACCCGCGATCGTCAACGGCAACGCCGGCGTGATCGTCGTCCCCGGCAAGAAGCCGATCGCGGTCGTCAGCTTCAGCGTCGCCGGGGGACGAATTGTCGAGATCGACCTGGTCGCCGATCCGGCCAAGCTGCGCGGGTTGGGTTAGACGCCGGTCTCGACGAGGGGTCGAACTGGCTCACGGCGAACGGTTAGTCGGAGTCAGGCCGCGGCGGGCCCCCCGCGTGCTGCGTCGCCCATTCGAGCGCGTCGTCGGCCACGCCCTCCCAGCCGTCCTGGGCGAACGTGTAGTGCGACCGGTCAGGGTATTCCTTCAGCTCGGTCGGCGAGCTCGCCTTCCGCTGGATCTTGAAGGCGTTCTTCGTCACCGAGGCGGGCACCGTGTGGTCCTTGCCGTTGGCTTGCAGCAGCAGCGGCGGCCGGTTGCCACGCTTCGGGTGTACGGCCGCGGGCGAATTCGGGGTGAAGTTCGAGCCGGCGGCCTGGAAGAGGACGCGCCCCGGGCCAGGGATCGCCAGGCGGTCGTAGGCCTCTTTCGACTGCTCAACGCTGAGCAGATTCCCGAAGCCGTAGCGGAACTCGTCAGGCGTCAGCGGCACGGCCCTGTGCCTGTTGGCCGGGTTCCTCAACGCGACCGAGGCGACCTTTAGGGCCGAGAACGGCAGCGCAAGGATGCCCTTGATCGGCGCGGGAGAGATCCCAACGCCGGCGGCGCCCAGGCCGCGGTCGAGCAGGACCTGCGTGATCAGGCCGCCGAACGAGTGGCCCATGATGATCGGCGTCTTGTCGAGTCCTCGGATGATCTGCTCGTAGTGGTCGGCGATTTCCGTGATCCCGAGGTTCTCGTACGGCTTCGTGTTGCTCCGGACCTGGTCGATGTCGCCTTCCATGCCCGGCCACGCCGGGGCGATCACGTTGTAGCCCTTGCTCTTGTAGCGGTCGATCCATTTCTCCCAGCTAAGCGGGGTCAGCCAGAGGCCGTGGATCAGGACGATCGTGTCGGAAGCGTTCGCTTCGGTTGCCATGGGGTCCTCCTGCTGTGGGGGCAGAGCGTGGGAAAACGCGTGAACGGCGACCTTATTCCTGCGGGCCTCCTCTTTCTACGGGATCGGCTCGCTGCGCGGCGAGAACGTCGCGCGCCTCTTCGGCGTCCTCGCCGCTGACCACGATCTCGCGCCAGCCGCCCGAAGGCCAACCGTCGTTCGCGCCCGCCGAGAAGTTCGTCGGCCGGTCGAGGCAGCGGATCCCCACGTTGCGGAGGATTCCGCAGATCAAGGCGGCTTCCATCGCGGTCGGGACGGTCTCGATGACTACGAGATCGTCCACGTGTCACCGCCCGCGAGAAGCGCCTCGAGCTCGCCTGCCTTCTGGTCTCGCGCTGTCGCGAGTTGTTCCTCCATCAGCTGGTCGTAGACGGGCCGCTCGACGTCCCTGAAGACGCCGATCGGCGTCGCGCCGACGGTGTCACGCGTCAGCCGCGAGAGGGCAAACGCGGGCGAAGCCTCCGGGTGATGCGCGTCCCAGACGAGTGCGTCGTCGTCACCGTCGAAGACCTCGGCCGAGCCGTCGGCGCGGAGCCGCACGCCGCGCTCACCGGCGAGGCCGAGGCGAACCGGCTCGCCGTGCTGGAGGTAGATCCGGTTCTCCTTGTCCTCGCGTACGAAGTCGAAGGCGTTGTCGTTGAAGATGTTGCAGTTCTGGAAGATCTCGACGAACGCGCTGCCCTTGTGGGCGGCGGCGGCGCGGAGCACCTCGGTCAGTTGGGCGCGGTCGGTGTCGATCGCCCGCGCGACGAAGGTCGCCTCGGCGCCGATCGCGAGCGAGATCGGGTTGAAGGGCCAGTCCAACGACCCCATCGGAGTCGACTTCGTCACCTTCCCGCGCGGGCTCGTCGGCGAGTACTGGCCCTTCGTCAACCCGTAGATCTCGTTGTTGAAGAGCAGAATCTTGATGTTCACGTTGCGGCGCAGCGCGTGGATCAAGTGGTTGCCGCCGATCGAGAGCGCGTCCCCGTCGCCGGTCACGACCCAGACAGAGAGGTCGGGGCGCGAGGTGGAAAGCCCGGTTGCGATCGCGGGCGCGCGCCCGTGAATCGAGTGCATCCCGTAGGTCTCCATGTAGTACGGGAAGCGAGCCGCGCAGCCGATCCCGGAGACGAAGACGATCCGCTCCTTCGGGATCTCGAGCTCCGGCATGAAGCCCTGCAGCGCGGCGAGGATCGCGTAGTCGCCGCAGCCCGGGCACCAGCGGACTTCCTGGTCGGTCTTGTAGTCCTTCGCGGTCAGCTTCGGCTGTCCGCCGTTGCCGTTGTCCTTTGCCATTAACGCCAGAATAGCCCTCATGCCCCAGCCGACAAGCGGCACGCTGACCTTCCTCTTCAGCGACGTCGAAGGCTCAACGGGGCTGCTCCGTGAGCTCGGCGACGGCTATCCCGCAGTTCAGGCGCGGCAGCAGGGCCTCCAGCGCGACGCGTTCGTCAACCACGCCGGCCGCGTGGTCGATTCGCCGGGAGACTCGTTCTTCGTCGCCTTCACGCGTCCGGGCGACGCTGTTCTGGCGGCGGTCTCTGCACAGCAGGCGCTCGGCGCCGAGCGCTGGCCCGGCACGGCGGAGCTTGGCGTCCGCATGGGGATCCACACCGGCCCGGTTGAGCTCGCCGACGACCGTTATGTCGGGCTTGCGGTCCACCGCGCCGCCCGGATCTGCGCCGCCGGGCACGGTGGGCAGGTTCTCGTCTCACACACGTCGGTCGCGCTTCTGGAGGACGAGGAGCATGCGCTCTCAGAGATCGAGTTCCGCGACCTCGGCGAGCAGGAGTTGAAGGACTTCCATCGGCCCGTGCGGCTGTACCAGGTCGTCGCGCCGCGCCTCGGCGTCGAGTTCCCGCCGCTTCGGACCTCTCCGAAGACTGCTCTCGACCGCGTACCCGCCGTTCGCGCCTCCGATGCCGACCGAGAACGCGCTGTCTCGGCCCTGCGAGAACACAGTGCCGCCGGCCGCCTGACCTTGGAGGAGTTTTCCGAGCGAACGGAGCGTGCTTACGCCGCGAGAACGTTCGAGGAGCTGGAAGCGATCGGACGCGATCTCCCGCGATCCGCTTCCGTCGAGCAGCGGCGGCGGCCGAAACGCGTCACGGTCGCCGTCTTGTCGAACACGGTCCGGACCGGGCGCTGGCGACTGCCGAGGTTCGGCTTCGCTTTCGTGGTCCTCGGAGACGCCGATCTCGACCTGCGGCAGGCGGAGCTCGAGCACACGGTGACGACGATCACGGCGATCGTCCTGCTCGGAAACGTCGACGTCTATGTACCTGAAGGGATCGAGGTCGACTTCGGTGGTCTCGGAATCCTCGGCCACCGGCGCGAGTTCGGCCGAGACGTGCCTGGGGTTCCGGGAACGCCGCTCGTACGGGTACGGATCTTTTCGCTGCTCGGCACGGCCGACCTCTGGCGCGTCCCGGCGGCCTGGGTCGGCCGGCCGTTTCGCGAGGTGATCAAGGCCCTTCGCCCGGGGCCGCAGGGGGAGCTACCTCCGCCGGCAGGCGAGGGCGATTCCTAACTCCGCGGCCGTCCTTCGTCGTACGTCTTGATGTAGTTCGGCGGCACGCTTCCCGGGTACTCGCCTTCCGCGAGCAGCTTGGGCTCACGGCTTTGCGCGGCCGCATCCGCATCGACATGCGCATCTTCGCGGGCAGCCATGTCCCGCGGCCCGAATCCCAGGCGGCGAAGCAGATTACGGAACCGAATCATCGGCCTCGTGCTCGTGGGGGTTCGGCGCGAACCCCTCGCCCTCGTGTTCCGGGGTCGCCGGATCGTCGGCGAAGTCGCCGGGCCGCGTGGTTCCGAGCGCGAGATCGTCGGGCGCCCGCGAGCTGCCTCGCAGTTTCTCCAGGAGCTTCTCGAACATCGCTACCTCCTCCCCGCCCTCGACGCGACCACCGCGAGCACGACCGCGGCGGCCAAGAAGACAGCTGCTTCGAGCCACATCCTGCCGATCAGCGAGACCGCGGTGCCGAGGAGGGCGAGCACGGTCAGGACCGACCAGCGGCTTCCGAGCGGCCAAATGGGTTCCGACTCGCTCAGAGCATCGCCTCGATTGCCTCTTGTACCTCGCTGGCCCGAAACGGCAGGCCGCGGACGAGGTTGAACCCGGCCGCGTCGACGAGGAACTCGGCGCGGATCAGCTTGCGCAGCTGGCCGAGGTTGAGCTCCGGGATGAGGAGCTTCTCGTAGGCGCCGACGACCTCGCCCGTGTTGCGGGGGAACGGGTTCAGGTAGTGCAGATGGGCGTGCGCGACCTTGCCGCCGTCGCCCCGCGCGCGGCGGACGCCGGCGGCGACCGGCCCGTAGGTGCCGCCCCAGGAAAGGACGAGCAGGTCGGCGCCGTCTGGGTCGTCGACCCCCAGCTCAGGGATGTCGGAGGCGATGCCGGCGATCTTCTCCGCGCGCAGTCGGGTCATCAGGTCGTGGTTTTCGGGGTCGTAAGAGACGTTGCCGGTCAGGTCCTGCTTCTCGAGGCCGCCGATCCGATGCTCGAGCCCGGGCGTGCCGGGGATCGCCCACAGCCGGGCGAGCGTCTCGTCGTCGCGGACGTAGGGCAGGAATTCGCCCTCCGCGGGCGCCTCGGTGGTGAAGCCCGCGTCGATCTCGGCGATCGCATTCACGTCCGGAAGCAGCCACGGCTCGGAGCCGTTGGCGAGATAGGCGTCGGAGAGCAGGTAGACGGGCGTCCTGTACTTGAGCGCGATTCGCGCCGCCTCGATCGCGGCCTCGAAGCACTGTGCCGGCGTCGAAGCGGCGATCACGGGCACCGGCGACTCGGAATTGCGGCCAAAGAGGACCATCAGCAGGTCGGCCTGCTCGGGCTTCGTCGGCATCCCCGTCGACGGGCCTGCGCGCTGGATGTCGAGGATCAGCAACGGCAGCTCGAGCGCGACCGCGAGGCCGACCGTCTCGCTCTTGAGCACGACGCCGGGCCCGGCGGAGGTCGAGACCCCCAGGGAGCCGCCGAAGCTGGCGCCGAGCGATGCGCCGACGGCCGCGATCTCGTCCTCGGCCTGGAAGGTGCGGACGCCGAAATTCTTGTGCCTGGCGAGCTCTTCGAGGATCGAGCTGGCGGGCGTGATCGGGTACGCGCCGAGGAAGAGCGGCAGCCCGGACTTGACGCTGGCGGCGATCAGCCCGTAGGCGAGCGCCTGGTTGCCGGTGATGTTCCGGTAGGTGCCGGGCCGGAGCTTCGCGGGCTTGACCTCGTAGGAGACGGCGAAGTCCTCGGTCGTCTCTCCGAACGCGTAGCCCGCCTGGAAGGCTCGCTTGTTCGTCTCGGCGATCTCGGGCCGCTTGGCGAACTTGCGCTCGAGGAAGGTGACCGTGTGCTCGGTCGGGCGGTGGTAGAGCCACGACATCAGCCCGAGCGCGAACATGTTCTTGGCGCGCTCGGCCTCGCGCTTCGTGACGCCCTCGACCTCCTTCGTCGCCTCGAGCGTCATCGTCGTCAGCGGCACGGTATGGACGTCGTAGCCGTCGAGCGACCCATCCTCGAGCGGGTTCGTGTCGTAGCCCGCCTTGGCGAGATTGCGTTCCGTGAACGTGTCCTGGTCGACGATCAGCGTCGCGCCGCGCGGCAGGTCGCGCAGGTTCGTCTTCAGCGCCGCGGGGTTCATCGCCACCAACACGTTTGGTGCGTCGCCCGGGGTCAGGATGTCGTGGTCGGCGAAGTGAACCTGGAAGCCGGAGACGCCCGGCAGCGAGCCGGCCGGTGCCCGGATCTCCGCCGGGAAATCGGGGAGGGTCGAGAGGTCGTTCCCAAGCACGGCGGTCTCGCTCGTAAAGCGCCCGCCGGTCAACTGCATGCCGTCGCCGGAGTCGCCCGCAAAGCGGACGATGACGCTGTCGACCTGCTCGACCGGTTTGGCCTGCTTGGCCATCGCCGTAGGTATAGCGCGTTGTCACGATTTCGGCGCAGACGCGTGACAGACACGGTACGAGATCCTCGTTAGCGTTCCGGTAGGGGCGCTTTTTGCACCCCCCATGGGGGCTGGCCAGATCGGGATGCTCAGCCGACGCTCAGGCCGATCGCGACTAGGCGGCGCTGCGGCGCATGACCTTCAGGCCCCAGGCGCGTCCGCTCTCGAACAGCTCGTCCGGGTCGACCTCGTCTCGCCAGCCGAGGAAATGCGGTTCGGAATCATCGTCCGTAGAGCCGAAAACCGCGAGGCGCTGCTCGGGTTCATCGGCGGTCGGCCCGCGTTCGAGCTCTTCGAGCCTCCGCTCGGCCTCTTCGGCGGCAGGCCCCTCCATATACCCACGCGGCATGCGTCAACGCTACACCGTTTCGATTTGCCCAAACCGCGCATAACCGACTCGTGGCCTTCCGAAGATCAACCACCACCTGGACGCCCAAGACAATTCCCTTCGGCTTCCTGATCGCTCTGCTCGGCGGCTGGGTGATTGCCGCAGCGCTCGTCGGGCCGCTCTTCAACTTCGGCTTCTTCAACGACGCGACCTGGCAGTTCTCCGCGAAGCAGTGGGAGACACAGCTGATCCCGGGAATCGTCGCAGTCGTCGGCGGGCTGATGCTGATGACGCCGTCACGCGGCGGCGGCGCCCTCGGAGCGCTGCTCGCCTTCGCAGCGGGCGCGTGGCTCATCGTCTGCCCAATCCTCTACCCGCTCTGGTCGAGTGGGACGATCCAGCCCTACGGCTCCCAGGGCATGCAAGCTCTCCGCTGGATCGGGCATTTCTACGGCGCGGGCGGCTTGATCCTCTACTTCGCCGGCTACGCGCTCGGCCTTTTCTCTCGGCGCACCGTCGTCCAGGACACCCAGGTCAGCGAACCGCAGACGCAGCGGACCGTCTCGCCGGGAACCTAAGAAACTAGGAGCTGGCCTCCGCGAGCAGCGCCTCGAGGTCAAGGGGCGCGTTGTACATCGTGACCTCCCCGTCGTCGGCACGCGGCCACTCCTCACGTGGGCGATCGCGGTAGAGCTCGATCCCATTTCCGTCCGGGTCGCGCAGGTAGATCGCCTCGCTGACTCCGTGATCGGTTGCGCCACTGACCGGTATGCCCGCATCCACGAGGCGGCGGAGCGCATCACCTAGCGTCGCTCGATCCGGATAGCGGACCGCGACGTGGTAGAGCCCGGTCGTCCCCGATGGCGGCGGGGAGCCGCCGCGGCTCTCCCAGGTGTTGAGGCCGATGTGATGGTGATAGCCGCCGGCGCTGAGGAACGCCGCCTCGTCGCCGTGGCGCACGATGAGGTCGAACCCGAGCACGTCGCGGTAAAAGCCGAGCGCCCGGTCGATGTCCGAGACCTTCAGATGGACGTGCCCGATGTCGACGCGCGGATCGATCGTCGAGGCCATGCGTGCGAAGCCTAGAGGAGGGTGGGTCCGAAAGCTGTGTAGTCATTTGTTGTCAGACATCCACGCGCCTGGGTTTTGACGGCAGCCGCCTGAAGGACGAAGATAGGCCGCAGGCGATGGTGGGACCACCGACGACTGGACCAGAGTCAATCGGGCAGCGCCTGCGCCGATTACGCCTCGAACGCAACCTTTCGCAGCGCGAGCTCTCGTCTCCCGGGGTCTCGTATGCCTACATCTCGCGGATCGAGGCAGAAGCACGGCGCCCGTCCGTCAAGGCCCTCAGACAGCTCGCTCCGAAGCTCGGCGTCTCAGTGGAATACCTCGAGACCGGGTCCGATCTCCGCGAGGTCGACGAGCGAGAGCTCCGGCTTGCCGATGCGGAGCTCAGGCTGCGCCTGGCCGACGATCCCGGGGAAGCCTGCGACACCGTCCAGGGGATCCTCGATGACGCGATCGCTGCGGGCGACTCGGCCTCTGCGCTCCGCGCCCGTGTCGCGCTCGGGCTCGCCGAAGCGCGGGCCGGGAACAACACCGCCGCGGTCGAGCGCCTGGAGGCCGCAATTGGGTCCGAGCTCCTGGGCCCGTCGCAGCGTCCCGATGTCTACGCGACGCTGGGTCAGTGCTATGCCTCTCTGGGCCAGCCGCAGCCCGCCGTCGACCTCTTCGAAGCCTGTCTCGTCCGTGTGGCAGAAGAACATCCCGAAGACACCACGAATCAGGTTCGCTTTTCGACGTACCTGAGCTACGCGCTCAGCGACCTGGGCGACCTCAGTCGTGCAGAGGGCGTGCTCGAAGACGCGCTCGCTCAAGCCAAGCAGGTGACCGACCCCTATACGCGAGTCCGGCTCTACTGGTCGCTGGCTCGTCTGAACGAGGTTCGCGGCCAGCCGGCGGCCGCGCTCGAGTACATCCGGCGCGCGATCGCGCTACTCGAGGTGACGGAAGACACGCTCCATCTCGCGCGTGCACATCTGCTCTGCGGCACGATCATGATCTCTCAGGGAAAGGTGCAGGAAGCCGGGGCGCAATTCGATGCGGCCGAGCGGATGTTCGGGCAGAAGCCCGATCCGCTCGATCTCGCAAATCTCCGCGCCGACCAGGCAAGGCGCGCTGGTCTACTCAACCGGCCGGAGGAGTCGGAGCGGCTTGCCCGCGAAGCTCTCTCCGCGCTTGGCGATGACCATCCGGCAGAGCACGGCGTCGTCTTGGTGATTCTGGCCGAGGCACTTGCGCAACAGGAAAAGCCCGAAGCGAACGAGACCTTCGAACGCGCAGTCGAGCTCATCGAGAAGCACGGGCGGCAGGTCGAGAAGGCGGACGCGTTCCGCGCCTGGGCTCGCTATCTGCGCAAGTCCGGGCGAGAGTCCGAGGCGCTCGACGTCCTCGACCGCGCAGCCCAGCTCAGCGCCTCGAAGCCCGTACAGAGTCGCGGTTGATCGAGGCTTCGCTCCGAGCGCGCGGTCCCTATTCGCTCCGACTCTCGACGCGGCACGGCAGCGACGCGACACGGGTCGCAGCCCGCGGAGTTCTCCGCGCCGTCTACGAGGTGGGCGGCCGGCTCGCGATCGCCGAGGCGCGACAACTCGCTGACGGCGTGGTGGTCGTCCGCGCACCAAGCGAGGAAGCGGTCGAGCGCGTGCGGTTCACGCTCGGGCTCGACGACGACCACTCGGAGTTCGTGCAGCGCTTCGCTCGCGACCCGTTCCTGGGAGCGACGGTTCGGCGGCTCAAAGGGCTGCGACCTCTGCGGTGCGCAACGGTAACCCAGGCCGTGCTCCGCGCACTCTGCGGCCAGCTGATCACGGCGCGTAGGGCGCGGGAGATCGAGCGCCGGGTGGTGCGCGCGTCCACGCCTTCGCTGGACGGCCTGCACGCCGCGCCGACGCCTGCGGTGATGGGCCTGTTTTCGCCGGCCGAGCTCCGGGCGCTCGGCCTCGGCGGGCCGCGCGCGAGCGCGCTTGTCCGGCTGTGCCGCTCGCTCGACCTCGAGCGGCTGCGGGAGGTTTCGACGGACGCCGCCGCTGCGCGGCTCGTCCGGGAGGCGAGAATCGGCCCGTGGTCGGTCGGCGTCGTCTGCCTGGAAGGCCTCGGGCGCTACGAGCGGGGGCTCGTAGGCGACCTTGGACTGATCAAACTGCTCGCCCGAATGCGCGGGCGCCGCGTTGAAGGCTGGGAGACCGCGGAGCTGCTCGAGCCATACGGTGAATGGGCCGGTCTGGCGAGCGTGTACATGCTCGCCGGTCTCGGCCAGGGGACGATCGACGTCCCCGGGCGCCTCGCTGCTTAGATTCCAGACATGGCGGTGAACGAAAGGCGCGTCGCGGTACTCGGTGCGGGCACCCTTGGCGAGGCTTTGATCGCGGGCTTAATCAGCGGAGGCTGGCGCAAGCCGGACGAGATCGTCGCGACCGGGCGACGAGAGGAGCGCGTGAACGAGCTTCGGGAAAAGCTCGGCGTGGAGGCGACGCTGTCGAATGCCGACGCGGTCGCCGATGCGGCCCTGATCGTGATCGCGGTCAAGCCGCAGGACTTCGACGTCCTGCTCGAGGAGATCGCACCGGTCGTCAGCCCGGACCAGACCGTCCTCTCGGTCGCTGCTGCGATTCCGACCACGGCGATCGAGGAGCGCTTGCCGAAGGGCGTTCCCGTCGTGCGCGCGATGCCGAACGCGCCGGCGATCGTGCATGAGGGGATCGCAGGCATGTGCGCGGGCGCCAACGCGGACGAGCCACACCTCGCCCTGGCCGAGGAAGCCCTCTTGCATCTCGGCGCCGTCGTCCGCGTGCCCGAGCCGTACATGGACGCCGTCACGGCGGTATCCGGCTCCGGCCCGGCGTACTTCGCGCTCCTGGCCGAGGCGATGATCGAGGCGGGCATCCTGCTCGGGCTCGGGCGCGAGGTCTCGACACAGCTCGTCGTCCAGACAATGCTCGGAAGCGCGAAGCTGCTCCGCGACGAGCAGATGCATCCCGTCGAGCTCCGCGAACGGGTCACCTCGCCCGGCGGCACGACGATCCGGGCGGTGCGCGAGCTGGAGCAAGCCGGCGTTCGCGCCGCCTTCCTGAACGCTATTCAGGCGGCAATGGACCGCTCGCGCGAGCTCGCGGCCGGCGCGCCATGACACGTGCTCCATTGGAGCGTTCGCGCGAGCTCGCGGCCGGCCCGACGTGAGGGCGCGGGACGCCGAGCTGATCGTCACGGACGACGAAGAGTCTGCGGCGAAGCAAGTCGCCGAGCTCCTCGCCGAGGCCGCGCGCGCCGGGAGCGAGATCGCGCTCACGGGCGGCTCGACGCCGGGTCGCGCCTACGAGCTCGCCGCCGACCTCGAGCCGGACTGGAGCGGCGCCGGCGTCTGGTGGGGAGACGAGCGTTGCGTGCCGCCCGAGGACGAGCGGTCGAACTTCGGGCTCGCGCGGAGGACGCTCCTCAACCGACTCGAGGCTCATCCGGGTCGAGTCCACCGGATCCGTGGCGAAGACGAGCCTGCCGCGGCAGCCGCCTCGTACGACCAGGAGCTGAGAGGAACGACACTCGACCTGCTCTTGCTCGGTCTCGGCCCCGACGGACATGTCGCGTCGCTGTTTCCGAACTCGCCCGGCCTGACGGAGACCGAGCGCCTCGCGATTCCCGCCGAAGCGAAGCTCGATCCCTTCGTCGAGCGCGTGACCTTGACGCCGCCCGCGCTGCGCAGCGCCCGCCGCATCGTCTTCCTGGTCACCGGGGAGCAAAAGGCGGAGGCCGTCGCAGGGGTTCTCGCCGGGCCGCCCGATCCCGCCGTGCCGGGCAGCCTGATACGCGCGGAGAGCGGCGAGACACTCGCGATTCTGGATCAAAAGGCCGCTTCGCGGTTGCGCGACTAGACAACGAGCGGCGTTTCCGTATATATACGCAGACGTGTCGTCACCCGAGTCGCAGCCGCCGCTACTCGACGTCTTCACGATCGACCGTCCGGAGCAACTGAAGGCGCTCGGTCACCCTCTGCGGCTGCGTGTCCTCGAGATGCTGGGCCAGAGCGAGGAGGGCTCGCTGACGAACCGCGAGCTCGCCCAGCGGTTGGGCGTCGACCCCGGCCACCTGCACTTCCACGTCCGGATGCTGCTGCGGGCCGGGCTGATCGATCTCGCCGACGGCGGGAAGGGCCGTGAGAAGCCCTACCGCGCAGTCGCGCGGACGGTGCGCGTGGCGCCGGAGCTCGTTTCGACGGGGCTCGGTACCGATGTGCGCGCGTCGATGCTCGACGATCTCCAACGAGCGTGGGATGCCTTCGGAGCCTCGGGAGACTTCCGGATCACCCAGACGACCGTACGAATTCCCGCCGAACGTGCGCTGCGCTTGATCGAGGAGATCGCCGAACGCGTGCGCGACGAGGAGACCGACGACGCCCAGCCGCTGGTGGTCACTGCGTTCATGCATCCGGTTCGCACCGGCAGCACCGACTAGCTTCGGCGCTCGCTTGCGACGCCGACCAAGAGGACGTCCGGGCTCTGCCCGGGCGTCCGGCTAACACCCGACGGAAGGCCGATTCCTTCTTCTAAAGACGAGTCTCAGGCGGGCAGCAGCGGCGAGGAGAGCTCGGCGGCGAACCCTCGTCGGGCGGCCAGCGCCTGCAGGACGAGCGCGGTGTCCGCAACGGGAATGTCTTCGAGGTACTCGTCCCGCTGCTCGAACGACTGGAGCACTGCCTCGACGGCCAGGGTGTAGCCGTCCACGTCGTGGGCTGCGAGGAACGCGAGCGCGTCGCCGACCTCTGCCGGGAAGTCGTCGCCGGTTCGGACCGCGTTCGCGTGGATACGCGCATGCGCGTCGTCGCCGAGCACGAGCAAGGCGAGCGCGGCCGCGTAGCGCCCGATCGGTGAGTCGGCTTCGGCGGCACCGGCCTCGAGCGCCCAGCGCGCGTCGGCCGCGGCGCCGTCCCAGTCCCCTGCCAGAAGGCGTGCTTTGATCGCCCCGATCGGGCGGCCCCAGCTTCCGGGCGGCGCGCCGGCGAAGCTCTCTCGGTAGCGCTCGGCGGCGCGGGTGAGACTGGCGGCGGCTTCGTCCCGGCGGCCGGCCATCAACAGTGCGAGGCCCGCTCCCGCCGAGGCGTTGCCGAGCCGGGTCAGCTGGCGCTGGCGAGCGTCGGCGTCGGCGGCCTCGGGCAGGCGGCTCTCGCCGTCGCGGTAGCGCGCTTCCTCGCGGTCGACGTGGGCCAGCCAGTCCTCGCCGGTGCTCGTTCCTTGGTTAGGCACAGCCAACCTCCTCCCCGGCTCGAGCGTATCGAGGTTAGGCGCACGGGTGGGTGACGCGTTTGCGCCGAAACCGTGACGATCACCCGGGCTGCGAGGCCGTGGCCATCTACTAGCCTTGGGCTCGATGCGCGAGCTCCGCGAGGTCTACTTCGTCGACGGCGTCCGCAGCGCCTTCGGGCGCGCCGGACCGAAAGGCGTCTTCTGGCGTACCCGCGCCGATGACATGGCCGTCAAGCTCGTCCGCGAGCTGCTGCGCCGCAACGATTCGCTGCCGCCGGAGCGGATCGACGACGTCGTCTTCGCCGCCACCGCGCAGGTCGGCGACCAGGGGCTGACACTCGGGCGCGACGTGGCGTTGCTGGCTGGACTGCCGCGGACGGTTCCCGGCTTCGCCGTCGACCGTATGTGCGCAGGCGCGCTGACGGCGATCACCACGGGCGCCGGCGAGATCGCGATGGGGGCGGCGGATGTGATCCTCGCGGGCGGCGTCGAGCACATGGGCCGGCACCCGATGCTCGAGGACGTCGAGTACAACCCGCGGTTCGTCGCCGAGCGGCTGATCGACCCGTCGGCCGCGACCATGGGCCAGACGGCAGAAAACCTGCACGACCGGTTTCCGCAGCTGACGAAGGACGACGCCGACGCGTACGCCGTCCGCTCGCACCACCGGCTCGCGGAGGCCTGGCAAAACGGAGTCATGCGGGAGACGGTCGTGCCGATGAGCGTCTTCACGGAGGATGGTTGGCGCGAGGCCGACCGCGACGAGTTCCTGCGGCCCGAAACCTCCCTCGACGCGATCCGCGACCTGCCGACGCCCTTCCGCCCGGGCGGCCGCGTGACGGCCGGCAACTCGGCGGGGCTCACCGACGGCGCAACCGTTTCGCTGCTCGCCTCCGAGCGCGCGGCTGAGGAGCACGGCCTCGAGCCGAAGCTCCGGCTCGTCTCCTTTGCGTTCGCGGGCGTCGAGCCTGAGCTGATGGGCATGGGGCCGGTGCCGGCGACGAAGAAGGTGCTCGAGCATGCCGGGCTCAGCATCGACCAGGTCGATGCCTTCGAGCTCAACGAGCCGTTCGCCGTCCAGGTGCTGACCTGGTGCGAGGGCATGGGAGTCTCGCCGGACGACGAGCGGCTGAATCCCTACGGAGGCGCGGTCGCGTGCGGCCATCCGCTTGCCGCAACGGGCGTGCGGCTCGTCGCTCAACTCGCGTATGCGATGCGCGAGCGCCCGAACTCCCGCTACGGGCTGACCGCTCTCTGCGTCGGCATGGGGATGGGCGCGGCGCTCCTGTGGGAGCGTGTCTAGAGGCGTCGCTTGCGATGCCGACCCTAAGAGGCCGCGCCGACCTGCGCGGCGCGGCCGCTAAACCCGGCTCCGAACCGAAGCCGCTGACGCAGTTCAAGCTCGCACAGGTGAGAAGGCCGGAGCTCGAGCGGCCGCTCGCAGTCGTGACGATCGACAACGGCGCCGACCATACGAAGCCGACCGTGTTCGGACGGTCCGCGTTCGAGTCGCTCGACCGCGTGCTCGGTGAGCTCGAGAGCGGCGACTGGGCCGCGCTCGTGATCACCGGCAAGCCGTACTTCTTCTCGGCCGGAGCCGACCTCGACGAGTTCTCGCGCGCCTCACCGGATCTCGCGCGCGAGGGCAGCAGGACCGGCCACGAGCTGTTCGGCCGCATCCAGGCGCTGCGGTATCCCACGGTCGCCGCGATCAACGGGGCCTGCCTGGGCGGTGGCGTCGAGCTCGCGTTCCATTGCGATGCGCGCACGATCTCGACAGCGGTTCGCCATTTCGCCTGCCCCGAATGTCTGCTCGGGATCGTTCCCGGCTGGGGCGGAACCCAGCTCACCCCGCGGCTCGTCGAGGCCGAGACCGCAATCGAATTCGTCGTTGAGAGCCCGCTCCGCCAGAACCGGATGCTCGACGGCCGCCGGGCGCACGAGCTCGGCTTCGCCGACCGCCTGCTCGAGCCTGCCGAGTTCGTGGACGAGTCGATCGCCTATGCCGTGGAGCTCGTGACGCGTCGCCCCGAGCCACGTCCCGGGGTCAGACCCCCGGACACGCCGCTCGCGGACGTGTTCCAGCAGGCCCGCGCTCGGCTGGACGACGCCGTCCACGGCGCCGCGCCGGCTCCCTACAGGGCGCTCGACCTGATCGAGGGCTCGCTCTCGGGTTGGAGCCTCGAGGAGGGCTACCGGGCCGAGGAGGATGCGATCGCCGAGCTTTTGCCGAGCCCGGAGGCTCAGGCTTCGCTCTATGCCTTCGACCTCGTCGAGCGGCGGGCGAAGAAGCGACCGAGTCTCGACGCCGAGCCGCGCACCGTCACCAAGGTTGGCATCGTCGGCGCCGGTCTGATGGCGACACAGCTCGCGGCACTCTTTGTCCGCCGCCTCGAGTTGCCGCTCGTGATCGCGGACGTCGACGAGCAGGCTCTCGAGCGCGCCCGCGGGGCGATCGAGGCGGAGCTGGCCGGTCTGGTCGCCAAGGGACGCTATGAAGAGGGAAAGGCCCGTTTCCTCGCCTCGCTCGTGCACACGACGACGGGCCGGGCGGAGTTCGCCGGCTGCGAGCTCGTGCTCGAGGCCGTCTTCGAGCAGCTGGAGCTGAAGCAAACCGTGTTCGCCGAGCTCGAAGCCGTGGTTGGGCCGAGCTGCGTCCTGGCGACCAACACCTCCGCGCTCTCCGTCACCGCGATAGCCGCCGGGCTCGAGCATCCCGAGCGGCTGGTCGGCATGCACTTCTTCAACCCCGTCGGGCTGCTGCCACTCGTCGAGATCGTCCGCGGCGAGCGGACCGACGACGCGACCGTCGCGACCGCGGCCGACCTCACCGCGAAGCTCCACAAGCGTCCTCTGCTCGTCCAAGATGCGCCCGCCTTCGTCGTCAACCGCATCCTGACGCGGCTCCTCTCGGTCGTCCTCGCGGCGCTCGAGCGCGGTAATTCGATCGAAGAGACCGACGAGGCGATCCTCCGGCTCGGCCTGCCGATGGCGCCGTCCGTGCTGCTGCAGCTGGTCGGCCCGCGCGTCGCGCTCCACGTGCTCGAGACGCTGAACGATGTGTATCCCGACCGCTTCCCGTTGTCGCAGACCCTGGCGAACTACGCCGAGGGCCACGAGGAGATTTCCGTCGTCGACCGGAGCCCGCTCTCGCCGGACGAGATCCTCGAGACAGCGCTGGCCGCGATCGCAGACGAGATCCGCCACCTGCTCGACGAGGGCGTCGTGCCCACGGCGGCCGACGTTGACACCGCCCTGATTCTCGGCGCGGGCTTTCCATTCTGGCTCGGCGGGATCACCAAGCACATCGAACAAGTGGGCATCTCGGAGAGAATGCCGTCGTGAACGACGACTGGCGGATCAGGGTCGACCTCGAGGAAGGCCGTGCCGAGAGCACGCTCGAGCGGCTCGGTCTCGACCTCAGCTTCGAAGCCCGCCGGTTGGCCGAGGACCTCGAGGGCCGCCGCCTGGTCGTGTCGCGCGACGACGAGACGCTCTTCGTCTACGCCGGCTCGCGGGCCGAAGCGGAGCGCGCCCGCGACGTCATCGAAACGGAGCTTCGCGAGACGGGCGCCGAGGGACGGGTCGGCTCGATCGAGCACTGGCTCGCGGAGGAAGACCGCTGGGACGACGAGGCACCGCAGGAATTCGAGGCCGAGCAGGAGGTGCTGAAGGAAGGGCTGTCGCCCTGGGAGGTGCGGCTCGAAGCAGACACCCCCGAGGCAGCGGAAACCCTCGCCGCCAAGATCGCAGCGGACGGCTACAGCGTCGTTCGCCGCTACCGGTACGTCCTCGTCGGCGCCGATTCCGAAGAAGGCGCTCGCGAGCTCGCAAAAAGGCTCCACGGCGAGGTCGAGGCAAGCGGGGAACTGGTCTACGAAACGCTTCCGCAGAACCCGTTCGTCATCTTCGGCGGCCTCGGCGGGTCCGGCACTCCTCTCTAAGCGGTGGCCTGGCCGGTGACGTTGCCCGCTTCCTGGGTCGCGAGCACCAAGCCAGAGGCCGCGTGATCGCGGGCCAGGGAGCTTGGCCGACGTTGCCGGTCAGGCCACGGGTTCCGCAAAGTCCCGAAAATGGGGTATGCTGCGGGTGCGAGGCTCGCCAAAGGGGTAAACGCGGGCTCGCTTCTCATTACGAGGATTGCAGCACTGGAAAGTGCTGCGTCGATGCAAGAGACGACCGAGCAGCCGACGCTAGCGCCGGAGGCGGCAAACGGTCTCACCGAGACCGCCGCCCGCGCGCAAGACTGGGCCGGAGAGCCATTTCTCCGGGCCGACGAAGACCCTGCCGTCGTACTGGCCCCCGGAACTGCCCGCAGGCTTGCTCTCGACGACGCCGTGGAGGAGATGGACGCGGGTCGCACCACGCCCTCCTACGAATGGAAGCGCCGCTACGCGCTGATGCTCGGGCTCGAGCGCGTGCTCACCAACCGTCCGCCGCGGCTCGCCTCCGGAACCGAGCTGCGGAAGCACCAGATCGACGCGCTCGCCGGCATGCTCACCGAATTGATCGCCGCGGCTCAGGCCGCGCCTGAGCTCGGGAACGGGAACGGCGCCTACGCCGAGCCGGAGGTCGACGAGGAGGAGGAAGACGAGCTGGAGCCAGCGGCGGCCGCCGACGGCGACGGGGACGAGCTGCCGCTGCCGCTCTCGCCTGAAGAAGACCCCGGCGCAGTCCGCCGCTTCCGCTTCAGGCATCCGACCGCGTCCGGCAAGACGATCGCCGCCGCCGGGTTCGTCGAGGCCGCGCGCACGCTGGGCGTGCTCATCCTCACCCACCGCCGCCTGCTCGTTTCCCAGTTCAACCGCGACCTGACGGCCGAGGGGTACGGCGACCGGATAGTCGACGCCGTCGAGCGCGGCCAAGAGCCGCCCGAGGCGAACCCGCTGACGATCCAGACCTACGCCTGGTTCGCGCGCCACTGGGGCGACCTGAACCCGGAGGCGTACCACCTCGTGATCGCCGACGAGGCCCACACCGCCCTCGGCGAGAAGACGAGCGCGGCGATCCGCGGCTTCACGAACCCGATCTACATCGGCATGACCGCGACCGAGCAGCTGATCGCGAAGCAGGTCTCGGACGTCTTTCCTGCTTCCGTCGACGACCTGCCGCTGGCCGATGCGGCCCGGCGCGGGCTGATCGCGCCCCTGCGCTCCCTACGCGTTCCACCGGCCGCGGCGATCCACACCGTGCCGATCGTCGGCGGCGACTTCGAAGAGCGAGCCCTGGCGCAGGCGCTCGACCACCAGGCCCTGAACCAGGCTGCCGCGAGCCTCTACCGGGACCGCTTCGACTCGACGCCCGGGATCGTCTACGCGGCCGGCGTCGAGCATGCCTACAACCTGGCGAAAGAGTTCCGAGCGGCCGGGCTGAAGGCCGAGGCGGTCAGCGGCCGGACGCCGCCGGTGAAGCTGGCCGAGATTCTCGCCGCCTACGAGCGCGGTGAGATCGACGTCCTGATCAACGCAATGCTGCTCGCGGAGGGTTGGAACTCGCCGCGCGCGACCGTCTGCATGCACCTGGCTCCGACCGCGAGCAAGCGCGTCTACCAGCAGCGAATCGGCCGGATCATGCGCATGCACCCGCGCAAGGAAGCGGGCGTCGTGGTCGACTTCGTGCCCAAGGCGGCGACCCACAACGAGCGCGTCGTCTCGCTGCACAGCCTGCTCGACTCCGACTTCTACCGCGAAGGCGCGCGCGTCACGCCGGCGCCTCGGCGCCGCCAGCAGCGGCGCGCCCGCCGGAAGCTCTCGCCGGCGCCCTGGCTCGTGCCGGTCACGGCCGACGTGAAGCGCCGGCTCGGTGTGATCACGCGCGAGTGGCAGCGGATCGACCCGCGCTTCCTCGACGAGGACGAGCAGCGCTACTGGGCGACGATCGCCGGTCGCAACGTCCGCTTCGACGAGCGTGTCGAGTTCGCGAAGAAGTTCACCGAGGGCGGCGCGTCCAGGGGTGCGCTCGAGACTTTCCTGGCCACCTGCGCCGCGGAGAACCCGAACCGCCGGCTGCGAATGACGGCTCTTGCCGACCGCGTCTCGATGGTGGTCGAGCGCGCTGATTTCGACGATCTCGTCACCCTGGTCACCCAGGCTCCGACCTGGGAGAAGGACCGCGTCCAGGGAGTCCGGATCCTCCTGCGCGCGATCGGCGAGGGTAAAGCCGATGCGCCCGAGCAGATCCTCGCCCGCTGGATCTGGCGGCTCGCGCGCGCAACGCGCAAGGTGCAGGATCGCCGGGCGAGCGCTGAGTTCCCGGAGGCGAAACGCCTGCTCGGGGCGCTGGCCAACTCGCGCGGACACCGTCACGAGGAGAACGCCGCGAAGCTCGTCAACGCCGCCCGCGAGCAACCGCTCGAAGTGGGGGCGGCGCTGCTCGCCTCCGCCGAGGGCTACACACCGCGCGCCAACCAGCTGATCGACGCCGCCCGCGAGCAGCTCGGCACGCTGCCGGAAGTCGCGCACGGGCTCGCCGAGAACCTGCCGGCGCCCAAGCAGCCGAGCGGAAGATCGCGCCGGCGGCGGAGACGGCGCAAGAAGAAGTCTCAGAACGCGCAGCAGCAGCAGCAGCAGCAGCAGCAGGCCCAGAACGGGCAGCAGCAGCCCCAAGCGGCGCAGGACGCCACGAAGCCGACAGACGAGCCGGCAAAGCCGGAGCCCGCGCCGGCGCAAGAACCGTAACGCCCGGCTTCAACGAAGGACCATAAGCCGTGGCTCTTCTGCTCGGGGTCGCCTTTCTCGTCGGTGTCATCACCGCGGTCTCACCCTGCGCGTTCCCGGTCTTACCGATCGTCTTCGCAGGCGGCGCGAGCGGAGGGCACCGCCGCCCGCTCGCGATCATCGCCGGAGTCGTCGTCGGCTTCACCGGCTCGCTGCTCGCGGTGTCATGGCTGCTGCGACAGCTTCACCTCCCCCAGGATCTCCTGCGCAACATCTCGATCGCGCTCCTCTTCGTCGTCGCGGCGACCCTGCTCGTTCCCCGCCTGGGCCAGGTGCTCGAGCGCCCGCTAGCCCGCTTCAGCCGCCGGCCCGGGGGCGATCTCGGTGGCGGGTTCGTGCTCGGGCTGGCGCTCGGGCTCGTCTTCGTGCCCTGCGGCGGCCTGATCCTCGCCTCGATCATCACCGGCTCTGCGAGCGTCGGCAGCGGGGAGCGCGAGGCGATGGCGCTCGCCTACGCGATCGGCATCGCACTGCCGATGCTGGCGGTCGCCTACGGCGGCCGGCGTGCAGCCGGCGGCTTGCAGTTCTTCCGGGCGCACGCGGCCCAGGTTCGCGCCGGCCTCGGTGCCCTGATCGCGGTGACGGCTCTGCTGATCACGTTCAACGTCGATCGCTCGCTCGCGAACATCGGCACGTTGGGGCTCGCCGACCGGCTCCAGAACAGCTGCGCGGTTCAGCAACGGCTGACCGGACGCTGTCACCACGAGTCGAGCAACCTTGCGAACTTCGGTCCCGCGCCCGCCTTCACCGGCATCAGCGACTGGTTCAACTCGAAACCGCTGACGCTCCAGCAGCTCCGCGGCAAGGTCGTCCTCGTCGATTTCTGGACGTACTCCTGCATCAACTGCCTGCGGACGCTGCCGCACCTGAAGTCCTGGTGGAAGGCCTACCACCGGGCCGGACTGGAGATCGTCGGCGTTCACACGCCGGAGTTCGCGTTCGAGGCGGTGCCGCACAACGTCGGCTCGGCGACCAAGCAGCTCGGCGTCAGCTGGCCCGTCGCGCTCGATCCGAAGTACAAGACGTGGAACGCCTACCGGAACCAGTACTGGCCGGCCGAGTACCTGATCGACAAGCGCGGGGACATCCGCAACGAGCACTTTGGCGAGGGTGAGTACAGCCGGACGGAGAACCTGATCCGGCAGCTCCTCGGCGAAGCGGGGCCTGGGAAGGCCGACCTCGCCGACATGACGCCGACCGAGTTGACGACTCCCGAGACCTACCTCGGCTACGACCGGCAGCTCACGGGCTATGTGGGCTCGAAGGCTTTGCCCAACGTTGCACACAACTACAAGGCCCCGGAGGACGTCAGCCAGAACAGCTGGGCGCTGTCAGGTCGTTGGCGGCTCGGTGGCGAGCATACGACCGCCGTGCGAGACGCAGAGCTTGCGCTCCACTTCCACGCGAAGGATGTCTACCTCGTCATGGGCGGCCACGGCAGCGTCGGCGTCTCGGTCGACGGCCACAAACTGCGGACCATCGCCGTCAAGGGGATCGACCGCCTGTACACCGTCGTGACCCGGCCACAGCTGCTGGACGCCCAGCTTCGCCTCAGCTTCACGCCCGGCGTCTCTGTCTACTCGTTTACCTTCGGGTAGAGCTCTAGCTGGCGGGCCCACGCGGGCCCGACTCGCCGTTGCCGCCCTCGCGCTCGCGCAGGTAGCGCGTCAGCTCGGCGGCGAGAGCGTCGCCGGAGGGAAGCTCGAAGTCGTCCTCGACAGTGTCGGCCCGTTGCTCGAGCTCCTCGACGTACGCGGCCGTCTCCTCGTCGCTGGCGACCGCCTGGCTGACCTGCTCCTCGTAGGTCTCGGCCGCCTGGTCCAGCTCAGCCGTGTCGATCTTGACCCTGAGCAGCGCGCCGAGACGCTCACACAGTGCTGACGCGGCCCGAGGACTCGGGGTCAGCGAGACGTAGTGCGGTACTGCCGCCCAGAGGCTCGCCGACGGGATCCCGGCCTTGTTGCACGCGTCGTGGAGGACACCGATGATCCCTGTCGGCCCCTCGTAGCGTGAGGTCGAGAGACCGAGCTCTTTAACGAGACCCTCGTCGGAGGCGCTGCCGGTCACCGGCGAAGGCCGCGTGTGCGGCACGTCGGCGAGCAACGCACCGAGAGACACCACGAGCTCGACCCCGAGCTCCTGAACGTGGTCGACGACCAGGTCGCTGAACGTGCGCCAGCGAAGGTTCGGCTCGATGCCGAGCAGCAGCAAGACGTCGCGGTCGAGGCGGCGCGGTTTCGCGTGGTAGAAGGCTGTCTCCGGCCAGTCGATCTGGCGTGTGATGCCGTCGACGAGCGAGACGTGCGGACGGGTCGCCTGGAAGTCGAAGAAACCCTCTGGATCGACCTCCGCGATCTGGTCGGC
>Ga0137403_10000893_pt1 | contig 38087 bp, 36 predicted proteins | sample CZOMad2_1_16fung_FD_122057 | JGI IMG/M metagenome (GOLD analysis project Ga0137403, IMG submission 122057) | Vadose zone soil fungal communities from Angelo Coast Range Reserve, California, USA - CZOMad2_1_16fungal (Hybrid Assembly) | ecosystem: Environmental > Terrestrial > Soil > Vadose zone...
GTTCTTTGGTCAATTCCATCCATAACCACCTACACATCAATGGCAAAAATCACAAGCCCTATTTATGAGATGCGCTCTAATCAAGCTGCAGATTATTTAGTTCAGCACGCGCAAATATTGGCTTGGCGACTTTCACATGAGGGATTTCAATGTTTTGTTCCAAAAGATATGACGGCTGTTTCAACTGAACGCGACGGGATGGTTTACGATGCTTAAAAATTCTACTGCTTCACCGGCGCAGACACTTCATCCGGCGTTTTGATCGTCGGCAATTCTCCGGGTTTCATGCGTCGCACGCCGCCGACAACGATGATGTCGCCGTTGTCATTTACATCGAGGCGCGGTCGCGCATTTAATAAATCATACACATCCTGCTGCGTGATTTCGCCGTCGGGATTGATGATGGAATAAATGAACATCTGCGCGCCGCTTTGATAGATGACATGAAGATTACTTTTCCTGTCCAATTGCGCTTCCGGCTGGCTGAATGAAACCATCGGTCCGATGGCCGAAACTTTGAAGATGCGCGTCCGGGATTGGTTGCTCACGAGCACATACATTCGCAATTGCTGCCGCAAATAATTCGCCTCCTCCAAAATATATTTGCGGACTTCTGGCGGACGGTTCGTGACATCGGCGGGCATCGGCACGCCGAAATCGCGCGACCATAATTCCGCGCCGTCAATGATGTCAAATGCCATCGGCAGGCTGGAAAAATCCTTGTCCCATTCCTTGATGTGAACGGTGGCGACAAGGCGGTAACGTCCGGCGTTTTTCAAACCAAAATACGGCGCCAGATTCATTTTCTTCGTGGCAATTTGAGAGGAGTCCAAAGTGAATGCGTCAATGACCGGCGGCTCGGAATTTTTCTGCACGACAAAATTGCCATCCGCCGGCTGGATGTTGAATCTCAACCAATTTTCATCCGCGCCCAAGTGCAACGTCTGGCCGGAATTGTTGATCACGCGCACGGTGGCCGGCAATGATTCGCCGGGCAGAAATTGATCCTGATCCAGCTTCACTTCCACGCTGACGACTTGCGCCGATGCGCGGAAAAATGTCAGCGCAGTCAAAATGAAAATGGACAATAAGAATCTCATTTGAGTTTGGACACTCTAAACGTCGAAACGTTTGTGGCAATTCTTAAATGCGGGATTCAAATTTGAAAATTAGAGACAAGCGCGACGCCTGTCCTAGGTTTATTTCCAATAATTCCAATCCACGTCGGGAAAAATGTTGTCGAGCGATTCGATTTCGCCGAGCCATTTCTCGTTGATGCCCGTCGCGGTGATCTGGTCATGCAGTGAAATGAACCGGAGCAAATGGTCTTTCACGCGGCGGCGCGCATATTCGGAACTCGTGTCTGCGCGCAAAATGAACGGCCAGTCGCTGGCCTGCGCGAGAAGCAATTCGCGGGCGGCTTGTTTCAACGCCCGCGCTTTCGCGCCGGTTGCCTTCGGAAATTTTTTTGCCAGCGCGCTCATCCGCTCCTGCGCGACTTGCAAATGAGGATAAATCCATTCGTTTTTTTCGTTCAGCCATGCGCGCCAGTAACCTTCCTCGCCCCAACTCGACGCGCTCGGCGTGGCTATCTGGTTCGTCGGATGCCGCGCAAGATATTCGCCCGGCGTGATGAGCGAGACGATTTTTTGGTCGTAAAAAAGTTTGCGTGCGAAGTAATCGAGAAATTCCGGCCCTTCATACCACCAATGGCCGAACAGTTCCGCATCGTAAGGCGCGACGGCGAGCGGCGGGCGATCCAGAATTCCCGTGAGCCGCTGCACTTGCGCCGCGCGCTCGTCCAAAAAATGTTGCGCATGTTCGCTCGCGGCCTTCAACGCCAGATCGCGTTCGTAAATTTCCTTTTGCGCCGCGCCGCCGGTGATGCGGTAGTATTTGATGCCGGTGAAGCCGCGATTTTCCGGCGAGGGCAAATGCGGCTTGACGTAATCAAAATCCAAATCGAAACCGATGTCGCGGTAAAAATCGCGATAACGCGCGTCGCCCGGATAACCCTCGTGCTTGCTCCAAACCTGGCGCGACGAATTGTAGTCGCGACCAAATGCCGCAATTCCATTCGGTGTGAAAATCGGCGCAAAAGTGCCGTAACGCGGTTGCGGCCGTGCGTGCAAAACGCCGTGCGTGTCGAGGCTGAACCAGCGGATGTTTGCTTCCTGCAAAAAAGTTTCCACGCCGTCCACGTAAGCGCATTCCGGCAGCCAAATGCCGCGCGGGTCGCGACCGAAACAGGTTTTGTAATGGTCACGCGCCGTCAAAATCTGCGCGCGGATGGATGACGGATGGTTCGTCAGCAACGGCAAAAGCGCGTGCGTCGCGGCGGTGGTGATGATTTCAATCCGCCCTTCGTCCTGAAATTTTTTGAAAGCGTCCACCAGATTGCCGCCATAAAATCGCCACGTCTCGCGCGCCAAGGAAAATTCGTGATGATACATCCATGACAATTCGCGAAAGGCGCGATCCCAATGCGTCCGATGGATTTCCTTTTCTGCAAGCACGATGAGGTCGTCCAAATGCCGCTCGTAACGTCGTTGCAGCAACGGATCGAGCAGCATCGAGCAAAGCGTCGGCGAAAGCGAAAGCGTGATGGGCGTTTCCATTCCATCGCGCCGCCAGCCTTCGAGAATTTGGATGAGCGGAATGTAAGTTTCCGTGACGGCCTCGAACAGCCAGCTTTCTTCCAGAAATTTTTCGTGTTCAGGATGGCGCACAAACGGCAGATGCGCGTGCAGGATGAGTGAGAAATAGCCTTTCATGTTCCCGGAAAAAATTTATTCCATTCTGTCGGAAATCCAATCCGCCAGCGTTTTCGATTTAATCAAAGCGATCATGCCAAACAGAAACGGAATGGATTTCAACACGCAAGGAAAAATTTGAACCGGCGTTTGGTGAACGTCGGACGCGACCCAATACAGACTCAATTCCAAAATGCTCCAGCCGATGAGCGCTGCGGCAATAAACCGCACCAACATCAAAGCTCCGCGATGAGGCGCGTCCATGAGATTAGACATTTTCAGGCGACGGCGATTTCAACGACGGGTCTTGCGGATGAACGCCGACATCGCCGAGATATTCCGTTGCCCGGCTGAATTTCAAACCTGCCGCGCGCGCGTCCGTGCCGTCGGCAGAAACGGCCACGGCCGGCAAATCGTATTTTCCGTCCGGCAATGAAAAGCGATAGCTGAACGAGCCGTCGGGGCGCAATTTGATTTCTCGGCCCGCCAGCGTGACTTTCGCGTTCGGCTCGGTCGCGCCGTAAATAATCAATTCCGCGTTCACATTGAACCAAAATCCCTTTTGCTTTTCCATTCCGCCAATCGGGCTTGAAAAACTGGAAACGCCAAATGACGAAACGCCGGGCGAAGAAATTTCCTGCGAAAGACGGCGGCGGATCAGCTCGGTGATTTCGAGCGATCCCATCCACACGCGGCGCGCTTCGTCCACGTTGACCACTTTTGCCAGCGCCTGCTCCTGTTGCGGCGTCCATTTTGCCGCCGGCGCGGAAATGACGCGCGGCAATTCAGGATGGCCGCTGCGACGCAATTCTTCAACGGCTTGCGCGAGCGAAAAATTTTCACCGACGGCGGATTTGATGATTTCCATCAATTTTGCAAACGGAAATTCAAACGGAATCGTCGTAAATTCCGCGTCCGTTTCCGACGAGACGGCATCCGGCGGCGTGACGGTGGAACTTGAAATGGCAATGCGCATCCAGCGTCCGACCGATGAATAATAGCCGATTTCGCCTGCGTAAGAATTTCCGGCCTGCTCGACGTGCGCGAACCAATGGCGCGATTCGGGATGCACGTGGATTTCGTAAAGCGGATGGCCTTCGACTTTGTCCGGATAAATCCGCAACACGAGGTGGCCGTCGGCAGATTTTGCGTTGAGCTTGGATTGCTGGTCGCGCGTCAAATCCCAATGCGCGTAAAGCCAATGCGGGTCGCGCGCCGTCAAAAAAAGTTTTTTTGTGCCGTAGGATTCGGGCAGTTCCGTTTCGGCAGTCGGAAAATTTTGATGCGGCGGAGTCGGACCAAGTGAAAATTTTTCTCCCGGTCCGCCAATGGTCGGCGGCGCGGAATTATCGCCTTCGAGCAAAATCGGCGGGATTTCTATTTTTTCCCGACGCGTAGAAGCGCGGCGAAGTGGCGCAACGATACGCTTAACCGTGCGTTTGATTTTGGCGGGCGCTGTTTCAGCGTCGGCGACTTTTGCAGTCGTAGTTTTAGTGCGACGTGGGCGCGTCGTCGAATTAGTTTTATTTTTGGCAGGCGCGAGCATTATTTTTCCTTTCATAGCCGCAGTTACCTGTTTTGGCATTACTTCCCCTTGTGCCGGCATCACATTACGGCGCAAAGGCAATCTGCGCAACGGAAATTTTGTCCTGAATTGAGATTTCTTTGTCTCAAAATCAGGCTTGCAACAGCAGGTAAAGAGGTGTTTGATTGCCGAAAATCATGAGCGGTCGGAAAAACAGCAGCAATGTCAACGCGCCCGTGACGATTTTTGTCGTGGACGACGAGCCGATATTGCTGGATTTGGCGCTGACAATTCTTCAGCCTTTGGGTTATCATGTTCAGACCTTTCGCGATCCAAAGGCGGCATTGAAAGCATTTCCGGCGGGCAAGCCATCGGTCGTTGTGACGGATTACGCGATGGGCGGCATGACGGGAATGGATCTGCTGCGTGAATTTCGCCGGGTCAATCCGCGGCAAAAAATAATTCTTTTGAGCGGCACGGTGGATGAACAGATTTACGCCGATGACAAAAACAAGCCGGATCGTTTTTTGGCCAAGCCATATCAAATCCGTGATTTTGTTGCGTCCGTGCAAACATTGTTGAAGGCATGAGCGCTGAATTCATTTTTTAAGCTGGTCAAAACATTAAACTGCGGTCATTTTTTATTTATGAAAAAGATTTTTTTCAGTGTCATCATCGTTCTCATCCTTCTTGTCATCGTCGCCGGGGTGGTTGTGGGGTTGAACCTGGACCGCATCGTTAAAAAAAGCGTGGAAATCTACGGGCCGCAAATCGTAAAAGTTCCCATCGGCCTGGACGCGGTGCATATCGCATTGCTCACCGGCTCTGCGCGCATCGAAGGACTGGTCGTGGGCAACCCAGAAGGCTACAAAACCCCGCACGCCATGACCGTCGGCAAAATTTCCGTCGGCGTGAACCCGGCCTCTCTCCTGTCGGATAAAATCGTCGTCCGTTCGATCAAAGTAGAATCTCCGGAGATTACATTTGAAGGCGGGTTCGGCGGCAATAATTTGACCGCCATCAAAAACAACGTCAGCGGCACGGCGCAAAAAGGCGGACCCGTTGTGACCAATTCAGTCGGCCAGCCCAAGCCTGCCAAGAAATTGGAAGTGGACGAGTTTGTCATCACCGGCGCGAAAGTCAGCGGCACACTCGCCTTGTTTGGCAAAGATATTACCGTCAAAAACCTGCCGCTGCCGCCCATTCACCTTACGAATCTCGGCAAAGGCTCGAACGGCATCACGGCGACCGATTTGACCAAGCAAGTCGTGGATGAAATCACCATCACAACAATTCAAGCCCTCGGCAAATACGCCTCCAATCTCGGCTCGGGCGCGGTCAATTTGGGATCTACAAATGTGAACCGGATCAAGCAAGGCATCGGCAATTTATTTCACAAATAGAACTGCGGCTTTTTCCAAAGCGTCAAATAACAACGGTGGATTGGACAAATGCGCGGGCGCACCACTTCTTGAAAGTAAACCAAAACCTTCGCCATAAGCCGGACCGTTGACCACGCACAAATCCGTTGAACATTCGGCGATTTGTCTTTGCGCGGCAGTAATTGCATCTTCACGTTTGCCGTCCGCCTCGAATTTCCAGCCGACGATTTTTGTTTTTGGAAACCAGCCGCGCAATTCCGAAATGATTTTCGGCGCCGGCAGCAATTCCACGAGCATTTTTCCCGCGCGCGTGGAAATTTTTTTTGCCGGTTTGATTTCCGTTAATTTGCTCGCCGCGTCCGGGGCAAAAATTCTGCCGAACGCAAAATCACCCACCGCCGCCGCGTGAAAAATCGCGTCGGTTTTTTTTGTTGAAAGCGATTTCAATTTTTCGCGCAAATCCGCCGCCGTCGAAAAAATTTCCACGCGCTGCGCCTTGCGTTCGCCGGAATAAGTCGCCATTTCGCCGACGAGCAAAATGACTTTGTGTCCGCGCGCGACGAGAAAATTGGCGAGTTCCGCGCCGAGCCGGCCCGTCGAAAAATTCGTGAGCCGGCGCACGTCGTCCAGCGGCTCGTAAGTCGGCCCGGCGGTGACGATGCAATTCATGCTGCAAAATTAACCGCAAAAAGCGCGAAGAACAGAAAGAAAATATTTCAAATCGGAAACCGACAGGATAAAATCATTCAGTCGGGCGTTGGGTGGTAAAAGACGGCGGGTTTGTGAATACTGGAAAAACAACATTTACAAACCGCCCTTGAATTCCCCGTCCGCTGGTGGTGACTACTTCCGGTTCAGCTAAAGTTTCAACACCGGTTCTTTGTTCCAGCGCATGCAAAACAACTCTGAAATTTTTATCAGCCAGAATGCCGACGACAGTTGCTGCTGATTTAACGGTATCATTCCGTTCACGCTGCAATTCCCGGATTTATTCGGACAACGAAGCTTGCTTCTGTCGAAGCGTTTGAACTTGAAGGCGTAGCATCAAGGTTTGATGGGCTTCGTAAATCCCTGCGCCTGCTGCGGCGGCTATCGTGACAAGAACGAAAGTTTTTTGCAGGGTCGTCATGGCCTATACAAGGCCACAAATCACTGATTCAGACAAACTATTTTTCAGGAAAATGGGATTAACCACCAGGACACAAAGGCACAAAGAAAAAGCAAAACTTGGTGTCTTGATGACTTGGTGGTTAAAATGAAATTCGCACATGAGCAAAATTGTCGGCATAGATTTGGGCACCACAAATTCACTCGTCGCCACGGTGGATTCAGGAATTCCTTTTGTCATCGCGGATGCGAACGGACAACGATTAACGCCTTCCGTCGTTCATTTTCCATCCGCGACCGCCGAACCAATTGTCGGCCACGAAGCCAATCGCGTGCGCATTTTGAAACCGGCGGAAACGGTTTATTCCGTCAAACGATTTATCGGCAGGCGCGGCTCTGAAATTTCCGCCGAAGAAAAATCCGTGACGTTTCAGGTCAATGCAGACAATTCCGGTGCCGTGACAATTCCCATTCACGGCAAAAATTATTCGCCCGAAGAAATTTCCGCTGAAATCCTGAAAAAATTGAAATGCGACGCGGAAAATTATTTCGGCGAAGAAATTTCACGCGCAGTGATTACAGTTCCCGCGTATTTCAACGACGCGCAACGCAACGCGACCAAGCGTGCGGGCGAACTCGTGGGCTTCACCGTCGAGCGCATCGTCAACGAGCCGACCGCCGCCGCGCTCGCCTACGGTTTGGACAAGCTCAAGGAAAAATCGAAAATCGCCGTTTATGATCTGGGCGGCGGCACGTTTGACCTTTCGATTTTGGAATTGAACGAAGGTGTTTTTCAAGTTTTGGCGACGAACGGAAACACGCGATTGGGCGGCGACGATTTGGACCGAAAAATTGTTGAATTTCTGGTTGAAGCGATAAAGCGTTCAAGTGTTAAAGCGAAAGCCTCTTCAACTCTTCAACTCTTCAACTCTTCAACAATTTCAAGAATTCGCGAAGCCGCCGAAGCCACCAAAATAAAATTGTCCATGGAAATGGAAGTGGAAATTTCGCTGCCATTTTTAACGCCGGATTTTTCCTTCAATTACAAATTTACGCGCGACGAACTGGAAAATCTCACGCGTGACATCATCGCCCGAACGCGAACGCACTGCCTGCGTGCGCTTGCCGACGCGAAACTTGAATCCAAAGATTTAGATCAAATCATTCTCGTCGGTGGCCAGACGCGAATGCCGCTTGTCCGAAAATTTGTCGGCGAACTTTTTGGCTGCGCGGAATTTGAAGAAACGCGCGGGGGCTTGCGACTCGGTCAAGATTTTCATCGCTCCGGCAGACCGCAACTTAATACATCACAAAATCCCGATGAAGCTGTTGCGCTCGGCGCGGCGATCCAGGCGGAAATTTTGAGCGGCGGTTTCAAAAATGTCTTGTTGCTCGATGTCACGCCGCTTTCGCTCGGCGTCGAAACGTTTGGCGGTTTGATGAACGTTCTGATTCCGCGCAATTCGACGATTCCAGTCAAAGCCGGTGAATTGTTCACAACGGCAATGGACAATCAGCGCGAAATGCTGATCCACGTTTTGCAAGGCGAACGCGAGCGGGCAAAAGACAATTGGAGTCTCGGCAAATTCACGATTGATTTCGAGGTCGCGCCGCGCGGCGTTCCGCGTGTCGGCGTGCAATTTGAAATTGACGCAAATGGAATTTTGCACGTCCTCGCGCGCGACACAAAATCTGGAAAAGAAAAAATCGTAGAGGTGAAATCTGCTGTGGATGTGGACGATTCTGCCGTTCAAAAAATGGTTGAGGAATCCGTCGAACACGCATTTGACGATCTGGCCGCGCGGCGCTGGATTGAGGCAAAGTTGAAGGCAAACGAGACTTTGGCGGCGACTAAAAAGGCAATCGCGGATTATGCGGATGAAATCGAGGGCGGTTATCGCGGAAAAATTGAACTTGCCGTTCGCGAAGTGGAAAAAATTTTGGCGGCGGAAAAATCAGAAACCGGCGCGGGCGATTTGAAGCAATTGCAAAGCGCGGTTGCCGCGTTGGATGAAATCACAAAACCGCTGGCCGAATTGCTGATGGACAAGGCGATGGAAGCCGTGCTGCGCAGGCGCGGATTGATTCAATGACTTGGACTGCGGCGACATGTCGCCGCTTTCAAAGCGCGGACATGTCCGCGCACTCCAAATTCATTTCAATAGCCACGCGAGCAGCGGCGCGATTGCAAGCGCGGGCAGATAATTCGCCAGCTCAACTTTGCGGACTTCAAAAATCACCAGCGCGACGGCGCACGCGATGAAACCGGCTGCGGCGTTGATGGAACTTGTCAGGCCATGCGGATCAAAAAATGATTTTGCGTAAAATTGGCAGGCGAAAGTGATTACGCCGAAAACAAGAAAAACGGGAAATGCCGACAATGCCGCCGGCCAGCGAAGCATCTTCACAAAACTTGCCATGGCCAACCCGTCCATCACCGCTTTGACGGCCAGCAGCCAAAAAAATCCCGACAATCCATCGGCCACCGCGCCAATGATTCCCAGCGGCGCGGCGCAAAACAAAATCGCGCAGGCGTTAAGTCCATCGGCGGAATTTTGCGCCCGATTTTTTTGCGCATTGCCGATCAAAAGAGCAGCGTAACGGCCGGCGCGATTTGAAATTTTTTGCAGGTGCAACAATTTACCGGCTAAATTGCCGAGCGTCACAGCGAGCAACACGATGAAAAGCTGTTTCAGGCAGGATAGAAAAGTTCCATTGACGTTCAGCCAGACGAGTCGCAATCCAAAAAAGACGGTCGCAGCACCCAACGTTGACCGGAAAAAAACTTGCGTGCGCAGTGAAAGCGGTTTGCGCAAGAGCAGTCCGAAAAGCGCGCCGATTAAAATACCAATGGCGTTGAGAAATGCGCCTACAGCGATTGCCATGCGATGATTGTGTCGCGCGGAGGCCGCGAAGGAAACGAAGAAATGTTTTTCTTTTGCAAATCCTGCGTTCTAAAGTTTGCCGTGTTCCGAATTTGATTTTCCGTAAAATAAAATGGCCGACACAAAAATCAATTCCCGCAGCCCGTGGCTTTGGATTCCGACGGTTTATTTTGCCGAAGGAATGCCCAATGCGCTCGTCGCGACGGTGTCGGTGATGTTCTACAACGACCTTGGCGTGTCGAACGGCGCGACGGCATTTTTCACAAGCCTGCTTTATCTGCCGTGGGTCATCAAACCGCTGTGGAGTCCGGTCGTGGACGTTTTGAAAACGCGGCGGCAATGGATTTGGGCGATGCAATTGCTGCTCGGCGCTGGACTGGCCGGGGTGGCGTTGATGGTTCAAACGCCCCATTTCGTTTCAGGAACCATTGTTTTTTTTAGCTTGATGGCGTTCAGTTCCGCGACGCATGACATCGCGGCGGATGGCTTTTATATGCTTGCGCCGACGGAACGCGAGCAGGCGTATTTCGTCGGCTGGCGAAGCATTTTTTACAATGCGGGAAAAATCGCCGCGCAAGGCGGTCTTGTTTTTGTCGCTGGCAAATTGCTGAAACAAACCGGAAATCCCACGTTCGCATGGTCAACGGTATTTGCGCTCGGCGCGGGAATTTTTTTCTGCCTCGGTGCTTATCATCGTTTCGTTTTGCCGCAACCGGCGATTGACCAGCCAAAAAAAATTCCCGCGACAGAAACTTTTTTCGATGAATTTCTGAACACCTTCGCGGCATTTTTTCAAAAACCGAAAATCATTTTGCTGCTGCTGTTCATTTTGCTTTACCGACTCGGCGAAGCGCAATTGGTGAAAATCATTCCGATTTTTTTGCACGCGCCGATTGCCAGCGGCGGACTTGGACTCGACGACCAACACATTTCTGAACTTTACGGCACGAGCGGCGTCATCGCATTTATGGTCGGCGCGCTGCTCGGCGGTTTTTTCGTATCACGACACGGTTTGAAATTCTGGCTTTGGCCGATGTTGCTGGCGATTCATCTGCCGGACGCCGTTTTTATCTGGCTTGCGTATGCGCAACCGGAAAACCTGTTTGCGATCGGCACGGGCGTCGCGGTCGAGCAATTTGGTTACGGTTTTGGTTTCACGGCGATGTTGCTTTATATGATTTACATCGCGCGCGGCGAGCATCGCGCGGCGCACTACGCGATTTGCACCGGCTTTATGGCGTTGGGCATGATGCTGCCGGGAATGTGGAGCGGCAAATTGCAGGAGATTCTCGGTTATCCGCATTTTTTTGTGTGGGTGATTCTGGCGACGATTCCTAGTTTCATCGTTGCGATGAAAATTCCGCTCGACGCCGAATTTGGCAAACGCAATGGAAAATGATTTGCTTTGAACGCACCGGATTTTCCACAATCCAAGTTCACATGAAATCAATTTATTTCAGCCATCTTCGCCCTGCGCTCGTCGCACTGGCCATTTTTTTTGGAATTTCTGCCGATGCTCAATCGTTCGTTTTCTCGAACACCACGCCGCAGGCGGTTCCGCGCCGCGCGAGCATCATTTTGATCGTTGCCGACGGACTCGGTTACGGCGATTTGAGCTGCTACGGCCAGACGAAATTTCAAACGCCAAATCTCGACAAGCTCGCCGCCGAAGGCATTCGTTTCACAAATTATTCCGGCGAAACTGAAAATTCCGAATCGCAGGCCGAATTGATGTTTGGAAAAAATTCCGCCGACAACGAATTGACCGTCGCGCAAATCCTGAAAAATTCCGGCTATCACACCGGCTTGATTGGCGAATGGACCTTGGGCGATGAAAATTCCGCGCTCGCGCCGTGGAAAAAAGGTTTTGATGAATTCGCCGGTTACCTTGATGCGGACGCCGTGAAAAATTTTTATGCCGACTACATTTTCCGATACGCGCCAAAAAGCATTTACGACGAGACGAACAAACAGTTCACCACGTTCAGCGGCAGGGAAATGATTTATCCGAATACGCTCGGGAAAAAAACGCAGTTCATTCCCGACCTTTTTACAAAAGCCGCGCTGAACTTCGTCAAAAACAATCAGCCCGACCAATTCAACCGCTATCGTCCGTTTTTTCTGCTGTTGAATTATCAAATTCCCGGCGACGGAACCGGCCGCGCGCCGAGCGACGCCCCATTTTCCGAAGAATCCTGGCCGCAACCGGAAAAAAACAAGGCGGCATTGATTTCGCGGCTTGACGGTTACGTCGGCGAGCTTCGCGAACAATTGGAAAAACTTGCCATGACCAACAACGTGGCGATTTTTTTCACGAGCGACGCGATTTCGAAGAAAGCCAGCGGCGTTGATCCCGACTTTTTCCACAGCAACATTGCGACCAATGATTTTCGTGTGCCGATGATCGTGCACTGGCCGGGAAATGTTTCCGCCGGACGCGTCAGCAGATTGCGGTGGAGTGCACAGGATTTTGCGCCGACCGCCGTGCAAATTGCGTATGCGAAGCCGGCAACCAACTTCGTCGGAATTTCGATTTTGCCTGTGTTGATTAGCCAGCCTGGGACAAATACGTCGGTGCTACCTGACAGCCGAAACCCTGAATTTTGAATCATCAGCCGTGACTAACGCGTCGGACGACTCGGCACCGGCGCGTTAAAATTCCGCTCCTGCTCGACTTTCCGAACCGCGAAAACCATCCAAACAATCGCCAAAACAACTCCAAGCAAAAACATCGCCAACACGAACCATGGCCATTTGTAGCGGCGCGGATTTTCGTTTGGCTCGTTCATGCGTTGAAATTGTAGCGTGAAAACTCGACCCGCGAAAGTTTTACGATAAATTCTCCGAACGTTCATGCACGATCAGGAATCACCAGAAAATTTGCCGGACGAGCCAGCCGCCACGTCGGCTGAAGAAGGCGCTTATGCCGTTTTGAAAAATGCAGATTACGCGCGCTATCTTTTTGGCCGATTCATCGCGTCGCTCGGGCAGCAAATGCTCGTCGTGGCGATTGACTGGGAACTTTACAAACGCACGCACTCGGCGCTCGCGCTCGCATTTGTCGGCCTGTCCCTGATGATTCCCATGATTCTGTGCACGATTCCCGCCGGACACGTCGCCGATGTTTTCAATCGAAAAAAAATCGTTCTGGTCACGACGCTCCTTTTGGTTGTGGTGAGTCTTGCCCTCACTTTGCTTTCCTATTTCGCAGCGAAAGTGTTTTGGATTTATATTTGTCTGTTCGTGCTCGGCGCGGCACGAACTTTTCTGTGGCCGGCGAGCGCGGCATTTGTGACGAGCCTCGTCCCACGAAATCAATTTGCCCGCGCCGTCACATTCAACAGCGGGGCGTTTCAATTATCGTGCGTCCTCGGGCCGGTGGCGTTTGGCGCGGTCATCGCCATGACGCCACACGCGGAGGAACACGCCACGGCATGGACGGTTTATGCGCTGAATGTTTTGGCCTCAATCATTTGCTTCGCGCTCGTCGCGCCGATCAAGCACGTGCACAAAGCCAAACCCGCCGAACCGGTCTCCGCCAAAAGTTTGGTCGAAGGTTTTCGGTTCGTTTATCAAAACAAGGTCATCCTCGGCGTCATCACGCTGGATATGTTCGCCGTGTTCCTCGGCGGCGCGGTGACGATATTGCCGATGTTCGCCGAAAATATTTATCACGTCAGCGCGAGCGGATTCGGCTGGCTGCGCAACGCCATGCCCATGGGCGCGGTCATTTGCATGTTCATCATCGCGCATCGTCCGCCGCTGCAAAAAGCCGGCAAGGCTATGCTTTGGTCCGTGGCGATTTTCGGCATCGCAACAATCTTCTTCGGCGTGGCGAATAAAAATTGTTTCGACAGTTTATTGCCGCTGTCGAACGCGTTTTGGTTTTGGTTCGCGTTTGGAATGCTCGCGCTGGCTGGATTTGTGGACAACATCAGCGTCGTCGTGCGGCAGACGCTCGTGCAAATCCTGACGCCGGACGAGAAGCGCGGGCGCGTCTCGGCGGTCAACGCCCTCTTCATCGGCACGTCAAACGAGCTCGGCGGCTTCCGGTCGGGCATCGTGGCGTGGCTGTTCACGACGCCGACGTTTTTGGGAGGCAAGGAGGCGACGGGCGCGATTGTGTCCACCGTGACCGGCGGCATCGGGACGATTCTGGTAGTGCTGGCCGTGGCGTGGATTTGGCCGGAAATTCGAAAATACGGGAAGCTGGCGTGAAAATTTTTGCGCGAAAATATTCAGCCGAACAATTTGTCGAATTCATTGTGCGTGCCGACCCATGCCCAAATGATGGTGTCGCCCTTGCGTTCGCCGATGGAGCGATATTGTTCGTTGATGCGGACAGACCAGACATTGTCATGGCCGCCGAGTTTTTTGAATCGCAGCGACGGATGCTCTGGATTTTTTGCGAAGAGCGCGTAGGCGCGGCGGGCGGACGCACGATTGGATTCGCTCAAGCGGTCATAGGCGCGCCAGAAACTCGGACGGGTGCGCGAATTCACAAGCGGTTCGAGTCGAGCGGCGAGTCGCCCTCGGCGGCGGATTCGCGGAGGAAGGCGTCCAGACGTGGGCGCGATTGCGGATAAGCCAGCCGCTGTTCCCACGCCTCATCGTCCTGACGGGCGAGCAGGAAACGCGCGAAGTCCGCCAGTTCAGCCTGCTTTTCTTCCGGCAACACTTCGCAAACCTGGACAATTTCTTGGACCGCGCTCATGGACAAACTTTACAAGCAGAATCCATTTTCAGCAAGCGCGCCGTGGCGTGAAAATTTTTGACACGAATTGCACGAATTTTCACAAATTGAATTCGTAAAATTTGCGTCCATAAAAAACAGTGGACAAAAACCTTTTCATGAATAAAGTCGCAAGTATGAAACGAAATCAGATTGCGTGGTGGCTTTGGGCTGTTGGTTCAATCTTAATTGCGTTGAGTTGGTTCAAGGTGGTCAGCAACACTGTCGGTTGGTGTGGTTTCGGCATTGGCATGGCTGGCAGCATCGTTGGATGGGGACTTCGCCCTCCTCAAAGTGACAAGAAACCAACGACGACAGACAAAAAAGATGAAAATGCCGTGTGAATGCTTTTGATGTCATTTGTTTGGGAACGCTTGAGGCGATAGCGTTGTATGTCATCGCAGGTTTATGGCTTCGGCGACGGACACGAATTATTCCACGCATATTTTGGTCAATTATTCTACTCATCCCGCTTTTTGGATTGGTGATGTTCTTTTTTATCGGAAGCGATTTGGATAAAAATCCTGACAAGATAGAAACACAATCAGACAGAGACGCTTTTTATGGTGGCCCTGACTAATTGTGTTTTTTCTACTTGAACCGTAATTACACTTCATCTTGACGCCGCCGCGCAGGGGTTTATTTTCGGCGCATGAGAAAGATTTTGCTCTGGCTTTTTGTCCTCGTTTTCACGGCTTCGCTCGCGCGCGCGCAGGACGACGCGGCGCAGCAGCAGATTGACAAATTGTCCGGCCAGATTCAGGACGTGCTCGATGCGCAGGCCGCGCAGGGCAAACGCATTGACGCGCTGGAAAAACAGATCGGCGATTTACAGGACAAGCTGAATGCGCCGGGCGCGGGCGGCAATGCGAGCGCGGATGATTTGAAAAAGCTCGCCGGACAGGTGCAGGAGATTGACAAGAAACGGCAATCGGACAACGAACAGATTTTGAAAGAATTGGAGAAGCTGGACAAAGCGCTGGGCGTCGCCGCGCCAAGTCACAAACCATCAACGTCTGTGGCTGCGACGGGAACGAACAATCCAGCGTCCGTCGGTCCGCAGAAAGGTTATGAATACACGATTGCGCCGGGCGACAATTTGTCGGCCATTGCAAAGGCGTATCGCGCGCAAGGCGTGAAAGTGACGGTGGAACAAATTCAAATGGCAAATCCGGGTTTGAATCCTAAAAATCTCGTCGTCGGGAAAAAGGTTTTTATTCCTGATGCGAATGCGAAGTAATTTCGTAGGAGACGACGTGAGGAGGCTCTGACTAAAAATCCAAGCAGGAAAATTTGAGACTCGTTACCTCGTCGCCTACAACAGCAAAAGAAAAATCACAATCGCCAGCGCGATTCGATACCAGCCAAAGAGCGTGAACGTGTGCGTTTGCACGTAGCGCAGCAGCCATTTCACGGCGAAGAACGAAACGATAGCGGCAATCACTGTGGCGAGCATCAGCATTCCCCAATTTTCATGCGGCGCGAGCGGGTCGGGATGATGAACGGCCTTGAAAATTTTCAGCGCGCCCGCCGCGAGCATCGTGGGAATGCCAACAAGAAATGAAAATTCCGTTGCTGCCGGACGACTTAAGCCAAGCAACAGGGCGAGCAGAATTGTCGAGCCGGAGCGCGATGAGCCGGGAAAAACGGCGGCGATCAATTGCCCGATGGCAACGGCAAAAACAATCGGCCATGTAATTTCGCTGCTCAATTTCTTTCCACGCAGGAAAAATTCGACGATGAGAAATAAAATTCCGCCGATGAGGAGCGCCCATGCGATGGGCGCGGGACTTTCCGGCAGCTTGAATCCTTTTTTATCGAGGACGAATCCGACCGCGCCGGTGATGAAGAACGCGACAAAAATTTTGAGCAGGTAACTTTTCGTTTCCTTGTCGCGCCATTCAAAAATGAATTTATGCAGCCGGTTCGGAAACAGCGGCAGCACAGCGATGACCGCGCCGCATTGGATGACGATGTTGAAGAGGTCGCTTTCGTTGACGCGCAGCAAATGTTCCGTCAGCAACAAATGGCCGGTGGACGAAACGGGAATGAACTCGGTGATTCCCTCGACGATGCCGAGAATTGCGACGATGAGCCAGTCGGGCATGGATTATTTTCCCCAGAAGGATTTTGCTTCCTCGGCGCGTTGCTTGACTTTGAGCTGGCCGAGAATGGCGTGCCAGCCGATGTAAATCTTGTGCCATTGGCCTTCGAGTCCGCGCAACATGCCTTCGTTCATTTCGCTCAGGGCGCGAAGCGACGGCGTGTTGCCGAGCAGATTGTGGACTTCATCGCGCGAGGGCGACGGCACTTCGATGGCGGCGAAAATCAATTCCAATTCCTGCACGATGACACTTTTGATTTCGAGGAAATGGCTCTCGTCGGCGGGGCCGAATTTTTTGGAACGGCCAACTTCGATGAAGTGGTTGAACTGTTTCCAGCACTCGATGTGAGTTTCAATCTGGGTGAGCAGTTTGTTGAGTTCTTTGGTTTTCATAGGCACTGGTCATTTGAGCGACGGCATCAATGAGGTTTGTGGCATCAGGAAAATGATGGCGCCGCCGCGCAGTTCACGCGCCGAGACGCGCAGGCTGGCAAAATGAATGGTCACTTCGGCCAGCGGCAATTGCGCCTCTTTCGCTTCGCGGAAAATCACGAGCACTTCACGCGCGATGTCGGAAAGAAGCGTTTTCGAATAGGCGGACGACACGGTGGACGTAACGACATTGCCCTGCGCGTTGACAGTGACGCTGCCCATCGGCAGTTCCTGCACATCGGCGCGCGAGCCAAAAATTTTCTTTAAGAATCCCATGACGCGACAAGTTTTTTGGTTTTTTCGAGCAATTCGTTTTCGGCAACGTCGGTAGGCCACGCGACAAGAAAAATCTTTTCATCGCGCGACAGCATGACGAGCCGGCGTTCGAGGCTGCCGCCGGCGATGTGCGACAGCGGCCCGGCTTCGAGGCGTTCGCCCAAACGTTTTACGGCTTCGGCGGCGCGGCGCGTCCATCCGGCAAGCTGTTCGGCAGAATGCGCGCCCCAGACTTCACTTTTGCCCTGGCCTTCGGGCGGGACGGTGACGACAAATTCCGCGCCTTCGGCGGCGAGCAACGCCAGTTTCCAGACCGTTTTGCGATGGTCCGCGCGTTCGATCATTTCCGTTTGCACGGGATCGGTCGTTTCATCAATGGACTGCGCCGTTTCAAGCAACAGCGCGTTGATGGAACGTTGGATGGTGCGCTCGCGATTGGGTTCAGCCGGCAAATTTTCAAACGTCCCGGATTTCCACGCGAGAATTTTATGAAACGCCGCCTCGCCGCGCACATTGCCGACTTGCGCGTCCAATAATTCGCCATCTTGAATCCAAATTTTAGCCACAAGCGGCCCGCGCGTGATGCGCAGCATGGTCGAATTGCGCGACATACATTCCAATTGAATGATGTCCATCAGGCTCTTGCTCTGAATGCCGCGAAATCCGGCACTCTTCTCGCTGCCGAGCAACGATTCGATGCAGTCCATGAACATTTTTGTGTTCTGCTGCATGTCGGGCTTGAGCCAGAACAAATCCACGCCAAGCGAATAGGCGCGGGACCGAAATTCCTCGTCTTCAAGTCCGGTCAACACGACTGTGCGCAAATCGGGAAAGCGGCGGCGGACGAGTGAAAGCACTTGCAAGCCGTCCATTTTCGGCATTCTCAAATCGCAAATCAAAAGGCGAAACGGCTGCGCATCCAATTGCGCGATGGCGCGTGTGCCGGCGCCAACGGTGCGGATTTCCGGCTTGCTGGGAAGCTGCGAAAGCATTTCGCGGCAAACGTCCAGCCAGTCGGCGTCGTCATCTACTATCAAAATTTTATGGCGCTCCATTGTGAAACCGTATCACGGCTACAGGCATTGCCGCACAAATACAAGCCAAAACGGAGAGACGGCACGCGGCAATTTTATAAAGCAATTGGTGTTCCGACCGTGCGCTTAATTTTTTTACCGCTTTGTGGACACCGCAGTCCAATGTCTGGACAATGGATTTCAAAGGTTGCGGGTCAAGTCACTGACGCGAAGTTTCAATGCTTTGGCAATCCGAGGCAAGGCCACAATCATTTTAGCTCTGCAAGTGATTTTAAGGCTGCTTGAAGGCGGGTTTGCTTGGTTGAATCCGTTTCCGCTTTCAATGTTTTTTGCAGACGCAATTGCGAAATGTCCTTGTCGCCGTCAATGCGGGTGAGAACTTGCAAAGATAATTCCCTAGCTTTGGCGTCGTCGCTTTCGGCCAAATTCCGCATCATGGCGGGAATAGATGGATTGCCGATTTTAATTAAGGCATCAACGGCGGATAAAAACAACAAACGCGATGCGCTTGTCGCGTTGTTACGGCAGGAATCAGCCGGAACTAACGCGTTGTTCCGGCTGTTTCATTTCGTAAGAGCATGGCGTATTTCCTGCTCGAATGAATTTCCATTGACAGGCTGGCTAAAAAAATATGAACGTGGTGTTCAGCACAATGAAGTTCGCAGGTTTATTTCGAGGATGGTTGCGCCGCACCGATGATGCGACGGAAAAATCTGCACCGCCGCAGTCCGCTGTGGTTCCGGCATACACTCCTGCCGCGCCAATAGTTTCTCCCGCGCCCAGGCCGCAGCCGGTTCCGACCGCACCGCCGGTTTCAGCGCCCGCGCAAATCAGCAACGAAGTGGAAATGCCGTTGCAACCGATTCTCGAAAAGTTGCCGCAGGATTTGCGCGCAAAAATGACGATGAGGATTGAAGAATTGGGCGAAGCCAGCATTGCGATTTCGATGGAACAAATTTTGCCGCAACTCGCGCTCGGTTCAGTGAGGATCACCTTCGGCCAATTGCGCGGCGCCGCGCCGGAATTGTTTCGAGTCGCCGAGGAATACGATTCTCTACCCGTCGCTTTGCCGTTGAGCGTCTTGCTGTCGAAATTGAATCCGAATTTGCTGCCGCGCAATCCGGCGCAAAAATCCCTCGACGTGCCGTCGGAAATCAAAGGCCCGTTCGGAGCCCATGCCGAAGGCGTTTCGTTTGCGACGAGCATGATGAAAGGGCCGCCAGTATCCACGCCGCCAGTGCGAATGTCTCCTCCACCAGAATCGCCGACAAAGATTCAAGCGCGGATGGTCGCACAACCGGCACCGGCATTCACGCGTCCCGTCGCGGCCCCTGCTACACCGGTTGCTCCCGCGCCGCCACGACAAGAAGTTCCCGCCGCACCCGTTGCGCCACCGACGCCGGCAAGACCAATCGCTCCAGCGCCGATGCCCCCTGCACCTGCCCCAATTGCGACGCCGGTTGCGCCTGCGGATTCAATGGCTCCGGCCATTTTAGATTCAACGACCGTTTCCGCGCCGCTCGCCGATTTATCGGAAAAATGGCCGGAGCAATTGAGAACTGAATTCAGGCAATTAAACCTGATGAACGCGTCTGTGGCGTTGCCGATGAATTTAGTTGAACCGGCGCTGAAACGCGGACGCATTATTTTTTCGTGGCACAATTTGCGTTCATGGATAAAGCCCGCGCCGGGCGTCTCGGCAAATGATGGTCTCGAATTGGAATTACCACCCAAAGTCGTCGTGCCGCTTTTTTTGCAGCGCCACAAAGTCAGGCCGCAGTTGCGCATTTCCGTTGACCGTTCGATTCCGAATTTGTTTTTTGGATTTCCATCCGCAGAAATGGAAGCGCCGGTCGCCGCGCCGCTCGCAGAAGCGCCGCCGCCAGAACCGGCTCCGATGATTCAAAGGCCGCCGCAAGCCGCGCCTTCGCTGCGCGCCGTGCTGCCGGCACAGCCAGCGCCGCCCGTTCAACCTGTGCCCGTTCCGCAACCGTTTCAACCGACGACACAGGCAGCAGACACGAATTTTTTTGTTCCGGCTGAAACGTTGCAGGCTCCGTCTGTGGATCAGAGCGTTTATTCGCGCCCGATCATCTCGGACACGGAGTTAAAAAAACGGCTGGCGTCGCCAAAAGAAATTGTGGAGCGGGCGATGACAATTCCCGGCGTGGCGGGCGCGGTGATCACGCTGCCGGATGGATTAAAAGTGGCGGCGCAGGTGCCGCCGGAATTGAACCCCGACACCGTTGCCGCGTTTATTCCGCAAATATTTGATCGCGTCGGCCAAAGCACGCGTGAACTGCGCATGGGCGCGTTAAACAATTTGCGGTTCACCGTCGGCAACGTGCCGTGGAAAATTTTCCGCATCAACGCCGTCTATTTCGCCGCGTTCGGCCGTCCCGGTGAGCGTTTGCCAACGCCGGAACTCGCCCAACTCGCGGCGGAACTCGACCGAAAAACCAAATAAAACTTATGGCCATCATCAATCAAGCCACCAAAGAGTTACAGGTGAAAGTCGTCTATTACGGCCCGGCAATGGGCGGCAAGACGACGAACCTCGTGCAAGTCCACGACCACGTCCAAACCGCGCAAGGCAACAAAGGCAAACTCGTTTCGCTCGCGACGAGTTCCGACCGCACGCTGTTTTTCGACTTTCTGCCGATTGAAGCCATGACCATCAAGGGTTTCAAAACCAAGTTCCAGCTTTACACAGTTCCCGGCCAGGTCATTTACAACACGACGCGCCAGCTCGTGTTGCGCGGCGTGGACGGCATCGTGTTCGTCGCCGATTCGCAATACGAAAAAATGCCGGAGAACGTCGAAAGTTTTCAGAACATGATGGATAACTTGAATGCCCTGAAAATGAACGCCGCCGAAATTCCCTACGTGCTGCAATACAACAAACGCGATTTGCCGAACGCCGCGCCGGTCGAATACATGGAATTTTTGCTGAACAACCGCGAAACACAGGTGCCGTCGTTCACCGCAACCGCGCATAAATGCGAAGGTGTTTTTGAAACATTGAACATGATCACGCGCCTGTTGCTGCACAAATACATCAACCAAAGCCAGGGCGCGCCACAGCCCGCATGACATGGCCACATTGCCACAACTGATCGAGGAGGACATCCAGACGCTCAACGCGGTTCTCCGTGATTTCCTCGCGCAAACCGACGCGACGACCGCGCTCGTCATTGACAAGGGTGGCTTCCTCATCACGCATGAAGGCGAAGCAAATGATTTTGATTTGACCACCATCGGCGCGCTCGCGTCCGGCGCGTTCATGGCAAATCAAACCATCGCCGGGCTCGTCAACGAGCCGAACTTCAGCAGCATCCACCAGCAAGGCGAAAATTTCAGCCTCTTCGTTTGCAATGTGGATTCCGAGTCCCTGCTCGTGGTGATTTTCGGCTGTCACGTCGGCGTGGTAAAATATTTTACGGCTGCTGCGATCAAAAAAATCGCCGACCAGCTTGAAGTCGCCAGAAAACGCGCGCCCGGCCAAGGCGTTGACCTTTCCCAACTCAACATTGCCAACACGAAAGATGTTTTCCGCAAACGCGAAGAGTAATTATTTCCAAACGCCAAGCTCGACAAGTTGCTGCGCCGCCTTTTTGCCCCAATCGCCTTGGTTGGCTTTTGGATTTGCCGGAGCTGGATGTAAAATTCGTCCGACCTTGACTTTGAAATCGTCCGAAAACAATTTCCCCCGCTCTTCGGCAAAATTGCCGACGCCAACGAGCCATTCCGGTTCGAGAATTTCCAGAACGCGCCGCAAATGCGCGTCGCAAAACCCCAGCAATTTTTCACACTCGCCTTTGCGCAATTTGTCCGGCGTCAAATTCTTCCCGCTGTTCATCATAAATGCCAGCGGACAATAATTGACGACGAAATGTTCCGTAAAAAATTTCTCCGGCGAATCAAAACATCCGAGGAACAATCCCCACAACCTTCGCCCGCTCACTTCCGAATTTGGGCAATCAAATCCGAGCACCGGACGCTTCGGATGTTCGGACTTTGGCCTTCCAATTTTTGGTTCTTTAATTTCCTGCTTGTCGTCCAAGCCCAGCAATTTTTTGGCGGCGGCAATTTCTCCAAAAGGAATCCCCGTTTGCACCATTCCAAACGGCCCTGGATTCATCCCAAGAAAAACGACACGCTTCTTGCCGTCGCCAAATTTGCGCAAATACTTTTCATGCGCCGCCCACGCGTAATCGAGCGGATTGTAAATATGCGTGACCGGCGGCTGAAATTTCAAGCGGTCCACCTGTGCCGCAAGCTCGCGCGCCGCCGCAATAAGTTGGCGGCTTGTTTTAAGCGGACTCATTCAATAAGGCAGCGGAAATTTCGCCGTCAATTCACGGACGCGCTCGCGGACTTTGTGCGCGGCGTCGGCGTTTTTGATGTCCAACAAAACTTCAGAAATCATGTCGGCAATCGCGGCCATTTCCGTTTCCTTCATGCCGCGCGTCGTCACGGCGGGCGTTCCCAAACGGATTCCGCTGGCTTGAAACGGCGAACGTGTCTCGAACGGAATCGTGTTTTTATTGACGGTAATTCCCGCTTCGTCGAGCGCAATCTGGCAATCTTTGCCGGTCAGATTTTTCGCGCCCACGTCCACGAGCATCAGATGATTGTCCGTGCCGCCGCTGACGAGCCGGTAGCCGTTGTGTTTCATGCCATCGGCGAGTGCCTTTGAATTTTTCACAATCTGCTCCTGATAATTTTTGAACGACGGCTGCAACGCTTCGTGAAAACAAACAGCTTTCGCCGCGATGACGTGTTCGAGCGGGCCGCCTTGAATTCCCGGAAAAATGTTGGAATCAATTTCTTTCGCAAATTTTTCGCGGCACAAAATCAATCCGCCGCGCGGCCCGCGCAAGGTTTTGTGCGTCGTCGTCGTCACAAAATCCGCGTGCGTCATCGGGCTGGGATGGATTCCTGCCGCGACCATTCCCGCAATATGCGCGATGTCTGCGAGCAGATACGCGCCGACTTCGCGCGCGATTTCGCCCATGCGCGCAAAATCAATCACGCGCGGATACGCGCTCGCGCCGACGGTGATCATTTTCGGTTTATGTTCGCGCGCCATTTGCGCGAGATGATCGTAATCAATCTGTTCGTTGTCCTTGCGCACGCCGTAATGGATGATCTCGAAAAATTTGCCGCTAAAATTCGCCTTGTTGCCGTGCGTCAAATGCCCGCCGTGGCTTAAATCCATCGTGAGCATTTTATCGCCGGGTTTGAGCATGGAAAAATAAACTGCCATGTTCGCGCCGCTGCCGGAATGCGGCTGGACGTTCGCGTGTTCGGCGCCGAAGATTTTTTTCGCGCGGTCAATCGCAAGCTGTTCAATCACGTCAATGTTTTCGCAGCCGCCATACCAGCGTTTGCGGGGATAACCTTCCGCATATTTGTTCGTCAACACCGAGCCTTGCGCTTCCAAAATGGCGGGCGAAACAAAATTTTCGCTGGCGATCAATTCGATGTTTTCCTGCTGGCGTAATTTTTCATGTTCAATCGCCTCGGCAATTTGCGGATCAACATTTCGCAAACGCAATTGCAGCGGCGCGAGACGAAAATCCAATTTGTCCACGCGGCGTTCGTGGCGTCCGCCTTCAAATTTCGCCGCAAGAAATGTGTCGAGGATTTTTTTTGCCAGTTCGGGCGCGGTGTTTCCGGAGAGGCAAAGCACGTTCACGTCATTGTGACGGCGCATCAAGTCCGCTTCATTTTCGTCGAAGGCCTGTCCTGCGCGCGCGCCGGGAATTTTGTTGGCGGCGATGTAAATTCCAACGCCGCTGGTGCAGCAGAGCAATCCGAGTTCCGCGCGGCCGTCGGCGACGGCTTGCGCGGCGGGCTGGGCGAAATCGGGATAATCGTCCGCCGGATCTTTGGTGTGCGCGCCGAAATCTTTCACGGTCAGGCCGCGCGCGAGCAGATATTTTTTCAGCGTCTCCTTCAATTCAAAGCCGCCGTGATCCGCGCCCAGCGCAAAATTGACGGATGAATTTGTTTTCGCGCCGGAAGACGCAGACAGAATTTCGTGTTGTTCCATAAATTTCAAAAGCGATGCGATGCCTTGTTCGATCTGGTCGCGGCAATGGACATAAACTTCATACGGGCTGCCAATCGGATCGCTGATGTCCTTTTCGTAAGGCTCAAGCGTCTCGTCAAATTCGCGCAGCAAAAAAGTTTTTTCCGCAGCCGGCGGATACAACAATGAGATCGTGTCAACGTGTCCGTGCGTCATGCCGAAAATAAAATCCGCCTGCCGCACCAAATCCGTTGTGAGCGCGCGGCTGCGTTGATTGGAAATATCAATGCCCAGTTCGCGCATCGCCGTGACCGAATGCGGCGTCGGCGGCTGGCCATCTATCGCGCCAAGTCCGGCGGATAAAATGCGGAATTCGCCGCGTCCCTTGACGGCGCGACGGAAGAGTCCCTCGGCCATCGGACTGCGGCAAACGTTGCCGGTGCATAGAAACAAAATTGTTTTCATCCCGCGCGAAGGTTTAAGGTGAGTTGCAAACGCCAAATCGTCAATCCGAAATCAAGAATGCGACAACCGAAAAATTGCCGCGCCTTTCACAAAATCCATGCCCCGCGCCAAAACCGGGTCGTGAATAAAAGGTTTCGCCGGCTCGGAAACCTGTTTCGGCTTCGGATTTTCGCCCTCCTCGCCGTCTTTGATTTTCGCGCGGACCAAATCCGCCTCCGTCGTGTGGTCAATGAACGGCAGGAAGTCGTTCGTTGTCGCGGAAGCCAAATGAACCCCGTTCGTGGAAATTGTTCCGTAAGGATTTTCGAAAAATTCTTTTTCGTCATTCACGCTAACTGAAACCAAAACGTCAGGCTTCACCGCCGCCATCGCGCTTCCAAAGATCAAACCGGCATTTGACGCGCGCAAATCAACGGCCAACTTTGCCGCCGCGCCGCGCGTTTCAGCATTCACTAAAATTGCCAACGACATTTTTTTTGATGCGAATAAATTTTCCGCCGCCTGTTCCGCCACAAAATCGTTACCGTCCGCAAAACGCAAGTCCAGAACGGTTCCCACAATTTTACTCGTCGCCGCCAGCGCGCCTTGCGCCGACCGGATTTCGCCCGGCAAATCTTTTCCAACATTGCCGACGCGCAAATACGCCACGTCGTTTTCGAGAACGACTGATTTGGCCAAATCGTCCGCGTTGGCAAACGCCGGAATTTGCGCCGCAAAAAATATCGCCGCCAAAATAGAAAAACGTCGTGTCATGCTGCCGATAAATTGCGCGACAAAATGTCGAAAGTAAAGCGGCGAGACAATTTCAGAAAAAATTTTCAACCGGAAATTCTGTCAGGAAAATCGGTGAACACGCCGTCAACACCCCATGTCTTCATCAAGGCGATTTCCTTCGGTTCATTGACGGTGTAAACGAAAACTTTCAGCCTGCGACGATGCGCCTCTTCGACCAGCGCTCGCGTCGCGCATTTTCGTGAAGGATTGATTGACCACGCTCCAAGTTCTTCAGCCAATCCGATGAATCCGCTTGGAATTTTACTCGTCAACAATCCGATACGGATTTTCGGACAAATATTTTTGATTTCGCGGAGTTGCGCGTAGTCGAACGACGAAACCAAAAAATCTTTGAATCGCCAGCAGCGTTGCTTCACATATTCAGTGATGAGCGCGGCGACCGGCGCAGCCGTGCGCGGGTCTTTGAGTTCGATGTTTATAACCGCACAACGGTTCACGGCGCGAAAAATTTCCCGCAACGTCGGAATGCGCTCGCCTAATCCGGCATCCAGCGAGCGGAGATAACTGAATGTTTTATTTTCCACACGACCTCTGCCGTTGGTCGTGCGTTCCAACGTGTCGTCGTGAATTACCACGAGTTGTCCATCCACAAAATACACGTCTACTTCGACGCCTTCCGCGCCGAGTTCCAACGCCTTGCGAACCGAACGGACCGTATTTTCCGGCTCGTGCCCGCGCGCGCCGCGATGGCCGAAACAAAATAGACTTCGTTGGTTCATAAAAATTGTAGCGGCGCTCTATGAGCGCCGGTCTTTGATGGCGATTATCGACGGTCACAGACCGCCGCTACAGTAACAAATATTGTTTTGCCAATTCCTGAAAATGTGACACCTGCTGTTTCTCCCACGTTTCATCGCGACCCAATTCCGCCGCCATGATGCGTGCAACTTGCGGCGCCATTTCTATCGCGGCTTTCGCATCCAATGGCAACGCACGGATTCGTCGCGACAACACATCTTCAACCGTGCGCGCCATTTCGCGTCGCACTGCCCAATGAATTTGCCCGACGCGATAAGGCAGGCGCGGATGCAATAATTCGTTGCCAACATTTTTGCAAAGCGCGAGTAATTCCTCTGCATCGGAGCCGTATTCAGCTAATTCTGAATTGCTCATTTCGCGCCAACCGTATAATCGCAAATTTTTTGTCGGTGACGGTTTAGCAATCAATCCACCGATAGCTGCGGCTTGATTAACGGTGTCTTCAGCCATGAGGCGGCACGTCGTCCATTTGCCGCCGATGATGCTGACCAAGCCGGACGGCGCGACCACGACTTGATGACTGCGCGATAATTTTGAAGTTTTCCCGCCGTCGCTTTTGACCAGCGGACGCAGTCCGGCAGACGCGCTCAAAATATCCGATGCCGCGGGTTTCTTTTCGAGATAACGCGCCGCGTGTTCGAGAAGAAATTCAATTTCCGTTTTCAGCGGACGCGGTTCCAGCACGGCCTTCGAAACCTCCGTGTCCGTCGTGCCGATGAGCACGCGGCCATGCCACGGAATCGCAAAGAAGACACGGCCATCCGATGTGCGCGGAACAATCAAGGCGCAATCGCCCGGCAAAAAAGATTTATCCAAAACGATGTGTGCGCCCTGGCTCGGGGCCAACAAATCCGGCGCGGCACGGTCATCGAGTTTGCGAACTTCATCGCTGAAAACGCCGGTGGCATTCACCACGACGCGGGCGCGCACTTCAAATTCATCGCCGCTCTCAACGTCGCGCGCCATGACGCCGCAGACGCGGCCATTGTTTTTCAACAGCGAGACGACCTTGACGTAATTCGCGACGACGCCGTTCAAATCGGCGACGGTTTGAGCGAACGTGATGGCGAGCCGCGCGTCGTCGAACTGGCCGTCGTGATACAAAATTCCGCCGCGCAGACCTGCGGACGCGAGCGTCGGCATTTGTTCGAGTGTTTCGGCACGGGAAAGATGTTTGGACGAACCGAGCGTGAGTTCGCTTGCAAGCATGTCGTAAAGTTTCAGGCCGACGCCGTAAAAAGGGCGCTCCCAAAATTTGTAGAGCGGCAGGATGAACGGCAGGCGATGGACGAGATGCGGCGCGTTGGCAAGCAGATGAGCGCGTTCGCGCAACGCCTCGCGCACGAGCGAGACGCGGCCTTGTTGCAGGTAACGCACGCCGCCGTGGATGAGCTTGGTGCTGCGACTGCTCGTGGCCTGCGCGAAATCCGCCTGCTCGACCAACGCCGTGCGATAACCGCGCGCCGCCGATTCGACCGCCGTGGCCAGCCCCGTCGCGCCGCCGCCGATCACCAGCACGTCCCACAGAGCCGGTTCCCGCAGACGTTGCAACATTTCAGCGCGGTTCATTTGGAGAACAGGTTTTTAAATCGGTTTATATTCAACTTTGAACTCTGTTGGATGAAGGTAGGCTCTAAAAAGAGAAAATTGCAAATCGCGTTGCTTCTTCGTCTCAATAATCTGCGCTTCCATTTCGTGAGAACATCTATAGCCCAAAATGACTCGCTTAATCAGGTCTGGAGGAATATCTGTGAAGTATAACGTGCGGATTTCGTGCTTTTTTTGGTGACACCAACTAAATGGAAATAAAGAACGCCATTCGTTTTCGTATGTCTTCGTAAGCTTTTTGAAAAGCTGGGGCTCCCTGTTTGATTGCGGCAGGAATAATTGTTTCCAGAGATTTTAAAAATTCTTCGAATGGAGGCATTTGCTGAACGCCATGAATTTTCATAGTCTCATAGAGTTCTGTTGGGGAAAAATTTCTTAGGAGGCTTTCGGCGTGAGCGTCATCGACAACACCAATTAGATACGGGCTGAATTCGAACGGATCATTAAATTCATTTGGCGGTGTGACTTTAAGTTGCAAATCGCGAAGAATGTTTACTCCGAAATGGTTTGTATACTTAAACAATCCCATATTCGGTTTATTTTTCACTCCACTGTCACGCTCTTGGCCAGATTTCTCGGCTTATCCACGTCGCAGCCGCGCGCGACGGCAATATAATATGCGAACAATTGCAGCGGCACGGTCGCCAAAATCGGATTCAACGGCTCCAGCGTTTTCGGCAGATAAATCACGTCGTTGGCGACTTTCTTGATCTGTTTATCGCCTTCGGTCGCCAGCGCGATGATCGGGCCTTTACGCGCACGAATCATCGCGAGATTCGCCATCGTCTTGTCATACATCGAGTCCTGCGGCACAAGAAATACCGTCGGCGTCTTCGGGTCAATCAACGCGATCGGCCCGTGCTTCATTTCCGCCGCCGAATAACCCTCGGCGTGGATGTAGGAAATTTCCTTCAGCTTGAGCGCGCCTTCGAGCGCGATGGGAAACGTGTAGCCGCGTCCGAGAAAAAAGAAATCGTCGGCCTTTGCATATTTGCGCGCGATTTTTTTCAACGAATTATTTTGCGAGAGAATCTTTTCAATTTGCTTCGGCAGCGCTTCGAGCGCATGTAAAATTTCCGCCGCGCGTTTCGCCGGAAGATTTCGCATTCTTCCCAAATGCACAGCCAACAATGACAAAACCGTGAGCGTCGAAACAAATGCTTTCGTGGAGGCGACGCCGATTTCCGGGCCGGCGTGCATATAGATGCCGCCGTCCACTTCGCGCGCAATCGTGCTGCCGACGACGTTGACGATGGCGAGTGTTTTGTGTCCACGCTGTTTCGCTTCGCGCAATGCGGCGAGCGTGTCGGCGGTTTCGCCGGATTGCGAGAGCACGAGCAGCACGGTGTTTTTTTCGAGCGGCGCGTTGCGATAACAAAATTCATGCGCGAATTCGACTTCGACCGGAATGCCCGCGAGTTCCTCAATCAGATATTCGCCGACGAGCGCGGCGTGCCAGCTCGTGCCGCTGGCGGCGATGATGATGCGGTCAATCGAACGCAATTCGGCTTCGCTTAAATTCAAACCGCCCAAATGCGCCGTCGCATTTTTCAAATCCACGCGACCGCGCAGCGCATTTTCAATTGTGCGCGGTTGCTCCAGAATTTCTTTGAGCATGAAATGCGCATGGGCACCGCGAACGGCGTCTTCCTGGTCGAATTCGAGTTTACTGATTTGGACTTTTGCCGTGTCCGTGCCGAGATTCAAAACGTCGAAGCGTTTGGCGGTAATTGTCGCAACGTCGTAATCGTTGAGGTAAACGACGCGTTTCGTGTGCGCGACGATGGCGTTGGCGTCGCTCGCAAGAAAATTTTCACCTTTGCCGATGCCGATGATGAGCGGCGAGCCGCGACGCGCGCCTATGATTTTATCCGGCTCATCCGTGCAAATGACGGCGAGGCCGTAAGTGCCGATGACATCGCGCAATGCGTCGCAGACGGCTTGCGTGAGTGCGTCGCGATTTCTTTTTGAATTGTAGGAGACGACGTGAGGAGTCTCTGATTTCTTTTTGATTTGAGCCTCGTTACCTCGGCTCCTACGCTTTTGATAATAATCACCAATCAAATGCGCGAGGACTTCAGTGTCGGTGTCGGATTTGAATTTGTGGCCGGCGGCGAGCAATTTCGTTTTGAGCGCGTCGTAATTTTCAATGACACCGTTGTGGACGACGGCGATTTTTTCGGATTGGTCGAAGTGCGGATGGCAATTTTTGTCCGAGGGAATTCCATGTGTCGCCCAGCGCGTGTGGCCGATGCCGAGATTTCCGGCGACCGGGTTGGATTGCAAAACCGTGGCGAGGCCGCTGTCAATTTTTCCCTTTTTCTTGCGCACGAGCAAATCCGCTTCCTGCAAAACGGCGATGCCTGCACTGTCATAGCCGCGATATTCGAGTCGCCGCAATCCTTCGAGCAGGATGGGCGAGGCCGCTTTTTTTCCGACGTATCCGATGATGCCGCACATATATTTTTAACCGCTGATTACACGGATTCAAAAATAATCCGCGTAATCCGTGGTTTCATTTCAAAATCCAGTTTGCTGCTCCAGTTAAGTCACCAACAACAATCGCGTCTTTCAATTTGTCTGCTGACTCACGTTCCACTTCCGCGCCGTAGCCGGTGCGGACTAAAATACTTTTTTTGACGCCTGCGTTCCAGCCGCATTCCAAATCAATCAGCTTGTCGCCAATCAAAAAACTTTGCGACAAGTCCAAACCGAATTCGTCGCGCGCGTCGAACAAAAATTGCGGCGACGGTTTGCGTCCGTGGCTCGGTTCTTCCGGTTTTTCGGGCGCGATGTAAATTTTTTCAAAGCGCGCGCCGCTTTTGGCCAGTTCTCCGCACATATATTGGTTCACTTTATCCACGTCGGCCATCGTAAAATAGCCGCGCCCGACGCCGGATTGATTTGAGACGATGAACAGTTTGAATCCGGCATCGCAAAGCTTTTTCAAGCCGATCGGCGTCGCGGGAAAAATTTCCACATCTTCAGGACGATGCAAATAATTCTTTTCGGCAATCATCGTCCCGTCGCGGTCGAGAAAAACGGCTCGGTTCATCGTGTCAAATTGTGGTTTGATTATGGCAAAAATGGAATTGAATTTTTTTCCCCGTTCGCGCATTTTGTGGGTTCCCGTTTTCGGTTAACCATTAAATCATACTCACATGAGCAAAGGCAGACTCGGAATTTTGGTCGGCGGCGGCCCCGCGCCCGGACTCAACGGCGTCATCGCGGCGGCCACGATTGAAGGCATCAATCAAGGCTATGAGGTCATCGGCTTCCGCGACGGCTTCAAACATCTGGCGGCGGGCGACGCATCGCAAATCAAGCCGCTGGCCATCCGCGACGTAAAAGACATCCATCTCAAAGGCGGTTCCATCCTCGGCACGGCGCGCACGAATCCGACGAAATCCGAGGAGCACATGAAAAATCTTTTCAGTGTGTTCCAAAAGCTCGGCATCACGGCGCTCGTGACCATTGGCGGCGATGACACGGCATTTTCCGCAAGCGTTGTCGCCAAGCGCAGCAATGGAACAATCCAGGTCGCGCACGTGCCCAAGACGATTGACAACGATTTGCCATTGCCCGGTTCCACGCCGACGTTTGGTTATGAAACGGCGCGTCATTACGGCGTGCAAATTGTCCGCAACTTGATAGAAGACGCGCGCACCACATCGCGCTGGTATATCATTGTCAGCATGGGCCGCGCGGCGGGACATCTCGCGCTCGGCATCGCCAAGGCATCAGCCGCCACGCTTTCCATTATTTCCGAAGAATTTCGCGGACGCTCTGTGACAGTGGACGAAGTGTGCGACATCATCATCGGCTCCATCGTCAAGCGCAAAGCGGAAGGTTCGCAATACGGCCTCGTCGTTCTCGCGGAAGGATTGATTGAATCGCTCGGCGAACAGGGATTGATCAAGGCGTTGCCAGAAGGACAACTTGAACGTTTTGGCAAAGTCGTCCGTGATGACCACGGCCATTTGCGCCTCGGCGAAATAGAATTTGGCCGCCTGATGAAAGAACTTTTGACCACACGCCTTGAAAAACTCGGCATCAAGATGACTTTCATTGACAAAGACCTCGGCTACGAACTTCGTTGCGCCGATCCGATTCCCTTCGACGCCGAATATACCCGCGACCTTGGTTACGCGGCGGTGAAATTCCTTCGTTCGCCCGAAGCCGAAAAATACGGCGCCATCATCAGCTTTGTGGACGGCAAGATGATCCCGCTGCCATTCGACAAAATGCTTGACCCGAAAACTGGCCGGATGCAAAACCGCAAAGTCAACGTGGACGGCGAAGCCTACGAATGTGCCTGCGCCTACATGATCCGGCTGGAGCGCGAAGATTTCGAGGACGCGAAACAATTGGCGAAAATCGCCGCTGCCGTTTCGATGTCGCCTGAACAATTTCGCGCGCGCTTCGGCTATCTCGCCGGATTGAAATAATTTCCCGGAACAAATTTCCGCGTCCGGCGTCTCATTGAAGTGGCGTGCGAACCGAACGCACGCTAGATTCGCTCATGTTTATCGCCGGACTGGGAACCGCCGCGCCGCCGCAACGCTTCACGCAGCGCGAATGTTGGGACGCGCTGCAACGCTCGCCCCAATTTCCAAAACTCAAACCGCGCTCTCACGCGATTCTTAAAAAAATTCTTCGCGGCGAAAATGGAATTGTCGCACGCCATCTCGCGCTCGAACCGATCTCTGAAGTTTTTGAAACCACGCCCGATGCGCTTCAAGCCCGTTTCGCAAAACACGCGCCCGCGCTCGCCACGCTCGCCGCAAAACACGCGCTGAAAGACGCCGGCTGCGAACCAAACGAAATTGACGCCGTTCTCATCAGCACTTGCACCGGTTATTTGTGTCCCGGACTGACAAGCTACGTCAGCGAACAACTTTGCCTGCGCGAAAATGTTTTCACACTGGATTTAGTAGGGCAAGGTTGCGGCGCAGCGCTGCCGAATTTGCGGACAGCCGAAGCGATTCTCGCCGCCGGTCGCGCCGAAAAAGTTTTGTCCATTTGCGTCGAGGTTTGCAGCGCGGCATTTTTTCTGGATGACGATCCGGGCGTTTTGATCAGCGCCTACTTGTTCGGCGACGGTGCGGGCGCGGCTGTTCTGACAAACAAACCGTCCAAAAAAAATCGCCGCGTTGAATGGAAATTCGGCTCCTCAAATCTTGCGCCGGAAAAACGTGAAACGCTGCGGTTCAAACACAAAAATGGAATGCTGCGGAACATTTTGCTGCCGCAAGTCCCGCAAATCGCCGGCGACGAAGCGGCCAAATTATTTTCCGACTCGCTCGCCGCCGCAAAAATAAAACGCGAACAGATCACCGGCTGGATTTTGCACACCGGCGGGCGCGACGTGATTTTGTCGTTGCGCGACAAACTCAAATTGAGTGAAGCCGACGTCCGCCACAGTTCCGCCGTGCTGCGAGAATTTGGAAACGTCAGCAGCCCGACGGTTTTCTTCGTCCTAGAACGCGCGCTGAAAGACACCGTGCCGGACGGACTTTGGTGGATGTCCGCGTTCGGCGCGGGTTTCAGTTGCCACGGCGCATTTTTGGAAGTTGGATAAATTTATAAACGGTGGGGCGAGGACGGTGGCCGTCTGCCAAGACCCGCGAGCCGCAATAAAATGAAACGCATCGTCCAACCCGAACTTCTCGACACGCTGCCGCCGGACGACCCGGCGGCGCTGCGCTCGCGCCGCGATTTGCGCCGCGTCAATTTTTGGATGCGCAACCACGCAATCATGGCGGTCGCGCTGAAGGAAAATTATCTGGGCTTGCCAAAACAAATCACCGAACTCGGCGCGGGCGACGGAAATTTTTTATTGCAAGTCGCGCAAAAAATTTACACGCGATGGCCGGACGTGAGCGCAACCTTGCTTGACCGGCAAAAAACTGTCTCCACCGGAACGCTCGCCGCATTTTCAAAATTTAACTGGCGCGCGGAAATTGCGGTTGCCGATGTTTTTAATTGGAACGGTTCGTCCGAAATTGTCGTCGCCAATCTGTTTCTCCATCATTTTGAAGGCGCGGATTTGGCGGAACTGCTTCAAAAGATTTCCGGGCGCACAAAATTGTTCATCGCCGTCGAGCCGCATCGTTTTCATTTTTCTTTTCCCTGCGCTCAATTGCTTCGCTTCATCGGCTGCGGCAAAATCACGCGCCACGACGCCGCCGTCAGCATCCGCGCAGGATTTGTCCGCAAGGAACTTTCCGAACTCTGGCCTGACAAGCAAAATTGGAAGCTCACGGAACGACGCACCGGTTTGTTCAGCCATTTGTTCATCGCAAAAAAAATCGAGTAAATGCCCGCGCCAAAACCAATTCAAATTGTCGGCGGCGGACTTGCCGGATTGACGCTGGGAATCGCGCTGCGGAAAAAAGAAATTCCCGTCACGATTTTTGAGGCCGGAAATTATCCGCGCCATCGCGTCTGCGGCGAATTCATCAGCGGACGCGGATTGGAAATTCTCGAATCACTCGACTTAAAGCAGAAGTTTTTCGATGCGGGCGCGATTTGCGCGGAAAGCGCTGCGTTCTTTGCTAGCGAATCAAACTCACCAGTTCGCCAGTTGCCGGCGCCCGCGCTTTGCCTTTCGCGCTTTGTAATGGACCAATTGCTCGCGGACGAATTTCAAAAACTCGGCGGCGAACTGCAAACCGGCGTGCGCTGGCAAAATAATTTTTCTGATGGAACCGTCCGCGCGAGCGGACGAAAGTTGCATCCAAAAGAAAATGGCTGGCGCTGGTTTGGTTTGAAAGCCCACGCGCGAAATGTCTCTCCCGCCGCCGATTTGGAGATGCACATTTTCAAAAACGGCTACGTCGGCATCTGCAAACTGGCCGGCGGCGAAGTGAACGTCTGCGGTTTGTTCCGGCGAAACAGTTTCGATGCGCCGCAACAGAATGGATTCAAACTGCTGCGCGGAAATCCTGCAACAATTTTGCACGAGCGGCTCGCGCGGGCGGAGTTCGACGAAAATTCCTTTTGTTCCGTCGCCGGTCTGTCGTTGAAGCCGCAGCGCGCGGCGGAAAAATCCGAAGTGTGCGTCGGCGACGCGCTCACGATGATTCCGCCGGTCACGGGCAACGGGATGTCGCTCGCGTTTGAATCAGCGCAGATCGCCGCCGGACCGCTGGCGGCTTTCAGTCGCGGCGAAATTTCGTGGGCGCAGTCGCGGCAAAAAATCGCGTGCGCGTGCGACGAAAACTTTTCCCGCCGGTTGCGCTGGGCAAGCTGGCTGCAAAGATTTTTGCTTTCGACATACCTGCCAAATCCGATAAAAAATTTCGCTGCGCGCAGCGATTGGTTTTGGCGGTTTGCATTTGAGCGCACGCGCTGAATTTGTAGAATTGAAAAAATGAAACCGCTCGCGGACTGCAAACTTTACACCTTCGTGGACACGGCCTGTCTGCACGGTCGCGCGCCGGAAATTGTCGCGCAGCAATTGTGTGACGGCGGCAGCGATTTGATCCAATTGCGCGCAAAAAACTCTTTGCCCGAAGAAATCCGTCGCATGGCGGAAAAAATTCTGCCAATCACAAGGCGCGCGAACGTCGGCCTCGTCATCAACGATCATTTTGAAATCGCGCGCGAGCTTGGCGCGGAATTTTGCCACTTGGGACAGGAAGATTTTTTCGACACCGGTTTCAAAAATGTTTCCGAACTCAAGACTCAAAATTCAAAACTTAAAATTGGGCTTTCGACTCATTCACCCGAACAGGCCCAGCGCGCTTTGGCTGCGGGCGCAGATTATGTTGCCATCGGGCCTGTATTTGCGACCGGCACCAAGCCGGGCGCGAAACCCGTGACACTCGAATACGTTCGCTGGGCGGCGAAAAATGTGAATGTCCCGTGGTTCGCCATCGGCGGCATCAACTTGGAAAATCTTGGCGACGTTCTGGCGGCAGGCGCAAAACACGTTTGCATCGTCTCGGCCATTCTCAACGCGCCGGACGTTGCCGAAGCCTGCGCGGAATTCCGGCAAAGGCTGGGTTAAAATTCGGCTGGCACTCGAAATCGGCGTCAATCTGGAATTTTTATTTGCGCGCGACCGCCAAAATTTTGTCGGATTTGGCCAATCGGCGGCGATATACTTTCAGAAAATGACAAGCGATTTGGATTTGCTGCGGCAATTCGCGCGGGAAAATTCGCAGGACGACTTCACCGAAATCGTCCGGCGTCATGTGAACCTCGTCTATTCCGCCGCGCTGCGACAAGTCCGTTCGCCGCAACTGGCCGAGGAAATCGCGCAATCCGTTTTTGCCGACCTCGCGCGCGATGCGAACAAATTAAAACCCGACACGATTGTCACCGCCTGGCTTTATTCGGTCACGCGACGAACCGCGATTGATGTCATCCGCAAAGAATCGCGCCGCCAGTTGCGCGAACAAATCGCCGTGGAGATGAACAACATGAATGCGACCGAAAGTAGGACAGGCGTCCCGCCTGTCTGGTCTGAAATCGAAAAATATCTCGACGACGCGATGGCCGCGCTCGACGAGACCGACCGCGCCGCGATTTTGCTCCGCTACTTTGAAAATAAAAACCTGCGCGAAGTCGGCGAGAGCTTGAACATTTCCAACGACGCCGCGCAAAAGCGCGTGAGCCGCGCCGTGGAACGGTTGCGCGAATTTTTCTCGAAACGCAACGTGACGATTGGCGCAAGCGGACTGGCTGTTTTGATTTCCGCCAACGCCGTTCAATCCGCGCCGGTTGGATTGGCCGCAACAATTTCTGCCGCCGCTGTTTTAGCCGGAACCGCCGTTCACACTTCAACCGTAATTGCCGCAACCAAAACCATTGCCATGACTACACTGCAAAAAACCGTCATCACCACCGCGCTCGCTGCCACCGTTGGAACCGGAATCTTTGAAGCGCATCAAACCGCGCAACTGCGCGACGAAGTCCAAACACTCCAGCAACAGCAAACGCCGCTGGCCGCGCAAATCCAGCAATCAGGTCAATCGCTGGCTGACGCAACCAATCAATTGGCGGGGTTACTCGCAGAAAATGCACGGCTGAAATCCAATTCAAATGAGAATGAGCTTTTGAAATTACGCGCTGAAGTGACGCAATTAAAGGTAGTTCAAGTTCAAGGGCGGAATAGTTCAATGGAAGTTATGGCCGACGCCTGGGTGAAACGTGTGGAGCAGTTCAAGCAGTATGTTGAGCAACATCCTGATGAAGGCATTCCCGAGTTTCAATTTCTCGACGATCGGGAATGGCTGTCAGTAGTCGAGCCTTCTTATGGTGAATCACACTTTAAGACGCAGATGGAATTGTTGAAAAGTCAGGCTATAGGAAAATTTGCCGGAGTGATGCAAGGAGTCTTGCAAAAATATGCCCAAGCCAATAATGGGCAATTCCCAAGCGATCTTTCACAATTGCAGCCGTATTGCGATCCGAATGTGGAAACCATACTTCAGCAGCGTTACGAAATTAAACCCGCAAGTATTTTGCCGCGGAGCACTGTCAAAGACTTGGATATAAAAACCGACTGGGTGATTGCTGGAAAACAGACAATTGCCTCAAATACCGGAGACTACATTGCAATTTGGGCCAACGGCGAATCTTATTTCTGGCACTAAAATAATTGGCTCACATCGCCTTCGCCGCGATGTCGCGGCGGAACTGCGCGCCGTCGAAATGGATTTTCACTTTTCTTGTCCGGTTTCAGCATTGGCGGTTACTATTCCATGAGTGAACAGCCTCACCGATCAACAGCTTTTGTGCGAATACAGCACGCGCCGCTCGGATGCGGCGTTTGCCGAACTGGTGCGGCGGCACGTTGACTTCGTCTATTCCGCCTCATCGCGCATGGTTTGCGACGCGCATCTGGCCGAAGACGTGACGCAAGGCGCATTTGTGGCGATGGCGCAAAACGCCGGACGGCTCGCGGAACATCCCGTTTTGTCCGGCTGGCTGCATCGCACGGCGCAAAACCTTGCCGCCAACATCGTCCGCTCTGATGTGCGCCGTCGCGCCCGCGAACAGGAGGCCGCTGCCATGAACCAATTGCTTGCCAACGAATCCGATGTCACTTGGAAAAATATCGCGCCGCTTCTCGATGCCGCGCTTGGCGAATTGAACGAAGCGGAACGCGACGCCGTGCTGCTCCGTTACTTTGAGCGCAAGTCCGCGCGTGACATGGCGGAAATTCTCGGCACGAGCGAAGA
>Ga0137403_10000895_pt1 | contig 38077 bp, 37 predicted proteins | sample CZOMad2_1_16fung_FD_122057 | JGI IMG/M metagenome (GOLD analysis project Ga0137403, IMG submission 122057) | Vadose zone soil fungal communities from Angelo Coast Range Reserve, California, USA - CZOMad2_1_16fungal (Hybrid Assembly) | ecosystem: Environmental > Terrestrial > Soil > Vadose zone...
TTTCATCCGGCGATCCAATACGCGCGACGTCACGACTTCAACGGTTTTTACGAACAGGAAATCGAATTCCGCGAACAACTGAAATATCCGCCCGTCAGCCGCGTCGCGCTGCTCACACTGAAAGGCCGCAACGAGGAAAAAGTAAAATTCTCCGCCGACCATTTGAAACGTGAACTGGAGAAAAATTTAGGGAGCGCGCCCGTCCCGGGCGCAGCGGTTGACGTCTCGTCAACCGCAACGGAACTGTTTGGCGAGGACGCCAAACAGCGCGTGCGGGACGCACGCGCTCCCCAAGCAAAGCGCAGCCAAAATTTGTTTTCCGATTTAATCATCGCCGGCCCCGCTGCCGCGCCACTTGCACGCGCGGAAACTTTTTATCGCCACCAGATCATGCTGCGGACGCGGGCGATGAGCGCGTTGAGCCGAGAACTGGCGCGCATCATCCAATCGCTGGTGCTGCCCGAAGACGTCACGCTGGCCGTGGACATTGATCCGGTGAATTTGGGGTGAATTTGTCGGTGTCGCAATTAGCGCCGTAGGCGCGACATATTTGTAGAAAATTTCCACAAATAATTTTTAGCTCCGTCAGGAGCGACATCAGAATATGCCGCTCCTACGGAGCTTGTTCGTGATTGGAAACGGAAACTACAAAGATGTCGCACCTACGGTGCTAAAGTCAGGTGAACAGAACCGTGTGGGCTAATACAATTGCACGCTCGGATATAATTTTCTGTAACGTGGGATAAATAGTTGTGACAGTGATCAAGGTGTAAATTCAAAGTCTGCACTAACACTGAGAATGGAATTCTTTTGATACAAATAGATGGCCCGCTCCAACGTTCTCGTTTTTTATGGTCATCAATCCATGCGCCAGCCAAACAATTATATGGAATTTCTGGAAAGAACTCGTCGAAACGCTCGCCATTCGGTGCAAGCTCCATTGAAATGTGAATGCTACGAAACACCGAACCTTCCTGCGTAATGCGCCTGTTGGGATAGCGACCACCAGATAATTTGGGATAAACTGTGTAGCCATGAGTTGCGGCAAAGCTCGCCAGAGGCGCATCAATTTTAGAAAGGTGTTCGCCAAGGCGTTCGTAATCCTCAATAGAATTCAGCGACATAATTTACATTTGTTGTTGTGACTTTGTTTGTCCAGAATTTAATTCAACTACCCACTAATTTTCTTAATTTCCCTTTGCCACAAATCAAAATAATACAACGCGACGACGACGAGGGAGTGGCCGATTTTTTCGTCGGCGACGAGTTTCGGAATTTCCGGTTGCTTTCATGTTGAATGAATGCTTGTTTTTCAATTCGACGCCGCGCTGTTCGTGTTCGAGAAAAATTCATTGGCCGGAAGCAATTCTTCGATGCTGCGGATCGGATGCAGCGGCATCAGTAAAAATCTCGGCACATAGACCGGCTCGGTCTTTGGATTTTTCAGCGTGCCGGTGACTTTGTATTCAAACAATTTTCCGACCGGCCAAAAAATCGTGCTGATGATTTGCCCAATCACCGGTGTGTTGCGCAACAATTGCGCCGTGACGTGCGCGTGAACGTTTTGTTTCAAATCCACAGTGCCGTCGTATTGCAGGCGCGCTCCGGTGGTGTCAATTTCAAGCGAATCGGAATGAATCACGCCGTTGGCAATGGTGAATTTTCCGCCGGCGTCGGTGGCCTGGCTGTTGCCCATGCCGGGCGCGACCATGTTCAAGATTGGCGAAAGAATGCCGATGACCGGAATGTCCCAAAGCAATCCGTCGCGCAGTTTCGCGTGGCCAAAGCCGTTCATCATTTGCCAGTCATGCGTCGTGTCGTGGGTCATCGTTATTTCTCCCGACAAACGGCCTTCGAGATGATTCTTGGACGAACTCAAATCCATGGCGAGCGCGTGAAGATTGATGTTCGAGACGGCGGCGTTGAATTGAAACTCTCCGCCTTCGCCGGGAATGCTGAAATCAAAAAATGCCGAGCCGTGTCCGCTGCCGCCGTAACATTGCGCCGCGATGTTCGTCAAAATCAACGTCTCGCCGAGCCAATGGATCGTGCCGGTGACGTTCTGCGCGTTGAGCTTGAGACACGAAAATGGTTTTCCCTCGACGATTTCAAAACTGATGTCCGCATCATCCACATCGCGAACGCCGTTGATGTCATGCAACGGCACGCAACCTTCCACCCGCGCGCCCGGCGGTCGCAAAAAATGATACGGCTCCATCAATTTTGCAGTCTTCGGCCCGATGGCGCGCGCCACGGATTGCGGATCAGCGGTGCTGAAACCATTTTTGAACCGGATCAGTTTGGCATTGAAATCCAAAGTGACTTGATCGGCGTCCATCGTTTCTGAACCGCGCGCCAGATGCGGCTTGAACAATTCCAAAACGCGGTTGGTGTAAGAAAAATCGCTCACGGCGTTGTCCGCGGCTTCACCGCGAACGGCCAAGTTGGTCAACGCTATCCGGCCATTGGCGTTGAGACTGTCAGGCTCAATTAAATCTCCGGAGATATTCGCGTCCAAAACCACCGGCGCGCCGAATGTGAAATGGTTCAACGCGCGGACGGCGTTGGTGGCGGTCAAAAACGGGCGGAGAATTTCCGGCTCGATGGCACCGCGCGCGCGCCATGAATAATTTTGAGCCATATCATTTTTGCCGCCGTCCAATTGCAAATGGGTTTTGCCCCACAGGATGGCGAGCTTGACGATAAAAGAGCGCGGGTCGCGGGCATCGCCGCTGACCGCGAGCGTCAATTGCGGCGCGTTGGTGGAACTGGCTTTGGCAAGCGCGGCGGAAAATTCCAACAGCCGCTCCCGCCATTCGCCATGCCCGCTGACTTTTTGGCCGTGAAAAATTTCCCAGCTTCGGATTTCCGGCGCGTGGGCAATGTCGCCCGACAGCGCGATTTTCGCGCCTTGAAAATCGGCCTTGAAATTATCGAGCGACACCGTGTCGTTCGTGCTACAATGCAATTCGCTTTGGATGTTTTCGAGCGACAATGTGTTTTCAGGCGAAAGCGGCAAATTTAATTTGCCACGGCGCAAAACAAGCCCGTCAATCTGCAATTGCGCGCGGAGCAACGCGTAAAAATCGGGTTGCAATTGAACTTCCGCAAATGAGAGCGACGGACTGCCGGAAATTTTCAGGTCGCTGACGAGGACATTTTCCGCGACCAATCCGCGAACCAGGTGCAAGCGCAGCCGGGAAAATTCCAACTCGATTCCGCGGTCGCGAAGTTTTTCGACCAACGGCTGTTTCAAAAAATTCGGCAGGCCGATTTGATTGCACCAGATAAAAACGCCGATCAGCGCCACAACGATGACAAGCACCGTCCGGCGCAGCCAGCGGGCGCAAAAACGACATTTTCGCCAGAAACCCATATCATGGCACATTCGCCGGAATGGTGAGATAACTCAAGACGAACTGATAAGCCACCGGCGGAAATTCAAACGTCCAACGGTCGCCCTCAAGCGTGACGGCGGCAAGCACGCCGCTGTCATTAATGCCGAAATTAACCGTGGGCGCGCCAAAATCCACGGTTAATTTTTTGCCATCTTTAAGTTCAGTTGTGATTTGCAAATTGTCCGGCTTGAATCCCAAATTTTCCGAATCCGGCAGATTGCATCCGAGCCAACCCACGGAGGTCAATTGGCTCAATCGCTGAACCGCTTGCTCAATGCTGCCGCCAACGACAATGCCTTGCGAGCCGGACGCAAGCGACCATTTATCCCCGCCGCCATGAATAAGTTGGCGTGTCTTGCCGTTTTGACGAATCGTAATTTGCACGATGTCGTCGGGATTGAAATTCCAAATATGGCGGTCGCGCAATTGCCACGCGCTTTCCGGCAAATGATGAAAGTCCTGCCAAGTAACGGCGTAAATAAAATCCTCGTCGCTGCGCCGCACAAAAACGTCATTGTTCTGGTTCGTGCCAAAATTCAATTGGACCAGCGGCGCATTGGTATCACCCGCGATTGAACGCAATGTGATTTCTTCCTGCGGCGCATCTAGTCCATAATCCGGCCAATTCGCCGGCGTGACGACGTCTTTTACAAATTCTGCGACGCGCAGATCAGCCAGTTCTTTGATGAATGTTTGGACGCTTTCGGCATCGGCTGGAAATTTTTCACCAACGATCGACCAGTCGTTGGAACCTTGCCGCCGCAAAATGAAATTATTGCTGCCACCGCGTCGCATCTGGATTTCGGCAACAGGTGCGGTCAATTCCAGCAATCGTGAATCGCGAAATTTATTGACGGTTTCCGACCACGTCGCGAGCGGCTCTTTGGCTGTTTTGAAAATGGCGTTCCAGCCTTCGCGCTTGGCATAAACCTGCGTCGCGTCGTTTGCCACGCTTTGGCCAACTTTCAATCCCACGATCCGATTTGTCATGTTGCCAAGCCACAAATCCAATTCGGCGGGATTCAAACCATATGTGACTAAATCAGCTTTGGAATCGTCGGTCACAAATTGCGTCACCCTCGCCATTTGCAATTGTTGCAGCGCGTCGTTGATATGTTCGGTGTCAGCGCGCGCCTGCAACGGTTGAAGCATCCGCCAAAGATGATTCGTCGCGTCGCGTCGCAATTCAATGGCCAGCCCTTTCACACCATTGGTCAGCATGATGTAATCGAAATTATTTTGGCGCGCGTCCACGAGCGATGTGTCGCGCCAGTCGTTGGCCGAACGCGGAACGAGATTGAGCCAGCCGGCGTCGGCCACGAAAGCGCCGTCCACGCCGACGACGCGCAGATAGACCTGGTTGCCCGGCGCGGTTTTGTTGCCAACGTCTAATTGCCAGCGCTGTTCGCCTGCTTCGATGTTCAAACGGATTTGCGGATTGAGAAAGCCGAATTCAGCGTCAGCATTTTTATTTTCGCGCATTTCGGCGGCGCTGATTCTTGGCGCTGGAACAAGTTTTTGCAGCGCATCAAGCAATGCTTCGATGGCGGCGGATTGCCCCGGATAAAAAAGCGGTTTGCTTAAAAACCAATTCCCGTTCGTGCGCGCGACGCAAATTTCCGGCGCGCCGGATGGAATCACTTGAACGCCCGTCACGGCATCAGGTTGCAGACGCGGCAAAATGCCGGCTTGCGCCGACGCGGCAAAATGAAAGTAATGCTCAAAGGCAAAAATAAAAATGCCAAGCGCCGCAGCGACCACAAACCAGATGCCTGTTGTTTTTGAATTCATTATTTTCTTCGCACGAGCCAGACCAATCCGCCAAACAGCAAAACCGCGCCGGGCAGCGCGGCCAACAATAGCCAATTTACTTCCCGCTGCTGTGTTGCAGTGAGCGTTAACCGAAATTCAGTGACGGGCTGCGGTCCAATGCCTTGAAGCAATGTTGGCCGGTCCAGCAACCAATTGACTGCGTTACCCAAAAAATCGCGGTTCGCTCCGCCGGTGCCGCCCTCAATGACTTGATTATTCAAAAAAATCGAATCGCCAGCCACGACCATGCGCATCGTGCCACGGGAATTAGCAACGCCAACAACATTCTTTTGTTCGACAGCAACCATAAGCGGATAACTTCGCGGTGCCGCTGTGGAATCACCCACGAGCGTCGAAGCATCTCCGGAAAATGTGAGTTCTGTGACCTCTGGCGCATCGGGCGATGGATTTTTCGAATTTACGGCGCTGACCGGGCGCGGATAAAGCATTTGCAATTCAGATCGCATCAGTGGATTGACAATTGGATGCTGGCTAAACTGCTGAACAACAACATCCGCACCGGAAGAAGACGTCGTATTTTTAATATCGCGCACATAATCGGCGGCAACGCTCACGCCCCAATGCAACAAAATATCTTCCAAGCCAGTGGGATGCTCAACCGAAGAAGAATCCAGCAATACAAATAATCGCCCGCCTTGTGAAATGTAGTCGCTGATTTTTTGAAGTTCGAGAGGGGAAAATTTTCCACGCGGGCCAGCGATGATAAGCAGGTCACAATCTGGCGGAACTTTGCTGTCACCGAGCAAACTTATCGGCTGAACATCAATATAATTTCCCTGAAGAATAGAGGCGAACTTCAAATAGCCCGACTGTCCGGAATCCGTTAGGGATGGTTCATAATGTCCTTGTAAAAAATACGCCGTGAACGGTTTGGCGTCTTGAAGGGCAAGCAAAATGGAAGTGAACATTTGTTCGGCGTTGAACGCCACCGGGCCGATTTCCAATTTTTTATCCTTCGACATTCCCGTCGCCGCATATTTGATGAGCGCGTCGCCGCTGGCCATTTTGACATGGTCATTGGAATCAAAAATCACCAGATTTTTGTCCGTGGACGAAGCAAGACCGTAATGTTCCTTCAATTTTTCCGCTTCACCGGCATCGCGAACGTAATCCACCGTGGTAAAAGAAATTTTCGGATTCACCGCGCGATACTCGTTCAGCAACGCAACGATGTCGGGATAAAAATCGTCTTTGCGGTCGTAATACAACGTCACCGTCACGCGATTGGTCAACGCTTGCAGCACGCTGACCGTGCGCGACGACAACTTGACGCGTGTTTGCGAACTGAAATAAAAGCGATGAGGAAATTGCGCGCTGATGTAATTGGCCATGACGACCACCGCGAGAACCAAAACGGTTCGCGCGAACAAGTCGAAGCCGATTTTCCATTTGCGGCCCGGTGAGAAACTGGATTGAGGTTTGGGATGAGTTGCCATTTTATTTCCAGCGCCTGCTTTCCACGACGCGCAACGTCAGGAACAAAAACAGAAACGCCGCGCTCAAGTAAAAAATCACCGCGCGCAATTCAACAACGCCGCGCGCAAAATTGTCCATTTGCTCGAACAGGTTGAAATAGGAAATCACCTGCGACTGCCATTGCGCCGCGACGGGAATTGCCTTTGCCAAAAAACCGAGCGAAAACAGGCTTACGCCCAAAACCAGCGCGATCATAGCCGCTGTCATTTGGCTGCGCGTCAACGCCGAGGCGAAACAACCCAGCGCCAGAAACAGACATCCGACGAGAAAAATTCCCGCAAACATTCCGCCGACCATGCCTGCGTCCAATGCGCGCTGACTCGTAAAATGCCGGAGAATGAACAGGCACACCAGCATCGGCAGCCACATGACCATGTAAAAAAACAGCGCGGCTGAAAATTTTGCCGCCACGACCTGCAAATCGCCCACCGGCGTCGTCATCAACGTCTCGAACGTGCCGGACGATTTTTCCAGAGCAAACAGCCGCATGGTGATCACCGGCGTCGCCAGCAAAACAATCAGCCAGAAATAAAACGTTTGGTAAAATAATTCCGTCACCGGCTTTGGCGACGGCTCGCCGCCGAGCAACGCGATTAAACTGACGAAACTCAAGCCGATAAGAAACGTCACCGCCGCGATGATGACATAGCCAGCGACCGAAAAGAAAAACGCGGACAATTCGCGCCGGAAGAGCGTCAGGAAAATTCTCATCAGTTTTCGTCCTCCTCGTGCGGCTGCGTGATCTGCACGTAAATGTCTTCGAGCGAATGGCGGTTGCGCGTCAGTTCCCGGATTGTCCAGCCGCGTTCGCGCGCCAGAGCAAAAATCGCCGATCGCAAATCCATTTCATTTTGCGGCGTCAACGTGCAACGATGAAATTCCTGGTCGCCGGCGGAAATGTCGAAGTGCGCAATCTCTTCCATTTGCGAAAAACAATTCCGCAGCGACATCACCGGCGCGGCAATTTCCGCCACGATTTGGCCGTTGCCCGACGTGAGCCGCTGCAAATTTTCCGGCGTGTCGGCGGCGAGAATTTTTCCGTCATACATAATCAGCATCCGGCTGCACATCATTTCCGCTTCCGGCAAAATGTGCGTCGAAATCAAAACCGTATGCCTGCCGCCGAGACTTTTGATCAATTGCCGCACCGAACGGATTTGATGCGGGTCGAGTCCGATGGTCGGTTCGTCCAAAATGATCAATTCGGGTTCATGCACAAGTGCGTCCGCCAGACCGACGCGCTGGCGATAGCCTTTTGAAAGTTGTCCGATGATGCGTCGGCCGACGTCCGCCAGACCGCATTGCTCCATCACCGTGTCCACGCGCTCGCGAGATTTTCGCCAGCCAAGTCCTTTGAGCCGCGCGCGAAATTTCAAATATTCACGCACGCGCATTTCCAAATAGAGCGGATTATTTTCCGGCATATAGCCGATGCGCCGGCGCACGTCGTCCGATTGATGAAAAACGTCATAACCCGCCACGCGCACCGAGCCGCTCGTCGCCGGCATGAAGCCCGATAAAATCCGCATCGTCGTGCTTTTGCCCGCACCATTGGGGCCGAGCAGGCCGACGATTTCACCCCGCGCGACGCTGAACGAAATATTGCGCACAGCCGCCCGGCCTGCGTAACGTTTCGTCAAATTGGACACATCAATCATGGCATTTTCGACCGCCGGGACTTCCGGCAGTTTAGCCGAAAAATCCGTGTCGCGGCGAGCAGCATTTACGCCGCGCAACAACGATGTGTTTTTATAAACAGGCAAATCCGCCATACAATGCGCTCAAAATTTCACGCAGAACTTGACTTTGCCCGACTATCCGAGCAAAAGCAATTTCAAGTGAATCCGTTTTCAGAAAATTTTTACAGCCGATGGCGCGAAAAAGCGCGCGAACAAAATTTTCTGCGCGATGAACATTTTCCAAACGAACGGCTGCTTCAATCCATCTGGCAGCACCAACGGTTGTGTCGCAATGAATTAAAAACCGCCGATGGAAAAACGGTTCGCATTTTTCATCCGGGATTTCTAAGCGTGGAAGGCGGGCCTGATTTTCGCAACGCCGTTTTGCAAATCGGCGACGATGCTCCGCGTTCCGGCGACGTCGAAATTGATTTGCACGCAAATGGCTGGCGCGCGCACAGTCATGATAAAAATCCAAGCTTCAAAAACGTCCTGCTCCACGTCATTTGGGAAGAAGCCAAACCGGTTGAAAATGCGCCCACAGCTTTGTCCTTGAAGAATGCTCTCGACGCGCCGCTCGCGGAATTAAGTTTGTCGCTTGAAAACGAATCGCTGCCGGAAAATCTTCGCGGTAAATGCTGCGCGCCGTTGCGTGAATTGGACGAAACAAAATTAACGGAACTGTTGCAGCAAGCCGCGAGCGTTCGATTTGAAAACAAAGCGTCGTATTTTCGCGCCCGCGCCAAAAATGTCGGCTGGGAGCAAACGTTTTGGGAAAATTTGTTTCGCGCGCTCGGCTACAAACACAACGTCTGGCCGATGCAAAACCTCGCCGAAACGAAATCACGCTGGTCGCCCGGCTCAAAATTCGCCTTTGAATTTCAGGCGCGACTGCTTGGCATCAGCGGATTGCTGCCGGATCAATTGACGCGCGCTCAAAAAAGTTCGGACACTTATCTGCGCCATGCCTGGGATTTCTGGTGGCGCGAGCGCGACGAATTTGAAAATTGCATTTTGCCGCGTGCAGTTTGGAAATTTCACGGTTTGCGTCCGGCAAATCATCCACAACGGCGAATGGCGCTGGCGTCGCATTGGCTTGCGGACAAAAATTTCATTTCAAAAATTGAAAAATGGAGCGCGATGGATTTTCCAACTCATCGTAGCAGCGGACGTAAGTCCGCTCTAATTTCAAATTTTGAGCCGACTCACGTCGGCTGCTACAAATCATTGAAAGAAATTCTTCAAGTTGAACGCGACGAATTCTGGTCGTGGCATTGGACGTTCAAATCCGCGCGACTGAAAAAGCCGCAGCCGTTGCTCGGCGATGCGCGCGTCACTGATTTGGCCGTGAATGTGATTTTGCCCTGGCTTTGGATTCGCGCGAAGGAAGGCGGCAATGAAAAAATTCAAAATGAAATTGAGCGAAGATATTTTTCGTGGCCAGCGGCGGAAGACAATTCGGTTTTGAAACTGGCGCGGCAACGTTTGTTGGGAGTTTTAAATGCAAAAAATTTCAAGACCGCAGCCGCGCAGCAGGGTTTGATGCAAATCGTTCGCGATTTTTGCGAACATTCAAATGCGATTTGCGAAAATTGTCCATTTCCCGAATTGGTGAGCGGATGGAAAATATCTGCGTAGGAGTCGAGGTAACGAGACTCAAATCAAAAATAGAGACTCCTTACGTCGTCTCCTACAACTACTTCACTTCGAGTTTTGAGAAGGCGTCGTTGAGTCCGTTGGATTGCGGTTCGGCTGCAACAGGCACTTTTGTCTTGGACGGCGCGGAATTTGTTTCGTGATGATTGGCCGCGTGATTTTCAACAGCTTTGTTCGGATTTTTCGCGCGTTTATTGCGCGGCAGCGGGCTGATCATGACGTTGATGCCGCGACCGATGAGTTTGGGTTGGAAATCCGGCTGGCCAAAAGGCGCAATCTCGGCAAGAAATTTTTTGATGACGTCAAAGCCGACTTCCGTGTGCGCCATTTCGCGTCCGCGAAATTTCAGCGCGACTTTGACTTTCATGTCTTCGCAAAGAAAATCAATGGCGTGCGTCAGCTTGATGCCGAGGTCGTGCGGATCAATGCGCGGGCTTAATTGAACTTCTTTGACAATCGAAGCGTGCTGATGCTTTTTGGATTCTTTTTCCTTCTTGGCTTTTTCGTAACGGAATTTTCCGAGATTGACGAGCCGGCAGACGGGCGGCACGGCGGTGGCGGCGATTTCGACCAGGTCAACGGCGTGTTGCCGTGCGAGATTCAGCGCTTCGTTGAGCGGGATGACGCCGAGCTGGCTGCCGTCCACTCCAATGACCCGGACTTCGCGGGCGCGGATTTTGCCGTTGACCCGGACAAAGGAATCGGACGAAGAAGTGCGTGGAGAAAAAGGGCGGCTCAAGCTACCCTCGTTGGTTGTGGCATAAGTCTAAAATTTTTTCCATCGGCAAATGATTGGCAAGGCCAATTCAAATGATGCTGTTTATTAAACCTTCTTTTGACCCGGTGCAAGCAAATAATTGATTTTTTGACATTTTCAACCGTGATGATGCCGGAACAGCCGGTGGCGATTTGCAAACAAATACCAAACAATCAGCACATTGAACGCCAGCACGCCAACCACATACCAATGCGGATGCCGCACCAGTTCGTGAATTTCGATGGGAATGAAAAATGCCGATTCGCCGATGGCCAGCCAGCCGGCCCACGATACGCGATAAATCAGCCCAATGCCTTCGACGAGCGAAAACACGCTGTATATGAAAGTGCCGAGCGCGACGATGCGCACGTTGGCGGCGGTGAGTTGGTCGAGCTTGTCGCTGGTTTCAGAAAGAAAACGATTTTCAGGATCAAGATGCACCCATTCCAGAAAATGATTAAACAAGTCCGGCAAATTTTTGTCGGCCAGTTTCAAAATGCCGAACGCCAGCGCCAATGCCAAAACTCCTTTGACCAATTTGGCCACGATGATGAAATACAGCGTCGGTGCCGGCTTTTTCGGAGCGGAAATTTTTTTGGTATCTGACATCAGCGTATTTTAGAAAGCAAAAATGGCAGAAGTTCGGAAATTTTCAAACGTTCCTGCTTGCCATCGTCGCGATGGCGAATCGTCACAGTGTCCAACAATTCCGGTTTTTCGCCGAGCGTGTCGAAATCAATCGTCACGCAGAACGGCGTGCCGGCTTCGTCCTGGCGCGCGTAACGTCGGCCAATCGAACCAGCCTCGTCGTAAAACACATTCATCCATGGGCGCAGCAACGCGCGCACGGATTCCGCTTTTTTCACAAGCTCCGGTTTGTTTTTCAGTAATGGCAGCACAGCAACTTTGATCGGCGCGACGCGCGGATGAAATTTCATCGTCACGCGCGTTTCGGATTTTCCTTTGTCGTCGGTTTCGGTGACTTCGGAATACGCATTGGCGATGAGCGCGAGAATCAAACGGTCAACGCCCGCGCTCGGCTCGATGACGTGCGGAATGTATTGGCCTTTTGCGAGACCGTTCGCGTCGTCCGTCGCCTGCTTGGAGATTTGCTCCGGCGTTTCGTCCGGCCTGGCGCATTTCGTCAGGTAATTTTTGCGGTTGTCGTAATAACGCTTCCACAGATCGTCCTGCTTTTCCTTCGGCAACTTCGTCCACGCGGCGCGCAACTCGTCGTCAAACACGCCCATCGGCTTGCCGGAAAATCTTTGGTGTTGCGACAAATCAAAATCGCTGCGCGCGGCGATGCCTTCGAGTTCGTCGCCGGCCACGTTGCCGTGCTCGTCCTTTTTGCTGAACGGAAATTTGAACAAAATATCCGTGCAAGCCCGCGCGTAATGCGCGAGTTCCGCTGGCGTTTGATGATGAAAACCCAGCGTCTCGCGCGACAGCCCGATGCCTTCGTAAAAGCGCACACGTTCCTCGACCCAATACTTGTGCCATTCCCGCCAACCCCAGTTGGCGGAAGTTTCAAGTTTCAAGTTTTCAGTTTTCAGTTCCGCAGATTCGGGCTGAACACTTGAAACTGAAAACTTAATTGCTTCGATGACTTCATCCGGCTTGATGAAAAATTCCAGTTCCATCTGCTCGAACTCGCGCGAGCGGAAGGTGAAATTGCGCGGCGTGATTTCGTTGCGAAAGGCTTTTCCAACTTGGGCAATTCCGAACGGGACTTTCTGCCGCGACGTTTCCAAAACATTTTTGAACTGCGCGAAAATCGCCTGCGCCGTTTCGGGGCGGAGATAAGCAATATTCTCGTCTGACTCGATTGGACCGGTGTGAGTCTTTAACATCAAGTTGAAAGGGCGAGCTGAATCAAGTTTCACTCGGCTTTCGGGATGAAAATCAATTGAGTTTTCAACTTTTTGATTTGTCTCACCAAGTAAAACTGGCTCAACAATACCGTGCGAAATGTAAAATTCTCCAGCCGCTTTTCTTGCGCTTTCCGGTGGCTTTCCGTTTTGCACAAGAATCGTAAAAGGTTCTTTTGAACTGCCGTCTTGCAAAAGACTAACAAGTTCCAAGACGGCTGATTGTTGTATTAAGGCAGTTTGATTTCCTTTTATCGCGTCTATTTCCGATTTTATTTTTTCTAAAGCAGATTTTGATTCTTCATCGCTCAACGGTTTCTTTGCGCTCACAATTTGAGTCGCAATTTGCAAGAGAGTTGATTTACGAACGTCTTCGGATTCTTGTTTTAATAACGCAGAACACAAAGTCATTCCCAAATCAAAATTGTATTTACTCACGCTTCCCTCAAACGTAAAAGCAATTCCACTTTGAGGTTCGACTTGATCGGCTCGGACAAGTTTTTTTGTGAGCGGACAAGCGCGCATCGTATCTGCAAACGTGTCCACATGGCCGCTGGCTTTCCAGATTTGCGGTGACATGATGATGGTCGCTTCGAGGCCGGCGACGTCGTCGCGCTGGCGGGTCATGGCGTGCCACCAGAGTTCCTTGACGTTGCGCTTGAGTTCCGCGCCGAGCGGGCCGTAATCCCAAAAACCATTGAGACCGCCGTAAATCTCGGACGATTGAAAAATGAAGCCGCGCCGCTTGCACAGCGACACGATTTTTTCCATGAGCGGATTTTCTTTTGGCTCGGCCATTCGGACAGTTTCAAGTTTTAGGTTTCAAGTTTCAAGTTTTAAGAAATTCAAAAGTGGAATTATGCAGATGAAAATTTTTCAGGAGCAAGCGTGACAATTCCCTCTCCCCGCTAAACGGGAAGAGGGGCATAGAATTTGTTTTGAAATAAGCGCCACCTCACCCCGGCCCTCTCCCCCAACTTCGTTGGCGGAGAGGAGAAGCTTTCGGACATCCGCCATTGTTCTTTGTCAACCGGATGATTCCCAACTAAAAATAGCTGCATGGCGTGAAACCCACGCGCAAATGCGTGAAATTTTCATCCGCACCAGTTTTGGCCCGTTTGGAAGCTCCATTTTTATTGAAGAATTTACAAAAATGGCGGTTGGCATCCATGCTGCTAAAGAAATTTCAACATTGGTGTTGACAGTAAGCGTGGTTTTAGGAAAATCAGCGGCCTGTCACCCGAACAAAAAAACAACAAAACAGTGAACTTATGAAAAGTATGAAACAGAAAAACGCCTTCACGCTGATTGAGCTACTCGTCGTGATCGCGATCATCGCCATTTTGGCGGCCATGTTGCTTCCGGCACTCGCTGCCGCCAAGCGCAAAGCCCTAAAAATCAATTGCGTCAACAATCTCAAACAAGTCGGCCTAGCCTTCCGCATCTGGGAAGGTGACAACAATGACAAGTATCCGATGGCGGTCGCCTCTGCCAGCGGCGGTGCTAAAGAGTATGTCCAGAACAGTGCCACGGCTCCTGCCACACCACCCGGCTTGAACCCCAACATGGTTTTCATGGTCATGTCCAACGAATTGTCCACCCCAAAGATTGCTTACTGCCCGGCGGACTCATATCACAGCACAACTCCCACTAACTTCAATATTAGCTTTTCAGGTGGTAATGCAAATCCGCCTACTGCTGCGCAGACAGTTGCGGGCAACGCCAGCTATTTTATAAATGCCAACGCAACCGAGGCCGATCCGCAGGTCATCCTGTCCGGTGACGAGAACATCGGAAACGTGGGCTCGACCGCCAATGGCCCCGCGACTTATATGTTGGGCGCAACAGCCGCTGGTGCCTCCGCTACCAGCGCGCAATTACTCGTTCCCGCAGCTTGGAACGGTGCAGCTTATTGGTCTTGGACGCAAAATGAAATGCACCTGAAAACTGGCAATATCCTGCTCGCGGATGGCAGCGTGCAATCCGTCACCATCAGCGGTCTGCACGCGGCATTGTCCAACAGCACTAACAGCGTGGCTACCCAATACTTCAACTTCCCCATGTAAGTTTTTTCAGAAACATCTCAACGAGGCCATCGCAAGGTGGCCTCGTTTTTTATTTCCAGAGGGCAGGGCGGGCAGTCCTCTGCCCGCCGGACATGGATTGGAATGGAGACGGCGCGCACGGAGTGACGCCCTACCAGCCTTTATTCCGCCGCCGGACTTTCGCCGTCTTTTTATTACGGCGCAGAAGAAGCGCGATAGAAGCGCGTGTCGCCGGTGATCAACGCCACATTTGTGCCAATCACATTCGTCGAATAATAAACGATTGTTCCCACGTCTGTATTGGTCGTTGATGAAATCGCATAAACCAGATTGGTTTGCCAGAAACTATAAACGCCGTTGGTCAGCGAATCCATGAACTGCCAGAGTCCGTTCGCGTCGGCGACATTGGTGGAAATCGTCAACCACGGAATCGGCGACGCTGAAAGATTCGTCGCCGCCTGCATGAAATAAGTGAGTCCCGCGCCGCCGGAACAGAAAAGGGTCACTCCGTTGTTGGTGTTGAGACCGATGCTATTGATGACGGGCGCGGGGACTGTGGTGTCATAAACCACGTTCCACAGCGCGCCTGCTGTCACTTCGCCGTTGGTGTCCATCAGGAGGATGGTGATGACATTGGTGCCCGGCGGCATATTGCCCGACGCAAACGAGTAAGGGTAGTTGGTGACCGTGCCCAAATGCGTGGAGCCGGCGTAATAGTCCAACTGGGCGATGCTGCCCAGATTGGTGGTGTCCACCGTGAACATGATGTTTGTGGCCGCGTATAAAAGAGGGCGCCATAGGCGGGACTGGTCACGCTGATGGAATTGATGGAGTTGGTCCCGGCGGAAACCGACAACGGCAGGGCAAAGACCGTGCCAAAGTTGGTATAAGCTCCGCCGCCGGAGGTCACGCCATAAATGACTGCATTGGTCAAGGTCACCAGTTCCACGCACTGGCACATATAGTTTGTATCGGTTGGCGGACAACAATACCGGACAATCATGGTATTGTTGGTCAGGAGATACGGGAAGCCGATGGGATTTTTTCCATCAAGGGGATCGGCGTTAAAATCATGCAGCGTGGCATAGTCCATGCCGTCGGTTTTGAGAGACCAGACTTCCTGCCCGCTCAACCCGCCCAAGCCATAAAGCGTGTCGCCCAAGACCACAAAATTTCCATACCCATAGCTGGTGATATTGGTGTAACCAGAACCATCGGCATTCATTCTAAAAATGAATCCCCGTGAGGTGTCTCCAGTCAAATATGAGCCATAAAGAACTCCATCCGCATAGACCAAATGACCATATGGGTAACCACCGTTAACAGGTTGATCAAAATTATGCAATATGGAATAACCGCTGCCATCGGGATTGATTTTGAAAATCACGCCGCCGCCAAAAACGCCGCCCGTGCCGCCACAAGAAGAATTCCCATACAAGGCAACGTTTGTTCCATCGTTTCCAACCGTCAAGCCACTGACAATGCCAGTCCCATCATTCGTCACGCTGCCGAAATAATGCAGAATATTGTAGCCGGAACCATCAGCATGGATGCTAAAAACCGTGCCGACGTAAGGGCTAGGTGAACCATAACTGGCTGTTGTGCCATAGAATACATCGCCGATGGCCACCAATTCACTGGCAGGTTCAACTCCATCGGTGGCGTTTGTGGCATAATTAAATTGGAAAAAATGAAGGTAGCTTAAATTAGGGGATGAGTCGGTATCAGAACCGGACGCGCTGCTCGAATACACCGCTCCCAAATCATCACCGTATGGGTATTGGTCGCTTGGAACACTATGCTGCTCAATTGTCCCATATAATGTATTGCCCAAAACCAATGGAGTTGGCGCAGGATGATTTCCAGGACTATCAAACCAATCAAATCTATGAAGTATCCGGTAGTCCGAGCCGTCCAGATTGATGCGGTATAAGATACCCCTGTCGTCTAACTTGTTGCCGCCGTTGGGAGTCCTGCCGAATAACTGGCCAAAGCCATTGGCCGCCGGCGCGGAATTCGGTCCTTTACCATCCAAGTGATTTAGGCCGTCATAATTAAAAGAATGGAGAACCGTATATTGAGTTGGCAGACTGCCGACGGTAAGGGGCGGAAACGCGTGAACAGAAATGGCTGTAACCAAAAACAAGAATACGCCGGAGATAATGTATGAAGTTTTCATTTAATGCGACGACAATATAAAAACACCTCGCAGATCATGCAACGCTTTCGCCATTTTTCTTTCCCGGCTTCTCCCGTTGTTCCGCGAAAAAACTCTGCAACAGCGCGCGGCATTCGGCTTCACGCACGCCGCCGGTGATTTCGCAGCGATGATTCAGCGTCGGAAATTGCAATAAATTGACCGCGCTTCCGGCAGCGCCCGCTTTCGGGTCGCCCGCGCCAAAGACGACCCGCGCCAACCGCGTATGCACAATCGCGCCCGCGCACATCGGGCATGGCTCCTTTGTGACGTAAAGCGTGCAGTCCGTCAGCCGCCAGTCGCCGACGGCTGCTTCCGCCTGCGTGAGCGCGAGCATTTCAGCGTGCGCCGTCGCGTCTTTAAGTTGTTCCACCTGGTTGAATGCGCGCGCGATGATTTTCCCTTCGCGCACGATGACGGCGCCAACCGGCACCTCGCCCATTTCATACGCGCGCGTTGCCTGGCGCAACGCCTCGCCCATAAAATAATCGTCGCTGTGCAAATCAATCATGCAAAAAAGGATGAAGTATGAATGATGAATTATGAAACAAAATCGGCGCGGCAACCTCGCGGAAACTTTCATCCTTCATCTTTCATAATTCATCCTTGATTCTTCGAGCGTCCAATCATTTCTTCCGTCGGGATGGCAATGGCAGTGCGCCGCAAAAAATCCGCCGCGAAATTTCCAGAACCACGGCCAAATCCGTTCCCGATCCGTTTGCGCGATTTTTAGCGACTCAATTTCTTCGCGCCGGAAAAATTCAAACCGTCCCTCGTTGCACGGCGACGGAAGCGCGGTTAATTTCTTTTTCACCTCGAACAAAAACATCAGCCAGTGCGCCTGGCCTTGATAACCGTGCTCGCTGACAAGGCCGGCCAGATGCAAATCTGCTGGCGAAAGCTCCGCACAAATTTCCTCCTTCGCTTCGCGACAGGCGCAGACATAAGGCGATTCGCCGATGTCCGTTTTCAATTTACCGCCGCATGGACTCCAAAAACCGCGATTCGGCTCCTGCGTGCGTTCGAGCAAAAGGATTTCGTCGCGTTCATTGAAGCAATACAGCAGTGTGGCGACTTTGTAAGGCAAAACCATGGGAAAAGTGTCGAATGCCGAACGTCGAGTGTCGAGTGAAGAAAATTGCGTTGTCACCACGCATGAACAATTTAGAATCACACTTTCAAATTGATGAAAACATTCAAAATCGCAGCCCTCGCCGGCGACGGAATCGGCAACGAAGTCATGCGCGAAGCCGTCAAGGTTTTGCGCGCGACGGAAACCAAATTCGATTTCAAACTGGAAATCACCGAAGCGCCCGTCGGCTGGGCGGGAATTGACGCGGCGGGAAAAGCCCTGCCGGACGCGACGCTCGCGCTCTGCAAAAAATCAGATTCCATTTTATTTGGCTCCGTCGGCCTGCCGGACCGCGACCCGACAATTCCAAAAGAAGAACGTCCCGAACGCGCCGCGCTGTTGCGGCTGCGAAAAGAATTTGGTTTGTTCGCCAATCTGCGCCCGGTGAAATTGCCCAAAGCGCTCGCGCACGCCTGCCCGCTCGCAAAAGAACGCCAAGGCGATGGCATTGATATTTTGGTCGTGCGCGAACTGACGGGCGGAATGTATTTCGGCCAGCCGAAAAAAACGGAGGACATCGGCGGCGGAAATTTGCGCGCGATTGACACGATGGTTTATACGACGCCGGAAATCGAACGCATCGCGCACGTCGCGTTCAAGGCCGCGCAGTTGCGCCGTAAAAAACTGACCAGCATTGACAAGGCAAACGTGCTGGAAAATGGAATTCTCTGGCGCGAAGTCGTGACGCGCGTTGGCAAAAATTATCCCGACGTGACGCTGGAACATATGTTCGTGGACAACGGCGCGATGCAACTGGTTTTGAAGCCGACACAGTTCGACGTGATGCTTTGCGAAAATATGTTCGGCGATATTTTGAGCGACGAGGCGGCGGCGCTCGGCGGTTCGCTCGGAATGTTGCCGAGCGCGAGTTTGGGCGCGAGCAGCGGCGAAAAGATTTTTGGATTTTATGAACCGGCGGGCGGAACCGCACCGGACATCTCCGGAAAAAATCTGGCAAATCCCATCGCGCAGATTTTGTCGGCGGCAATGATGCTGCGCCACAGTTTCAATTTGAACGACGCGGCGACTGCTGTTGAAAACGCCGTTGCCAAAGCGATTGAAAACGGAAATCGCACCGGCGACATTTTCAGTCCAAACGAAACCGGCGCGCGAAAAATCGGCACGCGCGAAATGGGCGATGCGATTGCGGCGACGGTTTAGGGAATCCAAACCAGTTCAGGATTGTTCGTGATTCCTACGGTGGAGCCGTTCCAGTATTCAGATTTTCTGAACCGTTTTACATGACCATCAACGAAAACAAAATTGGCTCCATTATTATGAATATTGGTCACAGAACCGCCGTCGCCACCTGCCGGTTTTTGTCCGTTATCAAACAAATATACAGTTGCCGAAGGATTCGGCAGCGAAGACATTTTAATCTGATGGTCGTTTGTCCCGGTGCCATTCATAACCTCGTTCAGGCAATAATGAAAAAGATTATGGCTTAACGCCGACACGTTTGCGCGACGCGTATTGGAAGGACAAATCCAAATTGATTGATCCGGCGCAATGGCAGGATCCATGCGCCAGGGCATATCCACATAGTGTTGAACATTTATCATTGCCGGCAGTTCGATATACCAGCCATGAGTTTTAGGATTGTTCAACTCGGTTTCAGTAGGACTTCCGATGCCATCTGTCGTCAGAAAATCACCATTCTCACCCGCATAAAGCTGGCCTGCCAATCCCCACTGTTTGAGATTGTTCAGACATTGGGTCGCCTGCGCCGTCGCCTTGGCCTTGCTCAACGCGGGCAGCAGCATCGCCGCCAAAATCGCGATGATGGCGATGACGACCAGCAGTTCAATCAAGGTAAATGCCCGCGAGCCGCTTTTGTTTTTTTCAAACTTCATGAGTTTCCCTTCCCGACGACCGCCCAAAACCGGCAACCTTCTTCTCACAGTTTTTCAAAGTTGACAAGCAGCTTTTCCGCGAAACTTATTCACATAGCCCTCATTTTTTCCGCTGCTTGCAGGATGGCGGAAAATCATTGTCGAAATTTGTTCCGACTGCGAAAATCGAAACCGCGATGAAAAAAAATTTATTCATTTTACCTCTGGTTCTGGCCGCCAGCCTTCACGCTGCGGATAAAGGCAATTCGGATTCCAACTCCAAGACGAACGCGTCCGCGCCGCCGGAAAAAAATTCCGCCGCCACAATTCCCGACGCCACGCATAAACCAGTCTTCACGACGAACAGCGTCACCATCTCCGGCCAGCGCGTCACTTACATCGCGGAAACCGGGATGCTGCCGGTGCTCACTTCCACCGGCACGGTGCGCGCAGCGATTTTTTACGTCGCATATACAAAGGCAGAAGACAGAAATCAGAAGACGGAGAACAGAAATCCATCCTCTGGCCGTCCGGTCACATTCTGCTTCAACGGCGGTCCCGGCTCGTCGTCGGTCTGGCTGCATTTGGGCGCGCTCGGCCCGCGCCGCGTGAAGATGAACGAAAATGGCACGTTGCCGCCGCCGCCGTTCGGCCTGACGGACAATGAATACTCTGTTTTGGACGCGAGCGATCTGGTTTTCATTGATCCCATCGCCACCGGATTCAGCCGTCCGGCGACGGATGAAAAGCCGGATTCATTTTTTGGCGACTCGGCGGATTTGGATTCCGTAGGCGATTTCATCCGGCTCTGGACGACGCGGCACGAACGCTGGCTCTCGCCAAAATATCTTTGCGGCGAAAGCTACGGCGTTTTTCGCGCGGCGGGTTTGGCCGAGCATTTGAGTTCGCGTTACGGAATGTATCTGAACGGATTGATTTTGGTCTCGGGCGTTCTGGATTTCTCGACCATTTTTAACAATGCCGGCAACGACGTGCCGTATCCGCTTTATTTGCCCGCTTACACGGCGGCGGCGCAATTCCACAAAAAATTGCCGCCGGATTTGCAGGATGATCTGCCAAAGGCGCTCGCCGAATCCCGCGAATTTGCCAAAGGCGGATATGCGGTGGCCTTGCAAAAAGGCGATTCGCTTTCCGCCGATGAACGCAAAAAAATCGCCGCCGAACTGTCGCGCCTCACCGGCCTGAAACCGCAAATCATCGAAGACAACCATTTGCGACTGGATGCGGATGTTTTCAGAAAACAATTGCTGCATGACGAAGGATTGATCCTTGGCGCTTATGACTCGCGCATCACTGGGCGCGACGCAGATGCGGCTTCGCCTTCTCCCGGTTTCGATCCGTCCATGGCGGCGACACGCGGGCCGTTTTCCGCCGGCATCAACAGTTACATCCGCAGCGAATTGAAATTCGAGGATGATCTGCCTTATGAAGTCCTTGCCGGCGTGCAACCGTGGAATTACGGCGTGCGCAACAATTATGCCAATTCCGGCGAACGTCTCGCCACGATGATGAATCAAAATCCTTACATGCGCGTGCTCGTCCTCGGCGGGCGCTGCGATCTCGTCTGCCCGATTGACACCGTTCGTTACGCGCTTGACCACGTCCAACTCGATCCGGCCTATCGCACCAACATCACCTATGCAGAGTTCGATTCCGGCCACATGATGTATGTCAATCTGCCGGATTTGAAGAAATTGCACACGGATGTGGAGAGTTTTTTGAAGCCATAAAAATTAACCACCAAGACACAAAGGGAAAAGGGTTTTTACTTAATTTGCTTCTCCCTCTCCGCCACAAAGTGGGGGAGAGGGTCGGGGTGAGGTGGCGCTGATTTCTAAAAATTCAGAGATGTAATTTTGGAAAATTTCCTGGTGCCTTTGTGCCTTGGTGGTTAATCAGAATTATTCGTGGACTTTGATCAGCGTTTTAATTGCGCGATTTCCCTCGGCCATTGACTTGAACAATTCCGGCAGCCGCGTCAGCGGACATTCGCCGTCCACAAAATCTGCGGCGCGAACCACGCCCGCCTCGATGAATTCCAACGCCCGACGGATCGCGCGCGGCGTGTGATGAAAACTCGCCAGCAGCGTGAGATTGGAATAATGGATCAATTGCGTGTCCAGCGAGACGCTCGCGCCCGAAGGACAGCCGCCAAAAAAATTCACCGTGCCGCCTTTGCGGACCAATTGCACGGCAGCTTCCCATGCTTCCGGCTTGCCGACCGCTTCAATCACTACGTCAAAACCGAGCGCGGATTTGGACTGCGGCGACATATCGCCGCTTTTCAAAGCGCGGACGTGTCCGCGCACTCCAAAAACTGCCGTGCGAATTTTTTCGACAAGATTTTCTCCATCGCCAACGTTAATGATTTCTATTGCGCCCAATCGTTGCGCCATTTGCAATCGCTTTTCGCCGCGACCGGCAACGGCGACGTGACAACCAAGATTTTTCGCCAGCGCGACGAACATCAGGCCGATCGGTCCCGCGCCGAGAATCAAAACGTTTTGTCCCGCGCGCAACTTCGAGTCCTCGACACCTTGGACGACACAGGCGAGCGGCTCGGTCAAGGCCGCGTCGCGAAAAGGCGTTTCCGGTTTCAGGCGCAAAAGATTTTTTTGGACAAAGCGCGCGGGGACGACAATTTCTTCCGCATACGCGCCGTTGAGAAATTGCAGGTCGTCGCAAAGATTTTCCCGGTTGTTTTTGCAGAAGAAACAATCGCCGCACGGCGCGGAATTGGCCACGACCACGCGCTCGCCGTTTTCCCAATTCTGACTTCTGACTTCTGGCTTCTGGCTTCTGATTTCCGAAATCGTTCCGGCCAGTTCATGGCCGAAGACGGCGGGCGGGACGATCATTTTGGCGTGATAGCCGCGTTTGAAAACTTTCAAGTCTGTGCCGCAGGTGAGCGCGGCTTCGATGCGGATGCGGACTTCGCCCGGCTTGAGCGGCGGCGGCGCGATGTCTTCGATTCGGATATTGAGTTTGCCGTGGAGGATGGCGGCTTTCACGCGCGTAGTGTAGGAGCGGAAGCGACGAGGCTCAAATGAATTTGAATAATTCCCTCTCCCCGTCCAAGCGGGGGAGAGGGTCAGGGTGAGGGGTTTGTAATAAAATTGTAACAATAAATCAAAGCTCCTCACCCCGGCCCTCTCCTCGTTTAGCGAGGAGAGGGAGAAATCCTTTGCATAGTTTCAATTGCAGGAGTCGAGGTAACAAGACTCATTGTTTTAACTCCGAATTCTGAATTTGAAATCAGACTCCTTACGTCGTCTCCTACAATTTTTTCAGGGACGGCGACACGCCGTCCCTCCCAAAAAATTGTGAGTAAGTTAATTGGTGAAGCGAGAGTCCTTGCAAGCCGGAAAATGGTGGCCGTGCGCAAGCACCGGCTCGCGGGGACGCTCGCCGCACCAGCCATTGTTCAAACCGACCCGCTCCCAAAATTCAGACGCGGCTACTGAACTTCCTGCCATGTTTTGGGAAGATAACCTGTGGGAGGGTTGATAAGATTAAGCGCTTCGTCGTAATGAAAATTATAATTGCCAGTCATTGTGACTATATTGCAATAGAATGCCCCGACCGCACCATAATAACTGCCGCCCGCGCCGTGGAAGTCCAATGTCGCTTCCGGCGCATAGATATAAGCAGTAGTAGTCGACTGCCCTCCCATTGTAATTGCAGTGCAAGAAGGAAGGCCATAAATGCGAAGTGACCTCGCATATTTCGTTATGTTATTAATGCCGTTATTATTTCCCGACATATTCATATTGCCAGCGGTGTAAATGGTCACATCCGAATTCGTGTCAATGAATATTGTGGTGCTGGAGCCGTGGAAATCCAATGAGTCCGGTGTAGCGGCAAGATAAAGAATGAGATTGGTCCCTCTTACCAGAATATCAGTAGTCAATTTAGTGGTTAATTGATAATTAGTTTTACCGCCCCATGCGCCGTTGGTTATCCAATAATTATAAGTAACAGTTCCACCAGCATAATTTGTATAAGTCCAAGCATTGGCTCCTGTTTTTTTGGGAACATCTATCCATACGCCGGTAGAGCTATTCGTTTGCGGCAATGACACGTCGATAAAAGCAAAATTCATATCGCTTAGCCAATGGAGTGGATTTTGTTGAATACCATGATTATAGGGGCTAGCAGGGTCGCATGTTTGCGTAACTGGATTGCCTATCCAATCATTATTGCCACCGGCAACACCTTGCGGACCTAGGTTGGGTTGTGCCTGACCCGGCCCAGTATCCACATAACCGCAGATATTAGCATTACCAGCGGAAATGGTGCCGTCGGAACATATATACGCGTTGTCTTTTCGAAAATAATTTTCAGTCGAATAGTCTGGAGCGGTTACATAGGTTTTAGCACTGGGATTGGTTGGATAAAAGCCGTAGTTGGTGCCGCCATATTGCCAAACAGATTGCCAAGTGCTGTGATTTGAATCAGCCGAATCGAAGCTGTCAGCGGTGATATTGTTGCCATTCAAAACTATGGTCGTTCGGGCAGAAAGATTTCCATTCAAAGAATTAAGCGTGGTCTGCATATAAATTTTGCGGGAAGCCGTGATATTTGTTTTCGCGGCGGGATTGTAGGACACGGAAGAGCCAATGGACAAAATTTGCGGGCCGGTGTTCGTTTGGTTGAGCAAATTGTAGACATAAACGGTATAATAATTATTCCCGGTCGTATCCAGGTATCGCGTCAATTGATACATCACCGCATTCGTGGCTACTTTGTTCGTGCCGATTCCCTTCCATGTCTGCGTTTGGTCGTCGAACTTCCACGTCAAGCTGGTTGAGTTGGTGGTAATCGCCCATCCGCCTGACACCGCATTTGTCCATTTGGGAATGGCGCCAAAGATACTATTGCTGGCATTGATCATGGACATGGCTTCCTCGACGCCGGCTTCGGCCATCTGAAAGGATTTGTTCCATGTGTCAGAGCGGTTGACCATGACGTTTTCGTTGCTGACAAGATACAAATAGCCCGCGAGAGAGGAGAGGACAACGAGGGCGATGATGGCCATGGACAGCAACGCGCTGGCGTGGTCTTTTTTGAATGATTCAATCTGAATTTTCATATTTTGAAACCTCTGCAAAACAACTGCAGCGGCGCTCTGCGAGCGCCGACGGATACTGAAATTTCAGCAAAACCACGGCGGTCACAGACCGCCGCCACAAATAAAAACGGGTTTTGCCGATGTCTCATTTCAATCAGTTGCGCAGCGTGAATTGCGCCGTGCGCTCGCCTTCGCTGTTTGTGCTGCCGCCCCAGATGGATCGCGCGCAACTCCACGAGACTTGGATCAGTTTGACGTTTGAAGCAGAAACAGCGTTCGTAAATGCCAGGTTGTTGTTCAGATCGCGCGCAAGGAAGGAAAGCGAAAATGAATTGCAATTGGTCAGCAGAGTCGTCGTCGTCGTCGTTCCAGCAAGCGTTCCAGCGACTGAAGTGTTGGTGGAATAAGTGTAGCTGCGGGTCATGTTGTTGCTACCGTCCCAGAGGTAAAAATAGCTGTCGCCAAAAGAATTTGTCATGTCCACCCTATTGGTCAGGGAAAGAGAAGATGTCACATGCGTGGCCATGCGAATGTCACGTCCCATTATGTCCAGCGTGTAGCGGTCCATCTTGCTGATGTAGCGATAATTCGTCACTGCCTTGAAACTTTTTGCAACATTCACGGTGATGGCCAGAAACGAGGCCAAAATCAGGATGCCTGCCGCCATCGCCACCATGACCTCAACCAGCGTCATGCCGCGCGATTTGGACTGCGGTGACATGACACCGCTTTGCCTCGCCGCGACATGTCGCGGCGTTCTAAAGCGCGGACATATCCGCGCACTCCAAATCAGTCTCATAAATTTCAATGGCTGTAAATGTAAGTTTGCATGCCGTTCTGCGCGACGAGCGTGGACATCGAGCGCGTGTAAGTGTTGGTGTTCTTGTTATGATAATCATTCCAACTCACCGTAACGGTGACAAGCGCAAGCTGGCTGATGTATGGCGGTGTGGCAGCCGTAAAATTCGTGCCGCTTGAATTGTATATCGCCAGCGCGTTCGTGCCGACCCCATTCGTCTTTATCGTGATGGTGCCGGTATAAACGGTGTTGGAATTGTAACCGCTCCCGCTTACTTCGTAAGCTGTAAAACTTGTGGGAACGATGCTGCTGTTGAACAACTGGCTTGCGATGATATTAGTGCCCGAACCGCCGCCCCATGCACAGAGGCGGATGCCTTCGATTTGTTGCTCCATGATTTCGGTGGCGCGCAAATCGTCCCGCTGTTGCTTGACGAAATAAAATCCCAGGGAAAGGCCGCCAAAAAGGCCCGTAAAAATGACCACGCCAATCAAAGCGGCGATCATCACTTCAACCAGCGTAAATCCAGCTTTCGCGTCGCGTCGAGAGCGCGCCGTGGACTGGTTGCAAAACGTCCGCATAAGTTAATTAAAATTCCGAATGATTCTTTGACCCACTTGGAAGATTCTAGCACACACCATGCCAGTCTTGCAAGTTGGAACATTGAACGGGTGGCTTGGGCGGCTTGAATGAGAAATGGCGGGGCGAGCGTCCCTGCGAGCCGGTGCTTGCGCACGGCCACCATTTCTAAACTGCTCGTCAGCAACCAATGTGTCCTGAAATTTGGCAGTCGCTTCAAATTGCCGTTTTCGGCCTCACCGCCTTCACAAAGCTCGTTTCCCTCAAATAAATCGGCTCCAGTTTTTCGCTGGAGATAAAATCGCTTCGTCCAGCCGCCAGTCGCGCCACGGCCGCAGCGCGCGGAAAAATAACTTTCCCAGCCGGAAACCATTTGGTCGCCTCCGGCCCGATAAAAATGTTTTGGAGTGCGCGGACATGTCCGCGCTTTGAAAGCGGCGACATGTCGCCGCAGTCCAAAGGATTGGCAATCCGCAACGGCCCGATTTCCTTCACCGCCTCTTCCGAAATTTCATATCGCGCCAGATAAATTTCGCCGCGCTGGGCGTCAACCACCACGTTCACATCGCCAAAGATTTTTTCTGACTGCGCCTGCGCCGCAATTGCCTCCGCGCTGCTGACGCCAAGCAGTTTTATTTTGCGCGCCAATTGCCACCCTTGCGCGATGGCAATCGCCGAACGGATTCCAGTGTAAGAGCCGGGACCAAGTCCGACGGCAATCGCATCAATTTGCTCGCGCTCGATTTTCGCCTCTGCCAGAACGCGCTCAATCATGCCGAACGCGGCGGTGTTGCGCCCGCCGGTTTCAACGGCTTCGCTTAAAACGGAATTCCCGTTCGCGACGGCCACGCTGCGTTGCCCCGACGAAAATTCAAGCGCCAGAATCGTCATAAATAATTTTCCGTTCCGCTTCGCTCGCGATTTCTATTTTTATCATAATCCATTTTCCTTCCGATTTCTGGCTTCCGGCTTCTGGCTTCAGCCTTTCCGCCCATTCAATCACGCTCACGCCGTCCGGCTGCAAAAATTCCCCGACGCCCGCCGATAAAATCTGTGCAGGCGTTTCGAGCCGATACAAATCCAGATGAAACAATTTCAACCGTCCGCCGCCGTATTCGTTGATGAGCGTGAACGTCGGCGAATGCACGCGCACGGAAATCCCGAGGCCGCGCGCCAGGCCTTTGACAAATTGCGTCTTGCCCGCGCCGAGTTCGCCCGAAAGCGCGATGACCAGCCCGCTTTGCGCGGTGCGGCCAAATTGCGCGCCGAGCGATTCTGTTTCTGCCGGACTATGCGAAATGAACGTAGCCATTGGCGTTAAATTTGTGCGAGCCGGTTTTGTCGCGGATCAAAATGCCTTCATCGGCGACAATTTTCCCGATGCAGCTCAATTTCAGTTTTGGAAATTTCTTTTTCCATGCATCAAGCAATTTCACCGCGTCTTTGCCCGCAACCGTGAACAGCAATTCAAAATCTTCGCCGTCGGTCAGCGCAGCGACCACCGCCGGTTTTGCCGAAGAACTTTTTTTTGCGTCCAGTTTTGCCTCCCGCGAAATGGGGATCGCCGATTTCAAAAGCTCCGCGCCGACGGCGCTGGCATTCAAAATGTGGCGCAAATCGCCGGCCAGCCCGTCGCTCAAATCAATCATCGCGTGGATGGAAAAATGTTCCGCAAGCCAGCACGCCTCGGCCAGTCGCGGCTCGAAATCCAAATGCTTTTCCGCAAGCGAACCGCCGAGTTCGCCCGTCACAAAAATTGCGTCGCCAATTTTCGCGCCGGAACGCAAAATCTGTTTTCCGCGTGCGACGGTTCCGAGCAGCGCGATGGAAATGAAAATGCGTTCTGGATTTGTCGTCGTCTCGCCGCCGACGATGGCGACGCCAAAATTTTTCGCGACAGCGCCCATGCCGTCATAAATTTTGCCGATGAAATCCGCGTCAAAACTTTTCGGCAAGCCGATGGTGACGAGCGCGGCATTCGGCGTTCCGGCCATCGCCGCGATGTCGCTCAAACAGCGCGCGAGCGCCTTGCGCCCGATTTTTTCCGGCGGGATTTCTTTCGTGAAATGAACGCCTTCGACGATGGCGTCCGTCTTGAACAAAATCAATTTGTCCGCCACGCCCAAATCCAAAACAGCGCAATCGTCGCCCGCGCCGACGAGAACGTTTTGATTTGTCGGCAACGATTTGGCCAGTTTTGCGATGAGTTCGAATTCGTTCATTTTGACGGCACTGAAAAATTTTGCGCAAAATAAAACAGAATCAGATTTGCGGCGTTGAACAAGCTGTGCACAACGATGGGCGCGAGCAGATTGTCCGTCTTTTCATAAAGCCACGTCAACGCGAGGGCGAGCACAAAGAGCGGAACGAAAATCGCCGCCGCACCGTGGACCAGCGCAAACAACAAACTGACGCCAATCCACGCGGTTTTCGGAAAGCCCAGTTGTTTGACGAACGGAAAAAGCACGCCGCGAAAAATAAATTCCTCGGCGACCGGCGCAAGCACAATGGCGAAAAATCCGAGATAAATTCCCGTCGGCCACAGCGGGGCGTCCGCGAGCAATTTCACCGCAGCTTGCGGTGCGGGCGGCCATCCGATTTTTTCCAGCGTCGTTGCCGACAAATTTTGGAGCAGCAACGCGACCGGCAAAACGACAGCGAGCGTCGCAATCGCCCAGCCGAGCGCTCGAAACAAATTTCCATTTTGCAGGCCAAAGGCGTCGCGCCAGCGCATTTGATGCAGCCGAAGAAAAATCGGGATCAAAACCCACGTCGCGCCTTGAAAGCTCAAAGTCGCCAGCAAAACATTTCCAAAATCTTCCTCGTGTTTGAAACCGTTGACGCTGAATTTGTGCAGCAGATTGGCGACCAGAATTCCCAGGCTGAAGCAAATGAATTGCGTTCCGCAAAAGAGGAGCACCAGTTCGGGTTGCCACGATTTTTTCGACATCGCGGCAGTTTATCGCGCGCCGTCGCAAAAGTCAGCGTTTCCTTTGCGCCCGCAATGTTTGCGCGTATCTTTGCGGGGTGAAATTTACAAACCGCCTCGCGCGCGAAAAATCGCCCTACCTTTTGCAGCACGCGCACAATCCCGTGGACTGGTTCGCATGGAACGCCGAGGCGTTTGAAAAGGCGCGCGCAGAAAACAAGCCGGTTTTTTTGAGCGTCGGCTATTCGACCTGCCATTGGTGCCATGTGATGGAACGCGAAAGTTTTGAGGACGAGCGCGTCGGCCAATTTCTGAACGAACATTTCGTCAGCATCAAGGTTGACCGCGAGGAACGCCCGGACGTTGATAAAATTTACATGACGTTCGTGCAATCCACGACCGGCGGCGGCTGGCCGATGAACGTTTTTCTCACGCCGGATCTGAAACCGTTTTTCGGCGGCACCTATTTTCCGCCGGACGCGCGCTACGGTCGTCCAAGTTTTTTGCAATTACTACAGCAAATCTCAATGCTCTGGCAGGAGCAAAAAGACGAAATCGCCGCTTCCGCCAAGGAAATTCATGCGCGACTCGAAAATGCGATGACAAATTCCGTTGAATCAAATTCTCTTTTGAACGCGGGCATTTTGAAAAATGCGGCGGATTTTTTCAAAAAAATGTATGACCCGCAGCACGGCGGATTTGGCGGCGCGCCGAAATTTCCACAGCCGTCCATGCCATCGCTGCTGCTGCGCTGCGCGAAACGATTTCAGGACGACGAAGCGACAAAAATGGTCTTGCACACCTGCGAACGCATGGCCGACGGCGGTATTCACGATCAACTCGGCGGCGGATTTGCGCGTTATTCCGTGGACGCCGGATGGCTCGTGCCGCATTTCGAAAAAATGCTCTATGACAACGCGCAACTCGCGCAGCTTTACCTCGACGCGTTTCTCGTCAGCGGCGACGCGCACCACGCCGATACTGTGCGCGATATTCTCGACTACGTTTTGCGCGACATGACGCATACCGATGGCGGATTTTTTTCCGCCGAAGACGCCGACAGCGAAGGCCATGAAGGAAAATTTTATTGTTGGACGAAGGACGAACTTTCCAAATTGCTGACCGTGGATGAATTCAACGTCGCTGCGAAACACTTTGGCATCACGGCGGAAGGAAACTTCGTTGACCACAGCCATCCGCAGCCATTGGCCGGACAAAATGTTTTGAGCATTGTGAATCCCCTCACCCGTCCTTCGGACACCCTCTCCCCATCCGATGGGGTGAGGGGCGCGTCCAATTCTGACGATTACGCTCTGCCCTCATCCGCCAAACAAAAAATGCTCGGCGTGCGCGCAAAACGCATTCGCCCGCATCTGGATGACAAAATTCTCGCATCGTGGAATGGCCTGATGCTCGGCGCATTTACACGCGCTTCTGCAATTTTGAACGACAAAAAATATCGCGCGGCGGCGGAGAAAAATTTGCGATTCATCCAGGGGAAATTGTGGGACGAAAAATCAAAAACGCTCTTTCATCGCTGGCGCGACGGCGAGCGCGACAACGTGCAATTACTTGAAGCTTACGCATTCTTGCTTTCCGGAGTCATCGAGTTTTATGAAGCAACGCTTGAGCCGGGACATTTGGATTTTGCCATTGAACTGGCCGATGCGATGCTCGCGAGATTTTTTGATTCGGAGAAAGGCGGCTTCTGGCAAAGCACGAATGAATCGAACGATTTGATCCTGCGCGTCAAAGACGATTACGACGGCGCGGAGCCGAGCGGAAATTCCGTCGCCACTTTGTCATTGCTGAAACTGGGTGCGATCACCGGCAGAAAAAGTTTTGCCGAAGCTGCCGAGAAAACACTGAAATTCTTCGCGCATCGGCTGGAACATTTTCCGCAGGCGATGCCGTTTATGTTGCACGCGCTGGATTTTTCATTGCAGGAGCCAAAGCGCGTGGTCGTTGCCGGAAATTCAGATTCTAAAAAATTTCGAGAATTGCTTCGCGCGGCGCATTCGGTTTATCAGCCGAACAAAATTGTTTCAGGAAATTCAGGCGCGGTGGAAGAATTTGCGCGGACATTGCCGGCGAAAACCGAAGCGACGGTTTATATTTGCAGCGGCAATTCCTGTCAGCCGCCCACGAGCGTTGAATCCGAATTGAAAGAATTTTTGCGCTGATTGCTTCAGTTCGCATTTGCGGATTTCTAATAGAAACGTTAAAACGCGGCATGGATCCATTTCTTCAAGCCGCGATTGACGAAGCCAAACTCGGTCTGGCCGAAGGCGGTATTCCAACACCACAAGCTGCAATTGCGACTCCACAGCTATTGAGAATCCGAAGTGTGTTTGGCTTCATTTAATTCGAATGGCAAGAAGTTCACCCCAAAGCTAAGCCAAAGGGTCAATTGCCTGATAAATGTCTTTTTGCATCACACCGCAAGCAAGGAGTTCATATCTTAAGTTTCGGTTCCTCGCTTCTGAACATAGTGCCTGCGCGAAACTCAAGTTTGGTTGCGTTGGAAGGAGCCACATATTTGAAGAAAGGACCCGGATGTCTGTGGACTGCTTTTCGATTGCCTCTGTGGAGCGCAAAAACTCCCGCCAGATTGTTTTAGATGTATCAGATTGGTCATCGGGTCTTTCGACAATCAAGAGAATTTTATTCATAACCATGTCCTCGGTCAGTTTTTGCAGCCTGATTCTACGCCGCTTCCGCGTCCTGCTTGCGGCGGACGATCGGTTTGCTTTCGCCGCGCACTACGGCTGCCGTGATTTTCACATGCACGATGTTGCCGCCTTCCGGCGCATCGAACATCAAATCCAACATCAGCTTTTCGATCAGCCCGCGCAACGCGCGCGCGCCCGTGCCTTTGCGCAATGCCTGCGTCGCAAGTTCGTGCAGCGCGTCGGGCGTGAATTCCAATTCCACGCCTTCCATCGCCATGAGCTTGGCGAATTGTTTCGTCAGCGCATTTTTCGTTTCCGCCAAAATGGAAACCAGTTGCGGCTCGCTCAATTCCGCGAGCGTCGTGATGACGGGCAAGCGCCCGATGAATTCGGGGATGAACCCGAAGTTCAGCAAATCTTCCGGCTCGACGTGCTGCAACATCTGGTCGCGCGCCGCGTGCGCCGCCTGATGCCCTTCGCCCGTCGCGCCAAAGCCGATCACGTTCCGGCCCATCCGCCGTTGAATCGCTTTTTCCAACCCGACAAATGCGCCGCCGCAAATGAACAAAATGCTCGACGTATCCACGCGGATGTATTCCTGCTGCGGATGTTTGCGTCCGCCCTGCGGCGGCACGTTGCAGATCGTGCCTTCGAGAATTTTCAGCAATCCCTGCTGCACGCCTTCGCCGCTCACGTCGCGCGTGATGGACGGCCCCTCGGCTTTGCGCGCGATTTTGTCAATCTCGTCAATGTAGACTATGCCGCGCTGCGCGCGCTTCACGTCGTAATCGGCGTTTTGCAGCAAACGCAAAACGATGTTCTCAACGTCCTCGCCGACGTAACCGGCCTCGGTCAACGATGTCGCGTCGGCAATCGCAAACGGCACGTCCAGAATTTTTGCGAGCGTGCGCGCGAGCAATGTTTTGCCCGAACCGGTCGGGCCGATCATCAAAATATTGCTCTTCTCGATTTCCACCTCCGCGTGCGGATGCGGTTGCGCGGGAATTTTTGAAACCTCCGCACCTTCCGCCGCCGGAATTTCCGGCTGGATGCGTTTGAAATGGTTGTGGACGGCGACGGCCAGAGTTTTTTTCGCATGGTCCTGTCCGACGCAATACAAATCCAGTTGCCGTTTGATTTCCGCCGGACGCGGGATGGAAAATTTCGGCTGCTTCTTCTGGTTTTGAAGTTGCAGTTCGCGGTCGAGGACGTTTTTGCAAAGGATGATGCAATTGTCGCAGATGTAAACGCCCGGACCGGCGATGAGCTTGCGCACCTCCGCGTGCGTCTTGCCGCAGAAACTGCACATCGTGATGTTCGTTGGTCTGGCCATTCAATTGCCGGTTAAGAAAGATTACACTAACGGCGAAATTTTTTCCACTGCGGGAATTTTCTTACGCTGCGCGATGAAATTCATTGTCAGCACGCTCTGCGAGCCATTCGTTAATCATGCTTTGATAACGTGAGCCGCGGCGATTTGCGACCGCCATGATTTTATCGAGCACAATCGTCGGCACGCGAACGGTCACCGAACGACGCGTCGGTTTAAGACGGGGAAAAACTGCTGGACGCGATTTGGTGATGTCGCTGCCGGCTTCATCCGCCGCCGTCATTTTGCGAACGGTTCTTTCATTTCGATTCATAAAATATTTTTTCTTTTTTGTTCATGTCCCGCGCTGAAATCACGCGGATTTTTCGGTTGCGAACGGTGAAGGCAATTTTCAAAAATCGGCCATGCGCCGTTTTGCCCCAAAGCCACCAGCGCTGTTCCGCCTGCGAATGAAGCGCATCATCTTGAACTCGCGCAAACGCATCAAAAAATGGTTCTTCAGCTTCTTTCACCGCGACGCCATGTTTGGCGGGTTTATGACTGTTGCCGCCATCCCACTCAAATCCTTCGACGTGCGCCAGCAAATCCATTGCTTAATTGTATTGCTGTAGTATGGACAAGTCAAGTGCCGCAGAAACTGCACATCGTGATGTTGGTCGGTCTAGCCATTTATGATTTGCGATTCGCGATTTACGGTTTGCGATTGGTCAAGAACGCGACGTGCTTGTCGCAAACGTAATATCTGCCAAATAGAAAAACTGAATAACAAAAAATTAAAAATTCCTGCTAATGACATTTTGCTGCCTATTTGCGGAATCCGAATAGAAATCCAGAGAGATATAAACACCAAAAGAAATGTAAAAAACATTACGATAAACAAACGCCGTCTGACCTCTCGAATAGTTTCAGCTTCCGTTCGCACCCGCCGAGGAAAAATTATGCGATTCCAACGAGCAACAAATTCATGTGCTTGAGTTTCCGTCATAAATTCAATTTACACAATCACTGGCGTTTTTTCCATTCCGCCGGGAATTTCTTTCCGCGATTGCACGACTTGGTCCACGATGCCGTAAGCCTTCGCTTCGTCGGCGGACATGAAATTGTCGCGGTCGCAATCGCGTTCCACCTGCGCCTCCGGCTTGCCGGTGTGCTTGGCGAGGATGCTGTTCAGGCGTTGTTTGAGCTTGAGCATATATTTGACGCGGATTTCCACGTCGCTGGCCTGGCCTTCCGCGCCGCCGAGCACTTGATGGATCATGATGTTCGCGTTCGGCAGCGCGTAACGCTTGCCCTTCGTGCCCGCCGCCAGCAGCACCGCGCCCATGCTCGCCGCCTGCCCGACGCAGTAAGTGTTCACGTCGCAGGTGAGATATTGCATCGTGTCGTAAATCGCCAGGCCTGCCGTGACGCTGCCGCCGGGCGAATTGATATACAGATGGATGTCCTTCTTCGGGTCGGACATTTGCAGGAACAAAAGCTGCGCGATGAGGATGTTCGCGACGTTGTCGTCTACCGCCGTGCCGACGAAAATGATCCGGTCAACGAGCAGCCGCGAATAAATATCCCAACTCCGTTCGCCGCGACCTGTCTGCTCCACAATGATCGGAACGTAATAATTTTGCATACACGGATAGATACTTCATTTGCGGCGAAACGTAAAGGCGGGAACGAAAATTAGTCACACAAAAACGCAGAGACGCTAAATTAAAATTGTCTTTGCGGGCTTTGCGCCTTTGCGTGAGGTTTGAAGCTGGAATTTTGCGCGCAAATCGTGAATCATCACGCAAATGATCAAATGGTTTTTCAAATGGACGTTTCGGCTGTTTCTCGTGGCGGCGGGATTGGCCATCGGCGCGGCTGTGGTTTTTCTACTGACTTACAATTTGATCTTGCGCAATACGATTCAGCATCAAATCCGCGCGCAGACGGGAATGGACGCCGAGATTCGCAGTTTCAAACTCGCCATCATGGCACCGACGGTGGAAATCCAGAACGCAAAAATTTACAATGCTCCGGCTTTTGGCGGCGCGCCATTTTTGGACATTCCGGAAATTCACATCGAATACGACCGCGCCGCATTTTTGAAAAAGGAAATCCACATCACGCTGATGCGTTTCAACCTCGCCGAACTGGACATTGTGAAAAATCAGGCCGGCCAGACGAATATTTTTGCGTTCGGAACAAAATTGCCGGCAAAAAAATCGGGCAGCGCAAATGTCCTTAATTTCAAAACACAAACCGGCTACAATTTCAAAGGGATTGACACGCTGAATGTTTCCATCGGCAAAGTGAAGTTCATTGACCTGACCGACTCACGCAACAATCGCGAGCAGATCATCGGCATTGACAACCTGGTGATGCAAAACGTGAAATCGCCAAATGATTTGGCGGGGCTGGCCGTGCTTGTGGATTTGCGCAGCAATCATTTTTTCGATTCGATGATCGGCTCGAAAAATTTCAAAGCCGGAAATTCTCCGGCGTTGCAGGACGTTTTGAATCTTTTCGGCATCGCATTTTAACATTTTCCGCGCGCAAAATTTTTTCTACCTTTAGCGCGTGCATCGTGACCCGCTCAAATCCATTTTGCGCCTCGTCGTCAAACTCGGCACAGGCGTCCTGACTGACAGCCGGAAACAAATTGATCCGGCGCAGTTGGAACAGCTCGTCGCACAAATCGCCGTGTTGCGAAAAAGTGGAAAAGAAATTGTACTCGTCACGAGCGGCGCGGTCGGTGCAGGCATGGGCGCGCTCGGTTATGAAAGACGCCCGACTGAACTCGCGGAACTTCAAGCGTGCGCCGCCATCGGGCAAACACGGCTCATGGCGATTTACGCGGAGCTTTTCTTAAAACACGATTTGCACGTCGCGCAAGTTTTGCTCACGCACGAGGATTTGGAACATCACGAGCGCCATCTCAACGCGCGCAACACGCTCGTCACGTTGCTCGGTCGCGGCGTCGTGCCCATCATCAACGAAAACGACGCTGTCTCGTTCACGGAAATCAAATTCGGCGACAACGATAAATTGTCCGCGCTCGTCGCGTCGCTTTTACCCGCAGATTTATTGGTAATTTTGACAACGGTGGACGGCGTCATCGAAAATTTCAGCAAGTCGAATCCGAAAACCATTTCTGTCATCGAGCAGATTGATGCGACGATTGAAAAGCTCGCGGGCGGCACGACCAGCGAAACGGCTGTCGGCGGAATGAGATCGAAAATTGAAGCGGCAAAAATTGTCGTGCGTTCGGGAATTCCGCTCGTGATCGCGTCGGGCAAAAAGAAAAATGTGCTCGCGAAAGTTCTGGCGGGGGAAGACGAAGGCACGCTGTTCGTCGCGCAGCCGAACAAATTGCAGGGACGTAAACGATGGATTGCGTTTTTCCATCATCCCAAAGGCGCGTTGTTTGTGGACGACGGCGCGAAAAAAGCATTGCGCGAATCCGGTAAAAGCCTGTTGCCGCCCGGCGTCGCACGTTGCGAAGGAGATTTCAGCGCGGAAGAAGTCGTTCGTATTTGCGATTTGAACGGAACGGAATTCGCGCGCGGCATCGCGAAATTTTCCGCCGAAGAAATCCGCGCCAAAAAACTCGCGCGCGTGGAACTGGTGCATCGCGACGATTTGGTAATTCTTTGAACCACCAAGGCACAAAGACACCAAGTAAAATTCTCAAACGAAAATTCTTGGTGAACTTGGTGTCTTGGTGGTTAATTCAAAATGAAAAAACAACCGGCAATAAATGATTTGCTCAAAGTCATGGCGAAGCTGCGTTCGCCGAAAGGCTGTCCGTGGGATCGCGAGCAGACGCACATGAGTTTGCGACGTCACGCAATCGAGGAGGTTTATGAATTGATTGACGCCATCGAGTCGCGCGACGACCACGAAATGGCCGAGGAGTTGGGCGATTTGTTGTTGCAAGTTGTTTTTCACTGCCAACTCGCAAGCGAGCGCGGCGCGTTTGATTTTGAAAAGGTCACGCGGCATCTCGTGGATAAATTGATCCGCCGTCATCCGCACGTTTTTGGGAAAACCAAAGTCAAAAATGTGGACGAAGTCTGGGCGAATTGGGAAAAAATCAAGAAAGCGGAAAAGCATGGAACAAAACATGCGCGACATTCGGCGCTGGACGGAATTCCGAAACGTCTGCCTGCGCTGCTGCGCGCGGAAAAACTTTTGAAGAAAGCAAAAAAAGCTGATTTGATTGCGGCAGAAAAAAGCTCAAAGCGAAAATTTTCAAAAACCAACTTGGCAAAAGAACTTTTTGAACTGGCGTCGCTCGCGCAATCGCGCGGCTGGTCGGCGGAAGAATTGCTGGCCGGTGAAATTAAGAAACGGGAGCGACAGTTGCGCCGACGGGAACAAGCCAATTTGCCAAAAAACAGGCGTTGACAGTTTCCGAAAATCTGATTTAATTACCGACCCTTTGCGGGAAAATTTATGTATGCAGTTTTAGAAACAGGCAGCAAACAATATCGCGTCGTCGCGGGCGACAAGCTCGAAATCGAACGCCTTGAAGTCGAGGCGGGCAAGCCGGTCACGTTTGACCGCGTGCTGCTCGTCAACAATGGCGGCAAGCTCGCCGTCGGTTCACCGACCGTTTCTGGCGCGACCGTCGTGGCGGATGTTGTCGAGCATAAGCGCGGCGAGAAGAAACTCACGTTCAAGATGAAACGCCGCAAAGGTTATCACAAGACCATCGGTCATCGGCAGGAATTGACGGTCGTGAAAATCACCGCAATCAACGCTTAATTTTATGGCACATAAAAAAGGTCAAGGCAGCGTCCGCAACGGGCGCGACAGCGT
>Ga0137403_10000202_pt1 | contig 38052 bp, 31 predicted proteins | sample CZOMad2_1_16fung_FD_122057 | JGI IMG/M metagenome (GOLD analysis project Ga0137403, IMG submission 122057) | Vadose zone soil fungal communities from Angelo Coast Range Reserve, California, USA - CZOMad2_1_16fungal (Hybrid Assembly) | ecosystem: Environmental > Terrestrial > Soil > Vadose zone...
TAGGTCGTGGATCACTTCACTTGCCTGATCGATTACACGCTCAAGAACTCGCTGCATGTAAACCAGCGTTTCGTCTCGCTCAGGCAATGGCAAATGCCAACGCGTGTCGTGAGCGACTCGCGCTGAATCGTAAAGCTCGTCTCCGTGTTTCAATATCGGCGACTGCTTACCTAAGTGCCTTAAGACCCAGAACTCCTGAAACCATGCGATATGCCCATTCTCCCACCTGAGAGGATTCACGATCTGCAAACGCGGACCGATCAACTGCTCTTCGCTAAGGTCGTTTACCAGCTCCAACGTTCGCGCACGAGTCTCAGCTAGCGCTTCACTCAGTTGAGCGATCGTAGTTCTTGATTCCCTGTTGGCGATTCCTGGTATAGCCATTAAGGTTTCCGCCCGGTCACAATGATCATCTGTGCTGGAATACTCATCTGGTTGTTCGAAGAGTATTTCCGGAATGCTAGCTGCGCCTCTTTTTTCAGGAGATCTACTTGGGATGGAGAAAGCGTGGCCAATTTCTCTCGAAGTGTTCCCGAGGTCTCCGCGCGCAGTTCCCAAAACTGTTCCGGCGAGATAGGCGCGGCAATATTAAACTTCAGTTCGCGCTCTCTGACATCAACCGCTCCGGCGTCCGCGAGAATCCGAGCCAGACTGCCCGGCTCGGCGAATCGGAAGGCGCCCGGCGCGTTAGGATCGGCAGGTTCAGTGGGTTCAAAGTGGCGGGCAACGACATCGGTAATCAGATAAGAAAACGGGTTGAGGTCGCTTTTGCCCCACACTGCGAGAGATAACACGCCCTCACGTTTTGTTACCCTCAACATCTCGCGTAGACCAGCCAAAGGATCAGGGAAGAACATTATTCCGAGTCTACAAACCACCGCGTCAAACGAATTGTTCTCAAATGGCAGAGCGTCAGCCGCACATTGCCGGAACGTGACGTTTGTTAATCCACGTAGCTGCGCTTCGCTTTCAGCTGCGGTCACCATTTCCGCCACAGCGTCGGTATAGGTGACTGACCCGGTTGGCCCAACCGTCTCCGCGATAGTGAGCGAAGGTTCACCCGACCCACCAGCAACATCAAGCACCTGCTCGCCTTCGATCAGCTCGGCTTCCTTGATAAGAGCCTCGGTAACAGGCTGGAACATCGTTCGGATGGTGGCGAGGTGTTTTTGCCAGTAGAAGGCTGACTCGCGCCACTCGCGCAAGACCTCGTCTGCCTGACTATTTCTTGGCTTTGCGTCCGAGTTACTTCTTGCGTTTGAAATGGCCTTCACTGTAAAGCTCAAAGTCCTTTCCAGGCTCTGCGATCTCAAAGACCTCTTTGAACTCGTCGGGACCTAGTATCTTGTAGGTTTCGCGGGCTCTATATCCCGCCGGAATGTTCTCGATGCTCTCCGAGGTGAACACTATGGTCTTACCGTCAGCGCTCGTACTGGTCATCACATACTGATTTATAAAACCTTCAACGTGGAATTGCCTGAGGACGAATGTCTTTCTTCCTTTATCGAAGCTAACCATTCCCCAGTCTTGATGAACTTCTCCTTTTGGATTCTTTGGCTGAGGGTCATAGGTACTCTTGTTTTCCACATGGATGTACTTATCGTTGAGCACGAATCGGTACTCACGTTGAACCTTTGATACGCCCGGTTGGCCATTTCCGGTTCCTTCCCAGATACCAACTAAGGCTCTAAGTGGCTCCCAGGTGTCTGAGCGAGTTGGTGTCTGGGCTATTCCGAGAGATGCGAGCAAAAACAGCGCGGCTATGGTTAGCTTTATTCGCATAGAAATTGTGCCGTCCCTTCAATCGGTGCATGGTAGTATTCTTGGAATCATTGGGGAAATGAATTGTTCCAATGGTTACGATAGTTAACCGCAATGACCCTATGGACGTTCGTGACTTACAAGTTTTTCTGAGCGTTGCGAAGCATTTGAACTACACCCGCGCCGGCGAGGAAGTTAATCTGAGCCAGCCGAGCGTCTCCGTGCGAATGCGGGAACTGGAGCGAGACCTGGGCTCGAAGCTCTTTGAACAATTGGGGAAAAAGATCGCGCTGACTGAGGCCGGTCAACTTCTTGTTCCGTATGCCACTCGGATCATTGCGGCAATGAGCGATGCCCGGCAGGCAATCGATGAACTACAAGGACTGGAGCGCGGGCTCTTGCGAATCGGTGCCAGCACGACGCCTGGCATGTATCTTATTTCGCGAACTATCGCTCACTTCAAACGTCGCTACCCCAAGATCGAAGTGCACCTCGCCTCTTGCCGGCAGGAGGGTAGTCAAACCACAGGAACTCTCCAAGGAGCTATTCATTTTTCGCGAACAAGGCTCAGCGACTCGCGCCGTCGTTGCCGCCCATCTGCGCAAATCCGGCATCGAGGCAGAGGCAGTCATGGAGATGGCCAATCCCGAATCTGTCAAGAAGGCAGTACAGAATGGACTGGGCATTGCATTTTATTTCCGCGTTCGCGGTGGAGAGTGAGTTGAAAGCAAAGACTCTGCTTACGGTGAAAGTACGGAACCTTCAAATTCGTCGCGAGTTAAAAATTGTCTACCGTAAAGACAAACATCTTAGCCCGGCCGCTAAAGCGTTTCTCGACACGTCACAATTGTAAGTCCTGTTCACCGCGCTATTGGCAATATCTGTCAATGAGAATGGGCTAAACTCCAGAACTGCTAAGGTAGACCCTTGCCGTACTGGGGTAGTGCTCTTCCTGCCACATCTTGTGCCGAAGGTCGAACTCGAACACCCTTACCGGAGGGGATTCACCGGTAAGGAGTTGAACTCCAACGATTAGAAGAGGCTCGTCCAAGGCGGCAGCTGACTCCCTCATAATTTGATTTCTGGTAAATGATTGAAACGAAATGATTTAGGTAATGCCGAAGGGGGGCCTGGAGCGATTGATTCCCTTCTCTCGTATTACTCAGGAAAACTGAAAACGGTGCGAACTTCCCAAGTTTCGCTTTCCGCACTGAGTCCGCAGACTACACTTTCGGTGTGCAGTTGGTCATCAAATGGACACTAAATAAACTGTTAACTGAGTGAGACCTTTTCACAGCACGTGAACTCGATTTGGGCACGCTGCGCTGAACTTTATCACGAACGCCGGACGGTTGATACGGCCTCGATCCTGGCACGCAGTGTTTGATTCCTCACGTCAATAAATCCGGAAGCGGAGGCCGTTTCGGTATCGGCTTACCGGCTGCCTTTTTGGCCCAGTAACCGAGACCTGGCCGCGGAATATTGAGCTTCTTACAGACCTTTGCGAGGCCAACGTCGGAAATACTATATCTCTTCGCAACATGCTGGATCGGTTCTGCCCAGATCTCCTCATAAATTTTTGCGCGGTCGTACCTGGACGCGAGCTGATGAAGATTCCATTGGAGATATGCCTCTTTCTGTCGCTCGTCTTCCACCTTCTGTTCCCTCGTGCGGATGTCGAACCCCATCAGACCGAATTTTCTCGCCTCCGGCATGAGATGTTTCTTCATCGCTGGTGTTCGCAGCAGATCATTAATCGTGTCTTGAGTACATGCCGCATGCTTCACCAGTCGTTCGACTAATTCCAGTGTCACGTCCGCTTCGCACTCGTACAAACTTCGCCGCACCTCAGCCACCTGGCGAGCGTCGTCCGGCCGCCAGAGGGCTCCTGCTTCAAGTAGAAGCTGAACGGTCGCGCGCCTATCGGATACGTCATATTTCGATGCCTTCGACTTCCGACCGTAGTCTGCATGGTAAAGCCTGAGTCTAAAGGTTCCGTATCGGAAGCTCTCGAGACAGTCATCGAGAGCTGTCGAACCACCGTTGGGCTTGTCCTTCGATTTCGCTCCGAGTCCCAACAAATACTGCACCACATCGGCGTGGCCGCGGCGGGCGGCATTTGTGAGCAGAATGTCGACACCGTCTCTCTTCGCGTCTGGCTTCAGACGCTTCAGGATCTGGAAATTCTCTGAGTATGCCGCAGCGGTGAGGGCAGTTAAGTACTCATCAGGATCATCGTCATCATCATCCAACATAGGTCCACTTGAACGAGGATCTGCACCTGCCCACATGAGCAGACTCACCCACTTCAAATCCCCTTTGAAGCAGAAATGCCGAAGCGCGCGATCGGCCTGTTCTTGGAGCTGACAAGCAAGATCCGGATATTTCTCCCTACACTCCCGCCACGGACTAAGCGCGGTGCGAATTCTCTCGCCAAAAGCCTCGGCAAAAGGGTAGCCGGTGATGAAATCGGCACCGTGGTCGAGAAAGTAACGAATGATAGTTGGATCCCAAAGCAGCAGCGCTTCAACGAATGGGACTGAGCTGATCTCGGCACCGTGTGAGACCAAAAGGTCAATAAGGTCCAAGCGTTTATGCGAGAGAGCGTGCCGCAACGCGCGATTCTTCAGGTCTTGGTTCGGCTCATTGCGAACAAGTAATTCGACAAGACTATGGAAACCGGTGTCGAGTGCAATCTTCAGCGGAGTGGTTTTTAGTTCGGCTGGCACACGAAGCGAGTTCCCCGAAGCGATCCACTCCTGGACCTCAAACAACCTTCCGATCTTGCACAGTCGGAGAAGATGCTTGGCCTCAATGGTAGATAGCATTTTGGACATGAACAATAATATTAGCCTGACAAGCCTGAGTTCTGTACGCCACAATCAATCGACTGGATTCTATGTCGCATCAATGCGCGATCACCTGCATTGATTACGCCAAAGCCACTATGAAGAGTAAGTAGGGGCGGACGGTGTGACCACCGATCATAAGAAAGGTCCAAAGGAGCAGACGAAATGAGATTTTTACTTGGCGTACTCGTTGGCTGCAGCATGCGAGGCAAAAAGAAACTACTAATCACGGTCCTTGCGACCGTAGTGTTCATTGTTTATATAGTCTTGCCGGCCATCGCTCTCTTGGCGCTACGTTTGGACCTACAACGTGTGCGCCAGTCGAGACCAGCTCAAACCAAGGTCCCGGCGCTCAAAGGATTGAGTTATGAAAACGCCGAAACCAAACTTCACAACTCTAACTTGAACATTCGACTGTTGGCGACACGTGGCGACCTACCACCTCAGCCCGGACTGATTATCGATCAAACTCCTCAACCTGGGGAGGAAGTTGTTTACGGTTACCCTGTTGGCGTTACTATTACTAAAGCGGATTCCCATGGGCCTGGTCCGTAACGGCAAGACTCTTGATCCCACAGCCCAGGGACCAGCCATTTCTTTTCACTTCATTTGCAGCTGGTGCACATGCTAACGACCTGGTTGAGTTGAAGATTGTCCTGGCGCATGCGGCCGAAAGGGATCGCCGGAAGATTCTTCGGCTGGCGAGCTAGTTCAAAGAGGAATCGCTGCTACCATGATCGAACAAGTCTATTCACGTCGCCTCAAGAAAAACGTCTACCGACTTGATACACGGCTGACTAACGGGATCAGGTTTCGCAGGTTCTTTCTGAAGCGTTCCGACGCGGAGGCCGTCGCCTACAAGATCAAACACGACGCGACAACGCGGCGCTTCGGACTGTCCGTATCCTTAGATCGCCCGATGCTGTCCGACCTGGCCAAGCGATACGCCGACGACATCCAGAACTCTCGCGAGCAAACGAGGGCCAGGCGGGTCCTTGCGGATTTCTGTAACCTGCTCACGCCTGGTCTCTGCGTTGATGAGGTAACGAAGGCTGATTGCAAGAGATACATCGACAAGAGAATGCGGGATGAACTGAAGCCGCAATCAATCGACCGCGAACTAAACATCATTGTGGCTATGTTCAATCAAGCCGAGAACTACTTCCCTGCCCTGGATCAATGGCGACCGCCACGAATTCCCAGGCCAAAGATTATCGATGGTCGGAGAGAATGAACGTGGAGCGAGCATGAAATCAAAGTGGTCCTGGGCGAGCTATTTGCTCCCAAACGCGAAGATGAACAAGTGCAATCAGCGATTGCCCGCTATAAGGTTGGCCGCAAAGTTCAGTTCTGTCTTTTGAATGGCGTGCGACATAGTGAAATGAACCTAATACCGAAGACTGGCATTAATTGGGAAGCTCGCCAAGTGCGAATCAGACAGGGCAAGACCGGCAACTACAAAGTCATCGGGCCGCTCGGACCAACTTCTATGGAAATTCTTCGCGAGTTTTACGACGCGTCAAAAACGGATCTGGTGTTCTCACGTAGCGGCAATATCACACCAAAGTTTTACCGGATTCTCCGCGAGGCCTGTGAAAGCGCGGGAGTTCCATACGGTCGTGGCACGCGCGATGGCTTAGTACTTCACGATGCCAGACACACGGCCACAACTCATCTGCTGGAAAGTAATGTCAGTCCGAAGACCGTTCAGGAGTGGATGGGCTGGTCAGACAAGGCTTTCGTCCTGTACTACTCACACGCCACTAAGCGGTCAAGAGAACAAGCCGGGCAGTCACTGGAGCGGCTCGCTGGTCGAAAGACCGCTTAGTGGGCGCAACAACGCAGAGGATGATCATCAAGCGTCGGCGGGATTTCAGAAATCACAGGTGGCTGAAATAGCACGAAATATTCGCGACACTAACATTGGTGCTTCTTTGGGAGTTGGAAACAGTCGCTGGAGCAAAACGCGATCTCTCCGGTAACAAGAGAAGTTGGACAGTGTATGCGTTTGCGCTTTTGAGGTCCTGATCTCGCTGAGCCGCAACAAAATTCAGTCTAGCTGCGATTCGAAATCGATCAATCGAGGAAATACTTGCGTTGTTAGCATTTGCTTTAGATCTTCGACGGACATTGTTTCGAGATCATTGCAGACAATCGCAAACCGCAATTCCCTCGGCCCTCTACCTCCGGTCTTGACGTCATGCTCTGCAGTCGAACGCTCCTCGTCGTAGAAGGATTTGGCGGATTGTTCGAAAGTCCTTATCTCCTCCGGGCTTGGGCCTCCTCCTAAGAGGTCGTCGGGAACCGGCGGTGCCTGCCGAAGCCACTCCTCAAAGTCGTTACCCTCAACTGTCAGATTAAAATGTCTAAAGTTAACTTTTAACCGATCAGCTACGTTCACTATGATCTTTTCGATGTCCAGCTCCGGCAAGTCTTGTTGATTGTGCACAAAAACCGCTGGGCCCCATGGCCAAGGAATTGGACTTTGAGCGCGTCTCAATTCGAGACTATGCCTTGCAATACCCTCCCAATTCTTAAGTTCTGCGCCGACGCCACCACTAATCACAGCTTCCCCAAAGAGAGGTCGGTATAGTAGGAACCTACCGCATTGACGAACCAAGGTATGATCTCGAAGAGCAATCTGAGCGCGCATCTGATTAATCAAGTTAATCAGGAGTCCATTGACCTCCAGCTTTGCTGCAGGAGAGAGCCTAGTAGCAACAGCTGATACATCTGGCGCGAATCGCGTAAGGCCTTCCCCACCATCAAGGTTGCTTTCGCGCGCAGAACCCACTGGGTTGAAGATCGATTCCAGGAGAACGCTCTTTTCGAAGTCATCGTAAGTCCCGTGGTCTTTGTGACTCTCGTAAAGAAGGGTGTCGGGGTCCTCTGAAATGAGAGGCCAGCGCCGGTGCAGTGTTGGAAAGTTTTCATCCTCCCGGTTTGCTATCCGGAGCTCATCGATTGCTGTCGGCATGAACAGGAGGATCCTCTTGGTATCCAATTCGGTGTCTGTAGAGATTATGACAAAATTATGGAACTGCCGGACGAAGTCGGGCCACTCTCCTGTTTTATTCTTCTTCTTATCTTTCTGTTCTCTACGCGGTCTGCTAATCGGATGCGATAAGTAGCATGGGAAAAACTGTTTGGAGCTGAAGCCCGTTTCCGAGAGAATCAAATCAGTTGCAGTCTGAACCGGATGTTTTATAGCGAGAACGAATGCTCTGCCTAACGCCCGAGTGGCTAGGGAATCCCCTGCCGAGATCTCCCGGCTTCTCCAATCCAGTATTCGTAACATCACGGTCGTTACTTGCGCGAACGCAAGAACATACTGAGAATCCCGCTCGGTCGGCTGGTCTTCCTTTTTTTTACGGCGATACTCGTTCGAGATAGCACGCCGAATGTCGAAGACTTCGTCTCTACGTGAAAGGCGGAGGAAAACGTCGTAGACGTCGTCAATCAGTGTTATGACTAGAAGCGGCGGCGGTGGATTATTAGTATTGCTTAGCTTGGACCACTCGTCTTCATAGATCTGGAAGAGGTCACCCGGTTCGTAAAATTCGTGAGTTTGGCCTCGGTAATACGTGAGGTGGCAGGTAAGAAGTCCCAGTTCCGCTTGGCTGGCTAGAAGGTGGGAGATGCTGTCGCGGGCGGCTTTGGGCCAAATAAAGGAGGTAACAACGTCACGCGGAGCTTGCCAAACGGCCTCTGTCATGCGCCGAAAGCTGCGTTGGCGCTTGATCCTCTCCTCGAGGTCATCGTGTTCAAGAGTAACGAATTTGGAAAGTGCAGCCTTGACCTTTTCAGCGCACCTACTAAGCGAAACGCCCGACGTCCCGTGGAGGATAACGATCCGTTTCATCCGGCAAGTTAAGCTTGGTTTTCTCGGAGGTAATTTTGGATAGGTTCATTACCGATAATAGTTCGATCGCCACAGACAAGTTCCGGCTCCCCTGCACTCGCGCCTGTGGGGACCATAACGCCAATCAACCCGCTTGAATTAAACGCTCTGATAGACTTCTGATCCGAATCTATTCTCGGATCTGCATACAGAACGCAACGCACGTCTCGCTCCGATTCGTCAGCAGGGTCTCTAAACATGTCACCGTCTCCTACGTAGTCTCTAAATGTTCCCATCAGTCCTCCCTAAACTTGCACTGATCGTTGGGTTCCTGTCAAGGCTTGGACATACTGGACTAGTGTTTCTAGCGAATATAGGGTTCCGCGCTTACTCAAATAAGGTACGATGGATTGGGCTGACGTATACTGCAATGTCAATTAAGTAAATCGCTATGACACAGCTCTCAGGGTGCGCCTTCGGTCTGCACCCGTCGTCGTGCTCTTTACGCTTATCCGGTGACAAACGTGGGCACTAAGTGGACACTAAATGGAAAACTATGCGTATTTGCTGAGGATATCGAAGAAGTATGGTGCCGAAGGGGGGACTCGAACCCCCACGAGTTACCTCACACGCCCCTCAAACGTGCGCGTCTGCCAGTTCCGCCACTTCGGCAAAAAGGTTGTCAATCGGTGAGGTTATCGGTTCGCGGTTCTTACTTCCGTTTGGATCGGATGGCAGAACCTCCGGTCGATGCCTTAACTCGGGCGCGTGCGTTTGAACGACGCGGCCTAAGCGTCAACTATCACTTCTGCTTCGCCGGGCTGGGTTTTGGTTTCGCTGCGGTCCCTGACGATGGCTTACTGGCCTCGGGAGATACAGCTCCCGTCACAGGCGCAGGAGATGCAACACCGGAGACCGGGGCAGTCGAGGGAGCAGCCGTAGCCGACGGTGAAGCTTGCGGGGTTGGGGCCGGTGCGCTGTCGGGACTCGTAGACTGCAGCACCGAGCGAGTCCCCGTGACCGCCGGGAGCGAAAGCATCAGGGCTATCAGCATAAATGCCGCCGCCGCCCCAATCGTAATCCTCGCCAGCACGCTTGCTGTTCCCCTTGGTCCAAAAGCCGTGCTTGAAACGCTGCTGGAAAAAAGTGCGCCTGCGTCAGACTTGCCGGGCTGAAGCAACACAAAGATGATCAGCACCACGCAGGAGAGTATAAATAATGTGTACAAAATGTAGGTCAACATAAATCAGTTATTTGCTTGATATTGCCTGGTCGCTACAATAAGATCGGTCCACTAAAACACATGAAATTCGTGTAACTTCGTGGATCATTTCTTCTGCTAAAAAAGAATCAGTTGTTTACCTTCGCTCATAGTTAACAATCTGCGCAAAACTCTCTGCCTGCAAACTTGCACCGCCTACGAGCGCGCCGTCGATGTCTTCCTGGTCCATTAACCCGGCAATGTTGTCGGGTTTGACTGAACCGCCATAAAGAATACGTAACTGTTTTGCCGCGACTTCGGAATGCCTTTCCGCGAAAACGCGCCGGATAAACGCGTGCATTTCCTGCGCTTGCCCCGGCGTCGCTGTGCGTCCCGTGCCGATTGCCCAAACGGGCTCGTAGGCGACGATGATACGGTCGAGATCCGAGGCTGTCAACCCGCTGAGTCCCCCGCTCAACTGCCCACTTACAACGTTTTCGGCGATTCCCTGCTCTCTCTGTTCCAGGCTTTCGCCGACGCAAATGATTACCGTCAACTTCGAGCCGAGGGCAGCATGAACCTTGCGATTTACCAGCGAATCCGTCTCGGCATATAACTGCCGCCGTTCCGAGTGTCCGACAATGACATAGGTTGCGCCTACATCGCGAATCATGAATGCAGCTACTTCCCCCGTGTGCGCGCCTTCCGTGGGTTCCGATGAGCAGTTTTGGGCTGCCACGTGAATGTTCGACCCTTCGAGGCGGTCCGCAACGGTCTTGAGCGAGGTGAAGACGGGAGCGACAACTATCTCGCAATGGTTGGAATTTGCGACCAATGGCTTCAGGGCCAGAACGGTATCGACCGACTCGCCCACCGTTTTGTACATCTTCCAGTTTCCCGCGATTACAGGCTTTCGCATTTAGAGTCTCTTCTTGTCAGCTCTTGGATTTGAAATCGCCGGTACTCTAACACAACTGAACCAGTGCGACCTGCACCTTCAATTGCGACCAGGAGGCAACTCTAAATCAAGACATGATCCACGAAATCACACGAAATAGAACCAACAAAGCTTCGTGTAATTTCGTGGAAGATTTGTTTGGTCACAAGAAATTCTCAAGAAAACAAGAAAACCGGAGTTTGCTCACAAACCCCTGGAGTGCTGCAACTTGTCGCAGCTTTACAAGGTTGAATGGCCTTCACCCAAAAGCTGCGACAAGTCGGAGCACTCCAAAGAGAGGCTTACGGAGGGAACACTCAGGGTTGGGCAGGAGAAACCGCAAACGAGTGGCAAGCAGCTATCACTTGTCAGTCAGGGCAGATACGCCGGGCAACTCCTTGCCGGCGAGGAACTCGAGTGTGGCGCCGCCGCCCGTAGAGATGTGGGTGATGCGGTCGGCTACTCCTGCCTTTGAGATTGCCGCAACTGAGTCGCCACCGCCAACTACAACTGTAGCCCCACGATCAGCCGCTTCTGCTACAGCGCGGGCAATGCCGATAGTACCCTGATCGAAAGGCGGCTCTTCGAAAACTCCCATCGGGCCATTCCAGATAATCGTGCGGGCGTTGTTTAGTGCGTTAGCGAAGTGGGCCACTGTCTCGACGCCAATATCCATGCCGACATGGCCCGCATTTGTAAATTCGATGGGAATCGTTTTAGCCAGAATCTGCTGGCCCTTGATGGGCTCGTAACTATCGACAACCTGGTGATCGGTGGGCAAGAGTAATTCCACACCATGCTCTGCTGCTCGCTTCTTTATTTCCAGGGCGCTGGACAACATATCGTTCTCGACCAGCGATTTCCCGACAGTGAAACCTTCGGCTTTCAAGAAGGTGTAGGCCATGGCCCCGCCAATCAGAATCTTGTCAACTTTTCGATCCACGAGAGCATTGATTACCTGGATCTTGTCTGAGACTTTCGCTCCGCCCAGAATTGCCACAAACGGATGCTCAGGATTGTTTATTACCCGCCCGAGGTACTCCAGTTCTTTCTCCATCAAAAGTCCTGCGGCCGACTTGGCGACGTACTTTGTTATGCCCACAGTCGAGGCGTGCGCTCGATGTGCTGCGCCAAAAGCATCGTTGACGTAAAGGTCGCAAAGACCGGCAAGCTCTCGCGCAAAGGCGTCGTCGTTCTTCTCCTCCTCTTTGTGAAAGCGGAGGTTCTCGAGGAGTAGCACGTCACCATCATTAAGTTTTACCACTTGCGCGCGGGCTTCATCACCAATGCAGTCATTGGCAAAGGCGACTCGCTTACCCAGTAAATCGGAAAGGTGTTCGGCAACGGGTTTGAGACTGTATTTGTCGACGCGTTCACCTTTTGGCCGGCCGAGATGGGAAGCTAGAATCACTCGGCCGTCGTTGTCGATGGCATATTGGATTGTCGGAAGCGAGGCACGAATGCGCGTGTCGTCTTCAACCTTGCCATCCTTAATAGGAACGTTAAAGTCGACGCGAATGAAGACACGTTTGCCGGCAAGATTGAGATCTTTGATTGAAAGCTTTGCCATGGAGACGTTCGTGTATTTCGAGAATCTTCTTTCGTGTTACTTCGTGGACTGTCTTTTCGCTGCAACCAGGTAGATCCACGAAATAACACGAAAGAGAAAGCAGATAAAGTCGTCCTAGAAGCCTTTACCGGCAATAAACTTGATCAAATCCCGAACGCGGCACGAGTAGCCCCACTCGTTGTCATACCAGGAAAGGACTTTGACCAGGTGGCCGTTAAGCACTTTGGTGTATTCGGCATCGACAATTGATGAATTTGAATTCTTCTTAAAATCGACCGACACCAATGGTTCCTCGCAGAATTGTAAAATCCCGCGCAACTCTTCATTGGCTGCGTCCTTAAGCGCCCGGTTCACTTCTTCTGCGGTCGCTTCTTTTTCCACTTCCATTACCACGTCAACCAGTGAAACATTCGGTGTTGGTACCCGCACGGCAATTCCATCGAACTTACCCTTCAACTCAGGGATTACCAGTGAGACTGCCTTGGCAGCTCCAGTCGAAGTAGGAATCATCGATACTGCCGCAGCTCGTGCGCGACGCAAATCCTTATGCGGCAGATCGAGTAAATGCTGATCGTTGGTATATGAGTGGATGGTGGTCATTTGCGCCGAGCGGATGCCAAACTTCTCGTGAATCACCTTGGCAACCGGCGCCAGGCAGTTGGTCGTACATGATGCGTTCGAGATAATGTTGTGTTCCGCCCCGTTATACTTCTCCTCATTAACTCCCAGAACGATTGTAATGTCTTCGTTCTTGGCAGGAGCGGAGATGATTACCTTTTTTACTGAGCCACGAAGGTGCTTTCTTGCATCCTCGGCTTTGGTAAAGATGCCGGTTGACTCGACCACGATCTGCGCACCCACTGATCCCCAATCAATAGCTGCGGGGTCGCGTTGCGAGAAAACCCTGAACTCATCATTCTCGACTCTGATGCCGCTTTCAGTGGCAGTAATTTCATGATCCAGATTGCCCAGGACGGAATCGTATTTTAATAAGTGCGCGAGTGTCTTCGTATCGGTCAAGTCATTGACTGCCACGAAATCGATATCGGGATCTCCGATTGACGTGCGAAAAATGTTTCTCCCGATGCGACCAAAACCGTTGATACCGACCTTAACCGCCATTTAAGAACTCCTTCGTCGAAATTTTGAGCGAATCCGGAGACAGTTATTTCAGTTGAAAAGAGAGGCCAAGATATGCGGCGTGCGCGTGAGTGTCAAGCGCGTGGTAATCCCATTTTCGAACTTTCCCATCCCATTTTCGAATCGGCGTGATTGCCCGTTGCCCGTCGCAGGGATTCCATCTTTTTGAAACTGCACTGGTTATAATGACGTAGTACCAACTTGTCTAGTGGTCTGTGATTTGCCAATATTCAGTGAGGTTTACCTCGAAGACTTAAGGAAAAACGTTAAGGAGTTCTTCATCCGATGTCGATTTGTGAATGTCGCCTGCTTGTAAGGGTCGTGGTTCTGACCGTGGCCTTGTTCGCCGCAACGGCGCTTGTGTCTGCTCAAACACCAACACCGACGCCGAATCCGGCGGCGCCACCGGGAACTGAAACGCAGAACCCGACGGCGCCTCCGGCGACCCAACAACCTTCTCCGCAGACACCGCCGGGACAACCGAACGTACCGGGAGTGACTACTCAGCCGCCTTCGGTCCCTTCTCGTACACCCGCTCCGAACGTGGAGATTATGCAGGAGCCGCGAGAGCCGAATGTGACGCTGCAGACGCCAAAGCCGTTGCCGCCGCTGCCGGACATGTCCCGCCTGGGCGTACAGAGCGACTTGATGCTACCGCTGTCGCTCAATGACTCAATCAAAAAGGCCCTGGAGAATAACAACGACATCGAGGTCGCGCGTGACGATGTACGTTTCGCGGAAACTCAGTTAAGGTCGCTCGAGGGTATCTTTGATCCGATTTTTAGCGTCACACCACAATACGACAAGCGCATTACACCGCAACAGAGTTCGTTGGGCGGTTCAGGACAATCCGGCACGACCTCGACGACGACGTACACGCTGAGTCCGTCAATCAACAAACAGTTCGGTCGCGGCGGCGGTAATTACACTGTGTCGTTCGCAAACTCACACACCAACACCAGTAACAGCTTTAGCTTGATCAATCCATTCTATTCATCAAACCTGTCGTTGACCTATACCCAGCCGTTGATGCGCGATCGCTCGATCGACAACAATCGCCGGCAGATTCGGATTCAAAAGAAGCGGGTGGAACAGTCGGATGCTGACTTTCGCAACCGGACGATTCAGATAATCTCGCAGGTGCAGCAAGCTTATTGGGAATTGGTCTTTGCACTCCGGGATCAACAAAACCAGCTGGCGAACCTGAATCTTTCTCGCGAGAACCTGAAGAATGTCGAAGCCCAGATTGCCGCCGGCGCAAAGGCGCCGCTGGAACGAGCGGAAGTCCAGACAGAGCTTGCCAATCGCGAGTCATCGTTGCTGATTGCCGTGCAGAACGTTTCGATCGCCGAGAACAATTTGAAAACGCTTATATTCAAGGATCCCGCGACCCCTGAATGGCGCGCCCAAGTCACGCCCACAGACTCGCCCAAGTTCGATACGACTCCGGTCAACCTGGATCAGGCGCTGAAAGAAGCGCACGATAACCGGCCTGAGCTGCGACGCTTGCGTTTGCAAAATGACATTAACCGGATCGACCTTCAGTACTTCAAAAATCAAACGCTGCCACAAGTCGATCTGGTGGGCACGTTGGCAACCACCGGTCTCGCCGGCAAACAAGTTACTTCCCCTGTGCCGCCAGGCACGCTGGTTCCTTTAATCTCAGGTGACCCGGCAACCAACGCCAATGCCTTCCTGCTAAAACAGCTTCAGGATCTGCAAACTGCGATCGGCCAACCCCTCTCGATCAGTCCGCTCGTTCCGGTATCCGGTAGCACGATCAATCCGGATCTGATCGGCGGTTATGCGAAAGACCTGAGTAACCTCTTCGGACTCAAGACGCGCAACGTTACTATTGGCGTGACTATTTCGCTGCCTCTGCAAAATAAGACGGCGAAGGCCAACTATGCCGGCGCCCGTATTCAGCAAGAGCAACTTCTGGCGTCAACGCGCTCGCAGGAACAAATCATCGAAGTGGATGTGCGCAACGCCGCGCAAGCGGTGGATACCGCCCGGCGAAGAGTGCTGGCAGCTCGAGAGGCCCGGATCAACGCCGAGTTGCAATTAGAGGGTGAACAGCGGCTCTATCAAGTTGGACGATCAACAACATTCCTTCTCTTCCAGCGGGAAAACGCCCTCACCAATGCCCGCGCCCAGGAGTTACGAGCCGAAACAGATTACAACAAGGCTCTGGCGGATCTGCAAAGGGCTACTTCGACAACTCTGCGGGTAAACAATGTCGTAGTAGACAGCGCGGACCAATAGTCTCGTTGGATTTGCGATCTTCGATTTGCGATTGCTAAGGTACTACATCGAGTACCCTGGCAATCGCAAATTGTTTTCGTGCGAAGCCGCTGATCGCATGAAGATTACCGCCACTATCATCACTTTTAACGAAGAGCAAAATATTCAGGCCGCGTGCGAATCCGTATCCTGGGCTGACGAGCTGATTGTTGTTGACTCGAACTCAACGGATCGGACACGAGAAATTGCGGCACGCTGCGGAGCTCGCGTGATAAACCGCGACTGGCCGGGCTTTTCTGCCCAAAAACAATTTGCGACGGACCAGGCAGCCACGGAGTGGGTCCTTAGTCTGGATGCCGACGAGCGCGTGTCCGATAAACTGAAAGAGTCGATTCAACGGTTGCGGGACAAACCGGCGTCCAGCCTGGTGGATGGTTATCTCGTTGCGCGGCGGGCTTTCTATCAAGGTCGCTGGATTCGGGGTGGCGGCTGGTACCCGGATCGGCAGTTGCGGCTTTTCAGGAAATCGATGGGTCAATGGGCGCCCCGACACATTCATGAGTCTGTGAAAATGGCTGACGGCAGCCGGACTGAAGACATTGAGGGCGATATTCTTCACTACACAACGAACAATGCGGCGCACCATCATCGAATGATCGGGGAACGTTACGCGCCGCTCGCAGCCCGTCAGATGTTCGAAGAAGGACGCCGAACCTCGGCTATGAAGATTGCCACTGCTGGTCCGGCAGCTTTTCTGCGAGGTTATCTGCTGAAGGGTGGTTTTCGCGATGGTCTGGCCGGTTTCACGATTGCCAGTTTTGCTGCCCATCATGCATTTCTAAAGCATCTGCTGCTTTGGGAGATGCAAAATAAAGGTAGGTGATCTTTTTGATCTTTGGTCTTGGGCTTTTGGTCTTTGGTTTTCTTTCGTGTGATTTAGTGGATAGTATTGGCTCACAAGAAATGGATCCACGAAATTACACGAAAGAAAAACAAAGACCAAAGACCTAAGACCAAACTAAGAAACTTGCTACAATAAATGTCGCATGAGTCTCTTCCCCGCAGCCTTCTTCCCCAATCCTAACCTGCTCTTTCCTCCAGTCTTTGTTTACATCACCTGCGGTGTTTTGGGAGCAATCATAGGCAGCTTTCTCAATGTCGTAATTCACCGCCTGCCGCTTGAAGAGTCGATTGTTTTCCCCAACTCTCGCTGCCCATCCTGCGGCGCGGTGATCGCCTTTTATGACAACGTTCCGATCTTGAGTTACGTGGTGTTACGGGCCCGCTGTCGCGCCTGCCGTGAGCCGATTTCTGCTCGCTATCCGGCTGTCGAATTCATGACCGCGTTATTGTTTGTCGCGGTTGCCTGGCGCGACGGACTGACTTCGGCGCTTCCTTTTGATCTCGTTTTCGTTTCGGCATTAATAGCCCTGATTTTCATCGATGCTGGAAATATGATTCTGCCAAATGCAATTACCTATCCTGGAATTGCTTTCGCCCTGATCGCACGGATAGCAATTCCTTATTTGGTGGGCGAGCCGCACTTTGATGACCTCGGACCGTTAATGCGCGGGACTTTGGCCGGTCTGCCAGTGGGGGCAGCTTCGCTCGTCGGCGCACTGCTCGGCGCACTCATTGGGGGTGGTTCGCTCTGGCTTATGGGTTGGACGTGGGAGAAGCTGCGTGGAATCGAAGCCATGGGACTTGGCGACGTTAAAATGATGTTCATGGTAGGGGCTTATCTTGGCTGGCGTTTGACTATTCTCACAATTTTCATGGGCGTGCTTTCGGGATCCGTCATTGGCACCATGCTGATGCTGCGTCAGGGGAAACGGGACATGCAGATGCTTTTGCCTTTCGGCGTGTTTCTAGGCGTGGGCGCCATCCTGGCATTATTGATTGGACCGCCAATCGTAGAATGGTATGCCGGGCAGTTCAGATGATTGCCGCTTGCTAGTTGGCAAACTATGCGCGCAACTCGCTTTCAATTCGGCTTGACCCTGCTGGGAGGTTTATTCCTCGTAGCAACGCTGTTCGCCGTATTTCTCTACTCCGTTGCCCCATCGACACCCGCAGCTCAGGGACCACTCTTCCTGGGAGCGATTCTGGCTATTGTCATCGGTGGCCTGCTGTTCATTCTCTTTGTCCTGCGCTGGTTGTTGCAGCCCTACAAGCAATTGGTCGGTGAAGCAGAGCGTGCCCCCGTGGCTGCGCACATCAAGAAATCTACGGATGAAGCGGCTTTTGTGCTCGAAACATTTCAGTCAGTAGTAGCGCAACTGCAGGAACAACGGAAGGAGCTCGAAAAACTTAGCGCCCTGGCCAAAGAGCGAGCCGATTCGGCCGAAAGGTTTAGCGAGCGAATCATAGCCAGTGTCCCCTCGGGGTTGCTCGCTTTCGATGCCAACGGCCGATCGATGGTCGTGAACGCGCCGGCTCACGAGCTGATGGGCATTGACGGCGCTGCGCTGGGCCAGCCATTTATCTCGCTGTTTCAGAATTACCCGCGCCTGAGCGAAATGGTCCAGCAGTGTCTCGAGACCGGGAAACTCTACCGGCGTGAAGAAATCGAGACAGTGACCGCAGAGGGTCACACACGCAGACTCGGAGCAACAGTTGCCCCCATCGCCCTATCGGCCGAGCCCGGCTCCGGCGGCGCTTTGTGCCTGTTGACGGACATCACTGAAGTAACCCAATTGCGCGAGCAGGTGGCGCTAAAGAACAATCTGGAAAGTCTCGGTGAGATGTCCGCGGGCCTCGCTCACGAGTTCAAGAACGCGATCGCGGCGCTACAGGGTTATGTGCAACTGTTACAGCGGATGGATCTGGGTGAACACGGCCAGGTGACCGCGGCGGCTTTGTTGAACGAAGTACGGAACCTTGCGGAAATGATAACCAGCTTTCTTGATTTCGCGCGACCGCAACCGCTGGAGCTTCAGTCAGTTTCGCTTTTGGAGTTGATAAGGGAGTGTGCGACTGAACTGGAACCGGTTTACCGGGACCGAGCAGTCGATCTGAGCATTGACTGTTCTCCTGGGGCGGGGTTCCCGGAGATTCGCGCTGACGAGCGAATGTTGCGGCAGGCGCTTCTGAATCTTTTGCGGAACGCCGCAGAAGCAATTCCCAGGGAACAGAATGAGCGAAAGGTCCAGGTACGTGTTTTCCAGGATGATCCTGCTGCTTCAGAGATCACCACCGAGATCAGAGACACCGGCGAAGGCATTCCTTTGTTGCATCTACAAAAGATCTTCATCCCGTTCTTCACAACAAAATCAAAGGGCCATGGCGTTGGCCTGGCCCTGGCCCATCGCGTAATCACTGAGCACGGTGGCACGCTCACCGCAAGCAATGCAGCGGAAGGTGGAGCCGTTTTTACGATAAGACTACCTGCGTAGGGAACTTACCGAACCTTCAAACTAACGACTGCCCCCTTCCCCACCTGCGAATTTACCCGGCTTGAGTTGTCCACGTCCTCGGCCTCAAAGCTCCAACGCACTCACTTTGATTTTAGCGTCAGGATTGCTATCTCTGGAGGGACGCGAAAGCGAACGGGAAATATACTGATGCCGATTCCCGTTGTCACAAAAAGCGGCTTTCCCTGCTCGACAATCAGACCGGCTGCATACTTCTGACCGTAATCAGAGGGTACAATGAGCCGGCCGACAAAGGGAAAATTCACTTGCCCGCCATGAGTATGGCCAGCAAGAGTCAGTGAAACAGAAGGCGGGATCATTGGGAAGATGTCTGGATTATGTGTCAAAGCAATAACTGTCTGGCCGGCAGGAATTTTTCGCAGCGTCCCATCGACATCCTGAATGCGAGTCCATTTATCAACCAGCCCTGCCAGCCACAATGACCCTCCATTGACATCTATTTGCGCGACTTCGTTTTCCAGCACCTTGATCACACCCGTACTTTCAAGCGCCTTACGAACTCTATAGCCGTTATAGCCCCAGTCATGATTGCCCAGCACCGCATATACGCCGAAACGCGCGCGGAAATCCTTGAGAATGCCGGCGATGATCTCCGGTTCAATTCTCGGTTTATGAAGGCCCGGGTCGATCATGAAATCTCCCAGGAGCACAATCAGATCAGGGCTGGTCTGATTCGTCTCAAGCACTATCCGACGCAGCTTCTGTTCGTCGACGAATGGCGAGCCGGCGTGAAAGTCAGCGAGCGCAGCTACGCGCAAACCGTCAAGATTGCGCGGCCAATTGGATAATGAAATGGTCTCCTCGTGAATGACGAGTCGATTGGGCTCGATGAGGAAAGCCCAGGCTGCTAGACAACAGCCAACGGCCACAAGTAGCAGCCCCAGCATCGCAATCTTCCGTTTTCTGCTTAGACGCTTCACTGTTGGTGCTCAGTAAGACAGGTTCGCTGTTCGAACAGCAAGAAAGGCTGGAAATACGTCAGAAAGCCCTGGGGAAATATTCTCGCCAGCGCCGGTCTACAAGCTGTGCGATATCGTCCCGAACCACAAGTTCTGCCGGAAAGCCGGGCTTAAGTCGAGCATCGATCACAATCGGCGCTATGTAACTCACATGATGTCGCACAAGGTTTTCCTCCGCCGCGTGTATGTCGCCAGCCGGCTCAAAGCGGGTCCAGGTGGTCCACAGAAAATCTGTGGTCGATGACGCCACCGCGACGTCGTCGTGCAGCACGATTAAAGGCCAATTCGCGAAAACGGGTTCACGGGCAAGGCGTCGCGCCTGTTCCGGATCTTTGGCATACGAGGACCCCTCGACAACTAAACATCCGCCGCAAAACACTTCGGCACGCGAAACTCCTGATGGTAATTCCCCGCGAAACTCCCGCGGCAACTCGCGGATCGGATCTCCTAAACCCAACAGGATCGCTTTACTGCCTTCGTTGACTTTTCCGCTCGTGTAGTCGAGCGTATCCATCGAGAGGTTCGAAAACACGAAGAGATCGGACTCCGGCTTGAAACGAGCCAGCACGTGTTCGAATAAAGCAGGAAAATTACGAAGATCCTGCGGCGTGTCGGTCAGTATCAGGAATTTAGTCAACGAAAGCTGGCCCTCGCCAAGAATACGGAAGCCTGAAACTAGTGCTTCTCGCCCATAGCGTTCGCGCACAACAGCGGCGCAAAGTGAATGGAAGCCGGTCTCGCCATACGTCCACAAATCGCGGACGCCCGGCATCACCAGCGGAAAGAGCGGCGAAAGGAGTTGCTGCAGATAATCTCCGATGAAGAAATCTTCCTGGCGCGGTTTGCCGACCACCGTAGCGGGATAGATTGCCTCGCGACGATGGAAGATTGCTTCGACGTGGAAAACCGGATAGTCATGCTTCAGCGAGTAATAGCCGTAGTGATCCCCGAATGGTCCCTCGGGTCGCCTTTCATGCGGCGGCGCGTGACCAACCAGGGCAAACTCGGCTTCAGCGGCGAGACGGTGTCCGCCGAGGGGATTCTTGCACAGTCTTAGTTTTTCTCCCGACAATAACGAGGCCATTAACAACTCGGGGACGTCTTCGGGCAGAGGGGCAATCGCCGCCAGGATCAATGCCGGCGGACCGCCGAGAAAGGCTGTTACCGGCAGCGACTGAGCGAACGACTCTGCCTCTTTGTAATGAAAACCCCCGCCCTTCTGGATCTGCCAGTGCAACCCGGTTGACTGAGCATCGTAAACCTGCATCCTGTAGATGCCCAGGTTGTGTTTTTTTGTGACCGGATGCTCGGTGTAAACCAGCGGCAGCGTTATGAACGGGCCCCCATCTTCCTGCCAGGTTGTAAGCACCGGCAATTCATCAAGCTTCGCCGGTCGATCGACCTGCTCAATCACATGCCCGCTTCGGGAAATGCGTGTGCCCAGTTTCAGGAACTCTTTGCCAAGTGAGCGGTGCCTCCACAACTCTGAAAGACGCGGGGGTATTAACGACTCGGCCACCTGGACCATCTCGCGCACGAATGACTCGGGCCTTGGACCGAAAGCAAGCTCGATGCGCCGAGCGGTGCCGAACAAATTTGTAACTACTGGATACCGGCTGCCTTTGACGCTTTTGAAAAGCAATGCCGGACCACCCTGGGCAATTATGCGTCGATGGATCTCGGCGAGCTCGAGATAAGGATCAACTTCGGCGTCTATGGTAATTAAATCTTTTTCTCTGGAGAGTAGATCCAGGAATGAGCGGAGGTTACGGTGCATGTTGGACAGGCGACAGTATAACCTTTCGATCCCGAAATCACATGTACCTGGCTTGAAATCTTAGTAAGGCTTTAATGCGAGAGAGTCTGGAACGGGTAGCCGGCACGAGCGTCTTCATTTTCCATTTTCCGTTTGTCATTTCTCATTTTCCATTCGCTTTTTTTCAGTTTTCATTTTGTTTTTCTTTCGTGTGATTTATTGGATAGTACTGGCTCACAAGAAGAAAATGGATCCACGAAATCACACGAAAGAAAAACAAAATGAAAACTGAAAAAAAGCAAATGGAAAATGAACAGGCCCGCGTGATTTCGAGCCTTTGACGTAACTTCGAGGATCGTTTTGCAACCAGACGGGACAATTCACGGAGTCGGTTGATCGGGTTTGCTGACGCTGCGAGGACGAGTTGGCTTTGTACCATCAGACTGGCCCATTCGCGCGTCGAGATCCTGGACTGCTTTCTCCGCTGCCGCGGCGACACCCGGCGTGAAGGAATCGCGAAACTGCTCTAACAGCGGCCGCGTTTCAGCATTCCCGATCTGCCCCAGCGCTTCCAGCAGTCCCACCAACACCCGCGGTTTGTTATCGTCTCGTTTCAGGAAGGGATAAAGTACGTCGGGCGAATCAAGTTGCGTTAGATAACCAACCGCCTGATCGTGTCTGCCAGAATCCAGATCGCGGACGATGCGATAAAGAGCTTCTTCTTTTCCGATCCGATATAAAGCCCACTCCAATGCCAGGCGGACCGGTTTGTTCTTCTCCTGAATATAATAACCCTCGATCAGTTTCTTCTGATCGGTTGCTGCCAATCGCGCCAATGCTTCGGCCGCTCGTTGCCGGACATTTGGGTCAACATTGCCGAGTTGACGACCCAGCGCCGTCGTATCTGTTCGAGCGTCAACTCCATCGATTGGTTGCGTCTGGGCAACGGCCGTTACCCCAAAGGCGAATAGCAAACAACCCAACAAACCACGACTGAAAAAACGACTGACGCGCATGGGTTTTACTCCGACTGCTTTTTCTTCCTCAGCGAGGCGGTATTCAGATCAAGCTCCGCAACGGGAATGACCTCGACATTGGGAAAATGTTTACTCAACTCCGGCAGAAACTCCTTCGCGTTTCCGACGATGATAATGTTCGCGCCTTTTGCGTCGAGCCGTGTCCCGGCAAACTTCTGCACATCGGCCGAACTGATCGTCTGAACATTCTGGATGTAGCGATTGATCTCATTCAGATCCAAGCCGTACAGCGCAAGTGAGCTGACTTGCGAGACAAGACCATTTACGGTCTCGAGGTTTCGCGAAAAGTTACCGATCAAAACCGCTTTGCGCGGTGTCAGTTCAGCTTCCGAGGGCGGTGACGACGTTAATCTTTCGATCTCGCCAATCAACAAGTCGGCAACCTGCGCTCCCGATTGATTCTTGGTCTGCGCAGAAGCGGCAAACGGTCCAACATCGCGACGCGTGTCGAGAGTGCTGGCTGCGCCGTAGCTAAGTCCTCGCTTGATTCGTATTTCCTGATTGAGACGGCCGGAATAACCGCTCAAGACGGAATTGGTTACTATGCCCCGGAAGTAATCGGGGTCTTTTCGGTTGATACCCGTGCGCACGAGGTAGACAGCGGCTTGCCCGGCATCAGGTTTATCGATTACCAGTACCCGGCCCGGTGTGCTGGCCGCGGATCCGCTCGAACCCCCGCTCAACGGCGGTAGAGGCGCCGCCGGTTTCTTCCAGTCACCAAAATTACTTTTGGCAAGGTCAAAAGCGTCCTTCGGTTTGATGTCGCCGCCAATTACTAAAATTGCGTTATCGGGACGGTAATAAGTGTTGTGTAACTTAACGATATCGTCCCGCGAGATACGCGCCAGGGATTCGGGCGTGCCGCCAATCGGGTGTCCGTACGGCGCGTCGCCGAAAACTACCCGCCCGGCGACGTAGCGAGCAATGGTGCCGGGTTGTCCCAGTCCAACAGTAAGGTTGTCTAAATACTGTTGGCGCAAACGTTCAATCTCGTCTGCTTTGAAAGTTGGTCGCCTCACTACGTCCGCGAGGATCTTCATGGCGTCGCCGATCTTCGGCGAAGAGACGCCGACGGTCGCGGTAGACGCATCCCATCGCGCTCCTGAATCCAGTGAGCCGCCGAGGGCTTCGATCGCCTCGGCGATCTGCGTTGCATCCCGGCTCTCGGTTCCTTTGGTGAGCAGGTTGGCAGTCATGTCTGCCAGGCCCGACAGCTCTTGCGGATCAACTTCCCCGCCGTTCTTAATCAACAGTTGAGCAGTAACCAGCGGAGTATTGGCCCGCTCGACCACAATCACGCGGAGCCCGTTGGCGAGCGTTTGCTCAACCGGACTCGGAAACTGTACCGAATGGGGAGCGGACGGCGGAGGTGGTGTCGCTTGTGGAGTTTGAGCGCCGGCCAGCGAGGGCATGAAAACGAAGGCGGTTAAAGCCAGTGAAGCTACAACAAATCGTACCTGGAGTTTCATCATCTGCATTACCTGCCCTCCTTACGCGCTCTCGTGCGATCACTTTCCTGGGATCGGTTGTTTCCGGTCTTTGCCTCAGGCAGGTAATACAACACCATGCGATTGTTATCCGTCAGGTACTTTTTCATCACGCGCTGCACATCCGCAGCAGTCACCGCCTGTAGGCGGGATAGATCCGAGTTGACTCGATTTGGGTCGCCCAGCAATACCGCGGCCTCACCGAGAGCCAGTGCCTTACCGTTGCTTGTTTCTCGTTGTCGCAATTGGTCGGTAATGATCTGGTTCTTTGCTTTTTCCAGTTCAGCCGCAGAGACGGGTGCATCCTGCATTTTCTTAATCTCCGCGAGCAACGACCGCTCCGCATCTTCCGGCTTCTTTCCTTCGGACAACACGGCCGTCAAGACGAACAAGCTTGCATCCTCGCGCACGTCCGAACTGGCATCAGTTTCGGCTGCAAGCTGTTGTTCGTAGACCAGTGAGTGATAGAGACGCGAAGATTCACCCGCCGAGAGAATGGCATCTGCGACTCTGAGCGCATCGGAGTCGGCATCTGATTGGCGTGGCGTTAAATACGTGATTCCCACCGCGGGCAATGGGACATTCTGGCCGTGCTCCGTAAATCTCATTTCCGCCGTCCGTGGCGGTTCTTTTACCTGTACACGCGGCAGCACTGAGGACGGCTTTTGAATAGGAGCAAGATACTTATCAACCCAGGTGTCGAACTGCTTCTGATCAAAGTCGCCCACGACTACCAACGTGGCGTTGTCCGGGCGGTAGTAGGTTGAATGGAAATCCTGAACATCCTTGAGCGTGGAGGCGTCGAGATCTTCGATACTGCCGATTGTCGGCCGCTTGTAAGGATGTTGCACGAAGGACTTCTGCTGCAGCAGATGAAAAAACTTTCCGTACGGCGGCGCCAGAACACTTTGTCGATACTCTTCCTTTACCACGTCGCGCTCTGACTTGAAGTTTGGATCATCAACGTTCAAGCCTGAGAGTCGATCTGCTTCGGCCCACAAAAGCGTCTCAAGATAGTTCGAGGGAACAACCTCGTAGTAAACGGTTACATCGTCAGCGGTGAACGCGTTATTCATACCGCCGACATCCTCGGTGAGTCGATCCATCATTTCGGATTTCATGTTCCGGGTGCTTTTGAACATGATGTGCTCGAACAGGTGAGCAAACCCGCTTCGCGATTGCGGGTCATCCTTTGAGCCAACGTGATACCAGACCTGAATTGCCACTGTAGGGCTGGAACGATCCTGAGCGCTAAGCACCCGCATTCCATTCGGCAGCGTGCGATCGCTAAATTTGAGTTGAGGCATTCGCATTTGCGCAACGACACCGCGCGACGGGAACCCCGTCAAGAGGGCGCAGATCAAAAGTGTGAAGGCCGGAATCTGACGAAACATTAATTTTGCTCCAATATGAGAGTAGTCAAACGGGAGTTTCGGGGGTTTGATGTTGAGTCCCAGGGCTGCTGTTGCATGCTTTGAAGCGACTCGGCAGGCCAATCATTCATCATTTAGTCGATGTCCATGGGATTAAGATAGGGCTTGTCCTTCTCTTTCTCTGCCCGCTTCATTGCTTCCTGAAACTTTTCTTCGAGTATGCGATCGCGGTCCTTCATTGAGCTCAATTCCTGGGCAAAAATCTGTTCCCGCACCTGCTTCTGCTTGTCCAATCCCTTAACCATTTCGTCAAACGAGGCAAGCGGTTTGGCCTTTTCCTCGTGTGAAAGCAGCGCGCCAGTACGGGCATCAACGGTCAAATTAGCTTCGCAGCAGGGGCAAATGATCGTGAATCGCGACGTGTCAGCCATAGTAAACTCCTCACTAGAACTAGGCAGCCAAGTATACAACAAGCTCCCTAATTGACGCCGCCGTGGCGGCGACGGTCGCTTATTATTCAAACACCACCACTCAAAAAAAGAGGACAGCCATTTCTGGCTGCCCCGGGACGCGGACGTCCCTCTCTGCCCTGGGATGATGGGGACCTGGATTCCTGCCCGCGTTTCTCATTCCAAACCACGGATTCAGGTAGACTGCCTTCCCAATCGCTAACCGCCAACAGGAATTAGGGAATTACTTTCTTTAGCGCCCTACCAACTTTCTTTGCTCCTGTCTTGGTCGCTTCGCCTACAGTTTTGGCGCCCTCGGCCGTTTTTTCCCCGACGGTCTTGGCGCCTTCGGCCGTTTTCTCACCAACGGTTTTGGCCGTATCTACGGTTTTTTCGCCAACATCCTTCGTTTTCTCCCCAACCGTTTTGGCGCCTTCTTTGGTTTTATCGGCTGCTGTTGCCCCCTTATCACCGACCCACCCGGCGGCATCGGCGATCTTGTCGCCGGTAGCTTCCAGGGCATCGCCTCCGTCATTGATCTCTTTCTCCTCGCCCGACGGCGAGTACGCGCGCACCGTGCGCTGGTCGTTTTGGGTAGTCACCACGACCTTGGCCACCCTGGGGTTGTTGCGAAAGGTTCGCGTTTCCGTCTTCACACCGTTCGCATCGACCGTCGTCATGACCTCTGAGTTGTCGGGTGCCGGTCGCGGACTTGCGGCAACATCGTTAGCGTTCGCATTAGTGTTGGCATTTGCGCCTTCACTCTTATTGCATCCAACGCCCAACGTCCCAATCAACAAAATGCTCAAGCCTATGAATATCTTTTTACCCACCGCCGCTACCTCCTAACGAAATTCGTTCCAAAGAATCTTGGCAAGCATTGTGCCAGTAACTCCGTAAAGCTTTGCCTCAAAGTCTACTTCGGCTTTGCAAGGCCGCAAAGAGGCACAAAAAGCGCAAACGATTTATGGAAGAGCTTTGTACTTTTTGTGCCTCTTTGTGGCTATAAGGCAAAGCTAACCGGCTGTCATAATAATAAAATCGAATTGTGGTACTCCGGCAAAAACCATACGCAAAGATCAGCTTAGCGTTTAGGAATGTTACGTCCTTTTCGCGGGAATCTGCTAAGGATCACTAGCCGGTTCGAGCATAATTCCGGCGCTGCACCGATTCTTTTGGCTCGGGTTGAAATCAATTACAACGCTATCGCAGTACTGCCGATGAAAAGATCCACCAACTGCCGGGGACCGCGTGAAAACTCTGAGGATGCCTTGGCGTGGGTAGTGATGAGTTTGAAATACCACCAACGCGCGCAGTTGGTGGTTTGTTCATATTCAGCCTACAAGAACTGAAGAGAAGACCTCTGGCGCGCTCCGCGCGAAAAGACGCCGCTCCCGAGCAGTCGTAGGTTACGTATGAACAATCCACCCACTGCGCAGTCTGTGTCAAAAGTCCGGAAATGAATCCCACACACGGCAGTGTGTGGATGGTTCAGATCCTGTCTACAACGTGGCCGCAATAAAACCCGACGCGCGAAGCGCGCAGGAATAAATCCGGCGAATCTCCTGTAGAAAGGATTTGAACCCATCCACACACTGCCGTGTGTGGGATTCCTTTCCGACTTTTGACACAGCCTCTGCGGTTGGTGGTATTTCAAACTGCATCACTACCCAACCACTGCTAACTAACGACTGGCCCCTTCCCCACCTGCGAATTTACGCAGCTTGAGTTGTCCAAATCCTCAGCTTCAAAGCGCCAAGGCATCCTCAGAGTTTTCACCCGGTCTCTCAGGTTGGTGGTTTCATACCTTTGAGGCAAAGCTCAGCGCCCTTCATAACTTCGCAAGTATTTCTTTCCAGCGCACCCAGGCTTCATCGCGGGCCTTTTTGTTAGCCTTGTATGCTGTCAACGCCTTTTGATATTCAGCGGCGGATTTATCATCAGCCTCCTTGTCCCCTTTCGCCACCGGAGGAGTGGGTTCCGGCGCATCACCAGCTCGCATGAAACCGTGGCCGGCTCCCTCATACGTCACCGGGTCGTAAGTTTTCTTCAGCTCCTTCATCGCTTCAATAGTCGCGGGCAGTGTGGCGTTGATCCGCATGTCGTTGCCGGCATAGAAACCGTAGACGGGAGCCTGGATTTTTGCCAGGGCTTCTTTGTCCACAGCCTGATTATTCGTGGGCGCTGAGCCGTAGAAAACAAAGGCGGCTTTTAGTGTCGGACGATTTGTTGCAAAGCGAAAACTCTGGCTGCCACCCCAGCAGTAGCCCGTCACAACTACCTTCCCATTTGCGGCGGGCAGCTTTGAAACGTAGTCGGCCACCGCATTCAAGTCAGAAGTGATCTGGTCTGGTGGAAGGTCACCGATGGCTTGCCCAACTGCCTTGCTGCTAACCGCAGCCAGTTCGCTCGTGCCGCCTCCTTTTGGACCCATTCCTGACAGCAGATCGGGCGCGATGGCGATATACCCAGCTTCCGCCAGTTGGTCGGTAAGGCTCTGCACCCAATCAGTCATGCCAAAAATCTCGTGGATGACTACTACGGCGGTCGCTTTCTTGTTCACTTCAGGATAAACGACAAAGCTATTGACCTCACGATTGCCGTTCTTCACCTTCACCCATTCCTGATGACGAGGAGATTTAGACAGGCGCTGCCTGGCCCAATCCTGCGTCTCGGCACTGTCCGTCGTTGGCAGCATATGATTCATGTGCTGATCAGTCATACTCTGCGCCGCTGCGAACAGCGGGAGAAGTAAGACGCTCAGTGCGAGAACGAACATCCTGCCGATTAACTGCTGGCTCTTATCCGCGGACTGTCTGCTGAATGCTGTCATTGAAAACCTCCGCAACTGATGTTGTGTTATTCAGAAAAGGGGAAGATGATTCTAACGCTTGAAAGCAATCATTTGCCATTCGTCATTTGACATTTTAGATTTTGTTTTACTTTCGTGGATCCATTTCTTCTTATGAGCCAATACTATCCACTAAACCACACGAAAGAAAAACAAAATGAAAAATGAAAAATCTCAAATGACGAATGGCAAGTGAATTGGTATCATTGCCACGCTTTTCAATCCTGGAAATGGTTCGACAGTCCGCTGTCAGAACACTTAGGAGCTCCAGATGTTCAAACAACTCTCCCTGATGTTGTGTATTCTCTTCGCTCTCGTTTTGGTTGGATGCAACAAGGAAGGTACAGAAAAAAACGCCAATTCCACCGCCGGAACCAAACCGCCAGCCATGGCCGCTAGCCCAATGGCGGCGATGTCGCCTGGAACGATGGCTGAAAAGATCGGTGTTCCGGAATGCGACGACTTCATCACTAAATACGATGCCTGCATAACTGGTCATGTCCCCGAGGCGGCCCGGGCCCAGTACAAGACAAGCATTGAACAGTGGCGCAGTTCGTGGCACAAACTAGCAGCCAACCCGCAAACAAAGGCCACTTTGGCTGCTGCCTGCAAGACCGCCGCCGAGCAGGCACGCACCTCCATGAAAACTTACAACTGCACGTTCTAGTGCGCCGTCAATTGGTGGTTAAACCACCGATCGGGTAGGAACTTCGCGGCTCGGCCGCAACGAATGGCACGATCCGCGGACTAACACAAAGCGGGGAAAACGCTTTCATCTGGTGCGATTGGTTTAATACCAACCAGCACGAGAGTCACTCTGTCTGCGTGTTAGTTCGCGGATCATGCAGCACTATTGACTTTCCGACTAATTTCCTTTAGAAGCACGTACTTGAATAGATATCTGGCGGCGTCCGAGCCGCATTCCTTTTGACGATTCCGCACGCTGCCGCTTAACAAATTATTTCCAAAGAATTGAAATCTCTGGTGCTTCAAGTTCGGGCTCCGCGGCTTTAATGTTGCTACATCAAAGATTGACAAACCTTAACTCGGATTTTCAAGGAGCTTTCCCTATGCGCAGAACTCTATTCGCCTCGTGCCTCATGTTGTTCCTGATCGCTGCTATCCTGCCTATGCAGCCGAGGTTTATTGCGGGCGCAGTCTCCGAAGGCGAGCGCTTGTCGATGTTTTGCAAGCCGGCGGTGGTGAAGATTTACGTAGGACCTTACGGCACGTTCTTTTATCAGCCGCCCAATTGGAGTCAGGGAAAGACCTATCAGGTTTCATATGTCGGCACCGGTTCGGGCTTCTTTATCAATTCAAACGGCTATATCGCCACCAACGCGCACGTAACGCAGGAATATCATGATGGAGACGAAAAGGCCAAGGAGGATCTTTTCGGCGCCTTCCTCCAGCAGGTCGCAAAAGACTACGACATGGAGGTTCGCAAGCTGACCCGGGAAAACATCAACTTCATCGCGCAGCATACAAGGATGACCGGCTATCAGATGATCCACCATGTTGTCATACCTGATGGCAGCCCATATCCGTTTGAGATCAAAGGTTACGGCGCCCCCGCCGGCGAAGGAGAAAACTGGAAAGACGTTTCGATTATCAAAATCGAAGTAAAGAACGCGCCCGTTCTGGTATTTGGCGACTCTGACAAGATGCAACTTCAAGATCACGTAACCGTTATCGGTTACCCGGGTGCTGCCGACTCTTCTGATCCAAACATTCTGAGTCGGAAATCCGAACTCGAAGCGTCAATTACCGACGGTAAAGTCTCGGCTCGCAAATCTACTGAAGGTGGCGCGCCAGTTCTGCAGATCAGCGCGTCGGCAACTCATGGCAACTCAGGCGGCCCGGTGCTGAACGACGCTATGGAGGTTATCGGTCTCGAGACTTTTCGCGGGAACACGGTGTTTGGCCAGGAGGTTCAAGGATTTAACTTTGTAGTCGCGGCAAATACCGCGAAGGAGTTTCTCAGTGGAGTCGGCAACGAACTCGGACCCGCAGACAAAGCGTATCGCGAGGGCCTCGAGCTTTACTGGAGCCAGCAATTCAAGAGTGCTATTTCAAAGTTCGAAGAAGTCAAGCGGCTTTTTCCGCAGCACTCCGAAGTGGACAGGCTGATTCAGACTAGTCAACAGTCAATCACGGAAGGCAAGGATCAGTCGGGCATTTCGGGTTGGTGGCTAATCGGCGGAGGCATCGCGGTTTTACTGCTGATCTTCGGAGGTGTGATCATTGCGATAGTCGTCGTCCTGGTCATGCGCAAGAAAGGAAAGGCGCACCCGGCAACAGCCATCCCAGCCGCCGGCGCTGCAGCAACAGGCAAGGGACCCGCCCCACCTTTACCGGCGCGTCCGGCATATTCCCCTGCTCCGCCGAGCTATTCTCCAGCACCGCCGAAACCACCATCACCGGGCCCGATGGCCCCTCCCGTTTCTCCCGCGCCCGCCGCGGCAGTAGACCATAACCGCACTGTGGATCTGGGAGCGACCATAGCAATTCAACCCGACGGCGATACATCTCCCATCCACTTCGGATCGATCAAGTTTGTTTCCGGTTCTCTTTCCGGCAAGCAATTTGATGTGACCGCTGAAGGCGCCTGCATCGGGCGCGACGCCACGCTGTCGCAGATCGTCATTCCCGATCCGCGCATTTCTAAGCGGCATGTCTGGATCGGCGTGCGCGAAGGGTGCGTCACGATAATTGATCAGGATTCGCGTAATGGTACGTTTGTTAACGATCCCAAATCGCCACGAGTAAAAGAAACCACTCTCAATTCCGGTGATACAGTGATCCTGGGAGAATCGGACGTCGCCCGGTTTGAATATCAGAAAGAGTAGCGCCAGGTTAGCCGTCCTCTGCGGTGATAGAGCTTTGCACTTCGGAGTGGCTTTTGCACAAAAAGTCCAAATCCCACCCACTGCCCGAGACTGTGTAAAAACTCTGAAGAATCTGCCGGTCGCGACTGGACAACTCAAGCCGCGTAAATTCGCAGGTCGGGAAGGGGGCAGTCGTTTTGAAGGTTCGGTAAGTTCAATGCTCCCCCGCTCAAGTTTCCGAGGCTTCATCATCGAATCAATCACTCAATGCAGTAAACCCAGAGGCTTAAGTGATAGGGATAAGCACTGGCATTCAAGCTTGAGCGGGGGCGCCTTGAACTTACCGAACCTTGAAACTAACGACTGCCCCCTTCCCGACCTGCGAATTTACGCAGCTTGAATTGTCCAGTCGCGACTGCAGTATGAGGTCACCTCTTTCACCAGGAACAAAACTTGGACGCTATGAGATCCGTTCCCAACTGGGCGCGGGCGGCATGGGAGAAGTTTACCTGGCATTTGATACGGAACTTGCTCGCAGCGTGGCGCTAAAGATCCTTCCTCGGGATTTAGCATCTGACCAGGAGCGATTGCAACGTTTTGTCCAGGAAGCGAAGTCAGTCTCGGCATTGAATCATCCGCACATTCTCACGATTTTCGAAATCGGGCAGACTGATAACGTCAATTTCATCGCCACAGAATTCGTCGACGGAGAAACTCTGCGACAACGCATGGCCAACGGCCCGCTCAAGCTAACTGAGATTGTAGAAATAGCCACTCAGGTAACGGGCGCGCTCGCAGCAGCACACTCAGCGGGCATCGTCCATCGCGACGTAAAGCCTGAAAATATCATGATCAGGCGCGATGGGTATCTCAAGCTCCTGGACTTTGGGCTAGCCAAACTGTGGGAACCACGAGATTCCGTTTCTGACCCTGAGGCTCACACCAAAGCGATGCTGAAGACCGCCGCCGGCACTGTGATGGGCACTGCCTTTTACATGTCGCCGGAACAGGCGAAAGGCGCAAGCGTAGATGCCCGGAGCGACGTATGGAGTCTGGGAGTAACAATCTACGAAATGGTTGCCGGAGTCATGCCATTCGCGGGCGATAGCTCTGCTGAGACCATCTCGCTCATTCTCCAAAAACAGCCTGCACCACTTGCGCGCTATTCGCGCGATGTGCCCGCCGAGCTGGAGCGCATCGTAACCAAGTGTCTCGCGAAAGACCGTGAAGAACGTTATCAAACGGCCAAAGACCTGCTCATCGATCTGCGCAATTTTAAACGCAGAATGGAGGTCGACGCTGAACTCGAACGCACAGCTTCGCAGGCTGCTGGTTCGCCGGCTACTAACGGGACTATTCCCACTGCATGGACTGATGCAGCGTCAATCGCGCAAGCAGGCAGACAATCTGCTGCAAGCGCTCAACACAGCGGCAGCAGACTCAAGCAGCGCAAGCTGATTTTTATCTCCGTTGCCATCGTGCTTGCCCTGGCGGCTCTGACGCTTGCACTTTACCTGCGAGGCGGCAGTAAAGAAGGCGTGATTGATTCGATTGCGGTGCTGCCTTTTGAAAATCGCAGTGCCGACCCCGATACCGATTATCTTTGTGACGGGTTGGCTGAATCACTCATTTATCGATTGTCTCAGTTACCGAACCTGAAAGTGAGCCCCACCAGTGCTGCCTTCCGCTACAAAGGAAAACAGGCGGACACAGTAAAGGTAGGCAATGAACTCGGCGTGAGCGCAGTTCTGTCAGGAAGGATCGTTCAGCGCGGTGACAACCTGACGATCAGCGCCGAACTGGTGGACGTCCGTCACAACCGGCTGCTATGGGGCGAGCAGTACGACCGCAAGATGTCAGACCTGTTGGCAACCCAGCGCGAAATTGCGCGAGAGATTGTCGAAAAACTGAAACTCCAAGTCGCCGGTGAAGAAAAAGGTCTTGCCAAACACTACACCGATAGCAACGAGGCTTATCAGCTCTATTTGAAAGGCCGGTTCCAATGGAACAAGCGGACGGGCGACGCCCTTAAGTTATCAATCGCATATTTCAATCAAGCAATTGAAAAAGACCCGGGCTTCGCACTCGCTTATGCCGGTTTGGCTGACTGCTATGTTGTGCCGGCGAGTCGGCTGCCTCCGCGAGAAGGAATGCCTAAAGCCAAGGCAGCAGCGTTACATGCACTGGCCCTCGACGAGACGCTCGCCGAAGCGCATACCTCACTAGGGCGCGTCCTGGCGGTGTATGAATGGAACTGGGCCAGCGCCGAAAAGGAGTACAAGCGTGCGATTGAGCTGAACCCGCGCTATGCGGTAGCGCACCAATGGTATGGCGGCTGGTATCAGGCAATGGGTCACCCTAATGAAGCGATTATGGAGAGAAAACTCGCCCAGGAACTCGATCCGCTTTCACTAATTGTTAATTTTGAAGTCGGATTGGCTTTTTACTACGCTCGCGATTACGACAAGGCAATCCAACAGTTCCAAAAGGCTCTGGAGTTGGACCAAAATTTTCCGCCCGCTCAGCAATTCCTGGGCGCCTCTTATGAACAAAAAGGGATGAATGATGAAGCCATTGCTGAATTTAAGAAAGCGATTCCGCTGTTAGGAGGCAGTGAATGGGCACTTACAAGGGGCGGTCTAGGCTATATCTACGGAGCATTAGGTAAGAAGAGTGAGGCACTGGCACTGATCGAGGAACTCAAAAAGCTTTCCGCGCAAGAATATGTGCCGGCCCCCAGCATGGCCCTCATTTATGCGGGACTCGGCGATAAGGATCAAGCGTTTCTCTGGTTGGAAAAGGCGTACGAGGAGCGCGCGTTTCAGATGCAATGGCTCGGCGTGGAACCAAGATGGGATAGTCTTCACTCCGATCCGCGCTTTGCCGATCTCAAGCGCCGCATGGGCCTCCCGCGGTAGATCTTGAAATCACGGTTCAAATTAACTTCATCCACCAAGGAGGATGTCAATGCTCTGGTGAGCAAATTTGGAACTGTTTTTACGTCTCACCACCAGAATTGAAAGAGGCTTTTTTGAGTTTTTGGCCTTGAATTGGGGAACAAGGCCTAAGAACGTATCGTTGAGCCAGACGAACAACAAAAGCGCTGACAAGGCAGCGCACTCCAAAATAGTTGCGTCCCTCTTTGGATGCGGCGCCTCGTCGCCGCTTTTCGATTTCGAGGTGAGCCAAGCTAACGTCAAACCGTTGCGCCAATGAAGCCATCACTCCACCTCCTATCTTATGTCTGCCTGAATCTAGCGATGGGTGCCATCGTTTGGGCGCAGCAGAAGCCTGAACTGGTTGTCCAAACTGGCCATTCCGATATTGTTGATTCGCTGGCGTTCAGCGCCGATGGACAGACCTTAGCCACGGGTAGTAGAGACCAGACGATCAAGCTGTGGGCAGTCGCGAGCGGTCACGAGTTGCGCACGCTTCGGGGGCATTCAAATTGGGTCGCGTCAGTCGCGCTGAGTGCCGATGGTAAGACGCTGGCTAGTGGCAGCTATGATAAGACAATCAAGTTGTGGGATGTTGCCACAGGCCGCGAGTTGCACACGCTCACTGGGCATTCCAACTTTGTGGTTTCAGTGGCGTTCAGTCCCGATGGAAAGACGTTAGCGAGTGGCAGCTATGACAAGACAATCAAGTTGTGGGAGGTCGCGACAGGTCGCGAGTTGCGCACGCTTACCGGGCATCCAAGAGCAGTCAGTTCAGTAGCGTTCACTTCCGATGGAAAGACCTTGGCTAGTGGTAGTTTTGACAAGACGATCAAGCTGTGGGAGGTAGACACGGGACTGGAAGTGCGAACATTTAGAGGCCATTCCGAATCGGTCACTACAGTGAGCTTCAGTGCTGATGGAAAGATGTTGGCCAGCGGCAGTGAGGACAACACGATCAAACTTTGGGAGGTGGCGACAGGTCGCGAATTGCGCACACTCACCGGCCATTCAGGTTACGTCCATTCAGTGGCGTTCAGTGCAGATGGGAAGATGTTAGCGAGTAGTAGTGAGGACAAGAGCATCAAGCTCTGGATTGTAGCCACAGGGCAAGAGTTGCGCACCCTCACGGGACATTCCGGCCAGGTCTATCCAATAGCTTTCAACGCAGACCGGAAGACGTTGGCCAGCGCTGGTTTGGACAAAACGATCAAGCTGTGGGACGTAGCCACAGGGCGAGAGTTGCGCACGCTAGTGGGCCATACATCTGACGTTTACTTCGTTACGTTAAGCGCGACTGGGATGCTGTTAGCCACTGGAAACAACGATGGCACGGTTAAGTTGTGGGAGGTGGCCACAGGCCGAGGGTTGCGCACGCTCGCAAGCCGTAACGGCTGGATCAATACACCCGCAGCGTTCAGCCCAGACGAAAAAATGTTAGCGAGTGTAGCTGACGGCAATGCGATCAAACTTTGGGACACGGCCACGGGCCGTGAGCTGCGTATGCTCGCTGGTCATGCCAAAGCGGTCACATCGGTAGCGTTCAGTGGCGATGGGAAAATCTTAGCCAGTGGCTCCGAAGACAACACGATCAAGCTTTGGGAAGTGGCTACGGGAAACGAATTGCGCACACTGAAGGGCCACTCCGAGGCAGTCTCGTCAGTTGCATTCAGTGCGGACGGCCTGACGCTGGCTAGTGGCAGTTTTGACAACACGATTAAGCTGTGGGAAGTGGCTACAGGTAGCGAGTTCCGCACGTTGACCGGGCATACAGACGCGATTTATTCCGTAGCGTTTAGCGGCGATGGAAAAATGTTTGCCAGTGGCAGTTGGGACAAGACCATCAAGCTGTGGGACGTGCTTACCGGCCGCGAATTGCGCACGCTCAGAGGGCATTCCGGTGCGGTCACCCCCGTAGCCTTCAGTGCCGATGGCAAAATGTTAGCTAGTGGCAGTCATGACAAGACGATTAAGCTGTGGGAAGTGGCCACGGGTCGCGAGTTACGGACGCTCACCGGACATTCCGCGTGGGTAGATTCCGTAGCGTTCAGTACCGATGGCCGGTTTCTGCTCAGCGGAGGTTGGGATACCGATCTCAAGCTTTGGCGGGTCGATGACGGAGAGCAGTTAGCAAGCTTGATTGCGCTGGACGAAAAAGATTGGGCTGTCGTCACTCCGGAAGGCTTATTTGATGGTTCACCGAACGCATGGAAGAAGCTCATTTGGCGGCTGGACAACAATACTTTCAAATTCGCGCCCGTCGAAGCGTTCTTCCAGGAATTTTACAGACCCGGACTGTTGCAAGAGATCATGTCAGGAAAGAGGCCGAAGCCGCCCACGAAAAACTTGTCGGAAGTTGACATCCGCCAGCCGAGCGTCACAATCACGCGCGTCAACGAACAGCCTGTTTTAGAACAAGGACTCGGACAGGCCTTCGCGCTGGCGAACTCAGTTATAACTCGCGGTGTTGAAGTAGAAATACAGGTCACCGATAACACCAGCGATCCATCACGTTCCAGCCAGGCGGCAACCAGCGGCGCACAAGACTTGCGGCTGTTCCGGAATGGATCGTTGGTAAAGCTGTGGAAAGGCAATCTCTTTGATGGTCAAAATGGATGTGAGCCGACAACGACCAGGTCTAACGAACCGCGTCGAGCTGTTTGCAAAGCGAAGGTTCCCCTAGTCGGAGGCGATAACAATTTTACTTCGTATGCTTTCAACCAGGAGAACGTCAAGAGCAATGACAGCGAGGCATTGGTCAAGGGAGCGGATGGTTTGAATCGAACAGGTGTGCTCCACGTTTTTGCAGTGGGTGTGAACGATTACGAGAACAAGGCTTTTAATCTGAGCTATGCGGTGCCGGATGCAGAGGACTTTGGCGCCGAGCTCAAGAAGCAACAGGAGAAGCTGAAGAACTACGAGCGCACAGAGATCATCCCGCTCTACAACGAGCAGGCGACGAAGGAGAAGATTCTGGGCGTGCTGAAAGATCTGGCCGCTAGAGTCCAGCCGGAAGACTCCGTAGTGGTCTACTTTGCCGGACATGGGACGGTGGGCTCGTGTCTGAGCGCAACCACGCAGCAAGTCAATGCGAAGGACCGCTTCTATCTGGTGCCGCATGATCTTGGTTACCATGGAGCCATTCCTGATCGCTGCGAGCAGAAGCTGCTGGATGAAGTGGCGCACCACAGTATCTCGGACGAAGAGCTAACCAGGGCGTTTGAAGGGATCGATGCGGGACAGCTGCTGCTGGTAATCGACGCCTGTAACTCGGGCCAGGCGCTGGAGTCGGAGGAGACGCGCCGCGGGCCAATGAACTCCAGGGGTCTGGCGCAGTTGGCCTATGAGAAAGGCATGTACATCCTGACGGCCGCGCAGAGTTTGCAGGAAGCCAAGGCG
>Ga0137403_10000896_pt1 | contig 38034 bp, 25 predicted proteins | sample CZOMad2_1_16fung_FD_122057 | JGI IMG/M metagenome (GOLD analysis project Ga0137403, IMG submission 122057) | Vadose zone soil fungal communities from Angelo Coast Range Reserve, California, USA - CZOMad2_1_16fungal (Hybrid Assembly) | ecosystem: Environmental > Terrestrial > Soil > Vadose zone...
TGTGGGCAATCACCCGGTGGCGTTGGCGGAAACCCCGGACCAGAAGAAGCTCTACGCGGTCAACCAGGGCGATGGCACGGTGAGCGCAATCAGTCTGGTGGATCGGAGCGTAGTTCAGACGATCGCCACCGGGACTACCCCCGTGTGGGCTGTGGCTCGTTCGGATAGCGCCAGGATTTACGTGCTCAACGGCGGCAGCGGTACGGTGTCTGCAATCGACACAGCATCTGACCTAGTAGTCGGGAGTGCGACTGTCGGCGCGGGTGCGAATTACATGGTCTATGACAGCAAGCTGAACCGGCTCTATGTGACCAACCCCGCCGCCAACACATTGAGCGCAGTTAATATCGCGGCGGATCCACCGACCGTCTTATTTACAGTGCCCATAGCGGCCAGCCCGACTACGGTAGCGGTACTGCCCGATGGCAGCCGAGCCTATGTGGCCAGTGTTTCGCTGAGTGGTGGCAGCGCGACTTCGCAGGTCACCGTCGTGAACGCAACCGACGGAAGCGTCCGGACTGTCGTTCCGCTGAATTCGCTGCCAGCGGCCTGTGGCGCCGTGCGGTTCGAGCTGTTCACCGCCGCTTCGGCAGACAGTTCGAAAGTGTACGTTGGCAATTGTGATGCCCGCAATACCAGTATTCTCCGCACCTCCGACGACACAAAAGTGCTGGACATGAAGGCCCCGCTGAGCGCCGTCACCCCACCCAACGGAGGAAACCCGCTGCCACAAAACCCCGTGTTTGTTTTGCCAGGGCCTTGATTAGGTTGATTTCTAAATAGAACTAGAAGAGTCCTACCCGGAGCCAACATCAGCTGCCAATTTTCTTGAGTTATCGGCCCGCGGCAGTCGCCAGGTCATCCGACCGCTGGACGTTATAGCGAAGAGCGATGTTCATGAACACGCTGCCGCTGGCGGTTTCGAAACAGATCACCAGGGCTTCGGTGTCTTCGCTGCTGACGGGGCCGTGATCGGACGTGTGCAGAACGGGGGGATGGACGCGGAAGTTGAAACCCTGGTCATTCAAGGCGGTCACGGCGTTTCCGGTGACTTGATTGGCCAGTTCACAAACGGTTTCGCGCACCAGTTCGTCGGATTCAGGCAGTTCGGTCCCGGCGAAACAGCTGGCTACGCGCACTGCCGCCTCCGGATCCAGATCGAAGACAATCCGGCCTTCGATGTCCCCGGTGAGGGAGATTACGGCGGCCACGCCTTTGCGCCGGTAGGCTTCCTGCTCCATGCTGAGGTTCCCAATCGAGGTAGGGGACTTCAGACCCTGTGCGAGGACGGCGTCCGCCGCGTTGATGAACGGCTGGATCAGCTCCATCTTCATGGCTAGGCTCCCGCACCGGCGGCCGCGGCTACGGCCCCGTCCTCGCCCAGCACGTACTTGATCACTTCGTAGAACTTCTGGTTTGACCGGCTTTTGCACGAAGTGACGGGCGCCGCGCTGCAGGGCCGCCACGATGTTTTCCTGGTAGCCCACCGACGACACCATGACGATGCGGGCCTCAGGATGCTGGCCCACGATCTTTTCGGCTGCCTCGATCCCCTCCATCTGCGGCATGGTGATGTCCATGAGCACGATATCGGGATTGGTGCGATCGTATTCGGTGATGGCGGTCATGCCGTCGCCGGCTTCGCCCGCCACCTGGCCGCCAAAAGTCTCGACGATGCGAGCCAGGTTCTTGCGAGCGAAGACGGAATCGTCCACCACCAGGTAGCGGACCGGTTGACCGTCCTTGCTGCGTTTTAGCGATGCAAACTGCTCCATAACACTCCTCCTGCTTTTATCTGTAGAAATTGAAACTCACCGTACAGCACAAAACTAATCACGTCCGGCACCGGCAGCCTTGCCGCCTTCGCCGCCGGGCTCGTTTCCAAATCCATTTCTGCGCTCTGGCATAGCCTGGGCCTGCAAGGTGTTAGCCAGAATATCCAGCCCGACCACTCGCAGGGCAAAGCCGCGATCGATGGCTGCCTTGGGCATGCCGTAGACCACGCAGGACTCCTCACTCTGGGCGATCGTCATTCCTCCCGCGGCTTTGACCGCGCCCATACCCGACGCGCCATCGTCTCCCATTCCGGTCATCAGGACGGCAACGCCTTTAGGCCCGAATTCTTCGGCCATGCTTTTGAACAACACATCGGCCGAGGGGCGGTGACCGTTGACTCGTGGCTCATCGCTCAGAACGACAACGTCTCCCAGCGGCAGGCGTTTCACCTTCATGTGCCGGCTGCCCGGGCAGATCAGCACCCGTCCCGCCAGCAAGACATCTCCCGACTGTGCCTCCTTGACCCCGACCGCGCAGATATCATCCAGACGCCGGGCAAACATTTCGGTAAAGCCTTCCGGCATGTGCTGCACCACAACGATGGACCCGGGAAAATCCGCCGGCAATTGCGAGAAAACATACTGCAACGCCTGCGGTCCTCCCGTGGAAACGCCGATGGCGATCACTCTTGTCGGATTTTTTTTGGCATCAAGCGGAGCTTTTTTTCCTGAACGCTGGGTTACGCCCACCTGCCTGACGGTTACCCCTCGGCTCTGGGCCGCTGCTTTGATCTTGCCGATCAATTCCGCCGCGATCTGGGGCATGCGAGCGGACACGTCATTCGGCTTGGCCACAAAATCAAACGCTCCCAGTGACAATGCCTGCAGCGTGATGGAAGCTCCCTCCGTGCTGTGGGAACTCACGACAATGACAGGCAGGCGGTGGCGGCGCATGATTTCCTTGAGCATGTCAATGCCGCCCATGCCCGGCATTTCCAGATCAAGGGTGACAACCTGAGGCTTCAGGTCCTCGATTTTGCGTAGGCCGAAGTTTCCGTCCATCGCGGTGCCCACCACCTCGATTGAACTGTCGGTCTGAAGAATCTGTGGAATCAACTTCCGCATGAGCGCGGAATCGTCCACCACCAGTACGCGCACCGGGCTCATGAGCGCGCCTCCACCGGGGCTTCGCGCAGATTTTTGCGGTCGGCGTGCGAAAGCAGAATGCCGGAGATGATGCTGTCTCCCAGTTCTGGGCGAAACTTGCTGTGACGATCTACGATTGCGGGAAGATTGACGATGAGCACCACCCGGCCATCGCCCAGGATGGACGCTCCGCTGATCAAGTCCGTCGCCACCATCTGGTCGTCGAGCGCCTTGATCACCAGTTCTTCCTCTCCCTCGAGACGGTCCACGATCATCCCCAGCTTGCGCTCGCCCATGGCAATCACGAGCACAAAGATTTTTCCAGAACCAGCCTTCTCGCCGGAACCAGGGGCGCACCCCAGACGGACCAGAGGCAAGACACGATCGCGCAGCTGCAAGACTTCGTAGTTCTGCACCTGGTGGACATCGGATTCTCGGGCGCGGGCAATTTCCGCCACCGCGTTCAGGGGAACGGCATACAGCCGCTGCTCCACCCGGAACAACAGGGCTTTGATAATCGCGAGCGTAAGCGGCAACTTCAGGCGGAAGGTCGTACTCTGGCCCACCCGAGTTTCAATTTCGACCGAACCCTTCAGGCGGTGCATCACGGTCTGCACCACGTCCAGGCCGACACCGCGGCCGGAGATCTCGGTAATCTCGACAGCCGTGCTGAACCCGGGCCGGAACACCAGTGCAAGAATTTCGGTCTCCCCTAACCTGTCCGCCTCTTCAGGAGTAAGGAGGCCTTTCTCGAGAGCTTTGGCTTTGACCTTCTGAGCGTCAATGCCGGCACCGTCGTCGGTGATTTCCACAATAACCTGATTACCGTGGTGATACGAAGTGAGATGGATGGTTCCGCGCGCCGGTTTTCCCTTTCGCACCCGCTCCTCTGCGCTCTCGATGCCATGACTGACGGCGTTGCGGACCAGGTGGGTCATCGGTTCGGCGATTACATCGAGAAGGCCCTTGTCCAGATCGGTTTCCTGGCCCCGCATCACCAGTCCCACTTCCTTGCCGCACTGCTTGGCCACGTCGCGCACCATCCGGGGAAAGCGCCGGAACAACTGCTCGACCGGAACCATACGGATCTTCATCACTGAATGCTGCAATTCGCTGAGCACGCGAGACTGAAACGCCATGGCATCGCTGAAGCGGCCGCGCAAGGCTTCCTTGGGAACGTGACGGGCGAATTCCGTGAACGCCTGCTGCAGCATGGACCTGCCGATAATCAATTCCCCGACCAGATTGAGCACGCTGTCGATGCGTTCGGCGTCGACGCGCAGAATGTTTTCGGCGAGCACGGGGTGACTGGGCTTGCCCGCCGGCGCCGGTTCATCGCCGGATTCCGGGGCAGGCACGTTCTGAGATGGAGCCAGCACTGCTGCTGCTTTTGTCTTGGGCTCGGCGGCGCTCACAAGTTCCACCACGACACTCGAGATCACGGTAGGGATACGGCACAGCGCGGACAACTGGTCCGCCGATTTTTCGCTTGCCACCAGCAACTCCAGGCGCTGGGTGCTGGCCGGCGAACCGGCCTCGGGGCGTGCTCCCAAAACCTCAGCCGACGGCGCCAGTCCATTCAGGACCAGTTGCCGGGCGGCGATCGGCATGGCGCAATGGGGGTCGATTGCGGTTGTGATGTGGTACACGCTCTTTCCCCGGGCCACCGCATTCTGAATTGCCAGCTTTTCGTATTCAGTCCAGGCAGCAGGGGCCACGGCCGCTTTGGCCGCTTTCTTTGAGCGCTTCTTCCCATTGCCCTTGGGTGGCTGGGCCAGCTCACGAATCATTTTCGCCAAAGTCGCGGACGAGGGCAGCTTCCCCTTCCGGCGGTAGGCAGCCAGCATGGATCCGAAGGTGTCAGCGGCGGTGAAAGCCACCTCTGCCAGGCTTCCGTGAGAGGACGCGGATTCCAAGGCCAGTGCATCTTCCAGTTCGTGCGCGGCATTGCTCAACTCACGAAAGCCGCAAGCCGCGGCGTCGCCCTTCATGGTGTGGACGATGCGACGGATGCTGCGCACAAGTTCCCCATCCGTCGGATTCCGTTCCAGCTTCAGCGCCTCTTCGTTCAGCGACTGCAGTAATTCCTGCGCGGTCTCGAAGAAGAGTTCCCGCATTTCGGCGCCGCGCTCATCGGAAAACTGAGTCACACCGTCACCTCGACCTTCTGGTAGGCAGTCCCGCTGTTGCGATGGACCATGGCGAACTTGTTGGTCAGCGCCAGCAGGCTTTCAGCGTGGCCGACGAACAGGTAGCCCTGAAGATTGAGACAGCGCGCAAATTTTTCCAGTAAACGCTTCTGTTCAGCTTCGTCGAAATACATCATGACGTTGCGGCAAAAGATCACGTCATTGCGCTGCGGCAGGTATTCGGTCTTTAGATTGTGGAAGTCGAAGTGGACAACTTCTTTGAGCGCCTTCTTGATGGCGTAGCGCTCACCGACCTTGTCGAAGTAGCGCAAGCGGTAGCTGTAATCCACGGTCGCCATTTGAGTTTCGGAATAGATCCCTTCCTGGGCCGCGCGTAAGACGGAATAGCTGATGTCGCTGGCGATGATCTCGACCTTCCAGGGTGGAGGAATCAGCGGCTTGGGCGACGGCATAGTCACGGACTGCGGATTACGCAGGTAGTAGTAAGCCAGGCTGTCGGCAATCAGCATGGCCAGGGTGTAAGGCTCCTGGCCGGTGGAGCAGCCGGCGCTCCAGATACGCAACGAGTAATCCCGCTGCGACTGCTTGCGGCGCATCAGGTCGTCGAGGATGTGTTTGTGGAACAAATCCAACTGGGCCTTGTTGCGGAAAAAGCTGGTCTCGTTGACCGTAAGATTTTCCAGCAGCCGCGCCAGTTCCGCCTTGCCTTCCTTGCTGATCAGCAGGCGGTAGTAGCTGTAGAACGAATCGAGCTGGCACTCCTTCAAACGGCGTTGCAGACGGTCCTGAAGGAAATGGGTACGCCGCTCGTCGAAGTGCATGCCGCACTCCTGGTAGACGAGCGCCTGCAGAAGCTTCAGCTCAGCTTCGGAAAACTGCGCAGGTATGCTGGATGTGCCCATGAGTTCCGGTTCGTTTCAATCCCTTCATCGAAGGACTTTTACTTGGCTGCAGCAGCGCTGTGTGCGTCACCGTTTGCCGGGTCTATAGCTTCTTTTCGGGCGCTGCTATCGAGCAACTTGGCCATATCCAGCAACACAATCAAGCGGCCGCGATACTTGCCCAGCCCAGTCACGCAGTTGAGACCGCCCTCTTGCAATGTCGCTGGAGAGGGCTCGATCTCAGCCGCCGGAATCTTGATGACCTCCGACGCGGAATCGACGATCAGCCCCGAAAGACGTCCCCCGTGTTCCACCACCAGGATGCGGTTGCGGCGGTTTAGCGCTCTCTTGGGCTCGCCAAAGCGCTTGCGCAGATCGACGACCGAAACAATCTTGCCCCGGAGATTGATCACCCCTTCCATGTAGTCAGGAGCATCAGGTACAGCCGTGATTTCAGGCACGCGCACGATTTCGTGCAGTGAGGTGATAGGAACGCCGTAGGTCTCGCGCCCCACCTGGAATCCGACAATCTGCAATTCAGGGTTCATGGTGGACATTAAGCCCGAGCGCCGGCAGCCGCACGCTTGGAGTGGGCAGACGCTGCTTGTTCTTCGTAACGCGAGGGAACCCGTTCCGTCTGCTCCAGAGCAAAGCGGTGCATGGCATCCAGCAACTCGCGGGACATCTTCGACATTTGCTCGGCCGAGGCCGCCAGTTCCGTCGAACCGGACGTCGTCTGCTGCACCAGTTCGCGCATGCGCTCCATGGCCTTGACCACAGCCTGGGCGCCGGAAGCCTGTTCCTCAACCGCGGAGTTGATTTCGTGGGTGATTTCGTTCAAGCGAGTGGTGGCGCGTGCGATCTGCGATGAACCATGCGACTGCTCGTTGGTGGCAGCGCCGATCTCCTGGGCGAACTTGTAGACCTCCGTCACTACGTTCGAGATCTTGCGCAGGGCGGCGTTGAGTTCCTGACCCAGGCCGAGACCGTCGTTGACGATGCCGGTGCTCCGGTCCATGTTCTCAACCGCTTTGCGCGCTTCCTTCTGAATGCTCTGGATGAGCTCGGAAATTTCCTTGGTGGACTGCGCCGATTTTTCCGCCAGCTTGCGGACTTCGTCGGCGACTACAGCGAATCCCAGGCCATGTTCACCGGCTCGGGCCGCTTCGATGGCTGCATTCAGCGCCAGCAGGTTGGTCTGCTCCGCCAGGTCGTCAATGACCTCGATGATCTTGCCGATGTCATCGGCCCGTTGCCCCAGCACATCAATGATTTCGCCCGACGAACGGATGGTGATGTTGATCTTGTTCAGTCCGTCCGTGGCTTTCTCCATGGTGTTGATCCCGCTGTGCACCTCTTCGCGCGAGCGGTTGGAAATGTCGAGCAGAACTTTGGCAGTATCGGCCACGCGTTGAATCGAGGCCACCATCTGGTCGATGGAAGCGGAAGTCTCGCTTACGCTCGAGGCCTGGGTCTGGGTGTTCTTCACCATGTTCTGCACGTTGACGCTCATCTCGTGCATGGTGCTGGTCACTTCGTCGATGGCCGAAGCGGTTTGCAGGCTGACTTTGGCCGAGTCGTCGGAGGCGCCGGCTACCTGGCTGGAAGCGCTGGCCACCTGGGAAGCGGCGTCGCGTACGTTGCGCACCAGGTTTCTCAGGCCGTCCACCATGCGCTCAAAAGCGTTACCCAGGGTGTCATCCTTGGAGCGAGGTTTGACCTCAACCGAAAGGTTGCCACCGGCAATGGCCTCGGAGACCGATGCCATCTCTTTCAGGTATCCCACCATGCTGTTGAAGGTGCGACTCAGTTCACCAATCTCGTCTTCTCGCTTGATATCGATTTCGTGATCCAGATCGCCCGCCGTGCCGATCTGCTTGGTGACCTTGATGAGGTCGCCCAGCGGTTCGGTGATGGACTTGGCGGTACGGAGGGCAATGACGGTGCCAAGAACCAGCGCCGCGAGCGTGCCCAGAAGCGCGATTCCGATGGTCCAGTTGCTTGCGGAGTCGTCACTCTGGCGGCGCTCTTCAAGCACGCGCTTGCTTTCCGAGTCCGCCAAATCAAGATATTCGGTAGAATTCTTCACCCAGGAGCCCGCGTCTTTCTGCAAGTAGAAGATCTGCAGTTCAGCTACGGTGGAGTTCCCCTGATCGACTTCTTTCCGCTTTTGCATCAATGGTTCGGCGAAGTCCCGGGCCCAATTTTGTTCCGTCTGCTGCACTTTGGCGAAGGCGGTTCGCTGTTGCTCGGATGTGGCTAAAGCGGTGGCACCCTGCATCCGGTCACTCAGGAGACGCAGGCCCTCATTTACATGGTCGGCTTCGCGGCTGTCTCCGCTGAGCAGGTAGTTGGTCAGATAGAGGCGGTTCTGCATCATCTGAAATCTGACCTTATCGGTGGCATCCGCGAGTTGCAGGGCCTGGGATGCGGAGGCCTTGGCGCTGTGCTCGCGGTAAACGGCGACCAGGTTTACGGCAAACAGCACCACGACCATGACGAGTACTGCCCCGAAGCTCACATAAAGTTTTCTACTGATCGTCATGCTATTCCTCCGCTCTCTGCTGCCGCGCCTCTTGACGCGGGGCGAACCGCTCCGGTTTCGAACTAGTTTTGAGGCTGAAACTTGAATTCCACAACTCCACTGCTCTCCATCTGGGCGGGCTCGAATCTCCACCGCTTAATGGCGTCCATGGCTGCGCTGACCAAGAGCGGGTGCCCACCCACTGGCTTCGAGCTCTTCACCGTGCCGTTGGGCGACACGACCACAGCCAGCCGCACTGTGCCCGTGATGTTCATGCGGCGCGCGACGTCTGGGTAAATCGGCGCGACCCTGGTCTTGGCCTTGCGCGACAGTTCCTCCGGCTTCGCCTGCTCCTGGGCCCCTGCCTGCGAAGGCCCAAGCAACCCTACCCCCGTCGGTACCAACCCAAGGGCCAGCACCACACTCATTACCCGTTGCTGCATCGTCGTCAAACGCACCCGTTCCCCCAGGGCAAAGATGAAGATTCCCCATGCGCTCAAGTGCAATGCCGATGCCAGCCCGTCGAAGGCAACCTCCAAAGGTAACCACACGGCCTTAAGCCATTCATTTTTAAACGCTTAGTTGGCGCTAATGAGTCGCATCGATGCGCCGAAACCGGGATAAGACCTGTCTCATCGGCTGGTCGGCATCTCACTGTGAGACAAGCCAGCGTTGGGGCGGTTCCGGTTGTCACCATCTGGGCACCCACCCCCGCTTATTCCCTTGACTCAAATTGAGAATGCAGACTAATTTGCTATCTATCAACTACTTGTAGATTGAGAGCGGGTGGGCGGTGACCCCTTGACCATCTCGGCTGAAGATGCGGCGGTGCAGCGCAACAATCCCCGCTCGGACGTCGCTTTTCAGCGCCTTTTGCTCAAGTTTTCGGATGCCGCTGCTCAAGGGACCCCAGCCCAGGATTTGATCCGCCTGTTTTGTCAGGCGACCCGCGAATTCTTTCAGGTGGATGGCACCTATTTCTGGCAACGGGTTTCCGCCGACGAATTGTTGGGAGCGGAAGCCGATGGTGTGATGGCGGAGCGCTTTCGGGGGACGCGGGTCAATGCCAACCAGAATTCGGTAGCAATCGCAGCCGAGGCCATCCAGCAGCAGAAGACGGTCTACGAGAATCGATTGGATCCCGCCCGTTATCTCATGGCCGCCGAGTATCGCGCTCGCTCCATCATGGCCGCTCCCCTGGTGGTAAGCCATGAAGCAATGGGAGCGGCAGTCTTTCTGCACTGTTCGGACCCTGACTTTTTCAATCCGGACATGGCGGCCAAGGCCACCATCCTGGCGGGGCAGTTGGGCAGCCTGCTCGAAGCCAGTCGTCTTACCCAGGTTTCGCGCGAAGAACACCGGCGAACCAAGATTCTGGCTGAAGTCGCGCAAGCTATCCACGCTGCCCCCCAGTCGACTGCGGTCGTCGAAGCCGTGGCTGACCGCCTTCGGGTCCTGTTGCGCACCCGCCTGGTCTGCATGATGGTGCGGGAAGGGGCCGGCTTCAGTTTGAACGCAGTCGCCGCCGAGTCTTCGCAGCTGGCTGCTTCGGTCCGGGCCAGGCACGATCGCCGGGGCTTGCAGTTTGCTGCGGATCTTGCCAGCCGCGCGGTGGCAGCCGGGGAGCCGATTAGTGTGGCGATCGATCCCGCGACCCACGCTTTGGGCGAGTTGGTTCCGCCCGGGATGCTGATTGCCGCGCCCTTTCGGACATCCCTGACCCAGGGGGCAGTTTTAATCTATCCGCGGCAGGAGGGCATTTTCAGCGCGGAGGAAAAATCGCTGATTTCCGTAGTCACCGGTTTTGCCGCAGTCGCCATTGCCAATGCAGAGCTCTACAACACGGCCCGAGCCCGGGCTTACGAACTCCACCAATTGCTGGATATATCGGCTGAGCTCGGCTCTATCGGCCAGTTGGATGAGTTCCTGCAACAATTTGCGCTGCGGGCGGCGGATTTCCTCGGCTTTGGACGCGGCTTCATCGGCCTGCTCGAAGACGGCTCCTTCCACGTGCGCTGGGCGGCAGAAAACGGCCAGAAGAAGCAGGTGGATTTCCGGCTCCCTCCCGGACCCGCCAGCCGAGCTCTCCTCAAGAAGGAGGTTTTCTGGTCGGATGAGCCCAGCAAAGTCCCTGGGGCGAACCTGGAAATCCTGACCACTTTCGACGTGCGGCAGTTATTGACCGTCCCTCTGCTCGATACCGACGGCGAAGTCCTGGGAATGTTCGGTGTGCTCGACCGGGTCGATCAGGCCGACATCTCGCAGGAGGAGATTCGCCGGGCCCGGGCCCTGGCGGCGCAAGTTGCGGTGGCGCTGGAGGTCACTCGCAACCTTGATCAATCCGAACAACACCGCCGCCGGGCCGAGTCGCTGATGGGGTTGGCCCTCGAACTCAACGGCCACTTAAGGCTTCCCGACTTTGCGCGAAGCTTCGTTGGCCGGGCGGCGAACATCCTGGGCGCACGTCAGGCGGCGCTGGTGGTCAAACAAGAGAGCGGCATGGAAACCCTGGTCATACACAGCGCCGAGGGCCGCGAGATCCAGGAACGTTCATTGCTGCGCCGATTCAGCTACGCCATTGAAGAAGCCCTGGCTCGACATGAGGGCACGATTGTCTCCTCCAGCACGACCGAGTTATTCGGCCCCGCGCTGGCCTCCGAACTGGGGGAAGGCCACGCAACCCTGGTGCGGCTGCTGGGGGCGTCGGGAGAATTGGTTGGCGTGCTCTTCCTGGGCGACCGCGAACAGCGCCCAGCCGACGAAGACAACCAGGTCCTGCATGCTATTGCCGGTCACGCCGCCGTGGCGCTGGAGAATGCCCGTCTGTTTACCCGCATGGACCAGGCCAACCGGCACTGGGTCGAGATTTTCGATGCGATCAGCGATTTCATCGTGGCCCACGACGAGGCCGGCAACGTTTTACGCGTAAACCGTTCACTGGCTGAGTTCATTGGCGTGCAGCCGCAGGCCCTCATCGGGGTCAACATGTCTGCCCTGCTGACGATGGGCAACGCCCCACCGCCCCGGGCCTGTCCTTTCTGCCGCAGCACCACCGACGGAGATGACGAATACATCCATCCTGTGCTCGAGAGAACCTACCTGGTTTCGACTTCAAGAGTGCACGGGGCCAGCAATGAGGGGATGCAGACCATCCACGTGCTGAAAGACATCAGTGATCGCCTGGAAGTGGAGCAGCGATACCGGGAACTGTTCGACAACATTCAGGAGGGGTTGTTCTTCTCCACGCCTGACGGCCGCTTTATCGAGGTCAACGACGCGCTGGTTCGCATGCTCGGCTACGGCAGCCGGGAAGAATTGCTGCAGGTTGACGTCCGCACCCAGGTCTACTTCTCGGCCGACGGCCATCAGGAGCTTGCCCGGCAAATGGAAGAGCACGGCGTGGTGAGAAACCACGAGGAGACGCTCCGCCGCCGCGACGGATCGGCGGTTTATGTACTCATCAATGCCTTCGCCGTGCGCGACACCCAGGGCCGGGTATCGCAGTTCCGCGGCCTGATGCTTGATATTAGCGGGCTGAAAAACTTCCAGGCAGAGCTACAGCGCGAGCGCGATTTCTCCGGCAAGATTCTGAACAACACCCAGAGCCTGATCCTGGTGGCCGACACCGCTGGACTGATCAGTTACGCCAACCGGCGCTGGCAAGACATGGGCTACGAACAGAAGCAATTGTTGGGACGGCCGCTGGAACACCTGGTGGCGCCGGCCCGGCGCACCATCCTGACCGAGGCCCTTAGCGCAACATTGGCCGGACGCCAGGTGGACAACCTTGAGCTGCAAATCCTGCGCGGGGACGGCAGAATCGGCCACTTCTCCGTCAACCTGAGTCCCATGCGCGACGAGCAGTCGCACGTGATCAGCCTGGTGGTCGTCATGACGGACGTGACCGATGCCGCCAGCCTGCAATCGAAATTGATGCACGCGGAGAAGATGGCTGCGGTGGGCCAATTGGTCTCGGGCGTAGCCCACGAGGTCAATAATCCGCTGACCGCCATCCTCGGGTTTGCCGACCTGTTGATGGAAAACCCTGAACTGCCAGAGAGCGCCCGCAAGGACATGAGGGTCATCCTGCAAGAGGCGCAGCGCACCAAGCAGATTGTCCAGAACCTGCTCAGCTTTGCCCGTCAGATGCCACCGCAGAGAAAGGCCCTGCAGCTCAACCCCATTCTGCGACGGACAGTCCAACTACGCTCCTACGACTTCCAGAGCCACGGCGTCGAAGTCATCGAGCACCTGGACCAGGAACTGCCCAGCGTTATCGGGGACTCGCATCAGTTACAGCAGGTGTTCTTGAACATCCTGAACAACGCCTACGACGCGGTAGGCGAAACCGGCCGCCCGGCGAGGATTGAGATCATGACTGCACGCAAGGGCAACTCGGTTGAGATTTTGTTTCGCGACAACGGGCCTGGAATCTCCCACCCGGACCGCATTTTCGATCCCTTCTTCACCACCAAAGAAGTGGGCAAGGGGACCGGCCTGGGCTTGAGCATTTGCTACGGCATTGTGCACGAGCATGGCGGCGAGATTCTTTGCCAGAACAACACCGGCGGGCCGGGCGCGACCTTCGTGGTACGCCTGCCCGCAACCCCAGAGACGGCCTCAGTAGGGGCCGCTGCCGGAGTCATACAACGATGACCACACAACCTGTCACCAAGCCCGCAACCTTACCGGTGTTGCTCATCGAGGATGAGCCCGCCGTCATGGCATATGTCCGAGCCGCGCTCGAGCGCAATGGCTACTCTGTAGTGTGCAGCGAGTCTGGCGCCGATGGTTTGCGGCTGCTGGAGTCGGGAGAATTTCTAGGTGTCGTCTCCGACATGCGCACGCCCGGAGGCGTGAACGGGGCCGATGTTCACGCCTGGGTCGCGCAAAACCGGCCCGAATTGGCGGCCCGGATCGTCTTCATCACCGGCGATATTGCCAACGAAGAAACCGTGGCCACGCTGCGTGAAACCGGCGCTCCCTGCGTCGAAAAACCGTTTCGCGTACAGCAGTTCATTTCAGTAGTCGAAGAAACCATAGGGAGGGCAGTGTGAACGAAGACTTACGAATCCGCCTCCTGATCGTTGACGATGAGCAGAGTATCCGCCAGCTGTGCATGACCGTGGGCGACGCCCTGGGGTTTATTTGCATGGAGGCCGACGGCGGCGACTCGGCCCTAGCCCTGCTCGAAGAACAACCCGCGCACATCATTCTTACCGACATGGTGATGCCCAATATGTCTGGCCTCACCTTCCTCGAAAGAGTGAAGAAGATGCTGCCCCGCACCGAGGTTGCGGTCATGACCGGTCATGGGTCGGTCGAAACCGCGGTGCAGGCCATGAAGCTCGGGGCCTACGACTACATCAGCAAACCCTTCTCCCCGCTGGAGGAACTGCGCCTCTTTCTCCGCCGCATGGCGGAAAAAGTTCGCCTGGTCGAAGAGAATGAGTTCCTACGCGAGCGCGTGGATACAGAAACCGAGCTGCATGGAATTGTGGGAGCCTCGGCGAAGATCCAGGATGTCCTGCGCATGATTTCACGCCTGAAAGACACGCACACGCCGGTCCTGATCACCGGAGAAAGCGGTACCGGCAAGGAGTTGGTGGCACGCGCCATGCACTTCCGCGGCTCCTTCGCGAAGCGTCCCTTCGTCGCCGTGGACTGCGGATCGCTGGTCCCCACCTTGATCGAGAGCGAACTTTTCGGATACGAGAGAGGCGCATTTACCGGTGCGGTCAAGGCCAGGACCGGGCTGTTTCAATCCGCCAACGGCGGCACCATCTTTCTCGACGAAATTGGCGAGCTGCCGCCGGAGATGCAGGCCAAGCTGCTGAGAGTTCTCCAGGAAAAGGAAGTCCGTCCGGTAGGCAGCAACCAGAAAATCAAGGTGGACGTGCGGGTCATCGCTGCCACCAATCGCGATCTGGAAGCGGAGTACCGCAACGGCACCTTCCGCAAGGACCTCTATTTCCGCCTCAACGTCGTAACCGTTCGCTTGCCTCCGCTGCGCGAACGCCGTTCTGATATCCCCATGCTCGCGCACTGGTTTTTGGAGCGGTATGCGCGCGGCGGATCGATTCAGATCACGAACGCAGCCATGAAATCGTTGTTGCAGTACGACTGGCCGGGGAACGTTCGCGAACTGGAGAACTGCATCGAGCGCGCCGTGGCTCTCGGCGACCGGCGGACCATCGACTTCAACGATCTGCCACCTTCCATCACCTCCGGTGTTCCGGGCGATATGAGCGCTGAATCTGCGTCGTCCGGGCTGACCACCACCGACCTGGAGGACATTGAGCGCGCCACCATCGAGCGGGTGTTTGAACAGGTGAAGGGCGACAAGGCACTTGCCGGCAAGATGCTGGGCATAAGCCGGGCCACTCTCTATCGCAAGCTGAAGCGCTATAACATCGGAGGCCGGGAAGTAGCGGCGCCGATCCAGGCACTGCAGTAAGGTAGCGCCGGCCTCCGGCCGGCCCGATGGGCGCGCGGGATGGCCGGCGGGACGCCGGCGCTACCTCCCTCACTTTGTCATCCCGAGCGAAGCCGAGGGACCTTGCGTTCTGCCGGCGCTAGATCCGACGCCGCCGGTTGGTCAGCCGGCCACCTTGCCGCCGCCGGCCAACACCAGGTCTTTCGACTCCGGGAAGGGACTCGCAAAGCGGGTCCCTTCCCTCCGCTCAAGACGACAATGTTGAAAAGATCATCTCAACTGTCCCCACCGCGTCGCCAGTGAGACAGTGTTTCATTCTGAGACAAACGCCTGCCCGTACCCCCACACCCCAGTACCCCCGTCCAACATAGCTCTTTGCCAATCAGCAACTTACATAAATTACTCATCGAACACCACTTTGGTTGCGAGAGTGCATTCTTAACTGTCGATGCGGTCCGGGTGCCCTTGCCATGCTAACCGGCAGCCTGGGGACCCAGACCGCGTCGACCCTGGAAAACTGAGGTATTCGCAGTGTCCACACAGGCCACGGGCCGAGCGCGCGTCCGGCAGGAGAGCTGCACCGCCAAGCTTGCCAAGTTTTTTCCGGAAGCTAGTCCGGTGCGCATTCCTGTGCGTTTGACGCGAGTGATCGGGGAAGGAAATGTGTGTACCGAAAGCACTGTCATCGAATTCGGTACACCCCGTGAAGTGTTGTTCTCTTCCACTCTGCCGCTGGAGTTTGCCGACCGCCTGCGGCTGGAGAATTCGGATGGCACGCTGAACGCCGAAGCCTCCGTGGTGGCGCTGCAATATACCAGTGGACGCACCGCGGTCGCTGCCCGCTTTACCCAGGAAGTTTCCAACTGGATCGTGAAACCATGACTCTGAAACCGAAAACGCAGGACTTGGCCGCGGAGTGGCGCGAAGCGCGCTTGCTCCATCCTCTGTACAGTGCCCTGGGGCGCGAATTTGTGATCGAGCTGCCCTCTTCTTGTCCCGACCTGGAGTCCGGTGTGGAGGATCCACCGCAAGAATCGGTGGAGCAGGCCCGCCGATGGTTCCTGGAAATGGACCAGAAAATAGAAGTCCATCAACTGCGCCAGTTCCTTCAGACCACAAGTCTGACCAGCGAAGAAGCCCTGCAAACCCTGCTGGAGCACCATCTCAATCGGACGATCCGGGTTGACTCGGACCGCGACAAGATCGATTTCCTCCTGGTCCAGTTCTTTTCCCATTGCGCGCCTTCACGCCTGGAAGACGCGGACGTGGATCTGGGCTACGTGGCCCAGACGCTGGAGCCGGTTTTGGGAAGTGTTGACCTGAACCCTCCATCGTGGCTTGAGCCCATCGATGATTTCATTCAGTCGGCCAACGGATGCCGCAGCTTAAATGAGCTGCTGACCAGCGGCATTCTGGAAAAGGGCAGAAAACTGAAAGTCTCTGCTGGAGAAGACTACTTCGGACCCATCGCCATGGTGGCGTTCACCCGCTTCAGCTTCCTGATGCGGCGGGTCTTCTTCCGGCTGATGCACCAGGACCTGAACACCATTCTGGACGGATTGCGCGAGCTGGAGGCTCGGGGTGTCGACACTCTGGATTGCCGCTCCGCCCAATTCTCGGCCGACGAGCCCGTGACCCGGCTGCGCATGATCTGCCAGTCCTGGAAAGTGATGTTCCACGCCGAATACTCTTCAGGCAGCCCGCTGCGCATGCTCGTGGATCTGCGCAATGTGGTGGATGCAGCCCTCTCCCGGACAACCAAGAAGGCGGAAAAAGTTGTCAAACCGCCGTCTGAACCGGCGGTCGTTCACGCCAAGGCAGCCGCAGCCGGCGCCCAGTTCGCGACTGCCAGCTTTGCGACCTCCAGCTTCGCGTCTTCCAGTTCGGAAGAGGCAGAGTTCGAAGTCACCGCCGCTCCCGATTGGGACCAAGATTCATCTGCTACTGACCAGGCCCCGGGAGACGACGAGAAAGTCTAGACACGGGATCGTCCAGGCGCGGGACCACAGTCGCGCCCAGGCTCGTCACATCGCAGGATCGGGAACGGAGAGCAGAAATTGGATCAGTCCACGGTATTGATAATTTCAGACGACGCTGACTTTTCCCGCGCCGTGATGGATCGCTGGCAAGGCGAGCGGAACGCTCCCGCATTTACTCTGATGAGCGGCGACATCTGCCGCGATCTCGATGCCGATGGTTTCGACATGGCGGTGGTAGGTCCGGTACGCCCCGATATCCTGCCCGCTGTCTTCAAAGCCCTCGAACCGGCTGGCAACCCCGTAGTGTTTGTGGGTGACGGAAAACAATCCACGCAGAAGGCGCGTCAGATGCAGCCGCGCATCAACATCCTGCAGCAGCACGAAGGCTGGTTGGATGCGCTGGTGCTGGTATCTACGGAGGTCTTGCGCCACGGACAGACACTGGCGCGTGCGCAGCGCGCCGAGCAGTCGGTCAAGTCACTGGAGCGGCAGGCCGCTCTGGGCCGCTACATGCTGGACGTCCGGCACACGCTTAACAACGCGCTCACTTCGGTCCTGGGAAACTCCGAGTTGCTGCTGCTCGAACCGGGTTCGCTCTCGGTAGCATCACGCTCACAGATCGAGACCATCCGGAACATGGCGGTGCGCATGCACGAAATTCTGCAGCGCTTCTCGTCGATCGAAAAAGAACTGAATGCGGTAGAGCAGCAGGCGGAAAACGAAGCCCGTTCCCGGATTCGGGTTGCTGCCGCGACCTCCTAAAAGCTCCCACCCACAACGACGTCGCGCCAGCATTCTTACCGGCGCGAAGCAGGGTTTCATCCAATGTGGCGAGCGCCAATCCATTTTCAAGAGCCAGATCAAGTAAGCGGCATCGTAGGCGGTCAGGCCGTGCTTGCGACTGAGGGACTGGATCGGTCAAATACAATCCCGGCGGGGATTTGTTCGAGCATCACCGGGAGCGCCGCGAGGTCGTCGAGCAAGCTTTGTATCATCGCCTCGGAAATGCGCTTGCGTTTCTCTCCGGCGAGCAAGGCGTTCAACACTTCGTGTGGCCAAGTTGAGGGCGCCAGGGCGGTGTCGCCTGGCTTGAACCGATCAGCGACACGCTGAGCCAAATCGATATTTTCATCGGGAAGCACCAGGTCAAGACAACCGAGGCATCGAGGACAACCGGCTCACCGGCGTCCTTCGTTGATCAGGTCTTTGATTTTGAAACCCGCGCAAGGACAGCCGGTGACGCTTGCCGAAATTCGCCAGTCGCTCCACGGCTTCGGTGGCCGAGCCGTCATGGGTCGTTTCGTAGGCGATATTTTTGCGACACAAATACTGTGTAACACGAAGATCGGGTATTTACGCAAATAGAAATTCTTTGGTCCGCAGGTCCTTGATCGTGTCCCTCAGCTTGGCCGCTTTCTCGAACTCAAATCGTTTGGCCGCTTCGCGCATATCGCTTTCCAGTTTCTTGATGTACGCCTCCAGCTCATCCTGGGACTTGAAGTCTGGCAACCCTTCCGTCTCGACGTCGGTGAGATCGGCATAGTCGGCTTCGATGATTCTGGCCAGGGACATCTCGAGCGGGCGCACAATCGACTCCGGCGTGATGCCGTTGGCCTCGTTGTAGGCGACCTGTATGGCGCGGCGGCGGTCGGTTTCGCTGAGAGCTTTCTTCATGGAATCGGTCATGCGGTCGGCGTAGAGAAGGGCACGGCCGTTCAGGTTGCGGGCGCAGCGGCCGATGGTCTGGATCAGCGACCCGGCCGAGCGCAGGAAACCTTCTTTATCGGCATCGAGAATCGCAACGAGTGAAACTTCAGGGAGATCGAGTCCCTCGCGCAGCAGGTTGATACCGATCAGCACATCGAACTCGCCTTTACGCAGATCGCGCAGAATCTTCACCCGCTCGAGAGTCTCGATTTCGGAGTGCATGTAGCGGCATTTCACACCCACTTCGCTGTAGTACTCAGCCAGATCTTCGGCCATACGCTTGGTGAGCGTAGTCACCAGCACTCGTTCACCGCGAGACACGCGTTCGCGAATCTCGTGGAGCAGGTCGTCAATCTGTCCTTTCACCGGCCGAATCTCCACCGGGGGGTCGACCAGGCCCGTGGGACGAATAATCTGCTCTACTACCACGCCTGCCGATTTCGTCAGCTCATAGGGGCCGGGAGTGGCGGAAACGTAGATGATCTGGTTCATTCGGTGTTCGAACTCTTCGAAGGTCAAGGGACGATTGTCCAGCGCCGAGGGCAGGCGGAAGCCATATTCCACGAGTGTCTCCTTGCGTGAACGGTCTCCGTGATACATGCCGTGCAACTGGGGCACGGTCTGGTGCGATTCGTCGATGAACATCAGGTAGTCGCGCGGAAAATAGTCGAGCAGCGTCGGCGGCGGCTCGCCCGGCAGCCGCCCGGTAAAGTGGCGAGAGTAGTTCTCGATGCCATGGCAGTAGCCCATGGCCTTGATCATTTCAAGGTCGTACATGGTGCGCTGATGGACCCGCTGCGCCTCCACCAGGTGGCCCTGCTTCTCCTGCTCCGCTTCCCACCACGCCAGCTCTTCCCGGATCGATTGCACCGCCTTCGACCGGGTCTCCGGTTTCATTACGTAGTGCGTCTTGGGGTAGATGGGCAGCCGCACATATTTCTGCTTCACCGTGCCGAACAGCGGATCGATCTGCGACAGCGACTCTACCTCGTCTCCCCAGAGCTCAATGCGGTAGGCCATGTCGTCGTACGTGGGAAAAATCTCGATAACGTCGCCGCGAACGCGGAAGGTGCCGCGACGGAAGTCGCCATCGGTGCGCTCGTAGAGAATCTCGACCAGCTTGCGGGTAATGTCCTCGCGCTTGATCTTCTGGCCCTTCTCCAGAAAAAGCAGCATGCCGTAATACGCTTCGGGGGAGCCCAGGCCATAAATGCAGCTCACCGAGGCCACAATCAGGCAATCGCGCCGCTCAAACAATGACCGGGTGGCGGAGAGCCGCAGCTTGTCCAGTTCATCATTGATGGTGGCTTCCTTTTCGATGTAGAGGTCGGCAGCGGGAACGTAGGCTTCGGGCTGGTAGTAATCGTAGTAAGAGACGAAGTACTCCACCGCATTGTGCGGGAAGAAGCTCTTGAATTCGTGATAAAGCTGGGCTGCCAGGGTCTTGTTGTGCGCCATCACAATCGAGGGCCGGTTGGCCTGCTCGATCACCTTGGCCATGGTGTAAGTCTTGCCCGACCCCGTAACCCCCAGCAAAACCTGGTGCTGTTCGCGATCGAAAACACCCCGGACCAGGCCCTCAATGGCGGTGGCCTGGTCGCCGCGCGGTTTGTAGTCGCTGACTAACTTGAAGTCCATAAAATCGTTCCAGCCCCTCACAGAAGGCAATTTTGGCGAGTAGGCATCTCTCGATTATAACTCGTGGGGCTACGGCGGTTCTGCGGGTTAGGTCTCGCGGTAGTGACCTCTCCGGCGCAAAAAGAAACGGCGCAAGCAGATAGTGACCCTTGCGCCGTCAGACTCTTTTCGTTTGTGCAGTACTTTACGGAAGTTTGAAGTTCACCGTGACCTGGGTTTCAACCTCGACCGGCTCATCATTCAGATAGTACGGCTTGTATTTCCACTGCCGAACCGCGTCCATAGCTGCGCGCCCCAAGACCGGGTCGCCGCTCAGCTGTTTGATGCTGGAAATGCTGCCCGACCGGGAAATGTTCGCCTGCAGTTCGACCTTCCCTTCCAACCGCATCTGCCGGGCTTGCGGAGGATAAGCAGGTTGGACCTTCTTGATGATGAGTCCCTGCGAAACACCCTGTGAAATTCTTAGCGTCTGCTCAGGAGCTTTCTGGGCATTGATTGCAGTCGTATTCACAATACCCGACAAGGCGTTCGTACTGGTTCCGGTCGCGATGCTGGTGGCGGCCGGGGCTTGCTCCGACTCCTGTACTTCGGGTTCGGGCTTCGCTTGAGTCGAGGACCCATTGTGGACCATCAAGACCGGCGCAGCTTCTGTCTGGCCAGTTGCAGGCGCTTTGACGACTGTAATCTCATCTGCCGCGGGCGTCGCCTTGGCCGGCACCGAAGTCTTGGCTCCCGGGCCCTCAGCTAATACGGCAGCCGAAGGCTTGGATGCAGAGGGACCGACAGTTGTGCCGATCGAACCTTGTTCGGTCTGCGGTGTCACCACAAGTTCGCCGGTCGCAGGTTGGGTCTCTGACGCTGATGCCGTTGGCTGCGGCGGTAGAGCAGACGTCTCCGGGCTGGCAGGAACGGCAGACTGCGGCGCCACCGGTTGGGGATGCGCAGACTGCATCTTGGTCCAGCCGAAGTAGCCGGCGGCTGCGAGTCCGATTAGCAGGACCGCGATCATCACAGTCTTCTTGCTGCCTCCTGCGTCGGAAGCCTGCGGGTCGCCATCGAGCAAGGCGGCGCTATGCGCTTCTGCTGCAACCGAAATTGAATTCGACTCCCAGCCATCGCTTGCCGATGGGTCCTCGATCCTCTTGATTTCTGTCTCTTCTTCCTTGGCCGGCACTGCGATTGCACTCGCGGTCGGTTCCAAACCCAATTTTTTCGCATCGGGAACCGGGATTTCCTTGGCTCGGGCTGGTGCGGCGGCCGCGCCCGTCTTTGCCTGGGCAAACCCGGTCTGAGCGAACCCAGCCTGGGCGAATCCGGTTTGCGACATTCCGACTGGCGGAGCGGAAACTTGCGGCGCGCTGGTCGGCGAAGCACCTGCAACACGCGGGGCGGCGCCGTCAAACTCAGACTTTCCGGCGGCTTCCGCGGCCCGGCGCAGAGCAGACGCCATGGGCTCGGCTAAAGGCTTGCGCGGCTGCCAGGGATACTGTTTGGAAGGATCGGATTCTGCCCCAGACCGCGTCGCATTCTCGGCGCTGGAAACCGGGGAGTCCGGCATGTACTCGAGCAACGCGGCGTCGGCTGGATCAGGCGCTGGCATTGGTTCCGCATCAAGTTCGAAAGCGGAGGCACTGAGTGATGCAGGCGCTGCGCTCTGTTGTGGCGGCGGAAACGACGCAGTCACAGACGGTTGCGGGAACATCGTCGGAGGCGCACTCGGAGTCGCTGCGGCCGCCTTGGCGGCCTGTCCCTTGCGCAACAAACCACGGGCAACGCGCAGGGTGCCCTTGGACTGCTCTACATGAATCGGTTTGGTCAGGACCAGATTGGCGCCCAGCCGAAAAGCCTTGGCTACTCCCGCCTGCCCTTCCACTACAGCAACGGCCAGTGAGGCCTGGTTCGAACCTGAGTTGCGTGCGCTCTTGAACAGTAGAGCGGCGTTCTGCTCGTTGTCGCAGTCCACCACGATCGCATCGAAGTGTTGGACCATCAATTTTTTGACTGCGCTAAAAGGCTCGTGGCAGGGCTCGACAGAAAACTCGAGTTCACTTAACACCTGGCTGACCACGCGGGCCGTTTTTTCATCCGGGCAGAATAAGAGCGCTTGGTAACTCATAGCGTTTAATGGTAGGTAGGGCGGTCACGGCCATCAAGTTACTGTGGTAATTGGAAGCCACACCGTTGGCGATGTGCATGCCGATTTCGCCGCCAATTTGCGGGACTGAGGAGCAAGGCGTGACGAATTGCCGGGAACCTAGTTCATCGAAATGTCGGTGTTCCTATTACTTGGGGATTTTTGGTTTACTCGGTGGTGGTTGACCGGAGAAAAACCCTGCCGATTCGAAGGCCACCCGTCCTCCGACCCTGTTCTAAAGTCTCTAGACCATCGTGCCCCTTCTCCGCCCTGTCATCCCGAGCGCAGTCGAGGGACCTTGTGTTTGAAGTCGAGATGGGAGTTCGCCTTCCAAAAGCAGGCACATCGGCGCCACAGGCCAACAGCAAATCTTCGACTTTGGGAACGGACTCGCAAGCGAGTCCGTTCCCTCCGCTCAAGATGACAATAGGATCGCTCGGATCAAACGTAACGCTTAATTGCGGCCGACCGCAGTCAATGCGGTCTGTGTCGCTTCCAGCAAGGCCTCCGGGCCGACGGGGCGGCCGGTCGCGTGCACCATCCACAGATCGGGCGCGACAGCGCCCATCTTCGCCATGCGTTCAAACTCAGGTCCGATCGATCCTGCTTCCTTCATCTGCTCTTCAATCTGAAACGCAATCATATGTCCGATGGGATAGTCGGGCAGATAGAGGAACGAATCGATCATGTGCGAGTAAATCCCGAGCAGCACCACATCCTTCTTGTGAAAGACCGGAGCGTAGTACTGGTTCCAGATGTTTTTTGAAATTTGCACGGTAGCATCGTTCAGTTCTTTCGGCGTGGCCCGGGGATGGTCGTACATCCAGTGCCAGACCGCCATGTCCACCAATGCGACTCCGGCGATTTCGTAAGTGCCCCAGAAGTCGTTCAGCGTTCTTTCCGATTGGCTGCGCGCATCGGGCGCGGGAAGACCGAGCAGTTCGAGATCGTGACCCTGGAACACGAAGGCCAGGGCCTCGGTGAACGCCGTATTGGGAACACCTTTCAGCAGCGTATGGTCAATGTCATTGAGGGAAAACGTCTGCTCGACGTTGTGTCCCATTTCGTGGACGGCGATGTTATAGGCTTTGTAGTTCATGCCGCCTTGTTCCACGCGGGTCCGCAGGTGTGCCTTTTCCGCACGCATTTCAGCTCCCATGGCGTGACCGGAGCCGCGCGCGGGATCTACCACAATATTTTTGGCAACGTATTGCGCCCGTTCGGGAGAGAACCCGAGTTTCATCAGCAGGTTGGGAATGTCCTGCTGATAGGCCTGGGCGGTCGGATACTTCTTCGCAACCATCTCATCCAGTTGCGCCTCAGTGTACTGGCTGCCTGGGCGAAAGCCGCTATACCAGACATCAAACGGCTCGAGCGGACGCTTCAGCCGCGATTCGATAAGCTTCGCGACTTGCGGGACGGGCGGCGAGGTCAGCACTTGTTCCAGCATGGCCTGAACTCGGGCTTCCGGAATCTCACGATCTTCGTTGAAGCGGCGACTAATTAGTGTGGGTGCGGTCGGAGAATAAGGATCGGCCTTTTTCGACGCGAAGAATGTTTTCTGCAGCGTCGCATAACGCGCGTCTGGTTCACGCGCGTTGCTCGGCTTCGCCGCTGGCGAGGTCGCGGTATCTGAATCTTTCACCGCCGCAAGCGTCACGTCGTTGGTGAATGGATTCCAATCGAATACCGGGTTGTTGATCACCCCTGCCGGGATCGTCTGCGTGACGATGCGCTCCATGACCTGCTGGATCATGCGCTGCTTCGCCAGGCCGCTGGATGAGTCAGCGTAGTCTGCCTTGATCTCATCACGCAGGTTCCAGTGGCTGAGCAGGCGCATCTTCGGCGGGAACAGGCGCTGCCCCTGGGCGTCGACCAGGTGGTACATCCAGATGTTGTATTCCGCGATGTATTGGCCGGCTTGCGCTTCGGCCTGCGCGATGCCCAGGTTCACGTCCGCCGGAATTCTCTTGGAGAAGCCTTGCGCCAGGCGTGCTTCGGCCCATTGCCGGCGCGACCACGACGGACCTTCCTTGAGACGCTGGTCGAGTGTGGTCAGGGGGAAATTGAGCAGCACCACGAAGGCTAATTTGTTCTGAAAGAAGTCGTCGAGAACGTGGGCGGAAGGGTCGTAGCCGCCAATGATTTCGTCGAACGGAAGCACGGGACCAAGATCAAGGTCCGACTGCTGGCGGAACTCACGGTTGATCTCATGCATGTGGCCGCCCAGCTGTTCCAGCAAACTCTCCAGGCGGTTGAACATCGTATCCAGCGTGGCCTCGTCTCCCGCGAAGTTGGCGCGCGCGAAGTCGTCGAAAGCGGATGCGTCGCCATCTTCGGCCCGCCAGAACTCGGCTGCCTGGTGCAATCCGCGCTGAACCCGCGCGCGCTGCGACTCGCCATACTTCCCGACTAGTTCCCTTTCCAGCTTTGCTGCGGAATCTCTCACCCAGGACGGAGTGACTTCGGCCGCGGGAGCCGGGCTGGCAATCGAACTCTGCATGGGAACCTCCCAGGAATGAACTCGCGGCACGAAGACCGCAACGGCGGCAGTAAGCAGGGCCAGGCAAATAGCTGGTCGCATGGAATGTCTCTCTTTCGTCAACCAGGTCGCCGGTGTATTGGTTTGCGCTAGGGCGTGTCTTGCTTTCTTATGACCGCCGAACCGGGCTGCGGATAAGGCAGCGAATTGCTGATCTCGGAAATGTCGGACGGTGTGAAGTCGGGGAAGGGCAACCGGCCTTCCTCCCGCCACGTTTGCACCTCCTGGACGGCTTTCTCCGCCTTTTGTTTGTCCACTCCGGTATCGCGGCCCAGGTAGACGGTTTGCGACGATAAGGCAATACCGGTGCCGGCTGCGTCCACAATGTCCATGATCCGGAGCAGAATGTCTTCGCGGATCGCCAGGAACTCCTTGTCGTCGCGAGTAAGAATGTAACAAAATATTTCCATCGTGAGAGCGTTCAAGTCGAAAGAAACAAAGCGGCTGCGAGCACCTTCGGTTTCCACCTTCGGATGTTCGTACAGCAGACGACGGACCTGCGCCAGCACGTAGCGCATCTGGTCCGGCGAAGTCTCGTAGCGCAGGCCCAGCTTGGTATTGAACAATATCTTGTCGCGCCGGCTCAGGTTCTCCACGTTCATTGTGGCCAGCGAACCGTTGGGAATGGAAAGCTCGGTCCGATCGGGAGTTCTGATCCGGGTGGAGCGCAGGCTGATGTCCTCGACCGTTCCCACCCGGTCGCCGAAGCGGCAGGTATCTCCGATGCGGATGACTTCGTCGCCGAGAATCGACACACCCCCGAAGAGGTTCTCCAGCGTCTTCTGCGCGGCGAAAGCGATGGCGATACCACCGATACCGAGTCCGGCGAGCGGAGCGCTAAGGTTGAAGCCGAGCGTGCCCATCACCGTGAAGATGGCCAGGACGACGATCGCAACCTTGAGTATCCGTTCGCCTAGAATCATGAGCGATTCCGTGCCCATGCGCCCGGCGAGGAGAGCCCGGTGCCTTACACTCCTCAGCAATTCCCGCAGGATCCGCCATAGCAGCCAGTTGGAACCGACGACCGCCACCACCCCGGCCACCTGCTGGTAGTGGTGCCTTTGCAAGACAGGAATACGAAGGTAGGACACCAGGATCCCGTGGGCGAGGACCGCGAGCACCAACCAGAGCGGCCGCACGAACGAACTCCAGACTGCGGCCACCGCATGTTTGCGATAGCGCGCCCAGAGATACCAGGGCAATCGGAGGAACTGGACTGCCAGCCATGCCAGGCCGGCAGCGATAGGAACCGCGATCAGGATGGCCAGCCATTGCCACAAAGGCATGCCCAGGAACTCGTGGCTGACTAATGCATGCGGAAGGTGACTCTCCACTTGATGCACGGCGGCCTGGTCGTAGAGATCGACGAGCCGGGCCAGAGTGTCAGCCGAGATGAGCCAGATGCGTCCGCTGCCGGCATCGGAGACGCGGACCAACACCAGATCGGCCTCGATGTCTCCGGCGGTCAGGCTGCCGACTCGCTGTTTGTCCAACGGCATGCCTTCCTGCGGCGTCCCTTCGGGCTGATTGCTGATGCGCCGCAAGTCGCCGTTGAAGCAGCGGTCAATTACGATTTTCAGCTTCGTCGCGAAATCTTCTCCCTGAGCCTGCCGGCGGGCGGCTGACATCTGCAGATACTGGGCGGCGGTAGAATAATTTCCCGACTGCGCGGCCTGAAGAAATCCGTAGAGCGTGCCGCTCGGAGTATCGCGGCCTAGAGGGTCGGCGGTAGCTCCATTCGCTGCCCCAGCCGTCTTGCCTGGCTGCCCAGGCAGCAGTTGATAAGCCAACACAGGCGTTGCGATGGACAGGCAGATAAGCAGCCAGCGCGCTCGCTTCAGAAATGAAGACATAATTCCTTCAAGAATTGTAATGTAGGCGCGAGCGCCCTCGCGCCTACATTGAACTTACTTCTTCGGGCGGTATATGTCGGTGCTGGTGCCGAAGAAGACTTCCGCCGCTGCCATCACGGTCTCGGAGAGCGTGGGATGTGGATGGATGGTCATAGCAATGTCCTTGGCAAGAGCAGCCATTTCCACCGCCAGCACGCCTTCGGCAATGAGCTCTCCCGCGCCGGCGCCCACGATGCCGACGCCCAGCACGCGCTCGCTTTGCGGGTCGAGGACCAGCTTGGTCATGCCCTCGGTTCGGTCAACCGTCATGGCCCGCCCGGACGCGGCCCACGGAAATTTAGCGACCTTGATTTCGCGATTTTCTTTCTGCGCCTGGGTTTCGGTGAGGCCACACCAGGCAATCTCGGGATCGGTAAACACGACAGCGGGAATCGCGGCGGGCTCGAATGCCACTTTGTGTCCGGCAATGGCTTCCACCGCAGTGCGACCCTCGTGCGTCGCCTTGTGGGCAAGCATGGGTTCGCCGACCACGTCACCAATCGCGTAAATCGTAGGATCGGTTGTTTGCAACTGTTTGTTCACCTGAATGAATCCGCGTGTACCCAATTGAACCTGGGTTTTATCCAGGCCGGGTATCTCGGAATTCGGTTTGCGTCCGACCGACACTAGAACTTTGTCGAAGACGTTCTCGCGTTCCTTGACCTCGGCGCCGTCGAAGGTCACTCGGATGCCATTGGGTTCCTCTTTCATCGCGGCAACCGTCGTATTCAGGAGAATCGAGTTGAAACTTTTTTCGAGGCGCTTGTGCAGAGGAAGAACCAGGTCGCGGTCGGCGCCGGGAAGCAGTCCAGACAGCATCTCGACCACGGAAACGTTTGCGCCTAGCGCGGTGTACACCGTGCCCAACTCCAGGCCGATGTAACCGCCGCCCACAACCAGCAGCGTTCCCGGCACTTCGCTCAAATCGAGCGCGGAGGTGGAGTCCATAACACGAGGAGTATCGAGTTTGAGAGCGGGAATAATCGCCGGACGAGAGCCCGTCGCGAGGATGATGCGATCGAAAGTCAGACTTTCATCGGCCCCCCCAGCCTTTGAAACTCGCAGCGTGTTCGAATTTTCGAAGGCTGCGCGTCCTTGAATGTATTCGACCTTGCGCTGCTTCGAAAGTAAACCCAGGCCGCCGGTCAACTTCGTGACCACACCTTCCTTCCACGAACGCAGGCGGGCCAGATCGATTTTGGGGTCGGGGTAGTCGATCCCCCAATTTTTTGCATGCCGGGATTCGTCGATCAGCTTGGCTACGTGCAGCAACGCCTTCGAAGGAATGCAGCCGCGATACAGACAGACTCCGCCCGGGTTAGCTTCCGGGTCGATCAGGGTGACCTTGAGCCCGAGATCGGCGGCGAGAAATGCCGCGGCATAGCCACCCGGCCCGCCACCCACGACTGCTATGTGCAAATTTGAAGTTTCAGTCATTGGGTCGAAAGGGCATTAACCGCGAAGGACACCAAGGCCCACGAAGGGAATCCCACGGTTTTCCTTCGTGCACCTTCGTGTCCTTCGTGGTTTTAAGCTTTTTCAGATTCTACCCCTGCACCGAAAGCAGGAAAGGTTGCTCGAACGCTTCCGCGATCCAGCGCAGGAAGCGTGCCGCATCGGCGCCGTCGATCAAGCGATGGTCGTAGGAGAGCGAAAGTGGCAGCACCTGCCGGGGCTCGAATTTGCCATTCATCCAGACCGGCTCCATGCTGGCCCGCGACAGCCCGAGAATCGCGACTTCGGGATAGTTCACGATGGGCGAAAATCCAGTCCCGCCGACACCGCCGAGATTTGTAATGGTGAAAGTTCCGCCTTCCATCTCTGATGGGGTGAGCTTCTTATCGCGCGCCTTCTTCGAAAGCTGGGTCAGTTCGGCAGCCAGTTCAACAATGTTTTTCTTGTCCACGTCGTGCAGTACCGGGACCAGCAGGCCGCGATCAGTGTCCACCGCAACGCCAATATTGACGTACTGCTTGTAAACAATCTCTTCTTTCGCCATATCAATGCTGGCATTGAACTGGGGAAAAACTTTCAGCGCCGACGCGCACACCTTCAAGGCAATCGCCGTCACCGTCATCTTGCCTCCGGCTTCCTGCGCTTTGGGCGCGAAGCGGGCGCGCAGTTGTTCGAGCTCGGTGATGTCGGCCTTGTCCTGCTGGGTGACGTGCGGAATAGTCGTCCATGCTTCCCACAGATGCTGCGCCGTCTTGCGCCGCACCCCACGCATCGAGACTCGTTCGACTTTTCCAAATCTGGTGAAGTCGGGCAGCTCGGGCTGGGCAAAGTGACGTCCCTGGCCCGATTGAGCTGCTGCTGCAGAAGTGAGCAACGCCTTGGCGTGCGCTTTCACATCATCTTCGCTGATGCGTCCGCCCGGACCCGTGCCCTTCACCTCATAGATGTCTACACCGACCTCTCGCGCCAGCCGGCGAACATGAGGTGCGGCGGGTGCAGGTGCACGATGCTCGGTTCCCGCCACCTTTCCCAGTTGCTCCGGCATGGCAAACGCTTTAGGCGCCGAAGGTTGGGGCTGATCCGGCAGGAAAACCTGGGCGGGAGTCTTCCCCTCGGCCTGAATGGCCGCCTGAACCGACAAGCGGGCTTCGTGCTGTTCGGAAATGTGCTCGACTGGAGCGTGCTTCGTCTTTTCAGGCTGCGCCGACGAACCGCCCTCCAGGGTGAAGATCACCTGGCCGACTTTTACCTTCTGACCTTCCTTGACCTGAATCTCTTTGACTGTCCCGGTCACAGAAGATGGCACCTCTACAACGGCTTTGTCGGTTTCCAGTTCCATGACAGGCTGGCCTTCGGAAACTTTGGAGCCCGGGGAAACCATCATCCTGACCAAGTCTCCCTGATCGATGTTCTCTCCGAGTTCCGGCAATCTGAAGTCGGTTGCGCCACCGGCGGCAGGAGCCAACGAAGAACGAGGAGCGGCTGGCCGGGATTCAGCTTGGGCCGGCGGCTTGGCGCCAGGCGCCGGCGGCTCCGCAGGCGCTCTTGCAGCAGGAGCCTTGGACTCGACTGCCTTTGCCTTGAGGCCCGCACCATTTTCGACGGTAAAGATCACCTGGCCGACTTTTACTTTTTGGCCTTCCTTGACGCGGATTTCATTGACCGTGCCGCTCACTGACGATGGAACTTCGACAACCGCCTTGTCGGTCTCCAATTCCATGACAGGCTGGCCTTCAGTGACGCTTGCGCCGAGCGAGACCATTAGCCGGACCAGGTCACCCTGGTCGATGTTTTCCCCGAGTTCCGGAAGCTTGAATTCTGTCACTAGGTATTCACTCCTGGCCCTTCAATGTGGGCGCGAGCGTCCTCGCTCGTGCTGCGTCCGTCCCGTTGCCGTACGAGCGAGGACGCTCGCGCCCACATCAATTAAGTATTCGCCGGATTCGCTTTTTCCGGATTGATTCCCAGATCGTTTACGGCCTTCTGGAGCACTTCGAGCTTGATCTGCTTGTCGCGCAGCAGCGCAGTCAGTGTGGCCAGCACAATATGCTTCGCATCCACCTCGAAGAAATCGCGCAACGACGCCCGGCTTTCGCTACGGCCGAAACCGTCGGTGCCCAAAGCCACCAGCGGCCGAGGCAGCCACTGGGCAATCGATTCCGGCAGCACTTTCATGTAATCCGATGCCGCCACCAGCACACCGGGTGCCTCTTTCAACGTCTGCGTAACAAACGGAACTCGCGGAGTGCCGCCGGGGTGCAGCATGTTCCAGCGATCGCAATCATTGCCATCGCGATAAAGCTGCTTGTAGCTGGTCACGCTCCAGACATCTGCCGCCACGCCGTATTTTTCCTCGAGAATCTGTTGCGCCTTGAGCACTTCGTACATGATGGTGCCGCTGCCGAAGAGCTGGGCGCGCAGCTTGGAGTCTTTCTTGGTGGAGGCACGGAAGCGGTAGAGGCCTTTCAGGATGCCCTCGCGAACATCCTTCCCCTCAGGCATGGCGGGCATTGCCAAAGGCTCATTGGTGACGGTCAGATAATAGAAGATGGATTCCTGGTCCACATACATGCGCTTGATGCCGTCCTGAATGATGACGCCGATCTCGTAGGCAAACGCCGGATCATACGCGAGCAAGTTGGGAACGGGCAGAGCGAGAAGGTGACTGTGACCGTCTTGATGTTGCAGCCCCTCGCCGGCAAGTGTGGTACGCCCGGCGGTGCCGCCGATCAGGAAGCCTCGGGTCCGCATATCGGCAGCGGCCCAGATAAGGTCTCCAATCCGCTGAAAACCGAACATCGAGTAATAAATAAAAAACGGGATCGTATTGATCCCGTGATTGGCGTAGGCAGTTCCGGCGGCGATAAAGGAGCAGATCGAACCGGCTTCAGTGATTCCTTCCTCAAGAATCTGACCGTCTTTGGCTTCCTTATAATAAAGAAGCGTATCCATGTCCACCGGCTCGTAGAGCTGACCGACGCTGGAATAAATCCCCACCTGGCGGAAGAGAGCTTCCATGCCGAAGGTGCGAGCTTCGTCAGGAATGATGGGCACGATGAGCTTACCGATTTCCGGATCACGCAACAATTTTCCCAGCAGGCGCACAAAAACCATGGTGGTCGAGACTTCGCGGCCGTCCGTGCCTTTGTGAAATTCCTCGAAGTGGGATTCTGAAACTGGAGCAATCGGCTTGGAGCGCACTTTGCGCTCCGGCAGATAGCCCCCCAGCTGCTTGCGGCGTTCCTGCATGTAGAGGATTTCCGGACTATCATCCGCGGGGCGATGGAAGGGAGCGTCGTGCAATTCCTCGTCAGCGATGGGAATCCCGAAACGCGAGCGGAACACCCGCAGTTCGTCTTCGTTCAGCTTCTTCTGTTGGTGGGTAATGTTCTTGCCTTCACCGGCCTCGCCCAGTCCGTAGCCCTTGATGGTTTTGGCCAGAACGACGGTGGGCGCTCCCTTGTGCTCAGTCGCGGCTTTGAAAGCGGCATGCACTTTGATGGGATCGTGACCGCCGAGCCGCATCCTTGAGAGCTGCTCGTCAGAAAGATGCTCCACCATTTTCAGCAGTCGCGGATCGCTGCCGAACAGGTTGTGCCGGAAGTAGGCGCCGCTTTCGACGAAATATTTCTGGTACTGGCCGTCGGTGATCTCGCCCATGCGCTTGACCAGGATTCCGTCACGATCATTGATGATGAGGTTGTCCCAGTCGCTGCCCCAGATGACCTTGATGACGTTCCAGCCGGCGCCGCGGAAAATCGCTTCCAGTTCCTGAATGATTTTGCCGTTGCCGCGCACCGGTCCGTCCAGGCGCTGCAGGTTGCAGTTCACAACAAAGATCAGATTATCGAGCCGCTCGCGCGAAGCCAGGGTGATGGATCCCAGAGATTCTGGTTCGTCCATCTCGCCGTCTCCCATGAACGCCCAGACTCGGCCACCGGTCGCTTTCTTCAAGCCGCGATTTTCCAGGTAGCGAATGAAGCGCGCCTGGTAGATGGCTTGAATCGGGCCGAGTCCCATCGAAACCGTGGGGAATTCCCAGAAGTCGGGCATCAGCCAGGGGTGGGGATACGAGGAGAGCCCGCCACCTTCTTTCAGTTCGCGACGGAAATTCTGCAGCTTCTCTTTGGGTATACGTCCTTCCAGATAGGCGCGCGCGTACATGCCGGGCGCGGCGTGGCCCTGGAAGTACACCAGATCGCGGTCTCCCGATTCAGTCTGCGCCTGAAGAAAATGATTGAACGCGACTTCATACAGCGTGGCCGCGGAGGCAAAAGTGGAAATGTGTCCGCCAATTCCGCTCTCGATCTTGTTGGCCCGCACCACCATGGCCAGAGCATTCCACCGCACCAGGCTCTTGATGCGACGCTCCATCTCCTGGCTGCCGGGAAAGGGCGGCTGTTGTCGGGAAGCAATTGTGTTCTGGTAAGGAGTCGTTGCGGTAAAAGGAAGGTTTACGCCGGCGGCGCGCCGGGCGTGCAGCGAGAGTTGCTGCAGCAAGCGTCCGGCCCGCTCTGGGCCGCCCTGCGACAAAACGTAATCCAGTGAATCCAGCCACTCCCGGGTTTCAAGAACTTCCACACCGTTGCTTTGGGTCTCAGCCACGTCTGGTTTTCTCCATCAATAAACGCTTAACCTTCTATGATAGACAATTGCGCAGAATTTTGCTGGCGCGCCGGTCCCGCGGCGAAAGCGAAGTGGATATTTTGAGCGGCCGTACGGATTTGGCAAGGACTATAATTATCGTTCGCTGCACTCTCTGTCGGATAAATCTTGCCAGCAACCTGTATCCTTGCCGTCTGCCAGACACATCTAACTGATGTACCAGGAAATTTAAAGAGGAGAATTCCGATGTCGAAGAAAACCGCCGGCCACAACGGTGGCATTACCGCCCAGCCCCACTTTAACCAACGAGCCCCTGAAATCCAGAAGTACGGCACCGTAAGCCACGCCCTGCCGTTGGAACTGGAAGAACCCGTCCGTCTGGAGATGACGGAGCATCTCAACCAGCTTTTGGCCGACACCATGACACTGCGCGATCTTTACAAGAAATCGCACTGGCAGGTCGCCGGACCCACCTTTTACCAGCTTCATCTTCTATTCGATAAGCACTACGGCGAGCAGTCGGAACTGGTTGACACGATTGCCGAGCGCATTCAGCTGCTGGGGGGCGTGAGCCTCGCCATGGCCCACGACATCGCCGAGACCACACGGATCGCACGGCCGCCGCGGGGACGGGAAGAAGTGCCGGTACAGCTCTCGCGCCTGCTCGATGCCCACAAGATCGTCATCGGCGAGTGCCGCGAGCTGGCAGAGCGGGCAGATAAATTAGGCGACGACGGGACCAACGACCTGGCGGTCAGCGACGCCCTGCGGCTAAACGAGTTGCAGGTGTGGTTCCTGAGCGAGCACCTGGTGAACATGCCGCTGGTCAGCGCTCAGGACTAACGCGTCTTTAGATCACGGATTGCAAGGGCTGACTTCGGTCGGCCCTATTTTTTGGAGCTACGCAAATCGTGTGGGGCGGACACGCTTGTCCGCCGCCTTTGAAGTCGATTTTCAGTTGCGACCGGCAATTAAAGTGATACCCGGCGGACAAGAGTGTCCGTCCCACACGACGGATCAACTGCCTTTCCCGCCAAGAGCCTCTATGTAACAATCTCCGTAAAGGAAGAACTATGGACCAGCCAGTGAAGACCTTTAACTCCGATGGTGGAGACACACGCCGGTGGTTTGGACGAATCATCATTGCTGTCCTCCTCGGGGAGGCACTCTGGGGCCTGATCGTTTCTGTCATGAACAATGTGGTCGTGCCCTGGCTGGGAGATGTCATGGGCCAATCTTCGGGATTGCCGACCTCCTTCACGCAGCGGCCCTATAACTATCCGGAACTGTTCGTTTCTGTGTTCGAGTTCTGTATCGCAGGCCTGGTGGCAGCTGTGCTCAATTATTTCTTCCAGAGGCCGTCCGCGCGAAGAGTCAAGAGGTCGAAGGGTTCCGTTCCAACTGTGACACCGGGACCGATCCGGGTGGTCCCTCAAGCAGCCACATCCTCGGCGCTTACCGAGACGGCTCCGCCGCAATTTGGAATAACTCCAGCGGCGTCGCCGATGGCCTCCCCGGCGCAGGAGGTAAGAATGTATCCAGTTATTCCGTCCATACTTGTCCCGGCCGCTTCAGAAGCCCCGACTCCACCGCTTGAGCCGGCGCCAGAGGTGAGGCTTGCAGCAATTGCTCCCGCCACGCCGGCCATCCCGAAGCCAGGGGCGTCGAAACCCGTGCCGCCCGCGCCAAAGGCCGAGCCAGCCAAGCCGAAGAAGCCGAAAAACGTCTACTACAACATTGTGGGGGAACCCATGCCTTCGGATGACGACTAAGGCCGAGGTCTAGTTAAGGCAACTGTGGGGCTGCCTTCCGTTAGCCCCTGATTTTTTGGGCGCTGTTTCTTTGCGGATGAATGGCTAGTTCTGACCGCTTGCGGGCGAGTTGAGACGAGCCACGGCGCCGCTATCGAACTGATATTCCGCCTCGATGACCGTCAGCTTGCCGGCTTTCACTGCGTCGCGCAGGATTTCGCTGTTGGCGAGCACGTCTTTCGCGCTCTGGTGAACATTTTCTTTTACCGCCGCTTCGAGCAGGTCATCGGGCTTGGCGTAGGTTTTGGCTTGGGTGACGGCGGGACTGATCTTGTCCACGATCGCTTCCAAGTTGCGGCTAGGCATCTTGTCGCCCGAACACGCGGCGGCCACAGCGCCACACTTCTGGTGTCCGAGCACAACCAGCACGGTGCTGTGAAGATGGTCCACGGCGTACTCGATACTGCCAAGTCCAACCGGATCGGCGACATTTCCCGCAGTACGTATGACGAAGAGATCGCCGAGACTCTGATCAAAAACCAGATCCGGAGAAACCCGGCTGTCGGAGCAAGCCAAGACGATCGTATGCGGATGCTGTGCTGAAGCGAGTTTCTGACGAAGCGCGGGCAAAGCACGGGACTGAGGTTTGCCGGCAACGAAGCGCTGGTTGCCTACGATGAGGTTGGCCCAAATTGCGTCCGCAGATGGCGCGGGGGTGGCTGGCGCATGGGCCGCATGGGGCGTAGTGGTAGCCGGCTGTTGCGCTCGGCCTGGGATGACTAGTGCAAGAAGAATGGCCAGATACGAAAGTGAGTTTTTCATATTGATTTAAAGAGACGCTGTTTGGAATCGAACGAATGCCTCAACCGCAAACACTATACTCATGCGAAAACAAAAGGACAACAAGGCAGGTCGCGATAGAGGTCAGCCTACAGGGTGTTCATGAAAGCCACCAGGTCAGCTTTCTCTTCGTCAGTCAACCCCATATTGAAACGCTGATCGTAGAAGTTGACCACGTCCAGCAAGGTCGCAGCCGAGCCGTTATGGAAGTAGGGCGCGCGTGCGGCCAAACCGCGTATGGCCGGGACTTTGAACTTGCCGATATCGGCGCATTTGCCGGTAACCAGGGCGCGTCCCGGATCGCTGACCGTCACTTCCGTATCGTCGTTGCAGTGAAGCACGTAAGAAGGCAGGTCATCACTGGGAGAGACGGTTCCGATGTTCATCATGGCGAACGAAGAATCACTACCCACGTTCGGCGTATTGTGGCAACTGGTGCAGGTGCCCGTGATCAGATCCTGACCCCGAACGTCGTTGAACCCGGGCACGACGGAAATGTTCATGGGACGCTTGTTGAACAACATTTCTCCGCGCGCGATGGACTGCCGCGCCGCTGCGTTCGGACCGCTCGCGTTGATCCACCTGGAATAAAGGTTAAACGCGTTGGGATTGAACTTCGGGCTGGAGTTGATCCCGGGACGGAACGGCTGCAACGCAAGGAAGAGCGGACCGCCCCGCGCCCCCTGCGCGATCAGGCTCCCCGCCAGATTGTCTTCTGACTGCGCTGTAAACAGCGACGTCTCAAGATCAACAATCTGTCGCAGTTCCGAATTCGTCGGCGGATGTTTGGGCTGAGCATGCACCAGGGTTGCGTTGTTGGCCTGGCTTTTCAAGTTGGGCTCGCGGCCGTCCCACATGATCCCATTGAGAAAACGCAAGTTCGTGGAGGGCAGCGGACGCCGATAGAGCGCGGGTCGGGTGGTTGTAGTTTCCGGGCAACTGTAAGGATCGTTGATGGAGACGATGCTGAAATCAGCGTTGACAGGCACCGGCAACGACATGCGGATCAACCCCTTGTTCAGCAGCAGGCTGTACGCAATGTAGCGGGCTTTCAGCGAAGACACGTCGGCGCTGGGGCAATTGGCACCGTCGACCGGGCGAAACACGGGGTCCTTGCCTTGGGTTATCTGGAACCGCTCCTGCAGGTGCGGCGGAGTGATGCTCCATCCCTCACTGGCATCATGACAGCTGGCGCAACTCCGGTCGTTCGTTCCCAACTTGTCGAAAAATGGATTCCCGAGATCAACCGGCCCCAATGCAAGCGTTCTGAAAATGCCGCTAGGATCGCGGAAAGGCAGCAGGTTAGGAAGACGAAAACCCGCGAAAGCACTCAGCGTAAATCCCGCCACCAACAATCCGCCAACCACCGACAAAACCCGTTTTCGACTCATTGCCACCTGGCTCCTTAGTCCTCACAGCAGCCTGGAGACACACGTATCGCATGGTCTAGGCCCTTGGGAAAATGGGGAATCGTACCGGGGGAGGGAACAACACTCTAGCAGACAAGAATCGAAAATCAAGGCGATTTACAAACTGTGCAGTCCCTTTCAGTGCGCAACTTCTTGCGCAGCTCTACTTAGCACATTCTCAGCTCAAGCCCAAAACAAGGAACTGAAAGGGGATCAGATGAGGCAGAATAAAATTGGAGGCGCGGGTCGGAATCGAACCGACGTATAAAGGTTTTGCAGACCGTGCTGGCAGGTTTGCACCGGTTTGTGCGCGATTCGATCTGCTCATAAATTCACGAACTTAGAGTCCAGCCTGTACAACGCCTACAAACCCAACTAAGCAGGCACCCGCTACGTTTTCCGCTACAGTGCCCATGGCCGATAACGACAACGCGCGTCGTGTCGGAACGTCCAATTCTGGAAACTTTCCGAAGCTAAAGCTGGCAGTAGCGGTACGATTGAGGTTGTCCAACCCCAGGGGTGCACCCAAGGCAATGACCGATTTCCGCGTCTTCGATTTGGAAAAAATTAGAAAAACGAGCCAGAAGCCCAGGTTACGCTTAGTTAACGTCAGTTGACTAGGGACGCGACTACCTCTGTCGGGGAGTTTGGGGCATCCAGTTCGATTTGGTTGCCGTCACCGCGACTCCATTCATCAACACCACAATCTTGAAGGGGCTAGACATACAGTCTGCGCATCCGGGCGGAAGAGGGGGGTCAAAGGAAATCAAATAGACCCATCGTTCAGCGACTGGATGCAAGGCGATTTCCCCCACTCTCCATGCGCTGCCGTCACTAAAGAGGTCGCTCATGTAAATGGCGGCAATATCTTTCGCGCTACGGGCCGAAAGCGGCGGATTGGGTTCCCCATTAAGCCACACGGGAGTGCTCGTCAGCTGGTCAGGAGTGATACGGAAATCGTAACGCTTGCCTGAGTAATAGCTGCTGAACTCGGCAGAGTACTGGCACAGGGCAGTGCCGCAAAAGCTGACGACAATCAAAGCGAACGTTGCTATTCGCCTCACGATTCTTCTCCGAAAACGACCATTCTAGACCCTAACTGTCATCTAGGGCCTGCGGCCCGCGAAACCACATGAAAATTTCTGAGAGCGGAGCCATAATCCAGGATGG
>Ga0137403_10000897_pt1 | contig 37997 bp, 28 predicted proteins | sample CZOMad2_1_16fung_FD_122057 | JGI IMG/M metagenome (GOLD analysis project Ga0137403, IMG submission 122057) | Vadose zone soil fungal communities from Angelo Coast Range Reserve, California, USA - CZOMad2_1_16fungal (Hybrid Assembly) | ecosystem: Environmental > Terrestrial > Soil > Vadose zone...
GCGGGGATCATCAGATCGAGCTTGAGACCCGAGGCGGGATGGATGACGTTGAACTGGCCCCGGCGTGCGACCGCTCTCCGGGCCGCCTCCTCGCTGACGTAGAATTCTCCTGCGGGGAAAGCCGCGCAGAGCTCCACCACCCGCCCGGGTGGCAGATCGACGACGATGTCGATGTCGTTGGTGAAACGGGGCTCGCCGTAGAAGATCGTCGCGGTCGAGCCGGTCACGAAGTAGCGCAGGCCGAGCTTCTCCAGCACCTGAATGGCGTACTGGAGAAGCTCAGACGGCTCCATGCGAGAGCCTCCGGGCCGCCTCGCGCGTCACCTGCTCCTCGCTCCAGTCCGGGTGCTCGGCCGCCAGATGCGAGAGGAGCATCCTCCGCGCCGACTCGTACATGTCGCTCGCGATGGCGAGTCGCTCCGCTCCTGTCTTGGTACGCAGGACGGCCGCCATCTCGTCGTCGACCACCTCGAACCCGTCGCGATCCACCGGCGCCTTCCCTACTCCGCTCCCATGTACGGATAGCGGAAGTCCTTCGGCGGCACGAAGTTCTCCTTGATCGCCCGCTGCGAGGTCCAGCGCAGGAGGTTGGCCATGGAGCCGGCCTTGTCGTTGGTGCCCGAGGCGCGGGCGCCGCCGAAGGGCTGCTGGCCGACCACCGCGCCGGTCGGCTTGTCGTTGATGTAGAAGTTGCCGGCCGAGTGGCGGAGGGCCTTGGTGAGCTTCGCGATGACCCGCCGGTCCTCGGCGAAGATGGCGCCGGTCAGGGCGTAAGGGCTCGTCGTGTCGACCAGCTCCAGGGTCTTCTCGATGTCGCCGTCCTCGTAGACGAAGAGGGTCAACACCGGTCCGAAGATCTCCTCCTGCATCAGCTTGAAACGCGGGTCCTTGGTCACCACCACCGTGGGCTCGACGAAGTAGCCCGTCGACTTGTCCGCCTTGCCGCCGACCAGGATCTCGGCGTCGCTCGAATTCTTCGCGTACTCGATGTAGCCCACGATGCGATCGAACGAATTCTCGTCGATCACCGCCCCCATGAAGTTCCGGAAGTCGAGCGGCGTCCCCATCTGGATCTCGGCGACCATCTCCTTCAAGCCCTTCTCGACCGCCGGCCAGAGCGAGCGCGGGACGTAGGCGCGGGAGCCGGCCGAGCACTTCTGGCCCTGGTACTCGAAGGAGCCGCGGACGAGCGCGGTGACCAGCTCCGCCGGGTCGGCCGAGGGATGGGCGAAGACGAAGTTCTTGCCGCCGGTCTCCCCGACGATCCGCGGGTAGGAGCGGTACTTGGGGATGCTGTCCCCGATCGTCTTCCACATCTGCTGGAAGACCGGGGTCGAGCCGGTGAAGTGGATGCCCGCGAAGTCGGGATGGGCGAGGACCGGGTCGCCCACCTGGCTCGCCTTGCCGGGGAGGAAGTTGACCACCCCCGGTGGCAGGCCCGCGGCTTCGAGGATCTTCAGCAGCTGGTAGTTCGAGTAGACCGAGGTCGAGGCCGGCTTCCAGAGGGCGGTGCAGCCCATGAGGGCGGGCGCGGTCGGCAGGTTGCCACCAATGGAAGTGAAGTTGAACGGCGAAACCGCAAAGACGAAGCCTTCGAGCGCCCGGTACTCGACCCGGTTCCATACCCCGGCCGGCGACCCCGGCTGCTCCTTGTAGAGGACGCTCGCGTAGTAGGGGTTGAAACGCCAGAAGTCGATGAGCTCACAGGCGGAGTCGATCTCGGCCTGGAAGACGGTCTTCGACTGGTTGAGCATGGTGGCGCCGTTCGCCGCGTCGCGCCAGGGGCCGGCCAGGAGGTCGGCGGCGCGCAGGAAGACCGACGCGCGATCCTCCCAATCCATCTCCGACCACTCGTGCCATGCCGCCTTGGCGGCCTTCGCGGCGGCCTCGACCTCCTTCGCTCCGGCCTGGTGGTAGGTGGCGAGGACATGGCCGTGGTCGTGCGGGCAAACCGCCTTCCCCAGGTCGCCGGTCCGCACCTCCTGGCCGCCGATGACGATGGGAATCTCGATCTGCTCCTTCTGCATGGCGTCGAGGCGCTTTTTCAGGGAGGCCCGCTCGGGCGAGCCGGGGGCATAGGAACGCACCGGCTCGTTGACCGGCACGGGAACAGGTACGATGGCGTTCGACATCGAGGATCTCCTCTCCTGGAGCTCTAGAGCGGCCAAGGGGATGGCCGAAGAGACCGCCGCCGGCTCAGCCGGCGGCGTGGGTCTCCATCGTAGCCGCAGGGGCGGGGCGCCGTCCAGCGCCCTTAGTGGGAGAGCTCGTAGACGAACACCCCGGCCCCCGAGGTCGCGGCGTAGAGCCGCAAGGGGTCCCCGGGATCGAAGAGCAGCCGGGTCAGGCCGCGACCATAGAGCCCGCGGTCGAACCGCCGCCAGGTGGCGCCGCGATCCGGGCTCTGCTCGACCCCCTGCCCCGAGCCGAGATAGAGCACCCCGGGGTCGAGCGGGTCGACCGCGAACGCCATGGGGAAATCCCGGCGGCCGGTCAGGAGCTTCCAGTTGCGGCCGCCGTCGAAGCTCCCGGCGACCTTCACCTCGTCCGCGGCGAGGATCGTCCGCGGCGAGGTCGGGGCGACGAAGACTTTGCGCAGGAGATGGGCGCCGATCGTCGGCACGCCACCAGTCAGGAGCTTCCCCCAGGTCTGGCCGCCGTCCCGGCTGCGCCAGACGTCCAGATCGCGGACGAGGTAGACGGTCCCCGCCGTCAGCGGATCGGCCGCAACGTCGAAGATACCGCCGGGGAAGACCACGCTCCAGGTGGCGCCGCCATCGGTCGATTTCCGGAGGCCGCCGTCGGTGGCGGCATAGACGGTTTCGGCGTCTCCCCCGTCGACCGCCAGGGCGTGGACCGCCAGGTTGGAGACGGTCTGCCAGCTGTCGCCGCCGTCGGTGCTGCGGACGATCGCCTGGGTGGGGACGCGGGCCGCGTAGATCGTCCGCCCGTTGGCGGGGGCGACGACCAGGGCCGCGATCGAGTCGCCGGCGAGCACCTGGGACCAGGTGGCCCCACGGTCGAGCGAGCGCAGGATGCCGTAATCGGGGCCGCCGACGAAGAGGGCCTCGGGGCTGGCCGCGATCTCCAGCGTCGCGGCGAAGGTATTGACCAGCCCGCGGCCGCTCGCCCGCCAGAGGCCGCCGGAGTCCCCGCTCCGATAGATGCCGACGCCGCCGCCCGTGGCCGCGAGCAGGCGCCCCGCGGAGGCGGGATCGGGCGCCAGGGCGGAGACCGGTGCGGCGGGCAGCCCGAAGCTGGCGCTCTCCCAGGTCGCGCCTCCGTCCCGGGTGCGCTCCACGCCGCCCGAGGTCCCGACGTAGACGGTCTGCGGAGCAGTCGGGTCGATGGCGAGCGACTGCCCCACCACGCCGAGGACGACGGCCCAGTGCTGGCCGCCGTCGGTGCTCTTCTGCACCCCCTCGGCGCTCGCCGCCCAGACCGTGTCGTCGTGCACCGGGTCGACGGCCAGGGCCTGGACGATGGCGCGGCGCAGGGCGAACCAGGTCATGCCGCCGTCGACGCTCTTGTGCATCTGGGCGTTGTGACCGTAGCGGCCGATGTAGAGGCGGCGGGGGCGCAGCGGATCGACGGCCAGGGCGGTGACGTCGAAACGAAAGATCGGCAGCGGCTCGAAGCCGTGAGTCAGGAGCTGCCAGCGGACGCCGAAATCGGAGCTCTTGTAGATGCCGTTCTCGGTGCCGGCGTAGACGATGCCGCTCTGCTGGGAGTCGACGGCCAGGTTGTGGATCGCGAGCGGAAGGACCGGGCGGGCGCTCTGCCAGGTGGCGCCGCCGTCGGTGCTGCGGTACGGCCCGCTGGGGGTGCCGGCATAGACCCGGTCGGGGTCGTGCGGATCGATCGCGAGCGCGGTGACGAACGGGTCGCCGAGCCCGAAGCTCGCCGGCCGCCAGGTCGCCCCGCCATCGTCGCTGCGCTCCACTCCTCCCTCGGCCAGGCCGGCATAGAGGATGGCGCCGTTGGAGGGCGCCCGCCCGAGGCTCAGGACGCGCGACCCGGCCGTCTCCGGGCCGATCGGGGTCCAAGCATTGACGCCCGCCATCGCGGACCGGGATGCCGCGAGGCCGAGAACGAAGACGAAAGGCATTCCCACCCAGCTCCTGCCCTGCCGTGGCTGTCGCATGCTCGAGCCCCTCCTTTCCTTTCATTCTATCGGAGATCCTGGGAAAGGCCGGCCGGAGCGGGAGACCGTCTCCCGGAGATGGTCGTGGAGGCGCAGCCGCTCGACGAAGAAATTGCCATGGGAGCGCCAGGTGGCGACCATCGTCTCCCAGGAGGTACATTGGAGGAAGCCGCCGATCTCGTGGATGCGGGGGCGGCCCGTGCCGGTGAAGCTGAGGACGATGTCCTCGCCGTTGCCGACGGCGTTCGGATCGTTCCACCCCAGGGAGCCGTAGATCTCGACGCAGCGGCGGGCCTGCTCGGCGGTGAAGGCGTAGTAGCCGGTGAGATGATCAACCGTGCCCTCCCCGGTGACCGTGGGATCGAAGGGGTAGCCGGGCAGGTGCTCCACCTGCCGCCGCACCTCCCCCCGGATGCCATGGGGGACGGCCGGCTCTTCCACCAGGCCCCGGAAGATCGTCTCGATCTGACCGGGGTAGAGGAAGATGTCGTCGTCCGGGGAGAGGAGGTAGCCGTTTTCGTCCCCGCGCTCCGCCGCCAGGGAGAAGCGCATCCCCTGGCGAGTGCGCACCAGCTGCTGGATCAGCTCGATCCGCGGGTCGTCGAGCCGCAGGTGACGGGTGAGGTCGACGTCCGGATTGTTGTTGCTGACGATCACCCGGGTCACGAAGTCGCACCGGAGATAGCCACGGACGAGCCACTCGATGTTCTGCGGCCGCCGGTAGCTGAGGAGCACCACGGTACACCGCGCCGGCCCCCGGGCGGGGCGTCGGGGGCCGAAGGTGACGGCCAGGCAGTACCAGCTCAAGCGCAGCAGGTGCACCGGCAGCACCAGGGTCGACAGCAGCGCCCGGCGGGCGTAGACGAGCCCGCGGTCGCGACGGCCGCGGCGGCCGTACGCGGAGGCCACTTGATGGGCGAAGAAGCGATAGTAACTTCTCATACAACCATGGGGTACAGCAGGATCGCTGCAGGGAGCCGCAGCGGCGGCCCTCCGCGGGTGCTTACCCGTCGGAGGTGGAGTCCGTCGCCGCCAAAGCTGTCTGGTAGCCGGGCCAGGCGTGGAGCAGGTACGCCCCGAAGGGAATCCACCAGAGGAAGTCGTTGGTGACGCAGAGCACGATCGAGCGCAGCGGCCAGTCCCCGCGCACGATCGCCACGGCGAGGCCGATGGGCCCCAGGACCTTCCCGAGGAGCCCCACGAAGGCGATCAGGAAGCCCCGGCGCGGATCGCGCGCCACCTCCAGGTAGAGGATGCCGTAGACCCCCACGATCATCCCGATGCAGGCGAAGAGCTGCGGATAGTTGGCCGGCGGCATGCCGGCGAAGACGAACAGCCACTGCGGCCGGAGCGCGGAGAAGAGCCCCCAGGCCAGGTTGTAGATCCCGGCCAGGAGGAAGAGGTAGCGGTAGGCGCGTTCGTGCTTCATAGGGCGACGAAGCCGACCTATCCCGCCTGCACCATGGCCGCCCAGCCGAAGAGGAGGAGGCCGGCGATCATCAGGAGCCCGCCCAGGGGGGTGATGGCCCCCAGCCAGCGGGGGCCGCCCAGGGCGAGGCTCGCGACCGTGCCGCTGAAGATCAGGGTGCCCAGGGCGAGGCACAACCCGGCGGCACCATAGCCTCGGGTCTGGCTGGGGGCGACGCCGCGCGCGGCGAGGCCCAGGAGGAGGAGGGAGAAGGCGCCGTACATGAGATAGCGGGCGGCGGTCTCCCAGAGGGCCAGGTGATGGGCGTCCAGGCGGTCGGCCAGGGCGTGGGCGCCAAAGGCGCCGGCGATGACGGCCAAGGCGGTGGCGAAAGCGCCGATCGAGATCCAGTTGGCGTTCATGAGTCCTCCGTTCGGCGGCGATTGTAGCTAAGATACCCTGGAACCGCTCGACTCCTGGGAGCCTCGTCCATGCCTGACCGGCCTCTGGGATCACGACCAGGGAGATCGGCACTGGGTGTACGCGCGCCAGGAGCGGTTCCATCTCGTCCGCTGAGGCGATGGGAGGAGGAGATATCGCGGCATGGCGAGCATCTATGATCTGAAGCCCGCCTTCCAGGGGCTGCTGCGGCCGCTCTGCCGGGGCCTGGCGCGGCTGGGGGTGACGGCGAACCAGGTGACGGTGGCGGCGATGCTCCTCTCGCTCGCGACCGGCGCCTTCCTCGCCGCCCGGCCCGGGGCACGCGGGCCGCTCCTCCTCGTCCCCGCCGTGCTCTTCGTGCGCATGGCGTTGAACGCGATCGACGGCATGCTGGCCCGCGAGCACGGCATGAAGAGCGCCCTGGGCGGACTCCTGAACGAGATCGGGGACGTGGTGTCGGACGCCGCCCTCTACCTTCCTCTCGCCCTGGTGCCGGGGATCGAGCCCTGGGCGATCGTCGTCGCGGTGCTCCTCGCCGGCCTGACCGAGATGACCGGGGTGGTGGCGGTCCAGATCGGCGCCTCCCGGCGCTACGACGGCCCGATGGGGAAGAGCGACCGCGCTTTCGTCTTCGGCGTCGTCTGCCTCGCCCTGGGGGTCGGCGCCCGGACGGGCTGGTGGACCGACTTCGTCATTGGCGCGATCCTGGCGGCGCTCGCCGTGACCGTGCTCAATCGGGGGAGGAAGGCGTTGCGGGAGGTGAAAACCCTCACCCCCGGCCCCTCTCCCGGCCCGCCCTCCCCCACCTCCGGGAGAGGGGAGTCCGGTCGTAGGAAGAGATGATGGAACATCTCCAAGAGCTCGTCCAGGGCATCGCCTCTCGGCTCGATCCGGCTGTGGGCTGGGCGATTTCCGGAATCTTCGGGCTGCTCGTCGTAGCGAGTCTCGCGGTCTGGCTTCTGGGGCGGGTGAAACCCAAAGCCGACTGGACGGAGCTGCGCCTGCGGGTGCGCACCTGGTGGATCATGGCGGCGGTGTTCGTTTTGGCGCTCACCCTCTCGCGCCGGGTCTCCCTCGCGTTCTTCGCTTTTCTCTCGTTTCTGGCGCTCAAGGAGTATCTTTCGCTCATCCCCACCCGGCGGGCGGATCGCATCGTGCTCTTCTGGGCCTATCTCGCGATCCCCATCCAGTACGTCTGGATCGACATGCGATGGTATGGGATGTTCATCGTCTTCCTGCCGGTCTACGTCTTCCTTCTCCTTCCCCTGCAGATGGTCCTGATCGGCGAGACCAGCGGTTTTCTGCGCGCCGCGGGCACCCTGCACTGGGGGCTCATGGCCACGGTCTTCTCGATCAGCCACGTCGCCTTTCTCCTCGTGCTGCCCCAGACGATCAATCCTCGTGGCGGCGGCCCCGGGCTGGTCCTCTACCTGGTCTTCCTCACCCAGTTCAACGACGTCGCCCAGTACATCTGGGGACGGACGCTCGGAAAGCACAAAGTGATTCCCAAGGTGAGCCCGGGGAAGACCGTCGAGGGGCTGGTGGGCGGGGTGGCGACGACGATCACCCTGGCCTGGCTCCTCGCTCCGCGCCTGACCCCGCTCACCCCCGGCGAGGCGCTCTTCGCCGGGACGCTGATCGGCGTCGGCGGCTTCGTGGGCGACGTGGTGATCTCGGCGCTCAAGCGCGATCTCCAGATCAAGGACAGCGGCACCCTCCTCCCCGGCCACGGCGGCATCCTCGACCGCATCGACAGCCTCTCCTACACTGCGCCGCTCTTCTTCCATTTCGTCTGGTATCTGCATGGGCCGCTCCTCACCCAGATCGGCGGGTGAGGCGATCCGCCGATGAGCCGGGTCCTGCGATCCCTCTTTTTCTGGCTGGTGGCGCGGCCCATCGTCCTGGTGGGGCTGGGGTTGAACGTCCGCCACCGCGAGCGGCTGCCGGCGGCGGGTCCCGCCATCCTGGTCGCCAACCACAACAGCCACCTCGACACGGTGGTCCTAATGACTCTCCTCCCCAGCCGCCTCCTGCCCAAGCTCCGGCCGGTGGCGGCAGCCGACTATTTCCTGCGCAACCGCCTCCTCGCCTGGTTCGCTCTGGAGATCGTCGGCATCCTCCCCATCGTTCGTGGAGGGAGGGCGGCGGGGACCGACCCGCTCGCCGCGGTCCACGCGTCGCTCGAGCGCGGCGAGATCGTCCTCCTCTTTCCGGAAGGGTCGCGCGGCGAGCCCGAGCGGCTCGCCGACTTCAAGAGCGGGGTGGCCCACCTGGCCCTCGCCCATCCCGAGGTGCCGGTGATCCCGGTCTTCCTCCACGGTCTGGGCAAGTCGCTGCCCAAGGGCTCGGCCGTCCCCGTCCCCTTCTTCTGCGACGTCTTCGTCGGCGAGCCGCTGCCCAGGACGGAGGACCGGAAGCTCTACATGCAGGAGTTGCGGGAGAGGATGGACGCCCTGGCCGCGGAGGGACGGTTCGCGACCTGGGAGTGAACAGATTCTACGGAAATCGCCCGGCTCTTGTCCCGCTTGCCCGAACCGGCTACACTCTTACGCCAAGAGAGCTGTGGTAAAAAATTTAGAAGTACCCTGTGGGAGCTATCGGGAGGGCTGCTTGTGTAGCCCTGCTCTCTCCAGGGTGATCTGTACTTCTTCCATCGCGGGAGGGGCTTCTGGCCTCGTCCCTTTCAAAGGAGAGATGACTGTGAAAAGAAAGCTTGCTTTCGCCGTCCTTATCGTTGTCCTGGCAGCTTTCGGAACCGTCGCTACCCTCGCGGACAGCCAGGGCAAGGTCGACATCTGCCACATCCCGCCGGGCAATCCCGACAACGCTCACATGATCAACGTGAGCGTCAACGCCATCCCGGCGCACATCGCACACGGCGACCCCCCTCCGGGGCAACAGTGCGGGGGCGGTCCTCCGCCGCAGCAGTAAACCGCCGCCCTGCGATACGGTGTGGGGAACCCTCCGGGGGTTTCCCCACCTCTCTTCCTTGCTACAATCTTCCGGCATGAACCCGAGAAGACGGCTCCTCACGGCGCTCCTCGTCGGCACCCTCGTCACCAGCCTCCCCGGTCCCGTCCGTCCTGATGGGGCAGCGGACCGGCTCACCGAAGCCAGGAAGCTCCTGAGCTCGTGGCAGTACAAGGAAGCCGCGGAGGCCTTTCGTCAGGCGAACCGGGAGGCGGGAGGAGCGTGCGCCGAGTGCCTGATCGGCCTGGCGCGAGCGCAGATCGAGCTCCACGTCTACAAGGACGCCGCCTTAAGCGCCCGGCAGGCCATCGCGCTCGGCCCGGAGCGGGAGATTCTCGCGGCGGCCTACCTCCAGCTCGGGACGGCCCTGTTCTTCCAGGGCCAGAGCGCTGGGAGGAAAGACCTCGGCGAGGCGGAAGGGGCGGGACGCAAGGCGGCCGAGCTCAGCCAGGGGAAAGCCGGCGACGAGGCGCGTCTCCTCCTCGGCCAGATCCTGGTGCAGGAGGGGCGGGACGAGGAGGGGACCGCCCTGCTGCGGCAGTACCTCGAGCGCAACCCGGAGGCGCCGGGGGACTCGACCGTGCGCTCGATGATCGAACATCCCCGCGACGCTCCGGCGCCAGAGGCGCCCGCTCTCGCCCTGGAGACTTTGGACGGCAAGCCCATCCAGCTCGCCGACCTCGCCGGCAAGGTGGTGCTCCTCGACTTCTGGGCCAGTTGGTGCGGCCCCTGCCGCCAGAGCGTTCCCGGCCTCAAGAGCCTGCGCGAGAAGCTCCGCGGCGAGCCGTTCGCCCTGGTGAGCGTCGGCTGCGACAGCGATCAGAGAAAGGCCAGGAGCTTCGTGGCGGCCAATGGTCTGGACTGGGTCCAGGTCTGGGACGGGCAGGGGACGGCGCGGCGGGCCTTCGGCGTCAAGGGCCTCCCCACCTATGTCGTCCTCGATGCCACCGGAAAGGTCGTCTTCGGGTCGGCCGGCTGGTCGCCGCAGGGCGAGTCCCGGATCCGTTCCGAGGTCGAGCGGGCGCTCAAGGCGGCCCGGAACGCCAAGCCGACCCGGAGCGCCCGATAGAGAGACTCAGACTTCGCCCAGCCGCTTGATCTCAGCTCCTGGGCCGCCTGGCAGGCGAGCCGGTCAACATGCCCTGGGCGCTGAGGTCTTCGTCGATATCAGGCCAGTGGACACCCTGGCCGTCCCCGAGAATCTCGAAATTCGCCCGCTGCTTGGCGGTGGCTTCCGACAGCCTCCAGGACCAGGCCAGCGGGACGCTCACCGCCCGGCCGTCGACCAACTCGAAGGTAATGGCATCTTCGGTGACCGAGACGGATTTTACCCTCGGCTCGATGCTAACCACAGTGCTCATGCCATGCCTCCAAGATCTTATCCAGGTTCGAGCGGATCAAGCTCCGGATTGTGTTCAGCTCCGAGGCTGCGAAACCGTGGTTCGAGCTCAGGTCGAGAGGTTCTAGCCAGAACTTGCAAAGCATCCGCTCTCGTTGAACGTGGACATGTTTCGGCTCGCCACAGTCGAAGCTGTAGAAATAAAAGCGGTACGGCCCCTGTATGTCCTTGACGCGAGGCATCTTCGTCCAGAAGCACCGACCGCGATATCAGACTTCGCCGAGCCGCTTGATCGAGGCGACCTTGTCCTGCGGGACGAAGAGGCGGTCGTACTTCTTGAACACGCCGTAGAGGGCGGCCTTCTGGACGTACTGGTCCTTCGAGCGGCCGCTCTCTCCGTCGCGATGGACGTCGACGTCGTCCAGGACGATGCCGCGGTCGTCCATGTCGTCACAGCGGCCGACGAAGATCTCCGGGCCGGTCGTGTCGACCACCACGGTGATCCCGTGCAGCTCGCTCTTCCCTTGGTGGAAGGTCCCCATCTTCAGGCCGTGGCGCTCGCGGCGGGCACTCCGCAGTGCTCGTCGAAGGCCGCCTGCAGGTCCGCGGCCACGGCGGTGGCGTCGCGCCCCTCGATCCGGTGCCGGGGGATGAAATGGACCAGCTCGCCGTCCTTGAACAGGGCGATCGACGGGCTGGAGGGCGGGATGTCCGCCAGATAGCCGCGGGCGCGGGCGGTGGCTTCCAGATCCTGACCGGCGAAGACGGAGACCGCGCGGTCCGGGCGGCGCTCGTGCTGGAGGGCCAGACGGATGCCGGGGCGGGCCATGCCGGCGGCGCAGCCGCAGACGGAGTTGACCACCAGGAGGGCGGTCCCGGACTTCTCGGCCATGAAGGCGTCGACGTCTTGAGGGGTCAGGAGCTCTTGGACGCCGATGCTGGTGAGCTCCTCGCGCATCGGCTTGACGAGAAGTGGGCTGTAGGGCATGGATGAGTCTCCTTTTGCCAGGCCGCGGAGAAGCGGCCGGATCATCGTGGTTCGTCTCTATCTTACGCTAAACGTCAACCGCTCCGGGACGGGGAAGCATTCCCCAGCGATTTCCCCCCTCGGCCGGCCGGGCGACGAGCGAGAAGACCTCGCCGAAAACCGGGTGGAGGTCGGCCTCGATTCCCGCTTCGAGCCGGCAGAGGGCGGCTTCCAGGGCTGCCTCGCCGCAGGGGGGCGGGAGCGGCCAGCGCAGGGTGACGCGGTTCAGGCCCCGGCGCAGCAGCGAGCCTTCGACCCGGAGGGTGTGACGGCGCCAGCGCTCCGCCAGGTCGATCGTTCCCAGGGAGATCCTGTTGATCTCCACGGCCACCTCGCCCCGCCGGGGTTCCGCTCCCGGGATCGCCGGCAACCGGGCGGTGAGGGTCAGCTCGATCGCCTCTCCCGCTTCGCAAACCAGGCAGAACGCCGACTCGGGCCAGGGGGAGCGGTAGGCGGCGCGACCGGCAAGGCCGGGGACGGCCAGGGCCTCGGGGAAGAAGCGGGCCAGCGGCTCGGCCAGGAAAGGCGGGCGGGAGAGGTCGGCCCCCTCGGACGGTAGTCCATAGCCCGCCAGAAGGAGACGGTCGATTTCCTCTTTCACCTTAGGCCCAAGGACGTTCGCGATCGCCTGGAGCAGGTCGGCGTCCAGAAAATCCCAGCGCCAGCCGTGCTGGAGGAGGAGCCGGTAGGGGGAAGCCAGATTGCGCGCGAAGCCGGCCGACAGGACCGCCGGCCCCGGGGTGGCGCGGGCGGCGACGACGTCGAGCAGGGCGGCGGCGATACCGGAGGCATGGGGCGAGGCTTCCAGGGCCGCCCGGCACCAGAATTCGAGCAGGGGGAGCCGGGTCGATTCCGCCGGCCGCGCCGGCCCCACCGGCAGCAGGCGGTGGGCGTTGTGGAGGGCGGCGCCGAGCTTGGCGGTGGCGTCCGCCTCCGGGGAGACGATCGGATCGGGGAGGCGGGCGAGGAGATCGCGCCAGCCTCCCGCCTCCGTCCCCGTCGAGCGGAGAACCGCGGCGGTGACTGCCGCCATCGCCACCTTCATCCCCTCGATCGTCAGGTGGCAGTAGTCGAGGAAGAAGCGCCGGCCGGGGAGGGGCGAGCCGCCGTGCTCGGCGAAGACCGGGCGTAGGTCGACCGCCGTGAAGCCGTGCTGCCAGGCGGAGTGCTCCAGGATCTCCCGGGCGACCGTCGTCGCCTGGGGCGCGCCGAGGAAACCGAGGAGCGGGTAGGCGTTGCAGTCGATCTCCGAGATACAGGCGTCGCGCGCCGCCTCGGCCTCCCCCTGGGCGGCGAGCACCCGCGCCAGGAGCCGGAAGGGGGTGGGATTGGTACCGCCGTCGAGCGCGACCATCTCCCAGACCGCCGCCGCGGCCTCCCCGGCCCGTCCCTCCTCCAGCCGGCCGAGAGCCCGCTCATAGGCGGCATACCAGCGGGCCACCCCGTCTCCCGGCAGCCAGACCACCGGCTGCAGGCTCTCCCAATCGGCCAGGTTGACCTCCGGAATCACCAGGACCACCGGCAGTCCCAGCCCGGCAATCTCGGCAAAGGCGGCCCCGGCCCGTTGCGCCAGCTCCATCCGCGCCTGCCGGGCCGGACCGAGAACGCCCTCCCGGCCGAGCGCCTCGGCATAGCGCTGGCGGGCTCGCACCGCGGGCGCGTAGGGGGAGAGCTCCGGGGTCTCCAGGAGATTCCAGTTGTTGCCGGTATAGATCACCAGGAGGTCCGGCGCCAGCTGCATCGCGGCGCGGACGGTCTCGACCAGCGGCCCCAGGGTCTCGTTGGTGCGGGCGAGGTCGACCACCTCGAACTCGCCAGGACCCACAATCGACCCGAGCTGCTGCTCCAGGACCTGGGCGGGAGTCAGGTGGGAAGCATAGAGATAACCGGCCGCCGCGGACTCGCCAAAGAAGCAGATCCGCCGCGCCGCACCTTTCTTCGCGGGAATCGTTCGGCGCGCTGCATAGTGATCTCCCAGCGGACCGGGCTCCGGCCGCTCGAAGACCCACTCCCCCGCCACCTCTCGCGGCTGCCAGATGCTGATCGGCCCCAGGCCGGCGGGGGGAGGCGGCTGGGGGGCCGCGAGGTCGGGCGAGGACGGAGCGCAACTGTTTGAGCCCGAAGGGCGAGTTTGAGCACCGCCCGCAGCCCGACCTCCCGGCCCCCCAGCCGCCGGGGCGGTCGGCGGGACCAGCGTTCCCGTCGCCTGGAGGAGCCTCGCCATCCGCAGCCCCTCGGAGGTGGCGAGGAGCTCCGCCAGCTCGCGGCTCCAGGTCTCGCGCGGATCGGTCATCACACGAAGGTGTAGAGGCTCTCGCCCAGGACCGTGCGCTCCCGCGCGAACGGGCTCCCCGTATCCGGCTGCCAGGCGGCGAGGATCTCCCCCCAGCCCTCCGGCAGCGCCCTCCGGTCGAGGAGGAAGTCCTCCAGAACCAGAACATCGATCCCCGAGGTTCCGAGGCCGAAGAGGGCGTCGACGGGCGAGCCCACGATCGGCTCGTCCGCCACGTTGAACGAGGTGTTGAGGAGGATCGGGCAGCCGGTCCGCCTGTAAAAGGTTTCGAGAAGGGCGGCAAAACGTGGACAATCCACCGGATCGACGGTCTGCGGCCGGGCTGAGCCGTCGACGTGAGTGATGGCGGGAAGGGCCAGGGGAGAGATCACCTGGCAGGTCTCCAGCATGAAGGGAGAGGGGTGATCGAGATCGAAGTGCTGGGCGGCATGCTCAAGGAGGACGCTCGGCGCGAACGGCCGGAACGCCTCGCGCTTCTTGACCAGCCGGTTCAGCCGCTCGCGGACCTCGGGGTCGCGGGGATCCGCCAGGATGCTCCGCGCCCCCAGGGCTCGCGGCCCGAGCTCCATCGGGCCATGCAACCACCCCACCACCTGGCGCTCCACCAGGCGGTCGACGACCGCTTCCAGGAGGTCGGCCTCACGACCGCCGAAATCGCCGGCGGGCAGGCCGGTCGCGGCGAGGAGCGCGGCGACCTCCTCGCGCTCCCAGCGGGGACCGAAGCAGGCATGCCGCAGCCGCCCCTGGCGCGGCCGGGCACCCGTCAAATCGCGGTGGGCGAGCGCCGCCGCCCCGAGGCAGCCGCCGGCATCCCCGGCCGCGGGAGGGACGAAGAGACTCGCGAAGCGACCCTCGCGCAAGAGACGGCCGTTGGCGACGCAGTTCAAGGCGACTCCCCCGGCCAGGCAGAGCCGGGGCGAGCCGATCCGGTTGTGGAGATAGCGGGCCTTGTCGAGCAGCATCTCCTCGAACAGCGCCTGGAGGCTCCGCGCCACGTCCTGGTGGAAGGTGGTGATCTCCTCGCCCGGCCGGCGCGCCGGGGCGCCCAGGAGGTCGCAGAGAGCATCGGAGTACATCCGCCGGCCGCGCACGAAGTCGAAATAGCGTAGATCGAGCGTATAGCTCCCCCCTGGCCCGGGCGCGATCAGCCGGCGCAGGCGATCCAGGAAGCGCGGCCGGCCATAGGGGGCGAGCCCCATCACCTTGTACTCCCCGGAGTTCACCTTGAAGCCCAGATAGGCGGTCAAGGTGGCATAGAGCAGGCCGAGCGAGTGGGGAAAGCGGACCTCCTCGAAGAGATCGAGCGCCGCCCCCTCGCCATGTCCATAGGCAGTCGTGGCCCACTCCCCCACTCCGTCCAAAGTCAGGACCGCGGCTTCCGGAAAGCCGGAGTAGAAAAAGGCGGAGGCGGCGTGGGAGAGGTGGTGCGGATAGGTGAGGATCGGCCCCTCGTACCCCAGCCGCTCGCGCAAGGCGCGCTCGGGTTGCCCGGGGTCGAGCCAGGCGAGGTCTGGCGAGGCCCCCTCCGGCACCCCCGCCCAGAGCTGGCGGGAGAGCTTGTCGACCGGCCGCTCGTAGTAGGCCAGGGCGTCCAGGTCGGAAACGTCGATCCCCCCGGCCCGCAGGCAGAAGCGAAACGCCTCGACCGGCAGCCCGGGGTCATGCTTGACCCGCGAGAACCGCTCCTCCGAAGCCGCCGCCACCAGGACGCCGTCCTGGAGCAGGCAGCAGGTCGACTCGTGGTAGAAGGCGGAGAGGCCGAGGACGTTCATGGAGTACGGTACTATAATGCCCACCATGTCGAGACAAGGTGATGGTATCCGCTCTGAGCCACGCCTGCCCCTCGTGGAGCGTCTTCGACTCTTCGACGAGGCAAGTGAACGCCAGCGCGCGCGCCAAGCGGGGCGGCCCCAAGCAGCATCGGAGGCTGAGCGGGGCTGGAAGCGAGAGGACCTCTACGTCCGCGGCGACGGCAACTCGTCCTTGTAGTAGTAGCTCCTTCTTCTCGGCTCGGCGCGGGCTATAGGAGGCATGGTTATACCCAAATTCAAACCAAAAGTACGGGACTTCTACGGCAGAAGTACGGAGCTTCAAACCAGAGATACCCAGCTCCAAACCAAAAATACGGGACTTCTGTGGCAGAACTACGGAGCTCCAAACCCGAGACACCCAGCTCCAAACCAGAACTACCGAGCTCCAAACCCGAGACACCCAGCTCCAAACCAGAAATACCGAGCTTCAAACCAGAGACACCCAGCTCCAAACCAAAAATACGGGACTTCTGCGGCAGAACTACGGAGCTCCAAACCCGAAGTACGGCGTTCCGGATCAGAAGCACGGCAATCCAAGCCGGACGTACCGATTCTCCACAGCTTCTTTACCTCTACTGAATCTCAAGACACCGCCACCCTCTCTGGTGTAGTGCCAGCGGAAATTCGGTGCCTTTTCGCGATTTCGACTACACCCTGGAGGTTGACGACCTGCTTGCCGGCAAGGTCAAGACCTACCACAGCACCCCCGGCCCTGCGGAGGCTCGACAACGACGATTTCTAGTAGGGGAGAGGTCTTGCAGATCGGTCCTTATGCCGGGTGGTCCGCGGCGACGCCTCCTTAGGATGACTCTCCAGGAGGGGCCGCTGATTGCGGACTGCCAGCGCCTCGGCCAGCGAAAGGCCGGCCGCCTCACTCTGCGAAATCGAATATCAGCTCAGTCCACATTCTGCCGGGAATGTCGTCCCGGGTCGCCGGCTGGAAACGCATCCTCTTGGCGGTGTCCAAGGCGATTTCGTTGAAGCCCAACTGCGAGCTGTCGCGCTCGCTGAGGATGGCATCCAGAACCTCCCCGTCCTCGTTAACCAGGAGTGCCACCCGGACGCTCACCTTGAGGCCGCTGCCGCGAGCAGCGGCCGGGTAGTCGTAGGGCGGTACAACGAGCGGCACCGGCTCCCTCACTCCAGGACCGGGAAGGATGAAGTCGCCGCGCCGTATCTCAGCGCTACGGCTCGGAAGAAGAGGAATTCGCGGAAACGACGTAGCGCGAGCATGAAGGCCATAAGTCCGGGATATTCGTTGCGCTTCTCTCTTTGCCTCAACCTGAGAAGCGAAAGGCCCCTTTTCGATTGAACAGAGGTTTCCTCCCTCTCGCGGCAGAACGAAAGTGTCTTCTCCTCCAGACGTTAACCGCTTCCGTACCATCTCTAGTTTTTCCCTGTCGGATGTCGTAAAGATCTGTACCCAACCCTTCGGCGGCAATGGTTTCATCACCTCAATCACCGCAAGACGTGCAGGATCGAGTCCACATGACTTTGCCCGCTCGACCCAGCGCTCCCGCTCGTTCTGAGGACGCAGTGGCAGCGGCATAGTGGGAACAGAAATGTCTTCCGGTGAAGAATTCCTGGGAGGAGGACGGCCTGCTAGTGTAGGGGTGGTTAGAATTGGGCCAAGGGATGGCTTTGTCGATATGAGAGGAGCATTTTTAGGGCGATTTAGCCAACTCATCGGAATTGCCAAGCCAAGGATCAGACCTACTAGAGCAATAAGCGGTGCCAAGACTTTGCTGCGTAGTACCTTACGGCTGGTTGGTGGAGCCTCGGCCGTGTTCGATCGGCCACCGCTCGCCATCGGCGCATTCGCAGAGCTAGGTTTACCGCCAGGGAGCGACTTTGGCGTTGTGACCTTTTGCGCAGCCCTCTGCCGGCCGCCGCCTGGCGTTGCTCTCTCTCCTGCACCAATGTTTAGGAGTTGGAAGTGGAGTTCCTCAAGTTCCTTCGGGGGCAGATGCCGCACCGGATCGGCTGGGAGTGGAACTTCCCAGTAGGTCGGGCGCACGAAACCTTGACGCTGAAGCGAGAGCGCGTAGCGCCATTCCTGCTCTACGAAGGTCGAGCGCATGGAGTTAGTCGACCAGAAGAGTTGGAAGACGTTAGCCTCGCGGATCAGACCCATCAAGCGGTCATTCCAATACTCTCCCGCCCGAAGGTCATAGACATCACGCAGGTAGCGATCACCCATCGCCCGGGCGTAGCGCTCAAGCTCTTCGACCACAGTGTCATCTCGGTGAGAGTAAGAGGCGAAGATGTTGCGGAACGGGCTTATCGAATCGCGCTCGGCTGGTAGTGTGGTGCGGGCGACCGTAGAGCCGCGTTCGACTTTGACCCGGAGAGTCAACTCGGCGAGGAGGATGCTCCCCAGGAAGATGCTCAGCCGGCCGCGCGCCAGTTGCCCGTCCAGACTCGCCGCAGCCCGCATCCGGAACTCCTCGCGGTGGACCGCTTCTTCCCATAGGAAGGTTCGGCGAGACGGGTTGAACTCGACCCCCGGCACCTCGGGTAGGAAGGTGATCTCCGACTCGTGTGGCACGGCGTGCCGACTATCCTCGGTGAGGTCGGAGTACGACGGCGTAAGCCCTCCTAATACCTGCCGCGCCTGTTCCTCGACCTCAGTGACCGGGTCCGGCTCGCCGGGGGCGGCGTCCGGAGGAAGCTCCTCAAGGTGAGCGAAGACGAGGAGCGGATACCAGAGCAGTGGTTCGACGGTCCGCGGCCGATAGACTGTGAACTGCACGTTCTCATGAACGGGCAGGGGTTTCTCAGAAGGGAGATGGCTTCGAATCTCAGAGGGCAGAGAGTCCTCCAATTCGTGCCGGGCGGCAGGTAACACCATCGGCTTGTCGCCATAGACTTCCCCACCCATCGCCACCCCGCCCGTCCCAGCGGCTACGGTCCCGGTGCCCTCGACCACCACCGGCGCGGGGCCGCGACCGGTGCCTTCCGGCGCTTTCGGCATCCTCTGCCGCCAGAATCGGTACCCAGCGAGCCCCACCCCTGCCAATACCGCGTCCCACAAGACGATGTGGTCTAGCAAGCTCAAATCCTGAATGGCCTCGGAAAACGTCCCCGCGAAAGCGAGGAGCGGCGACAGCCACCAGGATACCGAGGCGCCGAGACCAGCGAGCCCCAGGGCTACCGCCAGAACGGCCACGCGAGATGTTTGCTTGCGCATGAGCTGTCGTAATGATAGCGCACCCCACTCGAAGGGGTCGAGATCCCAAAGTCGTGGCGGAACGCTATGACATCCATCCTGGTGATGAGATCCACCGGGAACCTGCCGGAGAGGTCATCCGGGGCGTTCCCCAGCGCCCTCAATCGCCACCTGAGCCTTGGACCGCCGAGCGCTTCCTCCGCTCCGGCCTCAAGCTCAAGATCCTGTGCCTACCGCACCATGCGATCGTCGTCGACGGCGCCGACTGCCACATTCCTTCCCCCTAGGCAGGGCGGGCGCCAGGGGATGGGGGGAGGACAGGAGGGGGTGGCAGCCGGGGTACACGTACACCGAGGAGGCGCCCCAAATCTGGCCACAGCCTCCCTGCTTCTACGCTGCCGCGCGGGTCACCGAGGCCTTTCGGCGATAGTTGCGCGAAGCTCGGCGATGACCGCCTGACACGCGGCGACGACCGCCTGACGAGGCTTTCGGCCGTACACCTGTGTGTACGGCCCCCCCTCCTGTCCTCCCCCCATCCCCACCCAGCCGCCCGCCCAGGGTGTAGGAACGCGGTAGTCGGCGCCGTCGCGGGGTGGTCAGAGCACGAGAGGAAGCTGCCGATCGGGTCCCTCTCCCCTGGGCAGGCGTGAGGGTGGGGACGGGAGAATAGGAGGGGGGGATCGGGGTACGCCCTTTCATCCCTCTTCGGGTGCGGCGTACAGCCGCATGAGGAACTCCCAGGGAGACACACTCGTCGGTTTGAGGTCGGGAGACCTCGCTAGATCTAGAAAGCGTCGTTGTCGAGCCCGCCGCAGAGCCGGCCGGGCGTGCTGTGGTAGGTCTTGACCTTGCCGGCGAGCAGGTCGTCCACTTCCAGGGTGTAGTCGAAGTCGGTGAGGGCGCCGTAGAAGAGGGCGATCCGGTCGGAGAAGGGGAGCAGCTTGGTCATCAGCTCGACGTTGTTGCCGTCGGAGAAGAAAAAGGTGCCGACGAAGTTCGAGAGTCGGCTCGCGCCGCCCTCGCCGCTTGAACCGTCGAACGGATTCTGCCAGTGAACGTGGAGGGCGAAGCGTCCGTCCAGGAGGCAGAGGGTGGTCGGGTCCGGCCGGCAGCGACCGGAGGCGGCACGGGGGGTTCCGGCGAGATCGGCTGAAGGGACGGCCGCGGTGACGGCACCGCCGGCTCCCGGCCCCTCTACGTAGTAGCTCTGGTCGATCGCGCCGCAGTCGCCGTCGGTGTTGCCATAGATCTTGATCGCGCCGGTCTGAGTGTCCGTCACCTTGAGGTCGAAGCCGAGGTTGGTGAGCTCGCCGTAGAAGACCTTGATCGGGCCGCCAAAGTCCAGGACTTTGACCAGGAGCTCGATGTTCCCCGGATCGCCGAACGAAAAGTAGCCGGTGGCGTCGGTCGCCGGGATCGCCCGTCCCAGGCCCTCCGAACCGTCGAACTGGTTGTGCCAGTCGAGCTCCACCTGGAAACGCCGGCCGTCCAGGCAGAGCGTCGTGGCGTTCGGCCGACAGGAGGTCGCCACGCGCGGCGAGGAGTCGTAGAGGTAGCGGAGGGACGCCACGTCGTCCGCGGCCAGGCGGCCGCCCCGGCCGTCGGCGTGGACGAGCGCCCGCATGAGGGCGTTGTCCTTCTCCGGGTCGCTGTTGCAGGGCGGGGTGAACGGATCGCCGCAGGAGTGGCCGAGCCCCAGGGTATGGCCCAACTCGTGGGTGAGGATCTCCTCCAGGTTCTTCGAGGCTTCCTCGGGGGGGAAGAGGCTCCAGTAGCAGGCGAGGTTCTTGTTGGTGAGGATGTCGGCCTCCACGATCCGGACCATGGTCTCGCCCTGGAAGGTCTGGGTCGAGCGGACGTCGTACCGGGGCACCCCCACGGCCAGAGGGCCGCGGACGTGGTTGCAGTCGAAGGGGAGGCCGATCTCGTTGTTCGGGTCGTCCCAGAGGAGGGCGTTGACGTGGTCGTCCGTGGTGATGCCGCCCTTCGCCGTGGTGGTCCCACCGTAGCTCAACCGGATCGGGGTATGGGGCTCGGCGTTCCAGGCGGCCATGGCGCGCTGGAGCTCGTCGAAGCCGCCCCCGGCGAGGCCGGGCTGGCCGCTCTGGTGGGCGAGGAATGAGACCGTCCCTCCGGTATCGAACTCGAACCAGCGCAGGTGACGCTCGCCGCCGGTCAGCAGGGTGAACTTCTCGGTCAGGGAATGGAGGGCGCTCTTCGGCAGGTCGACGAAGTAGTCGGCCGGCCGCTCCACCCCGCGGACCCGGTCGGCGAGCCAGGCGGCGAAGCGGTCGAGGTCGCGCGGGCGGTCGGCGCCGGAGACCGCTGCCTTGTCCTGGCCGGGGAGGGGCATCGGCATTGCCCCGGCAAGGTTCTGGAGGGCGATCCGCCGCCCCGCCAGCTCCATCGTGGGAAAGGCGCCGAGAAGGAGCCCGACGACGGCGTAGGTCCCATCGGGGCGCGCCGTGAGGAAGAGGAGGGGGCGGTCCCCCGGCCGGAACCGCGGGGCGCCCGGGATCTGCAGGGAGAGGCCGTCCGGCCTCTCCCCGCCGGGCACGCGGACGACGATCGAGCTCCCCGCCGGGCTCCCCTTGAGCCGGCGGAGGATCGAAGCCGGGTAGTGGGTGGCCAAAGGCGCCCCCGCGGGGGACAGCTGGACGGCGTCGACCCGCACCTCGGCGATCACCGTCGCCTCGTCGGCCAGCTCGCCGTCGGTCATCGGCACGAACGTCGTGGCCCTCGCCGGCATCGCCGTGCCAACGAGGAGAAGGAGAGGGAGGGCGCGGAGGAACGGGAATCGGGCTCGGGCCATGACGATCTCCTTGTCGCAACGGAGAAGGCGCGGGGAAATCTTATTCCATTTCGTGTCCCTTCTCGAGGAGACGTCTCGCCTCGGTCACGATCTCCCGGACGATCTCAGCGGCAGGCTCGACCCGCACGGTTTCGAGCACGCTCTCCGAGCCCGCCGGCATGTCCATCTCTTCCAAGTCGCCCGTGGTGTCGCGGGTGGGAACGATGGCGCTGTATTTCGGCATGTCATACGGAGCGTTGACGACGCCGGGGAACAACAGGGTCGAGCCGATGCTCGGCGGTTGGATGGACGGCGGCTCGGTCGCCGCCCGGTTGGCGAGGACGCGCTGGGTGGCGTTGGGAAATTCCGGGCCGAAAACCGTCGTGAAGGTGGTGGCATGCCGCCCCTTCGCGTTCACCAGGCGGGCCTTGTAATCGGGGTGGGCATACGATTCGGTCGACGCCGCAAAGCGGGTCCCGATCCAACCACCATCGGCTCCGGCGCGGAGGGCTCGCACGAGGCTCTGGCCATCGGCGATGCCGCCGGCCGCCAGCAGGAGACAACGACGGGGCAGGCGCTGTCGGACCCTGGCGAGGAGGGCCAGGGTCGGGATCGTCTGGTTGTGATTGTGGCCACCGGCCGATTTTCCCTGGGCGATGACGGCATCGCAGCCGAGACCGGCGGCTTGCTCGGCTACCTCGACCGACCCGGCTTGTACCCAGACCCGCGACCCTGCCGCCTGCAGCTGATCGACCCAGGTCTTCGGGGGCAGGTTGAAATGGAAAACCACGACGGGCACGTGATGAGCGGCGGCAATATCGATGTGATCCTGCGTCGTGAAATCGCCCAGGGGGCCGGAGGCCAGGATGAAGTCCACCCCGAAGGGATGGCTCGTCTGGCTCGCGATCTGGCTCAGGCGCGCGTCGACGACGGGAGGGGGTTCCGGTGCGGCGCCGTAGACGCCGAGACCGCCAGCGTTCGAAACCGCCACGACCAGCTCGGGCAGGCCCACGAAAGCCATGCCGGCACTGACGATGGGATAGCGGATACCGTAGTCGCGGACGAGGCGGGTGTCGAGCGATACCGCCGATCCCTCCGGCTCCCCTTCCTCGTCGCGGTCCTCCTGGCCGGCGCGGGCTGGGTTGGCGCCCAAAAGAGTGAGGACGGAGGCGCTGCCCAGAATTCCCAACACCTGGCGGCGGCTGACGGTGAATGAGCTCTTGTCGTCGGGACGGTCGTCGTGAGACATGAATGAATCCTCCACAAAGGTCGTTGCTGTGCCGCGCCCCGCGAGGGGGTCGGCAGCGAGTTGACACTTGGGAGAATCGAAATCGGCGGAGAAAAGACGACAGCGGGCGTTACAGCGGCGACGTTCTCCGCGGCCAACGGTAGGGCGCCGCCTTCTCGGGCCGGCCCCAGGCCTCGTAGAGCGCGATGATGCGGGAGAGATTGTCGCGGGCTTCGTGGGCCTTGGGTGCCTGGGAGCCGGGGATCAGCGGGAGGAGCCCGAACGCCCGGAGCAGGTAGGGCTCGGCCTCGGCAAAGCGGGAGAGCCGCGTGTAGGCCGCGCCCAGGAGGCTCTCTGTGGCCCCGAGCCGCCAGTCGTCGGCGGCATAGCTCTTCTGCTGGACCGCGAGCACGTGCAGGAGCAGCGATCGCGCGGCGGCCGGACGACCCTGGTCGAGATAGACCCGCGCGAGGCCCACCTCCTGGCGGGCGACGGTCGGGTGGTCCAGGCCGAGGGCCGGCCGGGAGATCGCCAGGGCTTCCTCACTTCTCGCCTCCGCCTCGGCGAGCTTGCCTTCGAGCCGCAGGGCGCCCGCCAGGTAGACGAGGCGTTGCGCGTTTCTGGGGTGATCTCTCCCCAGGCTCTCCTGTCCGATCGCCAGCGCCTGGCGAAAGATCGGCTCGGCGGCCGCCGGGTCGCGCTCGTTGACGCTCTGCGCCACGTTGGCGAGCGAGGCGGCGACGTCCGGATGGTGCGGGCCGCGGGTCTGGCGCGTCACCACCAGGCACTCGCGAAACAGCGCCTCGGCGCCGGCCAGGTCGCCCTTCTCCCGCAGCAGGAGCCCGAGATCGCTCATGCTCGTCGCCGTATCGTGCTCGGCCGGTCCCAAAACCTTCCTGCGAAGCGCCAGAGCCTTGCGGAAGTGCGCTTCCGCCTCGTCCATGTGCCCCAGGTCCAAGAGCACGCGACCGAGCTCGCTCTCGGTCACGGCGAACTCCTTGTGGGTTTCGCCCAAAACCTTCCGCCGCATCGCGAGCGCCTCTTCGAGCGTGGCACGAGCCAGGGTCCATTCGGCCTTTGCCCTCTGGGCGACGCCCAGGTCGTTCAGGCTCCGGGCCAGCTCGCGGCTCGGCCCCAGAGTCCGGCGGCCGAGGGCGACGGCCTGCTGGAGCAGCGGCAGGGCCCGCTCGTGGGCGCCGCGTCGATCGTAGATCCGGCCCAGGAGGGCGAGCATCTCGCGCTGGAGCTCCGGCTGCGTGGCGAGATCCTTTTGCGCCCGGGTCGCGCCCAGGTCGAGCAGGCTGCGCACCGTGGGCTCCCGGCGATCGGCGGCCTCGAAGGGATCGGCGCTGGTCAGGAGGCCGGTCAGGAACTGGCTCACCTGGGCCGCCTTCCGCGCCGCGCGGAGCTGCCGATCCCGTTCGTCGGCGAGCCGGGTGCCGTAGAACGCCACGACCGCGACCAGGGTCAGGACCGCCGCCGCGGCAGCCGCCAGGTGCCGCGCATTGCGGCGCACGAACTTCCCGGTCCGGTAGGCCCAGGAGTCGGGGCGGGCGAGGATCGGTTCCTGGGCGAGGTAGCGGCGCAGGTCCTCGGCGAGAGCGGTGACCGAGGCGTAGCGCTCCTCGGGGCGCTTTTTCAAGGCCTTGGCCATGATGGTGTCGAGGTCGCCTCGGAGCTCGCGCCGCAGGCGCGGGTCGTGGGCCACGTCGGACGGACGTTCGGGCTCGGTCTCCAGGATCGCATGGAGCAGGGCGATCGCCGGGGTCCCGGGAGGGCCGGCCGGATGGCGGCCGGCAAGGAGGAAGTAGAGCAGGGCGCCCAGGGTGTAGACATCGGTCGCCGTGGACACTCTCTCGCCCAGGACCTGCTCGGGCGCGGCGAAGGCTGGAGTGAAGGCGCGCCCCGCCTCCTGCGTCACCGCGGTCGGCGGGCCGTCCTCGCCATCCTCCTGGAGCAGCTTGGCGATGCCGAAGTCGAGCAGCTTCACCTGCCCTTCCGTCGACACCATGACGTTCGAGGGCTTCAGATCGCGATGGATGACGAGGTGCGAGTGCGCGTAGGCCACGGCGGCGAGCACGTCCAAAAAGAGCCGGATGCGGGAGGCGACGTCCAGGGCCCGGTGGTCGCACCAGCGGTCGATCGGCTCGCCCTGGACGTATTCGAGCACCAGGTAGGGCTGGCCGACCTCGGAGACGCCGGCATCGATCAGCTGGGCGATGTGGGGGTGTTTCAAACGCGCCAGGATCGTGCCCTCGCGGCGGAAGCGGGCGGCCCCTAGGGCGCCCAGGAGCGCGGCAGAGAGGAGCTTGACCGCGGCCGTTCCCTCGAAGCGCCCGTCGCTCCGGCGCGCCAGCCAGACGCTGCCCATCCCTCCGGCGCCCAGGGGCTCGACCAGGGTGTAGGCGCCGAAGACCTGTCCGACGAGGGGGGACGCGACGAGCAGGTCCTGGGCGTCGTGCTCCAGGTATTTCTCGTCGCGCAGGATCTGCTCCTCGGCGAGGAGCAGCTCGACGTCCGCGGCGAGCGTCGAATCCTCGTTCGCGAGATCGGTCAGGTACCGCTGCCGCTCCTCTGCCGGGAGCTCGAGCACGCGGTCCAGGTGCGGGCTGACGAGCCGCCAACGCTCGCTCTTCACTCGGGGATCTCGGCGCGCAGCGTATGGCGCAGATAGATCCGCGCTTTGTCCCACTGCCGTTGCACCGTCCGCTCGCTCAAGCTCCGGAGGGTCGCGATCTCGGTGAAGGTGAAACCGCAGAAGAACTTGAGATCGACGACGTGGGCGAGCTCCGGCTCCACCGCGGCGAGCTCGTCGAGCGCCCGGCCGAGCCGCTCGATCTCGTCGGCATCGCTCGGCGGGCCTCCGTCGCCCATGTCCTTGCCGTCGAGCGAGGTGATCTCGAAGCCGCCGCCGCGCTTCCGGGCCTGGCGGCGACGGAGGCCGTCGATGATCAGGCCGCGCATGACCCGCGCCGCGTAGGTGAGGAAGCGGGCGCGGTCGGGGAAGGCGACCCCTTCCCGTTCCGCGATATCGAGATAGGCCTCGTGGAGCAGGCTGGTCACGCCGAGCGCGGCGCCTGGACCTGCGCGTGCGAGCTCGCGGCGGGCCAGCCCGCGGAGCTCTCGGTAAAGCGCGGAGAAGAGGGCCTCGGAAGCTTGGCCATCCCCGCGATCGGCGGAGAGGATCAGGGTGGAGAGGGGGAGATCCACAGGTTGTCCCGCCCTTCAAGGCTGCCGGAAAAGAAGCTGTGCAGCACCGTCGCATTTTACCTCAGATCGAAGCTCCAACTCGTACATCTCGACGGTCAGCCAGGCTCCCGGCAGAAGCTCTCCGCCCGACCGCCGAGCCGCCCTCTCGCGTCCCGCCGGCTCCCTCCACCCTTCCTGTCGCACCGGGTTTAAGTAGGCAACCCTCGTCACATGGTCCGGCCGTGGGCCGGATTTCACCCGTTCCCGTTCCTGTCTGGAGGATTCGATGAACCCTGGACGCAGTCTCGGAATCGCCGTTCTCACCGCCGCGCTCTTCGCCTCGGCCCTCGCCGCCCAAGGGGTCGAGAGAGAAGCCGACCGTTCGAAGCTGATCTCGCTCAACTCGCAGGTCATCGACACGACCGCCCCGGAGGGGCACATCCCCGCGCATTTGACGGCCCGCTCGGCCGCGGACGGGGGCGAGGTCCTGCTGGTCAAGTTCCCCCGCCCGGCGACCGCCGAGCAGATCGCGGCGCTCACGCGGAGCGGCGCGCGGATCTACACCTACCTCCCCTACTACACCTACCTGGTGAAGATGCCGGCCGCCGGCCATGCCAAGGCCCTGCGCCGCGCGACCGGCGCCAGCTGGACCGGCCCCTATCACCCCTTCTACAAGATCTCCCGCTACGTGGCGGCGGTCGCTCCGGGTCAGGACAAGGCGGCCGGTGGCTTCAAGAGCGTGATGGTCGACGTCTTCCCCGATGCCGATCTGCCGAAGGTGGTGGAGCAGATTCGGGACCTGGGCGTCCAGGGGGTCGCCGGCGCGAAGAAGGGATCGTTCTTCTCCCGCGTCCGCCTCCTCCTCTCGCCCGCCGAGATCGCCCGCTTCCGCGACGACCTGGCGCAGATCCCCGAGGTCTTCTGGATCGACTTGGAGCCGCGCCGTGAGCTGCTCAACGACACCACCATCTGGGTCGGCCAGTCCGGACTCTCGGCCGGCCAGACAACGCCGGTCTTCACGCACGGCATCTTCGGCGAGGGCCAGACGGTCGGCATCATCGACACCGGGATCGACGCCGACATGTGCTACTTCCGCGACACCACCCGCGGGCTGCCGCCGACCAACCTCTGCAACGGCGGCACGGTCGTCGACAACGCCCAGCGGAAGGTCATCGCCGTCGACTTCCTGACCGCCTCCGAGTGCAGCGGCGGCGTCACCTCGACCGAGTGGGACACCCAGAACCACGGCACGCACGTGGCCGGCACCGTGGCCGGGGACAACTTCGCCAACCTCCTGACCCACGACGCCGCGGACGGCATGGCGCCCGGGGCGAAGCTGGTCTTCCAGGACGCCGGATTCCTGACCGACAACTGCGGCGACCTGCCCGGCATCGGCTGCCCGGTGGTCGATCTGAAGCCGATCTTCTTACAGGCCTACACCCAGGGGGCGCGCCTCCACACCAACTCCTGGGGCGACAACGAGAACGGGGCGGTGCAGAACAACTACACCGCGGCCTCCCAGGACGTCGACCAGTTCATGTGGGACCACAAGGACTTCCAGATCTTCTTCGCCGCCGGCAACGCGGGGCCGGGGACCGGCTCCGTGGGTAGCCCCTCGACCGCCAAGAGCGTGGTCTCGGTCGGCGCCACCCTGCGCGGCACGAGCGCCAACTCGATGGCCTCCTTCTCCAGCTGTGGGCCGACCGACGACGGGCGGATCAAGCCCGACATCACGGTGCCGGGCTCGAACATCGTCTCGGCCGGCAACGACGGCAACATCACCACCAACAACTGCGGCACCCGCACCATGTCCGGCACCAGCATGGCCTCGCCGGGCGCCACCGGCCTGACCGCCCTGGTCCGCCAGTACTATACCGACGGCTGGTACCCCTCCGGCGCCAAGACCCCGGCCAACGGCTTCACCCCCACCGCCGCCCTGCTGCGGGCGACCCTCGTCAACTCGGCCCAGGCGATGACCGGGACCGGGACGACCCCCATCCCCGGCAACTGCCAGGGCTGGGGCCGGGTGCTGCTCGACAACGCCCTGTTCTTCAACGCCGACGCCCGGAAGCTCCAGATGGTCGACGACACGACCGGTTTCGCCACCGGCTCGGTCAACGTCGATCGGACCTTCACCTATACCGTGAACAGCAATACCCAGGCGCTCAAAGTCACCCTGGCGTGGACCGACTTCCCGTCCACCCCGGCGGCCAACCCGCACCTGAACAACGACCTCGACCTGATCGTCACCGGTCCCGCCGGCACCTTCAAGGGGAACGTCTTCTCGGCCGGCGTCTCGGCCACGGGCGGCACCGCCGACCGCCGCAACACCCTGGAGCAGGTGCTGCTCGCCACCCCGGCGGCGGGGACCTACACGGTGACCGTGCGGGCGATCAACGTGCCCACCGGACCGCAGCCCTTCGCCCTCGTGGTCACCGGCGACGTCGCCGTGGCCACCGGCAACCAGCCCCCCGTGGCCAACGCCGGCCCCGACCAGAACGTGAACGTCAACGCCCTGGTCACCCTGAACGGCACCGGTTCGAGCGATCCGGACCACGCTCCCAACCCCCTCACTTTCGCCTGGACCGAGATCTCCGGCCCGGCGGTCACGCTCGCCAACCCGAGCACGGCCTCCCCCACCTTCACCCCGACCGTCGCCGGCACCTACACCTTCCAGCTCCAGGTGAGCGACGGTGCAGCCACCAGTACCGACCAGGTGGTGATCACCGTGAGCCTTCCCACGGTGACCGTCTTCTTCGACAACTTCGAGACCAGCCTGGGCTGGACGACGAACCCGAGCGGCACCGACACGGCGACCACCGGCCAGTGGGAACGCGGCGTGCCGCAGACCACCAATTCGGGAGGCGTCAAGCAGCTCGCGACCACCATCTCGGGGACCAACGACCTGGTGACCGGCCATCTCGCCGGCATCGCGGCCGGCGATTTCGACGTCGACAGCGGCACGACCTCCATCCAGTCGCCGGCCATCACCCTGCCGTCGACGGGCAATCTGACCCTCAGCTTCTCGTTCTACTTCGCCCACGGCACCAACTCCTCGACCGCCGACTTCTTCCGCGTCCAGGTGGTGGGCACGACGACCACCACCGTCTTCCAGGTGCTGGGCTCGACGGCGAACGTCGACGCCGCCTGGGCCGCCCAGTCGGCGAGCCTGAACGCCTTCGCCGGCCAGACGGTCCGCATCCTCATCTCGGCCGCGGACGCCAGCACCGCGAGCCTGGTCGAGGCGGCGGTGGATGACGTGAAGATCGTGCAGCAGTAGCGGTACGCGACCTGCAACGGGGCCGGGGGCAGCCGCTCCTGGCCCTGTTTTCTTCACTCCCTTGTGCATGGAAAGCGGGAACAGGTTATGCTCCGGCACGCAGAGCCTGGGCTCCCGTCATGACCCGAAACGAGAAAGCGCGACGCATCCTGGAAATCCTCGACTCGCTGTACCCGGAGGTCGCGATCCCGCTCGCCCACCAGGACCCCTTCACTCTGCTGGTCGCCGTCGTGCTCTCCGCCCAGACGACCGACAAGCTGGTCAACGAGGTGACTCCCGCCCTCTTCGCCCGCGCCGCGACCCCGGAGCGGATGGCCCGCCTATCGGTCGAGGAGATCCGCCAGCTCATCCGGAAGATCGGCTTGACCGGCCAGAAGGCGAAGAGTCTCCAGGGCCTGTCGCAGATCCTCGTCGAGCAGCACGGCGGTCAGGTGCCGCGGACCTTCGTCGAGCTCGAAGCCCTCCCCGGGGTCGGCCACAAGACCGCCTCGGTGGTGCTGAACCAGGCCTTCGGCCTCCCGAGCTTTCCGGTCGACACCCACATCCACCGCCTCGCCGCCCGCTGGGGTCTCTCGTCAGGGAAGAACGTCGTCGAGACCGAGCGCGATCTGAAGCGACTCTTCCCCGAAGAGACCTGGGGCCGCGCCCACCTGGAGATCATCTACTTCGGCCGCGAATACTGCCCCGCCCTCTACCACGACCTCGACGCCTGCCCCATCTGCTCCTGGGCGGCGTCGAAGAAGCGGAAAGAGGAGGAGAAGCTACGGAATCGGCGGCTGCGGCAGAGGGGGGTCTGATGGAACAGAGCTACACAGCGGTCGTGAAGCAGGACGAAGGCTGGTGGATCGGCTGGATTGAAGAGGTCCCCGGTGTCAACTGCCAGGAAGCGACCCGTGAAGACCTTCTGGAGACCCTCCGTGTCACGCTTGCAGAAGCCCTCGAACTCTCTCGCCCTACGCCTCCTCCATCGCCGCCGGCAGCAGGAACAGCGCCCCGAGCGGCGGCAGGGTGAGGGTGAGCGACCAGGCACGACCGTGGCGGGGCACCGGCTCGGCCAGGACGTCGCCCAGGTTCCCCTCGCCCGAGCCGCCGTAGCTCGCGGAGTCGCTGTTGAGGACCTCCCGCCAGTGCCCGCCCAGGGGGGCGCCGATCTGGTAGCCGTGGCGGGCGACCGGGGTGAAGTTGAGAACCACGATCACCGGCCGGGCCGGCTCCTGCTCCTCACTCCCCGGCTTCCCCAGCCGGAGAATGGCTAGGATGCTCTTCTCGGCGTCGCTGCAGTCGATCCACTCGAAGCCGCCGGGGGCGCAGTCGAGCTCGTGGAGCGCCGGCTCTGCGCTGTAGAGCCGGTTCAGGTCGGCGAGCCAGCCCTGGAGACCGGCGTGACCGGGGTCGTCCAGGAGCGGCCAGTCGAGGCTCCCGTCGTGGTTCCACTCCCGCATCTGGCCGAGCTCGGCTCCCATGAAGAGGAGCTTCTTGCCTGGCTGGGCGAACATGTAGGCGTAGAGGAGGCGGAGACTGGCGAGCTTCTGCCATGCATTCCCGGTCATCTTGCCGTAGAGCGATCCCTTGCCGTGCACCACCTCGTCGTGCGAGAGCGGCAGCACGAAGCTCTCGGCCCAGGCGTAGATCGTCCGGAAGGTGAGCTTATTGTGCTGGAACTTGCGGAGAATGGGGTCGAGCGCCATGTACTCCAGGGTGTCGTGCATCCATCCCATGTCCCACTTGTAGCCGAACCCCAGCCCGCCAATGTAGGTGGGCCGCGACACCAGGGGCCAGGCGGTCGACTCCTCGGCGATCGTCTGGATATCCGGGTGGATCTCGTAGACCTTCTCGTTCAGCGCGCGCAGAAAGGCGATCGATTCCAGGTTCTCCCGCCCGCCGTGCTCATTGGGGATCCACTCGCCGGCCTTCCGCGAATAGTCGAGGTAGAGCATCGAGGCCACGGCGTCGACCCGCAGGCCGTCGGCGTGGTAGCGGTCGAGCCAGAAGAGAGCCGAGGAGCCGAGGAAGCTCCGCACCTCATTCCGGCCGTAGTTGAAGATGTAGCTGCTCCAGTCGGGGTGGTAGCCCTTCCGCGGATCGGCGTGCTCGTAGAGGTGGGTGCCGTCGAAGAAGGCGAGGCCGTGCTCGTCGGTCGGGAAGTGCGAGGGCACCCAGTCGAGGAGGACGCCGATCCCCTGCTGGTGGAGATGGTCGATCAGGTACATGAAGTCCTGCGGCGTGCCGAAGCGGCTGGTGGGGGCGAAGTAGCCCAGCGACTGGTAGCCCCAGGAGCCGTAGAACGGATGCTCCATGACCGGCATCATCTCGACGTGGGTGAAGCCCATCTCCTGGACGTAAGCGGCGAGGAGCGGCGCCAGCTCGCGATAGGTGAGCCAGCGGTTCCCGTCGTCCAGCTGGCGGCGCCAGGAGCCCAGGTGGACCTCGTAGATCGACATCGGCGCCGCCGGCGCGCTCTTGCCGCCGCGCGCCGCCATCCAGGCGCCGTCCCCCCACTCGTAACCCAGCTCCCAGACGACCGACGCCTGGCGCGGCGGGACCTCGGTACAGACGGCGAAGGGGTCGGCCTTGTCGGCCCGGTAGCCGCGGTGGCGCGAGACCACGTGGTACTTGTAGCGCATCCCCTTCCTGACACCGGGAAGGAAGCCCTCCCAGAGGCCGGAGACGCCGTGCGGGGCCAGGCGCTGGAGGTGCTTCGTCCAATCGTTCCAGTCGCCGATCACCGACACCTCGTGGGCGTTCGGCGCCCACACCGCGAAGCGGGTCCCGGCCACCCCGTCGACCTCGTCCGGGTGCGCCCCCAGCTTCTCGTAGACCCGGTAGTGGGTCCCCTCGTGGAAGAGGTAGACGTCCTCCTCGGTCAGCGGCTCAAGTGGCTCAGGCATGGCCGCCCCTGCGCCGCCGGATCTCGTTCACCTCGCGGAGCAGCGCGACCAGCTCCGGCCGGGTCGAGAGCTCCTCGAAGCTGAGCCGCGCCTTGCGCCGCCAGTTCGGGCGCTCGGTGTGGGTGCCCGGCACGTTCTGCGGCTCGGTCTCCTGCCAGAGGTCCTCCAGGTTGACCAGCACCATGCGCGCCGGGCTGTCCGCCAGCCAGGTGAGAAGGTCATGGAGGACCGCCGGGTAGATCTCCTGGTCGCCCTGCGCCGCCGGCCGGAGCAGTTGGGCGAGGCCCTGGCGCAGGGTCCGCCGTCGCTCCCGCTCGCCGCGCGCCTCGTCGGCGCTGAACAGGGTGAGGCCCTCCAGGACGTCGACGTCCTTGCCCTCCCAGAAGGCGCGGAAGGTCGGCATGTCGTGGGTGTTGAGGCTCGCCACCGAGGCGGCCGGCGGCACGCGCAGCTGCCCCTCGCTCCCCGGCTGCAGCTCGTACTGGACGACGTACATGCCGAGGATGCCGTGGCGGTTCATCCCCTCCGCGACCTCGGGCGGCACGGTGCCCAGGTTCTCCCCCACCACGAAGGCCCGGTGCCGGTGCGATTCGAGCGACAGGGTGGCGTAGAGCTCCTCGGCCGGGTAGCCGACGTAGACGCCGTCTTTGTTCTCCATGCCGCGCGGAATCCAGAACAGGCGGTGGAGCTGCATGACGTGATCGATGCGGAGGATGCCGGCGTGCTCCAGGTGATGGCGCAGACTGGCGATCCAGTAGCGGTAGCCCTGCTCGCGCTGGCGCTCGGGCGAGATCGGCGGGAAGCCCCAGTTCTGCCCCTGGGTGAAGAGGCTGTCCGGCGGCGCGCCGGCGGCCACCTCTACGGCGAAGATGCCGTTCTCCCGCCAGACGTCGAACGACGCACCGTCGACGCCCAGCGGCAGGTCGAGGTAGAGCCCCGGCCCCTGGCGCCGCGCCTCCAGGGCGAGCGAGCGCATCTGCTCGGCGGTCGCCCACTGCACCCAGAGGTGGTAGCGCCGGTCCTCCTCGTCGTAGTCGGCGGCGGCAAGCGTCCCCTCGCGCAGCCGCTCCGGCCAGCTCGGCCAGGCCTCCCCCCGCCGGTCGCCCACCGCCCGAAAGGCGGCGTAGCTCAAAACCTCGGGGTTCGCGGCGACGAAACGATCGAGCTCCTCCCGCCGCCGCGACGGGCGGGAGAAGAAGCGATGGGCCATCTCCTCGAAGACCCGGCGCTTGGAGAACATCAGCTCGCGGTAGTCGACGAGCGATGGCCGGCGCAGCGCCTCGATCTCGCGCTTCCATTCGGCCGATTCGCAGAGCCGCTGCGCCGCGGGCGACTCCTCGAATTCCGGCAGCGCCCGGGGATCGAGATAGAGCTCGTTCCAGAACCGCCGGCTCGCCGGAGCGTAAGGGCTGGGCTCGAACGGCTCGTCCAGGAAGGCGGCGAGGAGCGGCAGGGTGGCGACGACGCCGCCGCCGAGCGACGCCACCCAGCGCGACATCGTCTCCAGGTCCGAGAGGTCGCCCGCCCCCCAGCTCCGCTTGGTGGACAGGGCATAGAGCGGCAGGAAGACCCCCCAGAGGGGATCTCCCTCGGCGCCGAAGGCGCGGCGGGGGGCCGAGATGACCCGGGCATCGGCGGCGCGGCGGGCGGTGGCGAGGCGCAGCGTGTGGTAGCCCGGCGGCAGCCGCTCCGGCAGGGTGAGCCGGCAGGTGCCCTCCGCATCCACCGGCGGCAGGGCCGCGGGCTCGAAGGTCCAGGCCCGCCGGCCGCCGTCCTCCAGGTCGACGTGGCAGGAGAGCGCGCCGCCTTCCTCGGGACCCAGGCGGAGAGCGACCTCCAGCGGCCCGCCGTCCCAGGCGACCACCACCGGCTCCAGAAGACGGGAGCGCAGCTCCTCCCGCCGCGCCGCGAGCGCCTCCGGCACCTCCGCCATCCCCTCGACCGGGGCGTCCAGGGCGGCGAGGATGGCGAACAGCGCCTCGGGCGTCGCCTCGCGGTACTGGCCCAAGGCGTCGTGGTACGCGGTCTGGACGCCGTAGAGGCCGGCCAGCTCCTTCAGATCGTCTTCCAGGTTCAATGCCTGCTCCCCTCGGGCTCGCCCAGGACCTGGCGGATCCCCTGGAGGGGGACCCCGATCCAGTCCGGTCGGTAGTTCAACTCGGACGCCAGCTCGAACGCCAGCTCGGAAACCGCCCGCTCCAGCCGGTAGACGTCGAGCCACAACGACAGCTCCTCCCGGGTCGCCGGGAGGTACGGCGCCGCACCGGCCCGCGAGCGCTCGAGATAGGCGCGCAAAAAGGCGGCGGCGGCCGCGCGCTCCCAGTGGCCGAGCCAGCCGGCGAGCGCGGTCAAGGCGGCGCCCTGCACCATACCGCGCTTCCGCTCCGCGAAGAAAGCCGCCTGGGCGGCGCGGTGGAAGGAGCGCAGCATGGAGGCCACGTCGCGGAGAGGCGAGCGCTTCAGCCGGCGCTCGGAGAGCGGCCGCTCCACCTCCCCCTCGAAGTCGAGGAGGACGAAATCGCGGCCGGTGTAGAGCACCTGGCCCAGGTGATAGTCGCCGTGGGTGCGGATGCGCCGGCCCGAGAGCTTGGCCGAGAGCAGCCCCGAGAGGCGGGCGATCACCCGGTCGCGGCTGGCCAGGCCCTCGCGGGCGAGGGCGACGATGTCGCGGTCCGCGAGATCTTCCTCCGACCGCTGCCCCAGCCGCTGTTCGAGCAGACCGAAGGTACGGCCCACCGCGGCGCGGATCGACTGGTAGAGCGAGCGCTGGTAGAGGAGCGAGAAGGGCTCGGGCTCAAAGCCGGCGCGTTCCGGCCGCGAGGCGAGGGCCAGGTGGAGCTCGGCCGTGCGCTCGCCCAGGAGCTGCGCCGCGGGCAGGTAGGTGCCCATGCGCTGGTAATCAGCCGCCGCCAGCTCGCGCTCGGCGGAGTCGAGGAGCGAGCCGGGCGGCAGGGGTGGCGGGTGGGTCCCGCCCTCCGCCAGGACCCGCTCGGCGAAACGGCCGAGGGCGTCCTGGGTGTAGGCCCAGGCGTCCCCCTCGTTGGGCACGAAGCCGTGCAGGATGGCGATTGTCCGCGGCTCCTCCCCCGCCACGCGCAGCTCGATGCCGCCGGCGACCGGCGGCGTGTGGGGGAAGCCCACCTCCTCGGTCAGGAAGCGCCCGATCTCCAGATCCGGGTTGATCCCCGGGTCGAGCCGGCGGAAGAGCTTCAGGACGAAGCGGTCGTCGAAGAAGACCGAGGTGTTGCTCTGCTCCCCCTGGTGGACGTGGGGTGTGAGCCCGGCGCCGCCGCCCCCCATTCCGGCGATTCCGGCGATCCCCGCCAGGTCGCCGTCGGCGATGGCGCGGAAGGACGGGGTGGGAAAGGCGACAATCTCGCTCTCGCCTCCGGCGCTTCGCACCCGGCGCTTGCGGGCGATGGTGGTGAGGAGGCCGGTCGCGAATTCAGGATCGACGAGAGCGTCGAAGAGCACCCCGTCGTCCTCCCCTTCGAGCTGGACGACGATCGACCGCGGCTGGCGCTCGCGCAGCCGGGCCGCCCGCTCGCCGCCGGCGAAGCTCAAGGGGAGGGCGTAGGTCTCCGGCTCGCCCTGGGCGTACTCGACGGCGAGGAGGAGGAGGGCGGAATCGCCCAATCCCTCGTCCTCTTCGAAGCGCAGGACCTCGGGGATGCGTACGGCGCGGATCGTCCTTCCCCGGCCGCCGAACCAGCGGCGGCTCGCGAGCCCCTCGGGGAGGAGGGCGGCGAGCCGGTCCCGGACCGGCCCCTCCAGGGCGACGTCCCAGACCTCGTCGACCGGCAGGATCGGCACCTCGACGCGCTGCCGCGCGGCCTTCTCCTTGACCAGCGAGAACCAGAGGAAGCCGCAGGGGCCGAGGGTCAGGGTGTAGGGGGCGCGGCCGACGCGCGGGAAGTGGGTGCCGCCGAAGAGCTCGACCGGGGTCATGCCGGCGAACTCGGAGAGGTCGAGCGCGAACGGCTGGGCGAAACGCGAGAGGTTGGCGACGACGAGCAGGGTCTCCTCCTCGTAGCGCCGCACGAACGCCAGGACCCGGTGGTTCTCCGGGAAGAGGAAGTGGAGGCTGCCGCGGCTGAAGGCGCGATGGCGCTTGCGCAAGGCGATCAGGCGGCGGGTCCACCAGAGGAGCGAGTGGGGGTTCGCCTGCTGGGCGAGGACGTTGACCGCCTGGAAGTGATAGGGGCCGTCGACGATCACCGGCAGGTAGAGCTGCTGCGGGTTGGCGCGCGAGAAGCCGGCGTTGCTGTCGCCGCTCCACTGCATGGGGGTGCGGACGCCGTTTCGATCGCCGAGATAGAAGTTGTCGCCCATCCCGATCTCGTCGCCGTAGTAGAGGACCGGGGTCCCGGGGAGCGAGAAGAGCAGGCCGTTCATCAGCTCGATGCGCCGCCGGTCGTTGCCGAGGAGGGGGGCGAGCCGGCGGCGGATGCCTAAGTTGATCCGCGCCTTGGGGTCCTTGGCATAGACCCGGTACATGTAGTCGCGGTCCTCGTCGGTCACCATCTCGAGGGTCAGCTCGTCATGGTTCCTGAGGAAGATCGCCCACTGGCAGCTCTCGGGGATGGGCGGGGTCTGCTGCAGGATGTCGACGATCGGAAAACGGTCCTCCATGCGGATCGCCATGAACAGCCGGGGCATGACCGGGAAGTGGAAGGCCATGTGGCACTCGTCCCCCTCCCCGAAGTAGGCGATCGAGTCCTCCGGCCACTGGTTGGCCTCGGCGAGGAGCATGCGGCCGGCGAAGCGCTCGTCGACATGGGCGCGCAGCTTCTTCAGGAACGCATGGGTCTCCGGCAGGTTCTCGCAGTGGGTCCCCTCGCGCTCGTAGAGATAGGGGACGGCGTCGAGCCGCAGGCCGTCGACCCCCGCCTCCATCCAGAAGTCGAGGGCGTCGAGCACCGCCTTGTGGACCCGCGGGTCCGCGAAGTTCAAATCCGGCTGGTGGGAGAAGAAGCGGTGCCAGTAGTAGGCCTGGGCGACCGGGTCCCAGGTCCAGTTCGACGCCTCGAAGTCCTTGAAGATGATGCGCGCGTCGGCGTACTTCCTGGGGTCGTCGCTCCAGACGTAGAAGTTGCGGTACCGGCTCCCCGGCGGGGACGTCCGGGCGCGCTGGAACCAGGGGTGCTGGTCCGAGGTATGGTTGATCACCAGCTCGGTGATCACCTTCAAGCCCCGCCGGTGGGCCTCGCGCAGGAACTGCTTGAAGTCCCTGAGCGAGCCGTAGGCCGGGTGGATGCTGGTGTAGTCGGAGATGTCGTAGCCGTCGTCGCGCCAGGGGGAGGGGTAGAACGGCAGCAGCCAGATGGCGGTGACCCCGAGCTCCTGGAGGTAGTCGAGCCGGGCGGTCAGCCCGCGGAAGTCGCCCATGCCGTCGCCATCCGAGTCGGCGAAGGCACGGACGTGCACCTCGTAGAGGATGGCGTCCTTGTACCAGAGGGGATCGTCCCGCTCGCTCTCGGTCTTCTCGGCCCGGTCCTCCCGGCGCTGGCTCATCCGGCCTCCTTGCCTGCCCTTCCCCCAACGGCCACGGCGCGGCGCCAGGGGGTCCCTGTTTACCAGATTGGGGGGTGGGGTGGCAAAGGCACCGGTGGCCGGAGGCGGTAGAGACGTCCCAGGTCCTGAACGATATCCCCTCGCAGGCCACGGGGACCGCGGGGCGTCTCCGCCGGGGCTACGCCCCCGGCCCTGAGCCGCGTCCGGGCGGGCCGACGTAGCAGACCTGCCCGGACATCACGCTATCGAGCACCTCCCGGATTGCGGGGACCAGCGGCAGCAGATCATCCATCTTCGTAGTGCGCGCTTTCAGCACCACAATACCCAGTTGGAACGTCGTGAGAGGCTGCTGGTAGGAGAGATTCTGATCCGCGGTCACAAAGATGTCGAAGTCGGCCTCCGCGAGTCGAAGCAGCTTCCCGTTCTTGATCCCGGCCCAGCCGACCTCCGCGACCGTGCGCACTTCGAGGCCAGGCAGTTCCCGCTTGAGCAGTCGCGGCAGGTT